>Ga0209593_10000402_pt1 | contig 21179 bp, 18 predicted proteins | sample PPLLaktember2015_3_FD_187260 | JGI IMG/M metagenome (GOLD analysis project Ga0209593, IMG submission 187260) | Freshwater sediment microbial communities from Prairie Pothole Lake near Jamestown, North Dakota, USA - PPLs Lake P7 Core (6) Depth... | ecosystem: Environmental > Aquatic > Freshwater...
CTCGTGCGCTGGGGGAAAGCATGTTTATGCGGAAACGTCTTCCCGCGCTCAATATACGCCGACTCACCGCTTTTATGAAACATGCGGCTACATTTTGGAAGCCGTTCTTAAAGACTTCTATGCACCCGACGACAGTAAAATTATTTACTCTAAAGTCTTTAAATAACAAAGAATAAGACCCATAATCCGTCTAAAATTCGTTTTAAGCTCTTGCATTTTTTCCGATAATTCGCTAGAGCACTTCTGACTTTAAGATCACCACTTGCACATCTAAGGAAAAAAGGAGGAATTGCTTATGCGCCTGTTTCCTAAAGAAGAAAATTTCTTTAATTACTTTGAAGAGCTGGCCGATAAAATTGAAGAGGGCGGCCAATTCTTCCTTGAAATGACCAAAAATCGCGATTATTCCGCTGCAAAAGTTTCCCGTCTCAAAGAAATAGAGCATGAAGCGGATGGCATTACTCATAAAACATACGAAAGAATGCACAAAACCTTCCTGACGCCTATCGACCGTGAAGATATTTATGCTTTAGTTAATAAAATGGACAGCATTATGGACGTCATCGAAGCCACCGCCATCCGCATTCACATGTATAAGGTTAAAAAGCCGGATGATGAAATCATCAAGCAGGCGGAAATCCTTTTTCAGGCCATAAAAAAAATCAAGGAGATTATTCACGGTCTGCGCGACATGAAAAACTCCAAAATGATTCTTGACGGTTGCGTGGAAATCAACACCCTGGAAAATGCCGGCGATGTTGTTTTGAGAAGCATCATTACCGATCTCTTCATTAAAGAAAAAGATGCCATAGAATTGATTAAGTGGAAAGAAATCTTTGAGCGGATCGAAGAAGCAATTGATGTTTGTGAAGATGTATCCAACACCGTGGAAGGGATCGTCCTGAAACATGCTTGATTCGATGGCATTTGTTTTTGTCCTGGTGGCAATTGCGCTGATTTTTGATTTTCTAAACGGGTTTCATGATTCAGCCAATTCCATTTCCACTGTCGTGTCCACTCGCGTTCTTTCACCAAAACATGCTGTCATCTGGGCTGCTTTTTTTAATTTTGCTGCCGTTTTTTTTGTAGGCACAGAGGTCGCTCATACCGTCGGCAAAGGCATCATCCATATTGACATTGTCGATAATCTTGTAATTCTATCCGCTCTGGGTGGCGCGATCATCTGGAATATTGTAACGTGGTATTACGGATTGCCCAGCAGTTCATCGCATGCATTGATCGGCGGCCTGATCGGAGCAGCGGTATCCAAAGCCGGCACTGGAACTCTGGTTTGGTCGGGCATTACGAAAACAACGCTTTTTATCATTGTTTCACCGGCAATCGGCATGGCACTGGGTTTTGTTTTCATGGTTCTGGCTATGAATTTGAGCCGTAATTCCACGATCGCCAAGTCGGACCACATTTTTCGTAAGCTTCAGCTCTTATCCGCAGCGGTTTATTCGTTATCACACGGTATGAATGATGCGCAAAAAACCATGGGGATCATCGCCATGGCGCTTTTCAGCAAAGGGTTGCTTGGCGATACCTTTCATATTCCCGTTTGGGTAATTATTACCTGCTACTCGATGATTTCTCTGGGCACCATGTTTGGCGGGTGGCGAATTGTGAAAACAATGGGAACCAAAATAACCAAGCTTGAGCCCATCGGCGGTTTCAGCGCCGAAACAGCTGCAGCCTGCTCAATCATCGGAGCAACTGTGGCGGGTATTCCGGTCAGTACCACCCACACCATCACCGGAGCCATTGTCGGTGTCGGCGCCACTAAAAGGCTTTCCGCCGTCCGCTGGGGCGTTGCAGGTAATATCGTTTGGGCCTGGCTTTTAACCATACCCATCTCCGCCGTCATCTCCGCAGCCATTTACTTTTCCGTTCATTATTTTTTCCAATAAAATATGCTTTGGGTCATTTTTAAAAATACCATTGATAAATTCAAGGTTTTACCGTAAATGTTCATGACAAATTGACTGCGGGAGACAAATGTATGCCGGAAAAACGACTGCCCTTTACAAAAAAACAGATGGACGCAATCATTGGAAAATATCCGACTCCCTTCCATATATATGATGAAAAAGCTATCCGGAGGAACGCGCGCGACTTCAAAAAGGCCTTTGCCTGGAACAAGGGGTTTAAAGAATACTACGCAGTCAAGGCCTGTCCCAATCCATACATCATGAAAATTCTTCAAAAAGAGGGTTTCGGTGCAGATTGCAGCTCACTTTCAGAGTTGATAATGTCACAAAAGACCGGTATTGTCGGGGAAGAAATCATGTTTTCCTCTAATGATACTCCGGCCGAAGATTTTGTTAAAGCCAGGAAGCTGAAAGCTACGATCAATCTGGACGACTTTTCTCATATCGCATACCTGGAACAAAACGCAGGTCTTCCAGACATGATCTGTTTCCGTTACAACCCCGGCCCGCTCAAGAAAGGCAATGTGATCATCGGTCACCCTGAAGAATCCAAGTACGGATTTACGCGCGACCAACTCTTTGAGGGCTATCGCATCTGCCGGGATAAAGGCGTCAAACGTTTCGGTATTCATATCTTTGTGGCCTCTAACGAACTTGATCCGAACTATTTTGTCGAAACGGCAGACATCCTTTTTAAAGTGATTGTTGATATTTCCCGTGCTCTGAATATCCGTTTCGAATTCGCCAATCTGAGCGGTGGGATCGGCATCCCCTACCGGCCTGAGCAGGATCCCATTGACCTCACGGCCATGAGCCGGGGTATTAAGGAAAAATATGATCAAATTATTGTCGGAGGCGGTTTTGCACCCCTGAAAATCTTCACCGAATGCGGACGGTTTATCACCGGACCTTATGGCTACCTTGTTTCAAAAGTCCTGCATATCAAGGATACCTATAAACAATTCGCAGGTCTCGATGCCTGCATGGCCAACCTGATGCGGCCGGCTCTCTATGGCGCTTATCATCACATCACCGTTTTGGGCAAAGAAAAGCGTCCCCATGATTTCGTGTACGACGTTACCGGATCTCTTTGCGAAAATAATGATAAGTTTGCAATTGACCGTATGCTGCCTAAACTGACGCCGGGTGACACAGTGGTTATCCATGACGCAGGCGCGCACGGGTTCGCGATGGGCTTTAACTATAATGGCAAGCTTCGTTCCGCCGAACTGCTTCTCAGAGAAGACGGGTCCGTGGTACCTATACGCCGTGCCGAAACAGTGAAGGACTATTTTGCAACGCTGGATTTTAATGGACTTAAGAGGTTCAGGATTTAAAGGTAAAGGGGCAAGGGACGCTTCGACAGGCTCAGCGACCTAAAAGGGGAAAGGCAAAAGGTTATAGGCCTAAGCGGAAGCTCCTCTTGTTTTCTTGAAAAAGATGAAAAAGCCCGGCGGGTTTACCCGTCCGGGCTTTTCTTTCAATCTTGGACCTTGCACCTTGCACCTTCTTTTCTCCCCTCTTGCCTTTCTAATCGACCATCATTATAATTACTCCATGTCGAAGGAGAAGATTCCAACAACACCGGCGATTCTGGCCTTAAAAGCAAAAAACGCAGTCTTTACACTGCATTCCTATAAATATGAGGATAAAGGGGGAACCCGGGTATCATCTGGCAGACTTGGCGTCGATGAACATTTCATAATTAAGACTCTGGTAATGGAAGATGAGACCGCCAAACCGATTATCATCCTGATGCACGGTGATAAGGAAGTCTCCACAAAAACTCTGGCCCGCATGCTGGGAGTAAAATCCATCACACCCTGTAAACCGGAAACCGCTCACAAACACACTGGCTACATGGTGGGAGGGACATCCCCGTTCGGAACCAGGAAACCCTTGACTGTCTGCATGGAAAAGACCATCGCTGACTTGCCCGAGATATTTATCAATGCCGGCTCCCGGGGTTTGCTCGCAAAAATGCCGCCCTCCGAGCTGGTTCGCATTCTTGAGCCCCGTGAAGTCAGTGTTGCGATATAATTTGCCTTTTTGGATAAAAAAAGAGATAATAATTATATGGTTTTGAGGGGATATTTATGCCGGACAATGTCATTATCCGCTGTCTGAACTGCGGTACCAAAAATCGCATACCGAAACAGAAGTTTCAGGGCCGTCCAACATGCGGCAATTGCCATGCTCCCCTGGATGACCTGATTATCCGATGCCTGAAATGCGGAACGAAAAACCGAATGCCTGAAGAGCGCCTCAATGCAAAACCGCTTTGCGGCAAATGCGGTGAAACGCTTGTTATCGCCAAGCAGGACATTAAACCTGTCGACGTCACCGATGATTCGTTCGCCCGTGAAGTGCTGACCACGGATACTTCCGTGCTTGTCGATTGCTGGGCCCCCTGGTGCGGTCCCTGCAAAAGCCTTGCTCCTGTCATTGACGAACTCGCGTCCGATTATGCCAACGGCGTCAAAATCGTCAAACTGAATGTGGACGAAAATCCGGTTACCGCAACCCAGTATGGAATTCGCAGCATTCCCACCTTGCTTTTTTTCCGGGAAGGAAGACTCGTGGAACGCCTTGTGGGCGCCCAACCGAAACAGGAAATTGAGAAGCATCTTCTCGCCATCATTAAGACAAACTAATGTGGAAAAGCTGTCCATGGGAAAGCACAAAAAAAAATCCTATACTTGTAAAATATTCACCGTCTGGGAAGAAGAAATTGAACTTGCCACGGGTAAAAAAACGCGGCAAAGCTGGATTGACCATAAACCAACCGTCGCAGTTGTTGCAGTCAACGCAAACAATGAGCTTCTGCTGATCAGACAATTCCGTGTCCCGACGGGACAAAACCTTCTGGAAATTCCGGCCGGCTCGTTCGATGACGACGGCGAATCGCCGGTAAACTGCGCACAAAGGGAGCTTGCCGAAGAAACAGGGTATCGGGCCGGGAAACTGACAAAGCTTTTTGCCGGATACCTTCTGCCTGGTTACTGCAATGAATTTATGTATTTTTTCCTGGCGCAGGATCTGGTTTACGCACCGCTGACGCCGGATGAAGATGAATGCATTGAAGTCATCCCGGTCAGTTTTGCAAAGGCCTCCGAACTTCTGAAAAGCGGCGAATTGAATGACGCCAAAACGGTTTTGGGCATCATGCTGGCCCGCAACCATCTAAACAACGTCGTGAATTTTTCCTGGCCGGCTTGAGAAATCAACGCCGTCTCTTTTTTCTTTTTTCCAGCTGAATTTCCAGGTTCTTCAATTGCTGAAGCCCTTTTGCCAGTTCTTCATTTTCCTGCTGCAATCTTGATATTTCAGTTGTATGTCTTTCTTCCGCCTGTCTGCTTTTATTGCTTAACGCCGCCAAATCATTCGTAAGTTTTTCCTGCTTTTGTTCTGCCTGGTCCAGTTTAAGTTCCAGTTCGGAAATTCTGTTCAGACTGATAAGCAAAGCTTTCGCGGCGTCGGCCCATTTGCTTTTTGGATATTGCTGGATCAAATTTTCCAGTCTTATTTTTGCCTCATTGTATTGCGGTTCTTTTTCTTCCGTGCTTAAAAAGGACAGCGCCTCCGTGAAGATTTCTTTGTCCGATGGTTTTATGATGAAAAAGCCGCTTGAAGGCTGCGGGGTATCTTTTTGATCTGCATTGTTATTGATTCCGCCGGTTGTTGCGCAACCCAGTAAAATTAGGGTAAACACTGTCAAATAAATCAGTCTTTTCGAATGCACGATCATGAGTCAAGCTCCAGGGTGCTCTGTAGGGCTTGCGGCTGCAATGACCGTCTCTTTTCAACATATTCTTCCGTCACATAATTGCTGCCGGGCAGCATTTTGGCGTATTCCTTCAGTTCCGCTACCACTCTGGCCATATCCAGTGGATTTTTAAAACGCGAGCCATCATCTGTAACGATGGCCGCCGTGATGGTAATCAGCGGAAATTTTTGAATAATTCCCTGACGGTTTTTCCCGATGAAATACCCGTTTTGCGCGTCCTCATCGGCGTAAAAACTGATGATTCGTTTTTCAAAATCAGCCACCAGTTTCCGGCAGATGCTCTCGACTTGATCCGGATTGCCAATGACGACATAATCATCTCCGCCGATATGGCCGATGAAAATTCCTGCGAGCTTAGCTTCTTTGACATATCCTGAAAGCATATTTGCGACTTCCTTGATGACTTCACTGCCCCAAGCATATCCATATTTATCGGCAAACGGTTTGAAATTATCAAGATCTACCTGACACAAAGAAAATAGCTCCCCCTTCATCAGCAACTGTTCGATCCTGTTTTCAATAGCCAGATTTCCCGGCAGCCCGGTGAGCGGACTGGCATCGAGATTCAACTCTTCCAATACTTTAAGCCTTTTGGTCATATTGGCAAAAGATTTGGCCAACGCACCAATTTCATCATCCCGCCTGGCCTCTATTTTGTGATCCAGGTTGCCTTCAGCAATCATACCGGCGGCCGTCTGCAACTGCTTCAGCGGCTTGGAAATATTTCGGGTAAGGATCAGCGCGAATGCAATACCCAGGATCAAGCTGAACAAGGCAATCCCAATTGTCATGTGAGTATCCTCTAAACCCTGTCTGGCGATCCTGTTCATATCGTCGCTGATGGCCTGATCCACATTCTTTTGAATGTTTTTGATTTTTTCCACCATCTCATCAATGGCGGCTCTGCCCGACATATCGGAAAGGGTCTGTGCTTCCTGCATACGCTGATTCTGCAAAAGTGCTATCTCTTCTGAAAACAGTTCTTTCAGTCGGTTCTGCAGTTTATCCAGCTCGTCTATCGTGTTTTTAGTTTTGGGGTCAAGACTCACCTTTCGCATCCCCGTCAACGCTTCTTTAAATTCATTGCTGCGCTGCCAGAAAATCTGTTCCAGAAGGGGGTCTTTCAGGATCAGGTATTTCTTCTCAACACCTTCTTGGGCCAAAAGTGTATCCATCAGCGTTTTTGAATTTTCGACCAGAACAAATTTCTGTGTGGCGAGATTATACGCCACACCGCTGAGTTGCTGCAGGCTAAACAACGCATAAGCACTGGCCAGTATGGTTAAAAAAGCCATGAACAAATAACCCAGCAACAATTTGCGGCTGATCGTGAGTTTCAATTTTCTAAAACCTGTGGAAATTTCTGTAATTGCATCATGATGTTCACACCGCACCCTTTGTTTCTCCGTAGCACAACCGGTGCGTTTCCGTAAAGAATAATTTAATTTTTTATGCCGGATTTTTTCCTTTTTTGAAAAATGGAAAGCTTCTTGCCACGAACGTAAAGTTTTGTTAAGCTTCTTTTCAGGAAAAAGGCTGCACATTCATTCATCCTGGAAAACCGATTTGATCAGGCAACATTCTTGCCTGCATTGATTATCCTAGTAAGGGAGACGCTATTATGATGTATAATGAAGAATTTGAAACCCTGCCGCGCGAGGCACTGAAGGCGCTGCAAGTCAAAAGACTCCAGCGGGTCCTGCAGCGGGTTTATCACTCCGTCGGTTTTTACAAAAAGTCGCTGGATGCAGCCAAAATATCGCCGGATGATTTTCGTTCCCTTGATGATTTAAAAAAGCTTCCCTTTATAACGCGTCAGGACCTGCGCAACAACTATCCCTTTGGGCTTTTTGCCGTTCCGATGAGCAACATTGTCCGCCTGCACGCATCATCCGGCACCTCCGGTCGGTCTTCCGTGTTCAGTTATACGCGGCGGGACCTGGATACCTGGACAGAACTGACCGCCCGTTCCCTTGTCGCCGCCGGGCTGACCAAAAACGACATCGTCCATAACGCTTTCAGCTACGGATTGCTCCCCGGAGGCCTCGGCCTGCATTACGGAGCAGAAAAAATCGGGGCAAGCGTCATTCCCATGTCTGACGGCAACACCAAGCGTCAAATCACTCTCCTGCAAGACTTTGGACCGACCGTATTGTGTTCAACGCCCTCCTACGCCCTGCATCTTGCCGAGGAAGGCAGGGCAATGGGTGTGGATATGAAATCCCTACAGCTTCGCGTCGGCCTCTTTGGAGCGGAACTGTGGAGCGAAAAGACCCGCGACGCCATTGAAAACGCATTCGGCATCAAGGCCCTCAATATTTTCGGCCTTTCGGAAATGCTGTGGCCCGGTCTCGCGGGTGAATGCCTGGAGGGCCGGCATGGTATGCACATCTGCGAAGATCATTTTCTCGTGGAAACCGTCAATCCGGCATCAGGCGAGGTCCTGCCCGAAGGAGAAGAAGGCGAACTGGTCTTTACCAGTCTGACGAAAGAAGCGTTTCCGCTGGTTCGTTACCGTTCAGGCGATATCTCACGCTTGATTCCCGAACCCTGCCGCTGCGGCCGCACCCATATCCGGATGGAACGCGTACTCAAGCGCAGCGACGATATGCTGACGATCCGAGGCATCAATATCTATCCCTCACAGGTGGAAGCGATCCTGAAAGAGATCCAGGGCGTCGAACCGGACTATCAACTGATTATCGACAAAGTCGGAGCCCTGGACGCCGTCGAACTGCATGTGGAAGTCAGCGATAAATTCTTCAGCGAATCGGGCGGCGTCAAGGAATTGCAGATCATTGAAAAAAGAATTGTGAAAGACATGAAGGATTATTTAAGCATATCTCCACGCGTCAAACTGGTTGCTCCGCAAACCTTGAAGGAACAAGGCAGGAAGGTCATCGACAAACGCATCATTTGATGCTGTTCAATTTTCAGGGAAACACGGCATCCCGCGGGAAATGGCCCGATATGCTTTAAGGGTAGCCAGCGGCTTCCGCCGACAACATGAACGAAAGAATTCTGGAGGAAATATGAAAGTCGAACAAATCTCTGTTTTTCTGGAAAACAAACCCGGTTCACTTGAACACGCCACCCGTGTGCTGAAGGAAAACAATATCAATATCCGGACCCTGTCGCTGGCGGAAACCGTGGACTTCGGTATTTTGCGTTTAATCGTCAATGATGTGGAAAAAGCCAACAAGGTCCTCAAGGACGCGGGGTTTCGCGTCAGCAAGACCGTTGTCGTGGCCGTTGAAGTTCCCGATCAGCCGGGTGGCCTGCACAGTATCATGGAAGTCCTGACTCAAGAAGCCATCAATGTTGAATATCTCTATGCCTTCGTTGAAAAAAGCGGTCAGAACGCCGTTATTATCTTCCGCTTTGACGATCCGGAAAAGGCAATAGACGTTTTATTGAAACACAAGTTTACGGTGGTGCCGGGGGCACAGCTTTACGAGTTTTAATGAGTGATATCTTAAAGCAAACCATTATTAATTTTTTAAAGCCGATGGTAACCGATCTTGGTTTCGCATCAGTCGATCGATTTGCCGCCGCACCCGAGGCACATCACCCCAAACGTGTTTGCCGGGATGCACAAACCGTGATTGTCTTTGGCATTACCGTTCCCCGCGGAATACTCAAATCGCCGGATTATAACCTTTATGCCCTGCATCGAAGTTATCACAGCGCCTATATGCGCATTGATGAAACAGCTCTCGCCCTTTGCAATTATATCGAATCTATCGGGAAGTATCTAGCCGTCCCTATACCGAGCTACGCCCCGATGGTCTTTCATCAGTTTGAACCGTGGGGAATGCTTTCTCTGAAACACGCTGCAGTCAATGCCGGGCTCGCCAGTTTTGGCCGGAGCGGCCAGGCTTATCATCCCCACCATGGCGCGCTGTTGCGGCTAGGGGCCGTTGTCACAGATGCGGTTATTGACGCAGACCCGCTCCTTGCTCACGATCCTTGCCCTCCCGCTTGTAAAGCCTGTTCCAAAGTCTGCCCGGCAAAAGCTTTTGATGCGGACGGTAAATTCAACAAAATGACTTGCCTGGGTCACACGATCAAGCATGCCATTTATCCGCTGGCGCTCAATAGCGAAGCCGGTTTGAAAAATATCGAACGGGTCATCAACACAGCCGGACACAATTACTGGATTGGCTGCGATGAATGTCTGAAGGCTTGTCCTCTGAATTTGAAAAAAGATCCGGCTAAAAATTCATAAATATCTTGATATAAAGAAAGAGGCAGATGCAACCTCCACCTGCCTCTTTCTTTATCCTTGCGGGTTCAATTTTGTAGATTGAACCCCTAGTTTAAGTTTAATCATACAAAACAGCTGGTTCAGTCATGTTGACTAAACCAGCTGAGAGGTTGACGGCTATATATCTCTTAATGATGAACTATTGCAAAATTTACGATAATGGTTTCCCGCATTCCCTGCACTTGCCGTCCGGTCCGATCACGCCTATGCAGGTACCGTCACTGCACAAAACCCTTTTGCCCCATTCATCGTCGGAGGCGAAGTCTTCCGATGAAACAGGATTTGTTTTCTCTATGATGACAGGTTCAGCAGTTTCTTTATCGTGACCCTGGGGAAGAACGCCCTCATAAGTTTTACCGCATTCCCTGCATTTTCCGTCCGCACCGATGGTGCCGATACAGGACTCGTCACTGCACAAAACGCGTTTATCCCAGTCTTCACTTTCGTCAAAAATAATTTCGGCCATGCTGTTCTCCGCATTTTAATTATATGGTCTTCTTATGCCGAGCCTGCAAAAAAGTCAATTCGAACCAGATAATCCATTTAGTAAAATATTTAAAATGGAATGCTCTGAGCGAATATATCCGAAACGTTTTGGCTCTTTGCGAAATGCAGCATTGGACAGCCGAACTGTTTGAGCCCGCAGGGGCGAGTTTTCGGCTGTCGCGGAATGAGCATTAGAGCCAAAGTTGCAGGATATACTGAGCTAATAGCGAAACATTTTAAAGATTTCATCAATCACCCCTTGATGCAGGCAACTGACTTCAAGCGTGCCACTTTACGGGCAATTCCCGCATCATGGACCACCTGGACAACATCGTTCAAATTCTTATAGGCTTCCGGCATTTCTTCGCCCAGCGTTCCTTTGCTGCCGGCCATAACCAAAACACCCTGATCGGCTAGTTCGCGGCTGATGGAGCGGCCCCGGCTGGTCTTGATGGCCTGGGTTCGGCTCATGACCCGTCCTGCGCCATGACAGGCGCTGCCAAAGGTCTCCTGCATGGCTTTTTCCTGACCCACTAATATATAAGAACCAGCTCCCATGTCCCCGGGAATCAGCACGGGCTGACCGACACTTTTATATCTTGCGGGAACTGCTTCATGACCTGCCGGATAAGCCCGCGTCGCGCCTTTACGATGAACACACAGTTTTTTTTCGATACCGTTAATTTTAAACGACTCAATTTTTGCGATGTTATGGCAAACATCATATACCAGTCGCATCCCCAGTTCACGCGGCGCTATTCTCAGCGTTTTTTCAAAAACCTCCTGAGTGAGATGCATCAGAATCTGCCGGTTGGCCCAGGCGTAATTGGCACCACAGGCCATGGCTGCCAGATAATTCTTCCCACGCTGCGAGGCCAGATAGGTGCAGGCCAGCTGCCGGTCCGGCAGTGCGATGCCGGTTTCCGATTGATGCTTCACCATAAGCGCCAGATAATCATCGCAGATCTGATAGCCCAGCCCCCGCGAACCGGTATGGATCATGACGACAATCTGCCCCTTGCGCAGCCCAAACGCCGCCGCCGCTTTTTCATCAAAAATGTCCTGCACGACCTCAATTTCCAGAAAGTGATTGCCGGAACCCAGTGTGCCGAGCTGCTGCTTGCCGCGCTCGAGGGCCCGCGCTGAAACCTGCTCCGGGTCTGCGCCGCTCAGGCAGCCGACGTCTTCCGTTGTTTCCAGGTCCTGGAGGGATCCGAAACCGTTTCGCACGGCCCATTTTGCGCCTTCCTCAAGCACTTTTTTCTGATCTTTACCGGAGAGCTTGACATAGCCTGTGGAACCTACACCCGTCGGAATGCGCTGATACAAAGCTGCAGTTAGGCCCTTTATTGTTCCCCGGATGTCGTCAAGGGCAAGTCCCGTTGCCATCAGGCGGCAGCCGCAGTTAATGTCGTAACCCACGCCGCCCGGCGACACTACGCCCCCGTCCAGATCAAAAGCCGCCACCCCGCCTATGGGAAAACCGTACCCCCAATGAATATCCGGCATGGCCAGCGAGAAATTGACGATGCCGGGCAGATGGGCAACGTTGGCCACCTGCTTGGTGCTTTCGTCGTGTTGAAGCAGATCGTAAATTTTTTCGTTGGCGTAGATGATTCCCGGCACACGCATGGAACCCGTCTGCGGAAGAAGCCATCTGTTTTCGTCGAGTTTTTCCAGTTTAATTTCAGACATCTCGCATCCCCTTGTGTCATTGCGAGCAATTTACCAGGAGCTATGCACCGGGTTATCAATGAAAGAAACAAAGCCCGTCATTGCGAGGCGACCCTCGGGAGCCATGGCAATCTCCGGTGAAAATATTTATATTGGCATTTTCCAAGACATTCATCAGACATCGAATATGACTTTTGCCCTCCAACCCCTCTTCGTCTTTTCGACGATCAGCCCATGATACGTAACGGCTTTGATCTCTGCCTTCATCACATGCTTCTTTTTATTGTATGGCTCGACCCATAACGTCGCAACGAGTCTTGTATTTCTGCATTCGATCATCTCACAGAGATCAACCACCCATCTCGTACCGTTGAACAGGTAAAGAAGTTCACGCAAAAAGTTAATGAACAGGTCCTCCACATCCGCCCCGTCCACCTTCTTAATGATTTGCCTCCCTTTTGCCTCCTGGCTTTTCCTGCTTTTATGGCCTGCGGTCTGAATCATGATATCAAACAAAGCATGGGCGGCATGGGCAAACAGATCCTTCTTCGTGCGCCCGAATATTTCAACCCCTATATCGGCGGTATGGTCAAAAAATATGTAGTTCAGCATATAGGTAGTATAACCTATTATGCCGTCATCAACAAGAAGCCTTGTCTTCACACATGGACGGAATGCACAAGCTGCCATAAAAAAGGGCGCCTCGAAGCGCCCTTTTTTTAATGTTGAAACGACGGTCTAGTCTTCTTCCGGTGTGCCATTTTCTTCTGTTGTCACATCCGTCTCATCATCGCCGTTAGCGCCGTCATCCGGGCCTTCGGCTTCCTGCGTGGTGCGGGCGACGCCGACGAGTTTTTCTTCCGGCTCCAGGTCAATGAGTTTGACGCCTTGGGTCACACGATGATTAATCGGGACCTCCTGCACCTTCAGCCGGATCACCTTGCCGGCATTGCTGATGAGCATGATGTTCTCTTCGCCCTGCACCTGCAACACGCCGGAGACATTGCCGATCTTCGCCACCGTTTTCAGGTTGATGGTGCCTTTGCCGCCACGCGTCTGCACGCGGTATTCGTCAATCGGTGTGCATTTGCCGAAGCCGTTTTCCGAAATGGTCAGCATGTAAGTGTTTTGAGCGGGAATATCCACACCAATAACGTCGTCACCCTCATCCAGATTGATGCCGCGCACGCCGCGTGCCGTCCGGCCCATATCGCGGACATCGTCTTCCCGGAAACGAATCGCCATGCCGAGTTTCGTCGCGAGGAATATATCCTGATCGCCGTTAGTCAGCTGAACATCTACCAGTTCGTCATCATCGTCGATGGATATTGCGATAATGCCCCCAGCCCGCGGATTGGAATAAGCCGCCAGATCGGTCTTCTTGATGATGCCTTTTCTGGTTACCATCACTACGAATTTATCCGAGACAAATTCCTTGACTGGCAGGGTCGCGCTAACGCGCTCTCCGGGCGCCAGGCTGACCAGATTAACCATTGCCTTGCCTTTGGCGGCCCGGCCTGCCTGCGGAATCTGATACACTTTCAGCCAGTGCACTTTGCCCGCGCTGGTGAAGACTAAAAGGTAATGGTGCGTGGAGGCGATGAAGATCTTTTCCACAAAATCTTCTTCTTTGGTCCCCATGCCGACTTTGCCCCGTCCCCCGCGGTGCTGGCTCTTATATAGACTGACCGCGTTGCGCTTGATGTATCCGGTGTGAGATATCGTGACCACCACATCTTCTTCTACGATCATGTCTTCAATATTGATGTCTTCGGTGCTGGCGACAATTTCCGTGCGGCGTTCATCACCATATTTATTTTTTATATCATTGAGTTCGTCGATAATCACCTGCAGGACTTTCTTCGGGTCAGCCAGGATGCCGGCCAGCCTTGCAATCAATGAAGTCACTTCCGCATATTCGGCATCAATCTTGTCTCTTTCCAGTCCGGTAAGACGTTGCAGTCTCATTTCCAGAATGGCTTTGGCCTGAATCTCCGACAAATTGAATTTCGCACATAACGCCACCGATGCTTCGTTGGGATTTTTAGCCGCCTTGATGACTTTGATGATTTCATCGATGTTGTTCAAGGCTATGATATAGCCTTCCAAAATATGCGCCCGTTCTTTTGCGCGCGCCAGCTCAAACTGCGTGCGGCGGACAACTACTTCCTGGCGAAAAGCAATGAACTTCTCGAGGACTTCTTTGAGGTTGAAAACCTGTGGACGGCTGTCGGAAATCGCCAGCATGATAATGCCGAACGAGACTTCCATCTGTGTGAATTTATAAAGTTGATTGAGAATAATTGCGGAATTCTCATCACGCTTGAGCTCAATCACGACGCGGATGCCTTCCCGGTCCGATTCGTCGCGCAAATCAGAAATTCCGGCTATTTTCTTGTCACGCACCAGTTCGGCTATTTTTTCAATCAGGACAGCTTTGTTGACCTGATAAGGCAGCTCGGTAACAACTATTGTTTCCTTGTCGTTGCGGGCATTCTTTTCAATCAGCGCCCGCGCCCGAACACGGATAATGCCACGCCCTGTTTTATAGGCTGAGAGAATTCCCTCACGGCCGTTGATGAAACCGGCCGTCGGAAAGTCCGGTCCGGGAATGTACTTCATCAGTTCTTCAATAATCATCTTGGGATTGTTGATAAGCGCAATGGTGCCGGTGATGATTTCTTTTAAATTATGGGGCGGGACGTTGGTCGCCATGCCGACGGCGATACCTGATGTCCCGTTCAAGAGTAACAGCGGAAGGCGCGTCGCGAGAATCGATGGCTCTGTAAGGGATTCATCATAGTTGGGCACGTAATCGACCGTATCTTTTTCCAGATCAGCCATCACCTCGTCGGAAATGCGCGCCAGACGGCTTTCCGTGTAACGCATGGCTGCTGGAGGATCGCCATCAATCGAACCGAAGTTGCCCTGTCCATCAATAAGCATATACCGCAGAGAAAAATCCTGCGCCATCCTCACCAGCGTGTCATAAATGGCCGCATCACCATGCGGATGATATTTACCCATAATATCGCCGACAACGCGGGCGCATTTCTTATAGGGCTTATTGTGACGATAGCCCATTTCATACATGGCGTACAATATCCGCCGGTGCACCGGCTTCAGGCCGTCACGCACATCGGGAATCGCCCGGCCAATGATAACGCTCATGGAGTAATCCATGTAGGATTTCTTCATTTCATCTTCTATATTCACCAGGGTTTGCTTATGGTGGATATCTCGTTCCATTTTCTTATTTCCTCTCTTGTGACAACAAAACGGCCAAAACAGCCGGTTGAATCGTTTTCTTTCCTGTTACTGTTAAATGTCTAAATTGGAAACATTCATGGCATTTTGAAAAATGAATTCACGGCGCGGTTCCACCTGATCACCCATCAGGGTAGTAAAGATTTCATCGGCCACAACCGCGTCTTCGACACCTACCTGCAGGAGTGTTCGTTTTTCGGGATTCATGGTGGTTTCCCAGAGCTGTTCCGGATTCATTTCGCCCAAGCCTTTATACCGTTGGATCGTCAAACCTTTCTTCCCCAGGCTGATGATATAATCGACCAGATCCCTGGTGGTGGGTATATTGATTGGTGTGGCTGATTCCTCCGGCTGATCACGATAAGGCGGTTCGCCCATCACGGAAACCTGCCCTAATAAGTTCCTTATTTCGCCAAACTGCGGCGTGCGGTATATTTCCCGGTCAACACAGGTGGAAGATATATTTCCGTTATTTTTGAGATCAAATACCATTTTATAACCGCCGTGATCGGGATCATCGTCAATGCGATAGTCGGTAAGAGCATCACTGCCCAGGGCGACAACAGTCCTGGCGGCGATTTTTAAAAGCTCACTTTCATTTTGAAACGTGTCATCCGTTAAAGTCGGATCGCCTGCAACGATGCGGATTACATTTCGGTCACGATGGTCCCTTTCAAAACGATCCAGCAGATCTTTTATACGCGTAACTTTTTTTATAACGGTCAGTAATTTATTTCCTGTAATTGGAAAGGGACTTCCGTCACCCATCAATAAATTAACTTTTTCTATGCCGTTTTCCAGAATATAATTTCTCATTTGCTCTTCATTCTGGATGTAGATTTCCTTTTTTTTATCCACCACCTTATAAAGCGGCGGCTGAGCAATATACAAATAACCCCTTTCGATCAATTCCTTCATCTGGCGGAAAAAGAAAGTAAGCAGCAGTGTTCGAATATGGGCACCGTCCACATCGGCATCTGTCATGATAATGACTTTATGATACCGTAATTTACTGACGTCATAATCACCGGGGCCAATGCCAGCTCCAAATGCCGTAACCATGGTTTTGATTTCTTCATTTTGCAGCATTTTATCAAAGCGCGCTTTTTCCACATTGAGAACTTTACCGCGCAAGGGCAATATCGCCTGATTTTTTCTATCCCGTCCCTGTTTGGCGGAACCACCTGCCGAGTCACCTTCCACAAGATAAATTTCACTAAGCGCCGGATCTTTTTCCTGACAGTCGGCCAGTTTTCCCGGCAGCGCGCCTACTTCCAAAGCGCTTTTGCGTCTGGTCAACTCACGGGCACGCCGTGCTGCATCACGGGCGCGAGCCGCTTCCATGCATTTATTGAGGATCTGTTTAGCAATCGATGGGTTTTCTTCCAGGTAAGACCCTATTTTTTCATAAACTATGCCTTCTACCAGACCACGTACGTCGGAGTTTCCCAGTTTGGTTTTGGTTTGTCCCTCAAATTGAGGATTGCGAACCTTGACGCTGATGACACATGCCAGACCTTCTCGTAAATCTTCACCGCGCAGCGATTCCTTACCGTCTTTAATGAATTTGTTACTGGTAGCATAGTTATTGAATACACGGGTGAGTGCCGACCGGAAACCCACCATATGCATGCCGCCTTCAACCGTGTTGATGCTATTGGCAAAAGAAAAGATGTTTTCCAGGTAACTTTCATTATATTGCAGTGCAACTTCAACGGCACAGTCTTCCCGGGAGCCGGTTACATAAATGGGATCCTTGTGCAGCACTTTTTTATTGCGGTTGATATATTCCACAAAAGAAACAATGCCGCCTTTGTAAATAAATTCCGCAGACTTGTCTGTTCGCTCGTCAATCAGGTTGATTCTGACACCGGAATTAAGAAACGCCAGCTCTCTTAAGCGGTTGGCAATAATATCAAAACTGAATTCCGTTTCTTCAAAAATTTCATCGTCCGGCAAGAAAGCAACCGTGGTGCCACGGCCCCTTGTTTTTCCAACCATTTGCAGTGGTCCATCCGGAATACCTATTTTATATGTTTGCCGATAAACATTCCCATCCCGGCGCACCTCAAGTTCACAGGTCTTGGAAAGGGCGTTTACAACCGACACACCTACCCCGTGGAGGCCCCCGGATATTTTGTAAGAATCATTTGAAAATTTTCCTCCGGCATGCAACTTTGTCATTGCCACTTCAGCAGCCGACACACCTTCCGTCTTATGGATATCAACCGGAATTCCCCTGCCGTTGTCATCCACCAGAATACTGTTGTTAACGCGGATTTTTACCGTAATGGTGTCACAGAACCCTGCCGCCGCTTCGTCAATGCTGTTATCGACAACTTCATATACCAGATGGTGCAATCCTTCTTTGCTTGTGGAACCAATATACATCGCCGGTCTTTTGCGAACCGCTTCCAGACCCTCTAAAACTTTAATACTGTCAGCATTATACATCTCTGTCATAAAAACGTTTAACTCCTTGGCATTGCGATAAATAAATTTCTTCCGACTGATTTATATCTTCAACGGCATGACAATACATAAATAATTGTCACCTTCCGCAGGTTTGATCAGTGTCGGTTTTAATCCGACGCCAACTTCCATAATAACACTGTCCATAGATATCACTGAAATTGCATCAATTACATAATTGACATTGAATCCCACATCAATCTCTTCACCGGTATAATTGATGTCTATTTCCTCCATTGCTTCCCCTACATCCAGATTTGTGGAATTGAGTGTCATTTTTCCCTCGGAAAAAGAAATAATCACTCCACTGTAACGCTCCGAGGAAACAACATTCATTCTTCTTAAAGCATGAAGAAACGCTTCCTTATCCAGGTTTATTGTCACGCCTTTTTCCGTAGGAATCACCCTTTTATAATCGGGATACTCGGCATCCACCAGGTTCACTTTTAAAATAGTATTTTCGGTTTTTACCACAAACATATTCTTGTGGACGCCAACACTGACATTTTCATGAACATCAATAATTTTTTTAACTTCCATCAATCCTTTACGGGGAATGATAATCCCCTTGGTCATTTCCGGACAAGGCTCCACTGTATTTACCTTGGCAACCGCCAGTCTGTGCCCGTCCGTTGCAACCATCCTCCAGATATGATTTGTTCCGTCAGATACCATTTCCAGAAAAACCCCATTGAGGTTCTTCCTGCTTTCATCAAAGGCCATCGCAAAGGATGTCTTATTGATTAATTCGACAATGGATGATCCCGGAATATTAAAAAACTGGACATCCTGGCTGTCCGCAACGCTCGGAAAATCGTCGGCAGGCAAACCTGGAATTTTATAAACGGCCCTCTGACATGTCACCTTGACGATATTATTTGCGCTTTTTGTAAAATGAACAACCTCTCCCTGAATTTCTCTCACCATCTCATAGAGTTTTTTTGCAGAAAGCGTAATTTCACCTTTTTCCGCAATATCCGCGTCATAATCGGAAATGAGACTGATTTCCCGGTCCGTGGCAATGATTCTCAATTTATTATGTTCTGTTTTTAAAAGAACGTTGTTTAAAATGGGCGTTGTTGTCTTTTTTTCGACAATTCCCAGAGTTTTCTGAATCCCTTCCAGAAAGGTATTTCTGTTAATTTTAAATTCCATCCTCTCCTCCCATTCTCTTATTTCTTTCTTTTTTTTGTATATATAAAATAGTAGTAGTAGTAATAAGCCCTGTGGATATGTTGATTGCTGTAAATTATGTTTTAATTTCAATTCTTTTGATAAATAAACCTTGTGGAATAAACATATAAAACTATTTTACGCTTTGTTGATAATACTGTCTTCAATATCCTGAACCATCTTTGTAAAATTCAAATTTGATTCCATTGATTTTAAGATTTTATTATTTGCATAAATAACAGTTGAATGATCGCGTCCACCGATCTTCTGCCCAATATCAGGATAGGAAAAGTTTGTTAATTTCCTTGCAAGGTACATGGAAACCTGGCGGGCTAAGACAAGATTTTTATTCTTGTTATGGGCTTTGATATCTGCGATCTTCACATTCATTTTTCCCGCAACCACTTTAATAATTTCTTCCACACTCACTTCTTCTTTGTTGTTGTGTTTAACTAGTTTTTTCAGCACTTCTTTTACCAAATCCAGATCGATCTCCCTGTTGGTTAAAGAGGAATAAGCGGATATTCGGATCAGGAAACCTTCCAATTCCCGGATGTTGGACTCCACATGTGACGCGATATAATGAGCGACGGCGGGAGTAAGCTCGATCTTAATTTCGTGCATTTTCTTTTCGATAATAGCGATTTTTGTTTCAATTTCCGGTGGTTGAATATCGGCAATTAACCCCCATTCGAACCGGGATCGTAATCTTCCCTCCAGGTTTGGGATATCTTTGGGAAATTTATCAGAAGTGACGACAATCTGCTTGCCGGAATCATGCAGGGTATTGAATGTATGGAAAAATTCTTCCTGCGTTCTGTCCTTGCCGGCCAGAAAATGAATATCATCAATCAGCAATGATCCGATATTCCGATATTTTTCGCGAAATTTCGACATTCGGTCGTAACGGATGGAATTGATCATTTCATTCATGAAGGCTTCCGCCGATACATACATGACATTCAAATCGGGATGAGAGGCGGTTGTCATCAGACCAATAGCATTGAGCAGATGTGTTTTTCCCAGCCCTGAACCGCCGTAAATAAAAAGGGGATTATAGTTTTTGGCCGGCTGCTTGGCTACGGCAATGGAAGCGGCATGAGCAAACTGGTTGGACGGACCAACAACGAACCGGTCAAATGTATAATTGCCGTTTAAAAAAGAAATATTCTTATTACGGCTGGTGTGACTGTTTCCAACCTGATTATGGTCCTGTTCAAACGGCAATACGGCTGCTTCCGGCTTTTTTTCCTTATCCCTGCTTAAAATAAAATCAATATCAACATTGATGCCGATTACATTGTGCAGGGTGTTTTTAATCATGGATAAATAATTATCCATCAGCCAGTCCTTAAAAAATTTATTCGGAACAGCCAACTGGATACACTTATCTTCCATTGCCATGATTTTGATGGGTTTTATCCAGGTGTCAAAGTTCTGTTTTGAAACTTTATCCTGAATGATTTTAGTAGCTTTGTCCCAAACTGATTCCATCTTCACCCTTTAACAAACAACCTATCAACAACTGTGGATAGGCTGTTATTGTCTCTATTACAGTTCATCCAGCAGATAGCGCGCCAGACGGTTTAATTCATCCATGGATTTGTATGTGATTTCAATTGCACCTTTATTGGCCGACCCTTTGATCTGCACCCTCGCCATACATTTGACCGTCAGAGATTTTTCAAGATCCGACATGTAACGATCTTTTACAATGGCCTTTTTTTCACCGGGCTTTTGCTTTAACCGGGTAATCAATTTTTCTGTTTCCCGGACGTTAAGATCCCGTTTTAAGATAAGATCCAACAGGGTCAACTGTTCTTCCATTGAGGAAAGCGCCAAAAGACAGCGTGCATGGCCCGACGTGATTTTTTTTTCCACCAAAGCGGTCTTGGCCTTGGCCGGCAGCTTTAAAAGCCGGACCGTATTGGCAATCGTCGAACGATCTTTACCGACCTGTGCAGATATCGACTCCTGCGAGAGGTTGAACTTTTCCATCAGCGTGAGGTAGGCATCGGCTTCTTCCAGGGGATTGAGCTCTTCGCGCAGCAAATTTTCAATCAGAGATAATTCAGCCACCTCCAGATCCGAGGCTTTCCGCACGACAATCGGAAAGTCTTTT
>Ga0209593_10000407_pt1 | contig 20990 bp, 21 predicted proteins | sample PPLLaktember2015_3_FD_187260 | JGI IMG/M metagenome (GOLD analysis project Ga0209593, IMG submission 187260) | Freshwater sediment microbial communities from Prairie Pothole Lake near Jamestown, North Dakota, USA - PPLs Lake P7 Core (6) Depth... | ecosystem: Environmental > Aquatic > Freshwater...
TATTACACTATTAATCACAATGTCGTTAATCGCAACATTTATTTCAATAGGTGTATTGCCCAAATTTATCACTGTTATTAAAGATATGGCGGAGACGACCAATATACCAAAAATACCAAAATCCACGCGGATTCTTATGGCTATAGCTAATGGTGTCTTTTTTGAATATGGGTGGTTAAGCATTATGGCCGTTGGAGGTCTATTTTTGACGGCGGTTATTTATATTAAGGTCAGATTTCGGCCTCGCAGGCCTCAGAAACCATTGATGCTGTCACGAATAGGAGATTTTGTCAAATGGCATCTGCCGATTCTGCGCTGGTTTGAGAATAATTATTCAACTTTGCAGGTTGTAGAGGGGCTGAGAATATTTCTCAACGCGGGCAATACCATAAACGAAGCAATCAGAAATATAATAAATCTCGATGTAAACTGCTGTTTCAGAAAACGATTGCAAAAATGGCTCAAAAAAGTTGAGGCAGGAGAGAATATCGCCGCAGCGGCAAGGCAGTGCGGTCTTGCAAATTCGTTAAGCTGGGCCTTTGAGCAGCAGGAAAATCCGGAAAATACTTTACCTGTGCTGGAGATGCTCGAAAGCGTTTATCGTTCGAACTATAGTTACAGGGTCAATCTTGCCAGATTTATCCTTCTGCCCTGCACGACGATATGCCTGGGAGTAATGGTAGGTTTTGTCGCCTATTCAATCCTCTCTGTAATGGTAGCAATTATTTATCAGCTTGCGAGTTTAGCATGAACAAAAATGTTAAATATAATGGTTTTCTGCTGACGGAGATGATAGTCTCCCTGGCTGTTCTGATAACTATCCTGGCCTGTATGGCGTTAGGCCTGAAGACCTTCAGGGAGTTAAATCGATATCAATTGGCAAGGCAAAGATGCATTGCCGCGGCTGGGGCGCAACTTGATAGTATCGCGGCTACGGGAAGACAAATCAGCGAAGAAGACTCAAAAAGATTATGGCCTACAACGGCTATCGAGATTAATAAGTCAGACGGTACAGGCCGGTGGGAAGGCCTGAAACTTGTCAGGGTCAAGGCGACCGCCAAAGAGATGCGTAAAGATGTTACTATTGAACTGGCGAGATACTTTACGCCGGAGGAAACCGGGCAATGAGAAAAGGCTATACATTAGTGGAAATATTAACTGTACTGGGGATTTTTATAGTTATATCCATACCGTTGAGCAGATTATCAAAACTTATTATATATGATATACCTAAATCCTGCCGATTGGTTGAATCCAATACGAGCATCCTCGATGTTTTGAAGTATATGAAAAAAGACGTTAATTCGGCAATCGGCTTCCCAGATTCATTCGGCCAATATACAACAGACGATAAATGTCTTTTGATTGAACAACAAAACGGAATTGTCTGCTATCTTGCTGAAAATGGAAGAATATTGAGAATTGAGGTTGAAAAAGAAGAAAGGAAAGCTGTATGGCAGATACCGGACGGTAAAATTGAGTGGCAGGTATGGCGAAAGGGCGGAATCGGCTATGCGGTTGAAATAAAAAAATATATAGAATTTGAGAGAGATAATCATACGGATAAGAGTATGGCTAACGCTTATGTATTTTTTGCGGGAGTTTATCAGGAGGCGGTAAATTGAGAAAAGGTTTTGTTTTATTGATTGTAATAATGATACTTGGCCTGATGGGCGTTGAGATGTTTGTCCTGAGCAGCGTATCGAATAAGATTACGTTCCAAACCGGCCGGGCATATCTTGAGGCAGTTGAGCAAAATCTGGTTTCAAGCGGTCTGGTATGGGCAAAGCACAATATAGCAAAAGAAGCAGAAAAGATAGAGCTTGATACCGCCGATATAGCACCGCAAAATGCACAATTAAACATCACAGCAGGCAAGCAGTCAAAAGTTACCATAAATGTCTTGTGCAGTCGAGGCGGTCAGAATATTAGGCATAATAAAAGTTATTCAATCACGTCAAAGGTGAAATAAGAGTTTGTGGGGCATAACTCCTTTTAAAAGAAAGGGTTATGGATATTTGATTTTGGTCTTGCAAAAGTCTTTCAAATCCTTATACTTGTGAGACTTTACAGGTTTTAGCAGAGCTAAATTTTAACGGAGCAAAGAGTTATGTCACGAGTTTGTCATTTTTTAGGTAAAAAAACGGGCAGCGGCAACCAAATTACCCATCGCGGCAAGGCGAAATATCTTGGCGGAGTCGGCGTAAAGACTACCGGTATATCAAGACGGAAATTCAAGCCGAATATCCAGAAAGTCCGTGCGGTCATTGAAGGCAAGGTCTGCAGGATAAGGGTTTCTGCCAAGGCGATTAAGATGGGACTGATAGAAAAGCCGGTAAAAAGGAACTATAAAAAGGCAGAATAAGACGTTGAAGATTCAATAAATTTCGGTTAGTTTAAAAGCAGGATTTTAATCCTGCTTTTTTGTTATCAGGGTTTATTTTATGGCTCAAAAGAAAATCGATATCGAACAGGTAAGACAGGTAGCCAAACTGAGCAGGCTGGATTTGAGCGAGGCTGAAATTTCGCAATTCACCGGCCAGCTTAGCGCAATTCTCGAATACGTGGAGAAACTCAACCAGCTTGATACGAGCAAGGTCGAGCCTTTGGCGCACTGTCTGCCGATAAATAACTGCCTAAGAGAAGATAAGGTAAAACAATCATTGGGAACGGAAAAAACCCTTGCCAACGCTCCGGACAGGGACGAGCAATTTTTCATAGTGCCTAAGATTCTGGAAGAGCCGGGCGGGTTTTAACGGTTAATTATGAGCGAAGAAATTTTAAAACTTACTTGCAGAGATTTGTGGGCCAAAATCGCCAAAGGCGAAGTGAAAAGCAGCGATGCTGTTTCTGTGGTTTTCGAGAGAATAGAAAAATACGATGGTCAAATCGGGGCGTTTTTAAGCACTTTCAAAGAGGATGCTCTGACAAGAGCGGAGAAAATCGACGGCAAAATCGCTAAAGGCCAGTCTGTCGGTGCTCTTGCGGGCGTGCCGATAGCTGTTAAGGATAATATGTGTACGACATTCGGTGCGACAAGCTGCGCATCGAAGATACTTGAAAATTTTCATTCGCCTTATAACGCGACGGTGATAGAAAAACTTCTAGCGGCCGATGCAGTTATAGTCGGCAAGACAAATCTCGATGAGTTCGCGATGGGTTCGAGTACGGAAAACTCCGGCCTTAAAAAGACGATTAATCCGTGGGATAAGAGCAGGGTGCCGGGCGGAAGCAGCGGCGGGTCGGCAGCGGCGGTAGCGGCTAAGATGTGTTTTGCTGCGCTGGGCAGCGATACGGGCGGCTCAATCAGGCAGCCGGCGAGTTTTTGCGGTGTTGTGGGATTAAAACCGACATACGGCAGGGTTTCACGATACGGACTTGTAGCTTACGGTTCGAGTCTTGACCAAATCGGGCCCTTGACGAAAGATGTTGCTGATTGTGCGATGATTCTGAATACTATCGCGGGCCACGATGAGAAAGACAGCACAAGCGTTGATGAAAAAACATCGCCTTTGTGTGATTATCTGAGCGGCATCGAGAAAGATGTAAAGAATCTGAAGATAGCGGTTGTGCCGCAGTTGTTTGAAGGGGCTGACAGCGAGGTCGTTGCCGGCGTTAAAGCTGCGATTGAGATTTATAAAAAACTCGGCGCCGAGATTATCGAAATAAAAATGCCGCACTTCGAATACGCGATAGCGGCATATTATTTAATCGCTACGGCGGAGGCGTCGAGCAATCTCGCTCGCTATGACGGAGTGCATTACGGACACAGGACTAAAAATGCGGGCGATTATATCGAAGTTTATACGAAATCGCGTGCAGAGGCGCTTGGGACGGAAGTTAAGAGGCGTATTATGCTGGGCACATACGCACTTTCGAGCGGATATTATGATGCGTATTATTTAAAGGCGCTGAAGGTGCGAAACCTCATACGGAGCGATTTTACAGCGGCGTTCGGCAAAGCGGATTGTATTATGATGCCGACAAGCCCGACGACTGCATTTAAAATCGGCGAAAAAACGGCGGACCCATTGCAGATGTATCTTTCGGATGTTTATACTATCGCAGTCAATCTTGCGGGCGTGCCGGCAATCAGTATTCCGTGCGGCTTTGACAATAAAAATCTGCCGATAGGGCTGCAGATAATCAGTCCTGCGTTTGGTGAAGAAAAACTTCTTAGAATAGCGAGAATGTTTGAAAGCCAAACGGATTTCCACAAGAAAAAACCTGAACTATGACGAATAGCGATTATAAAATTATTGTTGGACTTGAGATACACGTGCAGATGGCTACGCGGACAAAAATGTTCTGCGGATGTGAACTGGTTTTTGCTGCCGAGCCGAACAGCAGGGTTTGTCCGGTTTGTCTGGGGCTGCCGGGCGCGCTGCCGGTGATGAATAAACAGGCGGTTGAGTTTGCGATACTTACGGCGACATCGCTTAACTGCAAAGTTGCGGAATTTACAAAGTGGGACAGGAAAAGTTATTACTATCCGGATTTGCCGAAGAATTATCAGATAAGCCAGTATGATTTACCAATCGGGTCAGACGGATTTATAGAAATTCCTGTCGGCGATGGTGCGACGAAGAAAATCCGGATTCGCAGAGTACATCTCGAAGAAGACGCCGGGAAAAATATTCATACGGCAGGGCCTTTCTCACAGGTTGACCTTAACAGGGCAGGGACGCCGCTTATGGAGATTGTAACTGAGCCGGATATTAACAGCGCCGAAGAAGTAAAATCTCTGGCGATAGAATTGCAGCGGATTGTACGATTCCTGGGCGTTTCAGAAGCGGATATGCAGAAAGGGCATATGCGATTCGAGCCGAACGTTAATCTTCATATTAAAAAAGACAACAAAGAATACAAAACGCCAATTACCGAAGTCAAGAATCTTAACAGTTTTAAAGCACTTGAAAAAAGCGTGGCGTATGAAGCACGAAGACAGCTTGATAATTTTCTCGAACGCGGGGAAGTTATGCAGAGCGGCAATAAGAAAACGTTTGGCTGGGACGATGTAAAAGAAGTTACCGTTTTGCAGAGAGAAAAAGAAGAGGCGCACGATTATCGTTATTTCCCCGACCCCGACCTTGTGCCGGTAGTAGTAAATGAAAAATGGCTAAATGAAATAAAGACAAGACTTTGCGAACTGCCTTTGAAGATGCAAGGGCGGTTTGTAAGTGTTTACGGGCTAAGTGATTACGATGCTTCCGTGCTGACGATTGACAGGGCGGCGGCTGAATATTTTGATAGTGCAGTAAAGGCAGGCGGAGACGCAAAAAGAGTTTGCAATCTTATCACGCAGACAGGGCTAAAAATCGCCAATGAAAGAGGCTGTGGCGTTGCCCAACTTGGAATAGAGCCAGGGAGGCTGGCGGAACTTGCGAAAATTACAGACGCAGGACAGATAAGCGCGACGGCGGCTGTTACGATTTTCGGGAAGATGATGGAAAGCAAAGAGCAGCCGGGCGAAATTGCGGAAAAACTTAATCTTTTGCAGAAAAGCGACGCGGGTGAGCTTGAAAAAATTGTCGATGAGGTTATAGCTGCGAATCCGCAGGCATTTGAGGATGCCAAAAGCGGCGACAAGAAAAGCAAGAAGGCGCACGGATTTTTGATGGGGCAGGTAATGCAAAAAACAAAGGGGACGGCAAATCCGCAGGTTGTAGCAAAGATTCTGGGGTCTAAATTGAAGACTTAGGCTTCTGCAGGACTTTGTGTTCGGTGCCGGCCAGAAGACGTTTTATATTGGCACGATGAAGAAATATTACGAGTGAACACAGGATTACTGCCATCAAAATTAAAGGCCAGAGGATTTTGAAATGCCAGTTGTCAATGACCAATGTAAGGACAATCATCAATACCGGAAAAACCGCGGCGGCGATAACTGAGCCGAGCGAGATGTATTTCCAGATAAGCACAATGACGGCCCACAGGACAAAAACAGCGATACAGGGGATAGTGTAATAAGGCCAGATGCCCAAAGCTACGCCGAAACTTGTAGCGACGCCTTTGCCGCCTTTGAATTTAAGATAGAAGGGGAAAATGTGGCCGAATATTGCAGCGATGCCGATCGCCAGCCAGAGGGAAAGAGCGGCAGGGGTAACAGATTCCGGGAGGATGATAAATTTTGCGGCAAAGCTGGGGATAAAGCCTTTTAAGACGTCGAATAGAAAACAAGGGTACGACCATTTTTTGCCGCAGACACGAGCGAGATTGGTTGCACCGAGGTTGCCTGAGCCGATTGTGCGGAGGTCTATGCCGTGCGCCTTTGCGACTATCCAGGCAAATGAGATTGAGCCTACGAGATAAGAAACAATGATTAAAATCGCAGCTTTCATTTTTGCGTCCTGTTTTCGATTATGGTGTAGTACAAATCAAGTAATTTCTGACAGTGCGTTTTTATTGATACTTTTGTTTTGATGTCGTCGTCTTCGATTGTTTTTTTTGCAGCGGCGATATTTTCGGTATTGCAAAAGTATCTTAAAGCTTCGGCTAATGAGTCGATGTCGTCGGGCGAGTCGAAGATTTTTCCGTGCCTGTCGGCTGTGAATAAATCAACCGCACCATTATATTTAGTTGTTATCACGGGTTTGCCTGCCGCGAGGGCTTCGAGTATAAATCTGCTCGACGGATCATAATATGTCGGCAATACCGCGACATCAGTTACGTCAAGGACGTTCTGCATATGCGATGTCGGGCCGATAAAGATTATTCTGTTTGCGATTTTAAGTTTCCGGCAGAAGCGGCGATAGTCGGCGACTGAACCTTTTCCTACCACGACGAGGTATGACGATCGTTTAGTGAGCTTTTCGGTCAGGATTTTCATCGCATGGATGAGGGGGACAAGACCTTTGAGCCTGAAATTGTGCGCGGCGAAAACGAAAAATACCGGCTGCTGAGCCTCTTTGATTTTGAGTTGGGCGAGTATCTGCGAGCGGAGCTTGTCGCTGCGTGTTTTGTTTATGTTGTTGGTGGGTTTAATTCCATTGGGAATAACGCAGATTCTTTCGTCCGGCAGATTGTAATGTTTTTTAAATTGTGTTTTTACATATTCGCTCAGGGTAGCGACAATGGGGCCATCCTGTTTCCTGCACAGTTTTTTTTCTGCACGGGCGAGTGCGGTTCTCCTGATATTTGCGAAACTGGTAAAAAGTTTGAAAAACCTTACAGTTGTGCGTTTATAGCTTGCTGCGTTGCGGATAGCCGCTTCCGGATAGCTCCCGCCTCGCGGCTGATAAATATCCGCAAAGGTGTAAGGCAGTGTGCTGTGAATAATGTCGTAATGGTTTTCGCTTAAGTGTTTCTTGAGAGCTGTTTCAAAAGTTTTCAGGCTGACGCGTTTTTTGGTGCTGTCGCAGAGCACTTTTACTCTGTGAGAATGAGCGATGCCTGTTGCGGCAAGGATTTTCGCATCGACTCCGGCAAGCACCATTGCGGCGGCGAGCTCGAAAACACTTTTTTCCGCTCCGCCCAATGTTATATTTGCTCGTTCTGTTATTATCGCAACTTTCATCGGGCTGATTTCTCGAATGGTGCAGTTCTATTATGGTTTTTGTCGTGTTTGGCCATTTGGTTAGCTTTTGATTTAATCTTTTTTATGAGTATTTTGTCTTGTCTTGAAAGTTTATCTTTTTGCAGGTAAGCCAAAAAGAATCTCAGCCGGTCCATTTTTGTAACGGAATCGGACGGCGCAGAGTAGTAAAGCTGTGTGAGGTCTTTTATGAGGTACTTTTGAGAAAAAAACAACGGTTTAAATACCCTGTTCAAATCAATCAGCGTAAATTGTCCCTGCAGATTACAAAATATATGGCATAAGTACAAATCGCGATGACGAAAACCTGTGTCGTGAAACTTTCTTACAAACGCGGCGAGGTTTTCGATGAAATTTTCTCTGTTTTCCGGCAGTTTTTCTTCAAGACTGGACGAGTCAGGGATTTTTTCAGTTATAATAAAGCTTCGCTTTTCAAATAATCCCTGCCAATCCTCACCGAAAGCGATTGTTTGAGGCGTATTTATGCCGAGCCTGCGTAAATCTTCGGCCGGCTGATGGTCACAAGCCATTGTTGATATTTTTTTTCGCCGAGTCAACCAGTTTTTTAACTGATTCAATTTCGGAGTATTCTGATATCGCTTTAAAAACAAAGTTGTTTTGGGATTTTGCGTATCGAACATGATTCTTTCACGAAAAGCGGCCAGATTTGGTTTTGTCAGGTTTTTGCCTTGAGCAAAATTGAAAACATCATCCATATTTTCCAGTCCAAGCTGTCGGAAACAGTCGATGAAGTCACTGCGGAGGGTAAAATTGGGGGCGATTTCAACAAATTCACTCGCTTTTTTGTACCCGGCAAGAAATTTTTCGGCAGTTTTGCAGACAACATCGGCAGTTATTGATTCCATACAATAATGTTTGTCTTTTTTGCATACCGGTTTATCGCAGGGAGCGCAGGGGACGTCGGCGACGATTTTTATTTCGTCCGGATAGTTGTTTTCTGTCCAGACCGGATTATTCGGCCCGAAAAGCGTTATGACCTTTCGGCCAAGGGCGATAGCGATATGCCGCGGGCCGGTGTCATTAGTAATTACAAGCCGGGCAAATGAGAAAAGAGCCTTTAACTGCCCCAGCGCAACTGGATTTTGTGCCAGATTGATAATAGGGTGTTTTGCAGCGGAGCAGATTTTTTCCGCAATCTGGATTTCCTCTTTGGCCGGGCTTACGGAGATAAAAACGTTAGCTGAAAATTTTTCGATAAGAAAATCGGCCGTTTGCGAGAATCTTTCCTCTGGCCAGAGCTTGCTGGGGCCGAAAGCTCCGCCTGGGACAAGGATAACAAGAGGATTTTGGCTGTTTAATTTTTCACCGAATTTTTCAAGAACCACTTTCCTGTCGTTTTCGTTGATGGAAAGTTCGAGGTTCCTGTCTGAAGTGTCTGCGCCGAGCCAGGAAGCGACAGCAAGATAATAATCGACTGCTGAAAGCGGTTTGAAGCGGAAAAAACCGATTTTTGGCGGGGAAAGTTTTTCTGTAAGAAAAATACCTCGCCCATCTCTTGCGTATCCTACGCGGGTTTTAACTCCTGCCAGAAACACGGCAAGGGCGGAAGCGAATGAGTTTTTGAATAGAATCGCGGTATCGAAATTATATTTTTTAAGCTCGGCGGCGATTGTGAAGGGATTGTGTGACTTTATGGTTATCCACTGGTCTGCAAAAGGGCAATCGGCCAGCACTTCGGCAACGGTTCTATTCGCGCAGAAGAAAATTTTGTCGTTTTCAAACAGATTTTTAATGCAGCGCAGCGCCGGAGTCGCCATTACGGCGTCGCCCATAGGCGAAGGCAGCCAGATTAATATATTTTGACGGCTCATTATGTGCCAGTTCCATCACTTGTCTTTGTGCATGACATAAAGTGTTAATGCTATGAGCTGAAGAATTATTGCAAAGCCTATAGCCGTGAAGGCAGCGTTGTCTTTTCCTACGGGAGATAATTTGTACCATACGGCCACGACGAGGCAGAACAGGACAAGAACCTGCAGAACTCCTGCGAGGAGCTTCATAGCGGAAAATTCGGTAAACTGTTCAGTTCTCTGATGACTTTTAAGCAAAAATTTAATTTCCTCAAGCAGATGTTCGGTTCTGCCGGGCTCAGAAACAGGCTGATTGACAGTTTTCGTTTCCTGCGGCTGGACAATCGGTGTTTCTTTATCTGGTATTTGCTGTTTTTCCTGCGGCTGTATCTGCTCAGGCTCAATTTGTGGAGCCATCTCCTGCGGAGTTTCGGTCTGTGCTGGAGCAGGCTTTCGGGTAAGTTCTCTTTTGACCACGTTGACAGCTTCTCTCAGATTTATTGTCTCGAAATCCGGGTCCGGGTCATCGGCTTTCTTTACAGGCGGTTTTATGTTTGATTTTATAAGGATGGTTCTGCATCCTGCGGCTTTTCCGGCCGCGACGTCAATATAAGCGTTGCCAATCATCCAGGACTCGGCGAGGTTGATTTTCATTTCTTTTGCGGCGGTGAGAAACATTCCTGGTTTCGGTTTTCGCCAATCGCTGTCTTTACGGTATTTGCCAATCACACCGTCGGGAAGATAAGGACAGTAGTATATTCGGTCCAGATAGGCGTTGTGCTCGGCAAGAAGCTGTTTTAATCTTTCGTGTATCTGCGCCAGTGCCTGTTCGGTGAGGAGGCCGCGGGCGATGCCGGACTGGTTGGAGACGATGATGAGTTTGTAGCCCATTTTCCGGAGTTCTACAAGTGCCTGGGCAACGGCGGGGAGGAGCTTGACCTGTTCGGCACTGTTTATGTAGCCGGTATCTTCGATAATTGTGTCGTCTCTGTCGAGAAATATTGCTTTGTCAGGCATAATTTATTTCCTATGCAAAATGTCTTTCGACCAGACCGCAGATTATATGATAAGCGATTTGATGTATTTCCTGCACAGCGAAGCTTTTGTCGGCTTCGGCACAAAGACAAACATCCGCGATTTTTTCAAGGCGGCTGTTTTTTCTGCCGGTAAATGCGATAACCTTTGCGCCGCGTTTTTTCGCAAGCCTGGCTGCCTTTATTATATTCGGGCTGCTGCCGCTTGTGGATAACGCCCAAAGGCAGTCTTGTTTTTTAACGAGCCCTTCGACCTGTTTTTCGAAAATGCTGTCAAAGCCGTAATCGTTGGCGAGGGAAGTTATAACAGATGTATCGGTTGAAAGCGCCACGGCAGGCAGCGATTTTCTATTTTTCAAAAATCTGCCGATAAATTCTCCCGCGATGTGCTGAGCATCGGCAGCCGAGCCGCCGTTACCGCAGATGTACAGTGTTCCGCCTTTTTCAATGCTTTTAATAATTATTTTCGCGATATTCTCGATAGTCCTAATACCGTCGATTTCGAGACTATCGAGCATTTTTCTGTGCATCGCGATTGTTTGGGCTATTTGTTTTTTCATCCCGTTAGAAATTTTCTTTTCCATTGCAAACTCTTAAATTTTTATTATTGACTTCCGTTAGCCCAGTTAGAAATCTGTTCTTACATTTGTAATTTCTAACGGGATTCATTTTTTGTTCTTTTTCAAAGATTTCATTTTTTCTATAGTATTGGTGGAACTTTTTCCTTCAACCAATGGCGAGAGCACGACTTTTCCGCCGGTTGATTCGACAAATTCTCTGCCGACGACGCCTTTTTGTGCCCAATCCTGCCCTTTAACAAGGACATCCGGCTTTACTTTTTTGATTGTCTCAAGCGGGTCGGGCTCATCGAAGATTACGATGTAGTCAACTGTTTCAAGAGCGGAAAGAACCGCCGCTCTGTCGAGTTGATTATTGATAGGTCTGTCAGGACCTTTTATGATTTTAACACTTTTGTCGCTATTAAGACCAAGTATGACGATATCTCCCTGTTTTTTGCAGAAGCTAAGAAATTCTATATGCCCCCTGTGCAGGACATCGAAACAGCCGTTGGTGAAGACGATTTTCTGCTTATGGCCTCTGTGCCACTTAAGCTGGCCTATAAGCTGGTCGATGCTCTTGATTTTTGAACCGCTTTTTTGCTTTCGGCTCATCAGTTCATTTACTATTTCCTCGACGGAGACTGTCGCGGTGCCGAATTTTTCGACTTCGATACCGCCTGCGACGTTGCATATTTCTACGGCCGTTTTGTAATCGACTCCTGCCGCCAGTGCGGCCGCGAGGGAGGCGAGAACCACATCGCCTGCGCCGCTGACGTCATAGACTTTCCTGATTATTGTCGGGATGTGCTGCTCGGCGGATTTGGTTTTCAGGTATGCGCCTTCCTTGTCGAGAGTTATTATGACAGCGTCAAGATTGAGTTTTTTAATAAGAATTGACGCAGCTTTAGCGGCCTCATCGACTGTTTTGATACTAATTCCTGAAGCTATGGATGCTTCGAGGCGGTTTGGCGTGATGGCCGAAGCGCCGGTATATTTTGTAAAGTCTGCTTTCGGAGCAGGGTCAATCAAAATCTTTTTCCCGGCCGATTTGGCGTGTTTAATCAATGACTTGCAAAAATCTTTTTCGAATAGTCCTTTGTTGTAATCCTGAAGACAGACGATATCCGCCTGCGAAAGTTTCTTTTTGTACAGGTCGAGAAGTTTCTGATAATGCTTATCGTCCAAAGGCTCGTCTTTTTCTTCGTCTACTCTCAGCAACTGCTGAGGATGAATATGCTGGGCAAGGCCGACAAATCTTTGTTTTGTGATTGTGGGCCTGTCCGCGATTTCAACAAGACCTGATATATCTGCGTCGCTGCCTTTAAGCAGCATTTTAAGAGTTTCGGCGTTTATATCTTTTCCAACTGTTCCCAGGCACAGCGTTTTTGCTCCCAATGCGGCAATATCTGCCGCGACAGAAGCAGCTCCGCCAGGGCGGTATTCTCTGCTGACAACTTTCAGAACAGGCACAGGCGCTTCGGGGCTGATTCTCAGCGCATCGCCGTAAACGTAAACATCGAGCAGGAAATCTCCGGCCAGCAGCACCTTTGGCGAGCCAAGGTTTTGAACAATATTTATCAGTTCGTCGTACATATCTCAAATCTCAAATTTTTCAAGAGCCTTATCTACGAGAGAAATAATTTTTTCCTGTCCGTCGATAAACTCAAGTTCTATCAGCAGGGCGGCAAACAGTATTTCAAATTTATCGATACACAAAAGAGCAGTTTTTATCCAGTCCTTATGCGTTGTCAGGACAAACTGAGCCTGTTTATATTTGGCGTCTTCATAAATAGCCGCGATATCAGATTCAGTATATTTATGGTGGTCATTATATACTTTTGTGCCGACAATGTTAAGAGCCATATCTGAGAGTGTCTGAAAAAAGGCGTCAGGGTTTCCAATGCCGCAAAAAGCGTAAATTTTCCTGCCGGCAAGCTCATTTAGCGGCATTCGCTTGTCTTTTATCAGTTTTATACCCATCGGTTTATGAACTGCCGCGGCAAAAACGATATCAGGGTTAATTTTTAATATTCTTTCCTTGATTTCGCTTATTTTTTCAGGGCTGTTCTGGTTGGAACGGGTTATCACGACCGCATCGGCCCTTTTCAGCGAGCCGAGAGGCTCTCTCAATAGACCTGCGGGCAAAAGTTTTTCATAGCCGAACGGCTCGGTCGCATCGATGGCAACGATATTGACATCTCTGGCCAGTTTCCTGTGCTGAAAGCCGTCGTCCATAATCAAAAGTTTGGCATTATGCTCGCTTATCGCTTTTTCGGCGCCGGCTGTTCTATCCGGATTGACTATGACTTTTGCCGCAGGCGAGGCTTTGGCGAGCATTGCAGGCTCATCGGCAAAAACGGAATCTTTAACTTTGTAGCCTCTTGTAAGCACAGCGGTTTTGATGTTTTTGGCTGTGAAGTAATTGCACAGCCATGCGACCAGCGGCGTTTTGCCTGTTCCGCCGGTGGTGATATTTCCGATACTTATCACGGCGGCGGGGACATTTACAGTTTTCAGGATTGACTTGTTATAGAGCATATTCCTTAAAGCAACTGCGATGCGATAAAAAACAGAAAGCACAAGCAAAACCGAACGCAGCAGCTTATAGCCGAATGGCGGATTTTGTGATGCAGCCAGTTTTCTCCAGAAAGTAGCGTTCAATTCAGGCTCCTGAAACAATGCCCAGGCTCTTTAGCCTTTTTTCATTTTTCGGATTATCGCATCGGCCATTTGACTTGTTCCGACAGCGGTTGGGTCGTTCCTGTCGGCTTTCATATCATAAGTCACATCTTTGCCTTCGGCTATTACGGCGACAACGGCTTTTTCGAGTTTCTCGGCTTCAGCCGTTTTGCCCAGGTGCTGGAGCAGAAGAACGCCGGAGAGAATCAAAGCACAGGGATTGACTTTGTTCTGGCCTGCGTATTTTGGTGCGCTGCCGTGAGTAGCTTCGAAGATTGCACCTTTATCGCCGATATTCGCACCCGGCGCAACGCCCAGCCCGCCGACAAGTCCGGCGCAAAGATCGCTGAGGATATCACCGTAAAGATTCGGCAGAACCAGCACATCGTAAAGCTCCGGCTTTTGAATCAGCTGCATACACATATTGTCAACGATGCGATCCTCGAATTCTATATCGGTGTAATTTTTCGCAACTTGTCTGCTTGTCTCGAGCCACAGACCGTCGGTGTATTTCATTATGTTTGCCTTGTGGACGGATGTAACTTTTTTCCTGCCGTATTTTCTGGCGTATTCGAAGGCGAATCTGACTATTTTTTCAGTCGCCTTTACCGAAATAGGTTTAATGCTTATTCCTGCGTCATTGCCGATTTTCCGTTTGCTGTGTTTGTTAATCCAGTTAATAAGCTCTGTTGTGTCGTCTTTTCCTTTTTCAAATTCGATGCCTGCGTAAAGGTCTTCGGTATTTTCACGGACAATGACAAGGTCGATATCGGAGTATCTGCTTCGCACGCCTTTGTAGCTTTTGCACGGCCGCAGGCAGGCGTACAGTTCCAGTTCCTGTCTTAAGAAGACGTTAATACTCCTGAAACCTGTGCCAACCGGCGTGGTGATTGGGGCTTTTAGGCCGACGCCGTTTTTCTTTACCGAATCGATAGTAGCCTGCGGCAGTGGGTTGCCGGTTTTGGCCATAACGTCAACGCCGGCCTCGGCCAGCTCCCATTCGATGCCGGGGTTGGTTGCGTCAACGCATCTTCTTGCCGCCTCGGCGATTTCCGGTCCGATACCGTCGCCTGTTATCAAAGTTACGGTTGTCATACTAAGGTGTCTCCAGAATTAATTCCGCCAGAGGCGGATGAATCTCAAAAACGTAGTATGTTAAGTTAAAAACGGGGTATTGTCAACAAAGACTTTAAATGTGGTTTTTTTATATCTTTTTGTTATTAAAGCAGTTAGGGCGATATGGCTTGTTTTTATCGTCCTAAGGCGGTTAAAGTCTGGATTTCCCGTGTGATTATTTCAGCGATAATCTTCTGTTGCGGAGAGGCAGGTGCCTGTGAAATCGGCTGTATCGGCATAATGTTTAGCGTTACAGGCAGGGGTTTATTCGGAAGAATTGGCGATGTCGGGGATTTTCTTTTAAAAGTAGCGATTTTCCGCTGCTGAGCGAGAATCTGCCGGCCGAGGTTGAAGGACGGTACTTCCGATGAAAAATCCTCATCGGCTGAGCGGCTGATTTTCTCGACCATTTGACTGACAAATTCTTTCTTGCCGGGGTCCTGAATCGGTGCATCGGCATCGGAAGTTTTATGTTTCAATATATCTCCGAATGTGGGCATAGTGTGAAATGGCATCCCTAATTTTCGTGGTTCATTTATTCCGCCGTTATTGTCCGTTTCCTTTTGCATAACAGCCACCATTCCTTTGCGGGTATTATATCAAAAAAAGGCGAAAAAGCAAATAATGTCGGAAAATTTATTTTTCCGGCCCGATAGAGAATTGTGTGAAATTCGCAGGCGGAAACTGTTCGATAAGGTCTTGTATATCCGCCTGGGTTACATTTTTAACCCGCTGTATTTCGTCTTCAATCGGCCGATATTGACCGAGATAGACACAGTTTACGCCAAGTTCGAGCAGTCTTCCCATTGGAATTTCGTTTTTGAGTGTAATGGCTGACAGGACCTTGTTTCTGGCTTTTCGCAGTTCGTCAGCCGAGATTTTTTCTTTTTGCAGCGATTTGAAAATCTTTTTGACAATCTGCATAACTTTCGAGGCGTTTTGCGAATCCGCCCTGATATAACTGTAAAAAGCTCCTACTCCATCCATCGCTTCGCAGTGCATAGATGCAGTTTCAGCGATGGCAGTGTCAACAAGCTCCCAGAAAAACCGTGAGCCGGTATCGTCGCCGATGATTTTAGACAGCAGCATTGCCGCGTAAACTCTTTTGTCCTGATACGAAACGGCCGGACTTGCCAGGCAGATGTGCTGACAGTTAAGATTTTTTTTATTTTGATGTTCTTTTTTTGCTGTTCCGGCGAAATATTCGATTTTCCGCTCGGCCTGTTTGGGTATCCAGCTTCCGCACAGGTTTTCTATGCAGTCGCAGATTTTTTCAAAGTCGAAATTTCCCGCAATTACAGCGGTTATATTGTTCGGAGCGTACCTGCTTTCGAAATATTCTTTCATCTGTTTGCTTGTCAGGGCCTTTATGCTTTCGACTGTGCCGAGAACACTTTTGCCGCATGGGTGCGAACCGAAATGCAATGCCCTGCAGCTTTCCATAACATCGAACTGCGGCAGGTCCTTATACATTGCGATTTCTTCGAGAATGACATTTTTTTCCATATTGAAATCGTCATCTCTCAAAGCCGGCCGCATAAGCTGACACCACAATTTTACGGCCTTATCAAGCTGCTCCGGCAGGGTAGCCGAATAGAAAACGGTATTTTCTTCAGTGGTATGGGCGTTGTACTGTGCGCCGAGGTCGTCAAAACTGCTGTTGACATTGTGTGCCGAGATTTTATCCGTACCTTTAAATAGCATATGTTCGAGGAAATGGCTAACGCCGCTGATTTCGTCCGTTTCATCTCTTGCGCCGGTTCTTACAAAGAATCCTACTGCCGCGGATTGAGCGTTTTTATTGACTTCCGCAATAATGTTCAGGCCGTTAGCAAGTTTTTTATGTTTGAATTCCATTATTTATTATACCGGCTTTATTTCCATCGGTCCTATCGTTACGGAGCAGAATTTTTCAAAAGGATTATTTTTCAGAAAGCCTATAACACTTTGTACGCTGGTTTTTTCTATATTCTGTTTTATTTCTTCGAGGCTTCGGACTTTTGTGAGCATATAGTAATCCATCGCAGCCGCTCCTGCCCTCGCTATGGTCGATTCGCTTTGCATTATCAATGCGCTTTGGAGTCCGATTTTCGCCCTTTGCAGTTCGGATTCAGTTATGCCGTCAGAGAGCCTTTTAAATTCCGCGATTATTACATCGTAAGTTTCCTGTGCCTTGTCGGGCGTTGTTCCAGCGTAACAGCCGATGCCCGCCATTTCTTTGAGGCTGTGGTAACTTGCCCCGACAGCGTAGCAGAGACCTCTTTTTTCACGGACTTCCGTAAAGAGTCTCGAACTCATACCGCCTGACAGAATCGCGACGGCGACTCTTGCATTGTAATAATCGTTATCACAAGGCGTTACAGAGGCGGTTATAATTCCGATATGCACCTGTGCCCCTTCGTGCTGATAATGATAATAGCCGGGCGGTTGTTTTTTTGCGGTTATATCCTTTGCTTTTTTTGGTTTTTCGGCGGCGAATAATTTTTCCAGCATCGCACAGAGCTTTTGGAAATCGTATTTCCCAGCGACAGCGAGAATAGTTTGGCTAATATTGAAATTTTCTGAAATTATCTGTCTGGTTTTTCCCGCTGTCAGGTTTTGCAACTCCTGCTGTTTACCCGCCGTATTTCTTCCCAGAGGGTCGGGATAAAAATGTTCACGCAGCAAATTTCTTGTCTTGTGCCTGGGGTCATCTTCAAGACTCAATAGTCCCTGCATTGCGAGCTGTCTTGAATATTCGAATTGCTGCGACTCAAGAGCCGGTTTGAGAATTATATCCGCATAAAGCTCAATTGCATTGGAAAGGTTTTCAGCCTGCAAGGCAGCCGAAAGGGTGATATGTTTCGATTCTACTCCGCTTCCGCGGTGAAGACCAAGGCCGTCGAGCATATCGGAAAGTTCCCTGCTGTTTTTGCCGCCAGCTCCTCTGAAAATCCAGTCTTCAATTACCGCCGGTGCCCCGCAGCAGCCGTCGGGCGTCATTGCCGCTCCTGCCGGAACGAGAAACTCAAAAGCGGCCGATTGTACCCCGGCCACAGGAACGCCGATTATCGTCATTCCGCTGGCAAGCTTATGTATGTCTGTTTTTTCCAGCATAAAAAAGGTCTGCAAAGAATACAGGAATTTCCTCGTTTTTGCAACCGAAATCATTGATTTTGCTTGATTTATAGTAAGAAAAGATATATAATTAAGTTTTAAGTAATCTTAAGTAATCTGTTTTACAGGAGTAAAGAAGAAGAAATCCCGTGTTCAACTGTTGTATCATTTCGCATAAATCCCAAGATTTCTCATCTTTTTTCTGTGCAATAAGTACACCCATAATAAATTTTGGATGAATAGAGAAGTGAAACGAATTGTTTTGATTTTACTTTTAAGTTATTCTGTATGTTATTCTGCGGACATTACAGACCTTGCAGGATTAAAGTCTTTTGCCGCTGCCGGCGGGACAGCTACTATTGCACCGGGTACATATACTCTCAAGGCCATTTTGACTTTTGCTGCAAGCTGTACTTTAACACAGGATGGAACGGCAGGCGATGTGATTATTGACGGCAATAACCGCTATTGCATAGTAATAAGCAATTCTGCCTCTGGCATAAAGACGCTTAATTTTGTTGGTACTGCGGCAGGGAGGATTGTTTTTAGGCAAGGTTCTGATAGTTGTGTAAGGGTTCATTTATGGGCTGAGAGGAATGATGTTATTGTCAATTTTACCTATTGTGATTTCGCAGATTCTAATAATGGTGAGGGTCTTAACATAACGGGCAACTATAAAGTTCTTTATAATGTTACTGCGACTTGTACTAATTGTCGTGCGTACAACAATAAGAATGACGGTTTTGCTATAAACACCCATCCAGACCCTAATCTTACTGTAATAACTTCACTTACTCTTAACGACTGCAATTCATATAACAATGACCCTGAATTACTTGGCGGTACAGCAGGAGATGGTGCTACCTGCCATTATGCCAATCATATTCTTACTATAAATGGAGGCAATTACCATTCTAATGGCAAAACAGGAGTTGCAGCAATCGGCGGGTCTAAATTGATTATTTATGGAGGAGCTAATTTCTATAATAATGGAGCCGCAACGGCTCCGTCGAATGGATTCCAAATATATCATTCAGGCACTTCCACAATTCACGGGGTATGTCTTATAGATGGGGCAAATGTTTGGATAGATTCAGGCCAGACGGCGGCAATGCTTTTGGGTACAGGTAATGGAAATTATGTTATTAAGAACAGTATATTTAACTTTGCAAATTGTCTGAATAATTTCAGGTATCCACCGTTTACAATCGAAAATGAAGTACAATTAAGTATTTCAAACTGCATTTTTAAAAATTGCAGAGCTACCAGCATTGAAATGGCTGATATACCAATAAAAGCAGTTGGTTTAATTGCGAATAACGTCTTTTACAACAATAAAATGGATTTCCATCTTCATTCACAACTGGTTGCCTTTCAGAACAACATTTTTTATAAGACCGCAGGAAGTTATTATGTCTTTATGTGTATCGCAAATGAATACGACAAAAATCCTCTTAATGGTTATAACGACTTTTACGGTCTCGCAAACGAGGCTGCTTACTTTTATAACGATACGGGTGGGTTTGCTTCTACAGATTTGAATGTAAATCCTTCTTTTGCAAATGCTGACTATATCGAACTTGCTGCCGGTAGTGCTTGTATAAATGCTGGCAAAAGTCTCCTCGAAGGCGGCTACTCAAGCATGGGTGCTTGGCAAGGAATGGCTATAGCCGTTCCACAAAATTGTTCTGAGTCCATAGAAGCAGATTTCAATTCAGATTGTAAGGTTGATTTTAAGGATTTTGCCATCTTTGCTGCAGATTGGCTCAAGTGCAATCTTACCTCACAGGAGACCTGCTGGGAATAGAGCCACGCTGTTACTGCCTGGCGAAGATGGACTAACTCTGTGTTAATCTGTGTATAATTTTTTGCGTTTTTGTGTATCGTCAGTTCTTTTAAGAGCAACGAACTACGCCAGGGCCGATTCTTCTTCCTGCTGCGGCTGATAGCCGTCAAACGTAACGCTTATTTTCTTGCTGATGCCTTTCTGCTGCATAGTTATTCCAAAAAGAACATCGGCAATGCTCATCGTGCGTTTGGCATGGGTGATAATTACAAATTGCGAATCCTTTTTGAATTCCTGCACAATCAGGGAAAACCTCAAAAAAGACCTGCGAAAGATACAGGATTTGGCATTTTTTTGCAATGGAAATCATTGATTTTACTTGATTTACGACAAAAAAGATGGTATAATCAGGTTTTGATTAACATGTTTTACAGGAGTAAAGAAGAAGAAATCCCGTGTTCAACTGTTGTATCATTTTGCATAAATCCCAAGATTTCTCATCTTTTTTCTGTGCAATAATCACACTCATAATAAATTTTGGAAGAATAGAGAAGTGAAACGAATTATTTTGATTTTACTTTTAAGTTATTCTGTATGTTATTCTGCGGACATTACAGACCTTGCAGGATTAAAATCTTTTGCCGCTGCCGGCGGGACAGCTACTATTGCACCGGGTACATATACTCTTGATGCCATTTTGACTTTTGCTGCAAGCTGTACTTTAACGCAGGATGGAACGGCAGGCGATGTGATTATTGACGGGAACAATTCTTATTATGTCTTAATTCCTAACATCACAAGCCTAAAGACACTTAATTTTGTCGGTACCACAGCAGGACGAATTGTTTTTAAACAAGGCTCTGACGATTGTGTAAAAGTACAGTTGTATGGAATCGCTTATGATATAATTGTCAATTTTACCTATTGTGATTTTGCAGATGCTAATGTAGGTAATGGTCTTGATTTAGTAAGTAATGGCGGAGTTCTTTATAATATCATGGCAGTGTGTAATAATTGTCGTGCATACAACAATAAGAACGATGGTTTTTCGGTAAATACAGCTACTGCAGATAATGCATTGGCTACCATTGTTTCTCTAACGCTTAATAATTGTGATTCCTATAACAATGACCCCGAATTACTTGGTGGGGGTGCAGGAGATGGTGCTACCGCCCATTTAACCAATCATATTCTTACTATAAACGGAGGCAATTACCATTCTAATGGCAAGACAGGAGTCGCAGCAGTCGGCGGGTCTAAATTGATTATTTATGGAGGAGCTAATTTCTATAATAATGGAGCCGCAACGGCTCCGTCGAATGGATTCCAAATATATCATTCAGGCACTTCCACAATTCACGGGGTATGTCTTAT
>Ga0209593_10000408_pt1 | contig 20969 bp, 17 predicted proteins | sample PPLLaktember2015_3_FD_187260 | JGI IMG/M metagenome (GOLD analysis project Ga0209593, IMG submission 187260) | Freshwater sediment microbial communities from Prairie Pothole Lake near Jamestown, North Dakota, USA - PPLs Lake P7 Core (6) Depth... | ecosystem: Environmental > Aquatic > Freshwater...
GTCGCCCTGGATTGGGTAAAAAATACCTTCTCCTGGCTGGAACAGAATGCCCATGATCCGATTTATCTGGGTTACTTTAACAATGTACTGCCGGGCCATCCTGTGCCCCCCGTTGATCCTGGATCACAGGAATTGATCAGGCAGGTGAACTGGAGCGGAGCCGATGAAAAAGATCAGAATACAAGCATTCATTTGCTTGAGGCATTGACAACGGCATACCAGGCATTGCCTGACAGCCTGATAAAGCAGCGGCTTTCTGAAATGCTTACCCTTGTGAGGGACACGATGGTGGATCGGCAGGGTTACCTGCACCTGTATTTCTCCCGGAACTGGAAAGCTGTGAATAACCGGGATTCTTCCAGGCAATTCATACTTCAGAATATCGGAAAGGACCATATTTCCTTCGGTCACAACATTGAAACAGCCTATTTGCTGGTGGATGCCTCAGAAAAATTATTTGGAAAAGCTGATCCAAAAACCCTGTCAGTGGCTAAAAAATTAATCGATCACACCCTTGGCAACGGTTTTGACCGCGATTATTACGGGTTATACGATAAAGGGTATGTATTTAATGGAAATCCTATAGAAATTGTGGATAGCACGAAAACCTGGTGGGCACAGGTAGAAGCCTGGCATGCCCTGGCTTTGTTCAGCAATCTTTTTCCCAATGAGGCTGTCTATTCAGGGGCATTTCAGAAAATGTGGCAATACATTCAGAAGGAACTGGTGGATCATCAATACGGTGGATTGTACAATTCAGGTCTTGACATAAATCCGGAAAACAAGACCTTCAGAAAAGCCCATGCCTGGAAAGGATGTTATCACGATGGCAGGGCTTTCTTTCAGGTAGTTTCCTATGCAAGGCAACTGAACCCATCAGGATCAGGCAACGGGTTGTGATTTGCTTTCATCCTGTTCCCAGTATCCCGGCCGGCAATAACGGCTCCATTTTTCTCTGAACTTCTCTTTTTCTTCAGGAGTCATGGATGACATTTTCTCCTCCATCCGTGCTTTCCAGTAATGGTAGCGCCCTCTGTTCCAGTGGTAACTGTGATACCTTCCATAGCCAAAGGCATGAAGAAGAATTTTGCTGAGAACGAATAAACCCACTGCCTGCCAGAAGGTAATGACCGGTCCGTTGAAAAGTTCGGGGATCAGCAGGTTCCAAAGGAACATCACCAGATATCCCAGCCCGATTACAGCCAATACGCCCAGTGCGGCAAAAAGCGGGATCTTATAATACCATCTGTATTTCATTGTCGTATAGTTTTGGTTTATAATTGATTTTTCTAATCATTCAGGAATTCCGAATAAAAGTCCCGGAGTTTCTTACGTATAAAAAGTACCGCGTAATGTTTCCTTGTAATAAGAGTATTCACTGAAACACCTGTAATTTCAGCAATTTCCTTATAACTGATATCATCCAGTTCATGCATTACAAATACCTCCCGCTGTTCATCAGGAAGTTCCTGCAGGGCTTCATCCAGCAATGTCCACACTTCTGATCTCAGGTATGATTTTTCAGGATCTTCCCCCGGCTCGAAGGGAATATCTTCATGCATCAGCGCAGTATCGGCATCATCACCCGACTGGATCTCCTTTTGCCTTTCAATGGAAATGGTTTTGCGCTTCCGGTAAAAATCGGTGATACGGTTTCCGGCAACCCTGAACAACCAGGATGCTGCTTTTTCAATGTTATCGAGCTGCATGACGCTGATAAACTGGTAGAACACATCCTGAAGTATATCTTCTGCATCCGCACGGTTTGAGACCTTTTGCCGGATGTAATTACGCAACCGGCTTCTTTCCCTGTTAATTGTTATCTGTATTGAATCATTCCGGGTCACGGCCTTGTCCTGCAATATGTGTATAGTCTGTTCCAAGTCATTGCATCATTCTATTCTTATAGACGAATGAGAAACATAAATATTATATTTTCCTAAGATATTTAGGATCAAACATTATAGGACAACAAGTGTTTACATAATGATATGAATATGTTTCTGTCTGCTTTACAATCACAGCTTGCAGTAAACTGTGTTTTACAATAAATGCGGACTAACCACCGCCAACCAACTGAATATGAAAAGGAAATTTGAAAATACCGCCGGAAGTGCCCCGGTATACCTGTTTGTTATCCTGCTAATAATGAATGCTATGAATAGTCAGGCCCAATCTTCACCGGCAAAGGATGACATTAATACATCAGAAGGTCCTGCAGGGATTACATTTATTGGTCATGGTACCCTGATGATTTCATTCCAGGGTAAAATCATCCACATCGACCCGTATGGAAAACTTGCTGACTATACTAAATTACCTAAGGCTGACCTCATCCTGGTTACCCATGAACATGGAGATCATCTTGACTCCAGAGCCATTGACATGGTAAAGAAATCAGGAAGCCTGATCCTGTATACAGGAAAATGCGCAACACAGTATCCTGGCGGAACTGTTCTGAAAAACGGGGACACAAGGACTTTTGAAAATATCAGGATCGAAGCTGTGCCGGCCTATAATATCGTAAACAAAAGGGATGCAACAAATGTTTTCCATCCAAAAGGGGAAGGGAATGGTTATATTCTCACACTGGGTGATAAAAGGATTTACATAGCCGGCGATACGGAAAACACTCCTGAAATGAAGACCTTAAAAAATATTGATGTGGCATTTCTTCCCATGAACCTTCCCTATACGATGACACCTGAAATGGTCGCCGATGCTGCAAAAGCATTTAAGCCCAGGGTACTCTATCCTTATCATTACGGCGAAACCGATCCCGCGAAAGTAGTTGAGTTGTTGAAAAACAACAAAGAAATAGAAGTGCGGATCAGGCCGATGAAATGAAATAATTTACAAATAAACAGCAATCATGAAAAAAATTCTTGGAATTATACTTTGTTTGACCGGCCTGAACCTGATGGCCCAGGAATTCGCCCTCAGGCAACTTGAAAGTTCACCCCGCCACCATGAATGGGTAGATGTAAAATCCGGCAACCGGAACGTACATTGTTTCGTGGTATATCCCGAAAATCACAGCAAGGTAACAGCTGTGGTTGTGATCCATGAAAACCGGGGTCTTACAGACTGGGTGAGGAGTTTTGCGGATCAGCTTGCAAAAGAAGGGTTTCTGGCTATCGCCCCGGATCTTCTCTCAGAATCAGCACCCGGCATAAAAAATACAGCGAGCTTTGAAGGTTCGGATAAGGCTACAAATGCAATTTACCAGCTTGACCCGTCCCAGGTTACAAATGATCTGAATGCAGTTCAGATGTACATAGCTTCCGATAAGTCATGTAACGGTAAAACAGCAGTGATAGGTTTTTGCTGGGGAGGCAGCCAGTCTTTCAGGCTTGCAACCAACAACAACAAAATTAAAGCCGCACTGGTATTTTACGGCAGTGCTCCGGACAAAGCCGAAGATGTACGGCATATTGCGGTTCCTGTGTATGGGTTCTACGGTGGAAATGATGAAAGGATCAATTCCGGCATCCCGGCCATAGAAACATTAATGAAACAGGAGAAAAAGAAATATGAACCCAGGATATACGAAGGAGCGGGCCATGCCTATATGCGCATGGGAGACGATCCTGCCGGTTCGCCCGAAAACAAAAAAGCAAGGGACGAATCGTGGTCCCGGCTTAAGTCAATCCTGGCGGGATTATAATGAGGCAGGTCTGGATTATACCGGGTCTGATCCGGAAGTTTTCCCCAGTGCATTTAAACCTTTATCAATCCTCCTGATCGTTTCCTTCTTTCCGATGATTTCCAGGATGTCGAACAGGTGCGGTCCCATGCCCGAACCAACGATAAGCAGGCGCAGCGGAGACGCTACCCTGCCAAACCCAAGGTTATTGTCCGCAACAAACCGCTTGATGTTCGTTTCAAGTCCTGCAGAGGAAAAATCATCTGCCTGCTCCAAAATCGACTTTATGGCAACAATGATCCCCGGAGTGTCTTCCCTCCAGGCTTTTTTCCTTAGTTCCCGGTCATATACCTCTGGTGCCTTGTAAAAATAAGACGCCTGACTCCAGAATTCCTGAGGAAAAACAAGCCGTTCCCGAACCAGGGCTATAATTTTTGTAAGATTTTCAAAAGAGCTGATTCCTTGTTTGCTCAAATCGGATTTTACCAGGCCTGCAAGTTCAGCATCAGTTTTCATTTTTAAATACTGCTGATTGTACCATTTAACTTTTTCGGGATCAAACCGGGCACCGGATTTTCCCACCCTTTCCAGGCTGAAACTTACCGCAAGCTCCCCGAGTGAAAAAATCTCCTGTTCGCTTCCAGGATTCCAACCTAGAAAGGCAAGCATATTGACAACTGCTTCCGGAAAATACCCTGATTCTTTATATCCGGATGAAATTTCGCCCGTTTCCGGATCCTTCCATTGCAGGGGAAATACCGGAAATCCAAGCTTGTCCCCGTCACGCTTGCTCAGTTTTCCCTGCCCGTTGGGCTTCAATATCAGGGGTAAATGCGCAAAGGCCGGCATTTCCCATCCAAAGGACTTATACAGCAATACATGCAGCGGCAAGGAAGGCAGCCATTCTTCCCCGCGGATCACATGGGATATTTTCATGAGGTGATCATCGACAATATTTGCCAGATGATAGGTAGGCAATCCGTCCGATTTAAACAGAATCTTATCATCCAGTTCGGCCGAATTAAAAACCAGGTCTCCCCGGATCAGATCCGTCACTTTTACCGTTTCATTCTCCGGGATCCTGAACCGTATAACATGCGGCCGGCCAGAATCAAGCAATTTCTGTGCCTCCTCTTTTGAAAATGCCAGGGAATTTTTCAGGGTATTCCGGGTACTGATGTCATACTTGAAAACCCGGCCTTCGGATTCGTATTTTTTTCTCAGGCTGTCGAGTTCATCCGGTGAGTCAAAGGCGTAATAAGCAAAATTTTTACTCACCAGCTCATTCACAAATGCATCATACTTTCTTGAAGATTGCCGGAAATCATCCAGCACCTGGCCATTGCTCCCGATACCTTCTTCAGGCACTATTCCCAGCCATCTGAGCGATTCAACAATATATCCTTCTGCTCCCGGAACGAACCTAACCTGGTCCGTATCCTCAATTCTGAGGATGAAATCACCCCTTTCCTTTTTGGCAAACAGGTAATTGAACAATGCAGTCCTTACCCCGCCAATATGCAGCGGACCTGTAGGACTGGGTGCGAAGCGAACTCTGACTTTCCCGGACATTCAGTAGATTATTTCGTCAAAGATAGTAAAACATAATAGTAACAGGTGATAAGTGACGGGTGAGAGTGCTTCCATCTTCCATCTTCCATCTTCTTCCTTTTTGTCACATTAAACTTATCTTTGCGCAATGCATCCCGACAATTCCACCGGATACCCCCTGCAGGAATATTATTCCCGTATTTATTCCACATACGATCTGGTAAACCGTCTGTTCACTTTCGGACAGGATAAAAAGTGGCGGCTGGAGACAGCCAGATCCTGCCTGCATGGTAATCCTTTTCGTATTCTCGATCTTTGCTGCGGAACAGGAGATCTTGCCCTGGAAATTGCCAGGATTGCTGACCGCCGGATTAATATTACCGGGTACGACCTGAATGACAAAATGCTTGAAGTGGCCCGCAAAAAAGCGGGTGAAAAAAAGATCCGAACTGTGGAATTCAAGACAGGCGATGCCGGTAACATGCCTTTTGCAAGCCAGGAATTTGACAGGGTAACAATCGGTTTCGGATTCAGGAACCTCACATGGGAAAATCCCCGGCGAAGTAAATACCTGGAAGAAATAAGCCGGGTATTGAAAACCGGAGGCCGGTTGCTGATCCTGGAAAGTGCAGTGCCAAAAAATCCACTTATCGGGCTGTTCTACCGTCTTTATCTCACCCTGGTGCTGATACCCCTTGGCGGGTTATTGTCGGGAAACTGGAAGGCATATCGTTATCTCGCCGGGTCATCATCAGGATTCTACGACATTACCGAATTGCATTCCATGCTCCTTCCCTACAAGCTCAACCTCAGGATTGAAAAAACATATCTTTTCGGGTCGGTAAACCTGCTGATTGCTACCAAGGAATGAACATAATGGATAACTTTTGTTATCTTAAATGGCGTTTTTACTATCTTTGAATTATGATCGAACAACTCAATCACCTGTGCAAAGGCACATTCATCAGCTTTCTTGGAATTGAATTCCTGAATTTTGGAGACGGTTTTGTTGAGGCCTCGATGCCTGTGGATAATAAGCTGCAGCCCATGGGCCTTTTACACGGTGGTGCTTCCCTGGCACTTGCTGAAACGATAGCAAGCGGCGGGTCCTACTTGCTGATTGATCCGGAAAAATATGATGCCTATGGTCTTCAGGTTTCAGGAAATCACATTTCCACCATAAGTCAGGGTATGGTGTACGCTAGAGCGGACATAATTCACAAGGGACAGATGACGCATGTATGGGACGTAAAAATCAGAAGTGAAAACGGTAAACTTATTTCTGTAACCCGGGTTACTATCATGATTGTAAAAAAGACTAAACAGGCGTAATGATGCCCGATGTATTAAAACATAAAAATTTGTTGCTCAAGGCCCTTCAGATTTGTCTCGATAAGAAGCTCATTTTTGCAGTCTACCGGCTTCCCGGCAAACCCGGAATAAGTCTGATCGTCCAAAAGGATCAGCAGGTTAAGGAATTGGGGAATATAATCAGTAATTTTCCGGAAAGGGGATTTCTGATCTCTCCCTTTTCCAGGAATAGCGGTGACAAAACATACCTGATCCGGCCAGACTATCTTATACAGGATGAGGTTACCCCTGATCAGCTGGATGAACTTAATTCAATTACCGGTTTTTCCATAAATGGGGCAGACAGGAACTACCCGGAAGAAACCCAAAAAAAACAATATATTTCACAGATTGAAAACATCATCGCGCGGATTAAAAAGGGAGAGTTTGAAAAGGTGGTGCTTTCAAGGGTAAGGTCAGTGGTTGGCAATTACTATAAAAGGTTGCCCGGAATATTCTACCAGCTTTGTGAAACCTACAAGGATGCCTTCGTATACCTTTTTTGCGTAAAAGGAAATTGCTGGACCGGGGCAACCCCGGAGCCGTTTATCTGTTCGTCAGGGGGTGAATTATCCACTGTGTCCCTTGCGGGTACGAGGCCTTATGATCCCGCAAACATGGATATCGGCAACTGGAATGAAAAGGAACTGCTTGAACTGGACTATGTTACCCGTCATATAGAACAGGTTTTATTCGATTTCTCCGTATCGGACTTTATTAGAACCGGGCCTTATGCCACGCGGGCGGGGAATCTTTCCCATTTAAGAACAGATTTTAAATTCGCACTGACCTCGGCCGGGTCCAGGTTGCCATTACTGATCAATGCACTGCATCCGACTCCCGCTGTTTGTGGTATGGCCTCCGGAAAAGCCATGGATTATATCCGAAATTCGGAAACACACAGTCGTGAGTATTATTCCGGTTTTTTAGGACCCGTTGGAATGGATGATCTTTTACAGTTATACATGAATCTGCGATGCATGAAGGTATTTCACGACCGGCTTATTCTATTCGTGGGTGGCGGGATCACACATGATTCAGTGCCGGAAGATGAATGGGAAGAAACCGAAATAAAGGCGGATACCTTATTGTCGGTTCTTCAACATCTGAAGTAAATGCCTCATCCGAGACAACATATAACCGACCTGGCTGAAATTTGCCGCAGAAAAGGGATACGCCGGGTGGTTATTTCACCCGGTTCGCGCAGTGCACCGCTCATTAAAGCATTTTTTAGTGTTTTCGGAGAGAACTGCATCAGCATTGTGGATGAACGAAGCGCTGCCTATTTCGCCCTGGGCATGGCACTCCATTCCCGGTCGCCGGTAGTAATAATATGTACTTCGGGTACTGCTGTTCTGAATTATGCCCCTGCCCTGGCTGAAGCCTATTACCAGCAGGTTCCGCTGATCGCGGTAACTGCCGACAGGCCAAGGGAATGGATTGACCAGCAGGATAACCAGACCCTTCGTCAGCCGTATGTTTACCGGAATTTTATCAAGGGAAGCTTTGAGCTTCCCCAGGCCACCACCACCGTTGATGATCAATGGTATGCTTGGCGTATTGTAAATGACGCCATTAATTTATCAGTTACCCCGGGCGCCGGACCTGTTCATATTAATGTTCCGATGACCGAGCCTTTATATGACGAGTTGCCCCCCTCCCCTGAAAATATCCGGATTGTGGAGTATGTGGTTCCGGAAATATCCGTAAAGCTTCCGGATATTCTGATCCGGGAATGGAAAGAGGCCAGGAAGATCATGATCATTCACGGTCAGGATATTCCGGGCACACCGGTGTCGCATGTGTTGAGATCCTTTTCAGGAGACGGAAGAATTATTGTGATGGCTGAAAATATTTCCCATGTCATTGCGCCAAATGCCATTCCCAATTCTAACCTTGCCCTATCCATCAGCAGAGATCACAGCCCTGATTACCCCGATCTGATCCTCCACAGCGGCGGCCAGGTGGTTTCCAAAGCACTTACCGGCTACCTCCGCCGGGCAGGATCTGTTTCGTGCTGGAGAATTGGAGCCGATAATGCGCTAATTGATACATTCAAACTCGTGACCCGTTATATTCCGGTCCCGGCGATTGCGGTCTACAGTGCGCTTTCAGCACTGGACAGGCCGGAATCTGAATTCTCCTACAGGGACCGGTGGCTTGACACGGCAGGAACTGCCGACAGAATGGCCATGGGGATCATCCGTGGCTCACCCTTTTCCGATCTTACAGTTATCAGCCGTATTATGCAATTGATTCCTCCCGGAATAAACCTGGTATTGGGCAACAGCAGTATTATCCGGTACGCTCAACTCTTCCCGGCAAATAGTAAGGTTAAATACTATGCCAACCGTGGTGTTTCCGGCATTGACGGGTCCCTGTCCACAGCTGCAGGTATCGCGAGTTCCACGAAGGATCTCACGCTGGCCCTGGCCGGTGACCTGGGTTTTCTCTATGATTCCAATGCCTTGTGGAACCGAAGATTACCATCCAGTCTGAGAATAATAGTCATCAATAATGGCGGTGGCGGTATTTTTCATATCCTGAAGGGACCTTCGGATCAACCAGGATTTAAGGAATATGTAGAAGCCAATCATCCCGTTGACCTTCGGCACCTGGCCGCAGCGTATGGATTGGATTATTACTCCTGTACGGCATTGACTGATATTGATCATAAATGGGAAGTCTTTATGCGGACCTCGGACAAGGCAACAATCCTTGAAATAAAAACTGACGCGGTGACAAGTGCCACCGTTTTCAGGCATCTTATGGGTTCTTCCTTAAAACCAGATATTACAGGCAAACCATGAGCTCGACCAGAAACTGGACTCCCATTAAAATATATGAGGAGATCAAATTTGACTATTTTGAGGGGATCGCACGCATCACGATTAACCGGCCCCGGTACAGGAATGCCTTTACCCCGGATACAACAAGGGAGATGTGTGACGCCATGACACATTGCAGGGAAAATCCGGACATTTCCGTGGTGGTATTCACGGGTGCAGGGGATAAGGCATTTTGCAGCGGAGGCGACCAGAATGTAAAAGGATTTGGCGGGTACATCGGAAAGGATGGCGTTCCCCGCTTAAACATTCTTGATCTTCAGAAACAGATCCGGTCACTTCCCAAACCGGTGATTGCCATGGTTAACGGATTTGCCATCGGGGGAGGACATGTTTTGCATGTGGTTTGCGATCTGTCTATTGCTTCGGAAAATGCGGTATTCGGGCAAACCGGTCCCAGGGTGGGAAGCTTTGATGCAGGATTCGGATCATCTTACCTGGCCAGAATTGTGGGACAGAAAAAAGCACGGGAGATCTGGTTCTTATGCGAGCAATATAATGCACAGGAAGCCCTTGAAATGGGCCTGGTAAATAAAGTAGTGCCGCCGGATGCCCTGGAGGACGAAACCGTATCATGGTGCAAAAAAATTATGCAGCATAGCCCTCTTGCGCTCCGTATGATAAAGTCAGGCCTGAATGCGGAACTCGACGGACAGGCAGGAATACAGGAGTTTGCCGGCAATGCGACGCTCCTATACTATATGACGGATGAAGCCCAGGAAGGGAAAAAAGCGTTTCTCGAAAAACGAAAACCTGATTTCAAAAAGTATCCCAAATTGCCGTAACTTTGCGGAACAAATGAATATCCGGATCTGGATAAAAGCATTCCGCTTACGGACATTGCCCCTTGCACTGTCCAGCGCCATTCTGGGTAGCTTCCTGGCTTATGCCCAGGGTAGCTTCCGGTGGCAAATTTTTCTTTTGGCTGTGCTGACGACACTTTTTCTCCAGGTATTGTCAAATCTGGCTAATGATTACGGCGATGCCATGCACGGCACCGATAATGTAAACAGGCTCGGGCCATTGCGGGTTACGCAAAGCGGTCTCATTACCAGGCGTAAAATGCGGGGCATGATCATACTGTTTGTTCTGCTTGCATTTGCCTCAGGTACGCTACTGATCTTTTCCGGTCTGCAGCAATTCGGATGGAAAGGAATTCTGATCTTCTTCCTTCTTGGAATATCTGCGATATTCGCAGCCATCAAATACACGGTAGGAAAAAATCCATACGGGTATATCGGATTGGGAGACGTCTTTGTCTTTATTTATTTTGGAATCGTCGGAGTTGCAGGGACTTATTATCTCCACGTAAATACTTTTGATCCCTGGATATTATTGCCTGCATCGGCCATCGGTCTTCTCAGTTCAGGAGTTCTTAACCTGAATAACATGCGGGATATTGAAAACGATTCCCGTTCGGGAAAACGTACGCTGGTCGTATACATCGGAAGTGAAGCAGCCAAGGTTTACCACCTGATATTGATATCTTTATCAATGCTTTTCAGCCTGGTTTATACTCTTGTTCATTTCAGCTCGATTTATCAGTTCCTTTTCATACTTACCTGTCCGCTATTTGCATTGAACGTGATTGTGGTAATGCGATCAAGTGAACCCGTTGAATTGAACAATGAATTAAAAAAACTGGCTTTATTTACTTTTGCTTTTTCGGTAACATTTGGTCTCGGACTGATTTTACCATGATCAAGGCACGACTAGCATATCGCGAATTTGAATTTCTCCGTCCTGCAGCCACTTCACGAGGAACATACCTTCGTAAAAAAGTATACTATATTATCCTGTATCATACCGATGATCCTACAATAGCCGGAATCGGGGAATGCTCATTGTTCCGAGGATTAAGTTATGATGACAAAAAGGGATTTGAGAACCGCCTCCAGCAAACCATTGACAGGATCAACCAGGGTGAATATGGTCTTGACTCGACACTCACGGACTGGCCTTCCATCAGCTTTGCGCTGGAAACGGCATGGAAGGATATCCGTGTGAACGGTTCAAAATTGTTGTTTCCTTCGGGATTCACGGAAGGCAGGGATTCAATCGGAATCAACGGACTGATTTGGATGGGAAGCCGTGAAGATATCATACGGCAAATCAGGGAGAAACTGGAGGAAGGTTTTACCTGCCTGAAACTAAAGGTGGGCAACCTCAACCTTGACGATGAACTGGATATCCTTGAATTGCTCAGAAAGGATTATCCTGCCGACGAGCTTGAGATACGCCTGGATGCCAATGGTGCGTTCAAGCCCAGGCAGGCCCTGGAATTGCTTAAAATTCTGTCTGATTTTGATCTTCACAGTATTGAGCAGCCCATACCTGCGGGCCATCCTGAACAAATGGCGTCCCTCTGTGAGGCATCCCCGGTCCCCATCGCATTGGATGAAGAACTGATCGGGAAACATACTACACCTTTGAGGAGAAAAACCCTGGATGTAATCCGTCCAAAATTCCTGGTTCTGAAACCGGGATTGCTCGGCGGCCTGTCTTCATGTGCAGAATGGATCCGCCTGGCAGGGGAAACCGGGACCCGGTGGTGGATTACCTCGTCTCTGGAAACCAATATAGGATTGAACGCCATTGCTCAATGGACATATACTCTTCAGAACAAAATGGCCCAGGGCTTAAGCACAGGTTCTCTTTATCTCTCAAATATCCCGTCACCATTATACCTGTCAGGTGAACGCCTTTATTTTGATCCCGGCAGGAATTGGGATTTATCGGGACTTAATGAGGCCGTCCGGCCATGAAACATCCATTTATAACGGTAAACCATCAGCCGTACAACCTCGAGGAACTGAATGCCTTCTGTGACATCATGGTCGGGAACCAGGCCATACCGCTTTGGGAAAAAGCGGTGTATGAATTTATCCAGGATTGGTTGAAGGGGGATGATACCATTGAGCAATATTCATCAGGCACGACCGGAAAATCAAAAAGGTTGCTTTTAAGCAAACAGTCTATGATCCGGTCCGCCGAAAACACATGCCGGTATTTTAACCTGGAGAAGGGACAGACAGCCTTGCTTTGCCTGCCCGTGAATTATATAGCCGGTAAAATGATGGTGATAAGATCAATTGTCGGAAAGCTTAACCTCCAGCTGACAGAGCCCAGATCCAAACCCGGTCTGGAAGGAACTGGGAAAATCGATTTTTGTGCCATGGTTCCCATGCAGGTACTGAATAGCTTTCCCAGGGGTTACCCTTTTCCATTGATCCGCAAACTGATAATAGGCGGATCTGAAATTACCCCGGAACTCGAAAGCCTGGTCAGGGAATTCCCCATGGAGGTTTATGCCACATACGGCATGGCTGAAACCTGTTCCCATGTTGCAGTCAGGAAAATCAATGGTCCCGTGCCCGAGCCTTATTACAGGGCTTTGCCCGGAATTGACCTGGAAACGGATAAAAGGGGATGCCTTGTGGTCAGGGCGGATTACCTTCCCTCCAAAGTGGTCACCAACGACCAGGTTCAAATGGTCAGTGCCGGCTGTTTCAAATGGATTGGCCGTTACGACAACCTGATCAATTCAGGAGGAATTAAAATAGCACCTGAAGAACTGGAAGGGCTTATAGCTGAAAAAACGGGATTAAACTGTGCCCTGATCGGTCTGCCGGACAAAAAATCAGGTCAGCGGCTCGTTTTTGTAATGGAACGGAGTAGTGGAACTGCATCGGATCTGTTTATCAAATCAGAAATTCAAAAGCTGCTGCCGCGCAAGGTGGACCTGAAAATTATCCGGATTGAAAAAATCCCAAGAAATCAGTTCCTTAAAACAGACCGCATTAAACTGACCGAGTTGCTTAATCAAATGGCGTGACAGTGCTTTATCCCGGACATGACACCTTTGTTTTACAGACTGGTTCCATCACTACATAAGAAATGTAGTGATTATAACCCTTAAAAACATATGCTATTCGGCAAATCGCTTGAATATTTTCCCATGTTAATTGTTATCTTTACTTCATGTAATACCAATATTTCATTAAACATCCGGCCAGGTGACTGCCTGTATATGAAACCTTATTCCATTCTGAATCTTTATTGATTTATTCACAAAATTTAAATCCATTTACTATGTTTTTACTCGTCATCGGTATTATTGGCCTGATCATTGGTTTTGCCGTGAGCAGGACAAATTCCCCGTTGCGGAGGCATGCAGGCCTTATCAGGGGAATCGGACTCGGTCTTATACTCATTGGTATCCTTTCTGCCTCCCTGGTCCAGATTGAACCGGGACAGGTCGGTGTGCAGAAGCTTTTTGGAAAGGTTAGCAGCAGAATTCTGGAAAGTGGCCTGAACTTTAAAAATCCCATGGTTGTGGTGGTTCCTTTCGATATCAGGACGCAAAACTATACCATGTCGGGGGTTCCGACTGAAGGCACCGTCACCGGGGATGATGCGATCAGGGTCTTGTCTGCCGACGGTCTTGAAGTCATTATCGATCTGACGGTTCTCTATAAAGTGGTTGCCCCGGAGGCACCTAAAATCCTGGAACAGATCGGAACCGATTACCGGGATGTTATCGTCAGACCCGTTTGCCGGACCCGGATAAGGGACAATGCTGTTTATTACGATGCCGTTGCATTGTATTCATCCAAACGAGATGAATTCCAGGACCGGATTTTTAAAAGTATTGAATCGGTTTTCAACAGCAGGGGATTGCTGCTGGAGCAGCTCCTGGTCAGAAATATTACGCTGCCTGCTTCCGTGAAAACCACAATCGAATCAAAGATCAATGCGGAACAGGAAGCACAGAAAATGACCTTTGTGCTGCAGAAGGAAAAACAGGAGGCAGAACGGAAGCGTGTTGAAGCACAGGGAATTGCAGACTATCAGAAAATTATAAGCCTCTCACTGACTGATAAGCAATTACAGTACGAAATGATAAAGGCGATCACCAATTCACCCAATTCCAAGCTTATTATCATGGGTAACGGAAAGGGAACCCCCATGATCCTGAATTCAAACTAGAATTATCTGACCCTCTTTTTCAGTTCTTCCGGATTCAGAATGATCATATGCCCCACCGGATCACCGTTTCGGTAAGTTATTACCCTTACGGTAACAGGACCATCGGGCAGAATAACCGGCTGGCTGTATTTCGGGGAATAATTGTCGGGCATGGTGCCGTCAAGGGTATAATAAATATCCAGTCCCGGCACTTCCGACTCCATTTCAACCTTCATTTTTCCGCCCTCCATGCTTGTCATTACAATGGCATCATATATGGCTTTTGAATAATTCAGTCCTGCTACATCTGACCTGCTGAACTGGTTTTCAACACGCCGGACAAAATCATCCCAGTTCTTTGCCCTGGCGGGCGTCCAGAATACCTCAGAAAGGGCCCAGCCGCGTGGGTAAGTCATATAATAGGCATACCGCAGGATGGGTATTTGCTCACTCCAGAGGTTTCCCTGTCCGCCCAGAATGAATTTGGCATCCACACCTTCAGGAACAGGCTCATAACCATAGCATTGTTTGATTCTCAACTGGGCATACAAAGGGGGTTCAATGGTAGGATCACCCTGCAGATAATCGAGGTAGGCAAATGTTGTCGGCGTCATTACTACATCATGACCAAGATGGGCCGCTTCAATACCACCTTTTATCCCCCTCCAGCTCATCACCGCGGACTCCTTTGAAATCTCCCCTTCCAGGATCTCATCCCAGCCGATCAGTTTTTTGCCTTTTGCCTTAAGAATTCCTTCGAGCCTGCTCAGAAAATAACCCTGAAGCTTTCCAACCTCTGTTATACTCAGTTTTTTCATAAGAGCCTGGCAGCCCGGATCTTTTTCCCAGAAACCCTTATAGCATTCATCACCTCCGACGTGGATATAGGGATTGGGGAACAGGGCTGCCACCTCCGTAAAAACTTTATCCAGAAATTCATACACCTTTTCATCCGAAGGATTCAGGGCATTGTCGATAAACATTTTAAAAGTGCCGTCTCCAAACCATTCAGCGAAGTTGGATCCGGGATTTACCTGGGTTGAGGGGTCTTTTGTACAGCTAAGCTCAGGATAGGATGCAATAGCAGCCATGCTATGACCCGGGACATCAATTTCCGGAACAATGGTTACATGTCTTTCCTGCGCATATTTTATGATCTCCTTAATATCCTCCTGGGTATAAAAACCACCCTCTGTAGCAGCTTCGCCCGGCTTTGGCGGGATCCTTTCCCCAAAATGACCGTATCGGGGAACACGCCATGCACCCACTTCGGTAAGCCTGGGCAGTGACTTGATCTCTATTCGCCATCCGTTATCATCCGTGAGGTGCCAGTGAAATGTATTGAACTTGAAACGGGACATGACATCAATATAGTCCTTGACCTCTTCCTTGGTGAAGAAATTCCGGCTAACGTCAAGCATGAGTCCCCTCCAGGCAAACCGGGGATAATCTGTAATTTTTACGGCCGGAATTGTCCATTTTACATTCGCCGGCTTATTGCCTTCGATTTCCTTCGGAAGCAGCTGGATCAATGTCAGCATTCCGTAAAAAAGACCAGCCGGTTTATTGGCTGAAATAACCACTCCACTGGCCGTAGAAACCAGTACATATCCTTCTGCTCCAATTTTCGGATCAGCAGTGACATTCAGATTGAACTGCACAGCACCGGATTTACCCTGCACGGCTTTTTGACTGTAACCTGCAGGCACACTGAGCTTTTGAACAAACATTTCCGCTACGGAGCGTCCTTCGGGCTTATCATAACTTACCAATGAGGAAGGAGTGATCAGGAATTCACCCGCTGACACCTGCATATCCACCGGCTGTGGAATCACACTTATTTCTGTCTGTTGTCCGGCTGCATGCATGAAGGTAATCAGCATCAGGGCAATCATTAAGTTTTTCATAGAGAAGTTTTATTTTATAATGTAATTATTTTCCAAATGTCAGTTAAATCAGTCGGCAATAAATTATATTGTACCGGCCTGACCGCACGACCGCAAGACAACTCATTACTCACTCAGAGTTGCTTACAAATGCAATGTGCCTGCTGTCAGGAGACCATGAGGGAACATTGATCGTACCCTGTCCGCCATACAGATAAGCGATCGTTCGGGGCGCTCCCCCGCCCGCAGGCATCAGCCGCAGCATAACCCTCCTGTAGGAAGGGTGATCGGCAGGATCCACATCAACCCCGAAAGAAATGAAGGCGATCCATTTTCCATCCGGTGAAACGTGTGGGAACCAGTTGTTGTATTCATCAAACGTAATCTGTTCATTTCCTGAACCATCGGGCTTCATACGCCAGAGTTGCATGGTGCCGCTCTGGCTCCCGTTATAGTAAATGAATTTGCCGTCCGGAGATCCTTCCGGTCCATCCACGTGGCCACTTTTGTTAAATGTAAGCTGAACCTCGCCTCCGCCATCGATGGCACTTTTATAAACATTATAAACCGCAGTATCCCGCTGGGCAACGTAATACACTTCCTTGTTGTTGGCCGCCCAGCCATGAAAATAAGACGGGGTCCGATCGGTGATCAGTTTTGGTTCCCCCCCTGTCAGCGGAAGCACATATACTGTGGAACCGCCGCCCGGCAATCCCTTTCTGTGGTGGCTGATCGCCAGTTTCTTGCCGTCGAATGAAATACCGTGGTCATTGTTCAGATTATCAGCTGTACCAGTATTCAGTTTTGCCGGACTTCCTCCTTCAACCGGTATGGTATACAAAGATCCTCCTTCGTTAAAAAGAAGCCGTTTCCCGTCAGGCATCCAGTTTGGGGCTTCGAACCTGCCCTTTGATTCATGGATTACCTTTCGTTTGCCGTCGAATACATTCATCGTTTCCAACCGGCAACCTATATAACCTTTCTCATCCGGATCGTAAGCATCCGGCACCGGTTTATCGATCCTGACATTCCACACCTTTGCTTCCTCAACCACATTGGGATCATGCGAACATATAAATAACCCGGCAAAAACCTCAACCGGGATATCAGCCATTTCCCTAGTACCGATTGTCTGCATGGGTTCACCCACATGGGCAGCCCTGATTATAATATCCTTCCCCTTCCGTTCCAGCTGTAAAATCTGGTAATCCTTTTTGGGAGCGAAGATCTGGTCCTGCGGATCGCGCATAAATGAACCCTTCAGAGGACGCCACTGTAATACCGTAAGACCGTCTCCATGCAAAACAGCGCTATAATGAGGTGAATTATCATCCAGGGTTTCCCTTATCATCCAACCGATCTTGCGGTGCATGTTGGTACCCTTACCCACAAAGGCAAAGTTGGCCGTCAGGATGAAATCACCCGTAATCTTACGGTATGCATAATGAAATTCATCCCGTTCAAACCAGATATTATATCCTGAACCTTTAAGGGTATAGGTTTGCGCTCCTTCATCATAGGTGGAGGATCCGGCATGCTTCGGGTTTCCGACATCAGCCTGTCCTTCAAAAATGCCCACAGGACCGGAAGCTGAAAGAATACCGCTTACCATGATCTGTGACAGTAACATGGATAATATTTTCATAATACAGTGAGGTTAAAAAATGTTTAACAGTACGGCCGGTTCTCAACAGGAGAACGAAAATTCAAGGTAGCCCAATTTTATACTTTTACCAAATTAAAACCTGAAAATTGATCGGGCTGAATAAACCGGTCCGTACAGGAATCCTGGCATGTTCATTTTTGCATAACCCCGTTCACTTTCGTACAGGAAACGTGAAACAGTTTTATTTTTAAATATATTCTACATGCCTTAAATTCAGGCAAATGACCGGGCTGGCATTTTTATTGATTGTTTAAAAAAAAATCCATCTGATGATCACCAATAGCAGCTTTTGCTTACATTTATTTTCCGGTACCCTTTTTTCAATTAGCCTGTCATGATTAAAAATTATTTTCTTCTTGCCTTTCGCTCCGTATGGCATAACAAAGTTTATGCCTTTATCAACATTTTTGGCTTTGCAATAGGCATTTCAGCCTGCCTGTTCATCTTGCTCTGGATCAGGGATGAAGCGGGATTCGATAAGTTTCATGAAAAATCGTCCAGAATCTACCGTGTACTGGCCGGGGAGGATACAAAACTTCAGCCCAGAACACCACACCCGCTAGCCCAGCAGATGGTGATAGATTTTCCCGAAGCGGAACAGGCGGTAAGCATGTCCCCGATCTGGGGCCCAGGACTTACACGTGCGGAATTCTCCGTTAAATATGAGGATATCCTCAATGATGAAAAAGGATTCTTCACGGCTGATACCACCTTTTTCCGGATCTTCGATTTTCCTTTTCTTGCGGGGGATCGCAATTCAGCATTAAAAGAACCAATGAATGTGATCCTGACAAGGGATATGGCTTTGAGATATTTCGGAACAGTTGACAATGCCATGGGGAAATCGCTTAAGATAAACGACAGGTTCACAATCACAGTGAACGGTGTTATTGAAAATATTCCCAAAAACTCACATTTCACATTCGACTTTCTGATTTCCTATATAACCATGAAACAGCTTGACAGGCAGGCAAACAACGGGGAATTGAGTCCGTACTATACCTGGTTTGATTTCGGACATTACAATTACGTTTTGCTCAGGGAAGGTGCGGATCCGGAACTGCTGGAAAAAAAGCTGAACGACTGGATACTGGTTCAGAATTTTATCCCGATTAATGAAAAGGACAGGCAAAAATTGAAGGACGGCCGCTTCCGGTTTGTCGTACAACCGATGGAGGATATCCATCTCCGTTCGAATATTATGTGGGAACTGGGAACCAACGGGAATATACTGTACGTGTATATATTCATTACGGCCGCACTGCTGATCCTGATCGTTGCCTGTGTCAATTTCATGAATCTTTCCACCGCCCGTTCCCTGAAACGCGCCAAAGAAGTGGGCATAAGGAAAGCCATCGGGGTCCATCGTAAGCAGCTTGTTGTCCAGTATCTGACAGAATCCATGGTATTGACCCTGATAGCATCGATTATTGCCATATTACTGGTCGACGCGCTTATGCCGGCGTTCAACAGTTTCGTCGGAAAGGAATTATCACTGAATGTATTGTTGGAACCGCGCGAAATCTGGAAACTTATTGCAGGACTGTTCCTTACCGGCCTGATTTCCGGTAGTTATCCGGCTCTTTTCCTGTCGTCCTTCATCCCGTATGAAGTATTAAAGGGACACGTAAGAACGGGTAAATCTCAGCTGACCATCCGGAAATTCCTGGTAATTTTCCAGTTTGTTATCTCAATTCTGCTGATAATTTGTACTCTGGTCATTTACAGTCAGATATCCTATCTTCAGAACCGAGATCTCGGATTCAACCAGCAATTGGTTGTTGTGGTTCCCATGAAAGATTTTCAGGTGCGCACCCAGTATGATGTGATACGTTCGACATTGCTATCCCATCCCGGAATAGTAAATGTGGCCGCTACATCCAGTATCCCCGGAGGGCAGTTCAACCAGAATTCGATCTCATTCGGGGAAGGGAACGAGGACAAACTGGTCGCGGAAACCTTCGTAACTTCTGATTATTTTAACGTACTTGAAATAAAAACAGCTGACGGGAGGGTATTTTCCGACGACTTCAGGGGAGATACGACATCCTCCTTTGTGATCAACGAAGCCGCAGCCAGGTTATATAACTGGGATACCCCTGTGGACAAGACAATCACATATTACGGTGATGTATATGTAAATTCAAGGGGCAAAATTATCGGGGTTGTGAAGGATTACAATATCCATTCCTTACAGCAGTCCATTGAGCCCCTGATCATTCTGCTCGGCCGGGAAGGTTTCTTTAACTATGCCCTGATCCGGATAGTTCCGGATAAAATTCCGGAAACCCTTGCATTCATAGAAAAAACATGGAAGCAATTCGATATCAATCATATTTTTACATTGTCATTTTTGGATGAGATGTTTGAGTCCCAGTACCAAAGTGAAAAGCGAATGGGGACCTTATTCTGGATTTTTGCTGTGCTGGCCGTATTTATTGCTTCTCTCGGGTTATTCGGCCTTTCGAATTTCATGATCGAACAGCGAACCAAGGAAATAGGAATTCGCAAAACCCATGGAGCTGGCGTAACAAATATCCTGCTCCTTCTTTCCAGGCAATTTGCCTCCTGGGTAATGATCGCCAGCATGATCGCACTGCCTTTGGGATATTTAATCGCAAGGGACTGGCTGAATAATTTTGCCTACCGCACCTCATTGGGCGTGCTTGTTTTTATTCTTGCAGTGCTGATGGCCTTTATCGTGACCGTTCTGACCATCAGTTACCAGGCCTTGCGCACGGCACATATGAATCCTGTGGATTCGCTGAAGTACGAATAACAGGGTTTGTCAAACCGGCTTCAGGGCTTTGGCCCGGTTCCAGTAGAAATAAGAACTGGCTGTTTTGTTATTCTTCAGTTCTTCAAGTTCCTCTTCTGCTGCTGAATATTGACGCTGTGTGATATAATTTTCTGTGATCAGCTGATCCTTGGCGCTTCTGATATTGCCAATCAGGTTATCGATCCACGGACCGAAGGTTCCGCTTTCGGGATAATGAAGCTCCGGTGCCATGCTCAGTTCGGGCTTTTCAAATCCTGCCTGCTTTAACAAGGCATAC
>Ga0209593_10000411_pt1 | contig 20821 bp, 30 predicted proteins | sample PPLLaktember2015_3_FD_187260 | JGI IMG/M metagenome (GOLD analysis project Ga0209593, IMG submission 187260) | Freshwater sediment microbial communities from Prairie Pothole Lake near Jamestown, North Dakota, USA - PPLs Lake P7 Core (6) Depth... | ecosystem: Environmental > Aquatic > Freshwater...
CGGCCGCGCGGTACTCGGTCGGGAAGTATTGCCCGGTGCAGTATTCCAATTTCCAACCCTTGGCGGTCTCCACCAGGGAGAGGCGGCCAGAGAAAGCACGGAAGGCCGCGCGGAGCTCTTCGGCTGTAATGCCGGAGTATTCCACGGCGCGAAGCAGGGTATCCGCGTCGTGTTTCTGCTGGGTGATCTTGCGCGATTCGCTGCGATAGGCGGCGCGTCCGCTGGTGTCATTCCAGCCGCTGATGTAATTCCCCGCCTCCAGTCCAGCGCGTTGGTTTATCCAGGCACGCAGGAGGGTAACAATTGTATCTTTCGTGAGTGTAGTCATTTTCGTTTTCCTTTCAATCTTGATTATATGGATTTTGGCAGGTTGTACAATGTACAGATGTAACGTTCTGGGAGTGACATTTATAATACTTGTGTCATCCAGCGGGCCGGGGATCGAAGGATCCCCGGCCCTAGCATGTCGCAAGGGTTACCAGTTATATTCCTTGGTGGGGAGGTCCGGGTACAGGTCAAATACTAGTTTGGGGACCTCTATACCGCTTTTTTCATCCGCCCAAAGGCTATACTCCTGCACGGCCTTTATGGTCTTATATTCACAATCGCGCTTTTTATGCTCATGCGTGCGGGTTGTCACGCTTCGGGAAATTGGCGGGTTATCTGCCAGGTATTGGCGGAGGGTGCAGGTTTTGCCACTGAAGTTATAAAGGCGGTCCAGTGCCTTTTCGCGGCGTGCGGCGTTCAATTCGTCTGTATTCATAGAGACTCCTTATAGGGATTTTTTGATTTCAGCGCGCAAGCGTTCTACTTCCCCGGCCCAATAAGACAGGCCGTGAAAGTCTACGTTGCCGGCTTCGTTTTCGATTAACCAAATCACGGCGTTTTTTGCATATTGCAATTTTTCAAAAAGTTCGTTCATAGCAGGATCCTTTCATGAGTTTATAGGGCTGATTGCCTTTCGCCTGCCTATGTCCTCACATAAGCAGGAGGGAGATTATCAGCAATCCGTTACAAGCTGGGGCAGCAAGCGCGCCCACCAATCGCCAAAGGTGCGAGTCTGGGGGTCATAATGCCCGCCGCAGAAGAACAAGCCAGGCTCGCCCTTCCACTCAATCCCGCCCCAGTCCCAGACGTACCCGGCATTTTCGCCGGTGTAGAGGTGATCGTCACACAACTGGAAGCGGATACACCCGGAGAATGGGCCCGCCCGATATGAGCCGTCCTCAAACAACGTGACCGCGCCCGATTGCAGGCACAATAACGCCGCGCCAATCAGTAGCGCAAGCAGGACAATAAGAAGCAGGGTTCGGGTTTTCATTCTGCCCTCATAAGGTCTTGCACTTGCAAGATGGTTTGTGGACGGATTGTCATAGGGACAACGGCCTCAACTAACACGCGGCCGCCGCTGGGATCCTCGAGAAGGATATAAACCAATCCTTCCTCATCTGGATAGGGGTGGTGAAATTTCACCCGGTCACCTTTTTTCAGGTTTTCATTATCGTATTTTGGCATGTTTTACTCCATATCGTGAGATTAGAGACTCGCCGTCTCCATTGTGCCTGCTATCCTTGCGAATAGTAGACACTAGCAGGAGTGAGTTATAGGGCTAATGCCCGGGCCATGACTTCCTTATCCCAGAATGCGCCGTGAGAGAGAATGTAGCGGCCGCTCCCCGTGTCAAGTTTTATTATCTTCTCTCTACGGTATAGATTGAATATCTTTTCGGCTTGTTCTGTTGTATAACCGAATTGTTCTACAATATCGCTAATAAAGGTGTTTTGACCGTTTTCAATTCGAGTAAACATATCTTTTAGCATGGTAGGATCCTTTCGTGAGATAGTGGGCCGGGCTTGTAACCAGCCTGCACATTACAGGCATTCCCCCCAGCCTGTACTCTGTGGCACTATTATCCAATCACCAGACAGTGGCGGACGGGTTTCATTTCAATTTCACTCAAAAAGCGGTCTCGCTTTTTGTTGTCCACATATTCAAGGGTGTATTGCCAAACATCGCCGGGATTCTCTCGGTAAATGTCCAGAAGAATAGCGAATTGATTCAAGGTGTTGTCAAACACAACTTTCCCGATTTGGTCTGATTCCATGTGTTCTATTGGCCGTGTATGCTGTACGTGTTTCATGGTAGGATCCTTTCGTGAGATAGTGGGCCGGGCTTGTAACCAGCCTGCACATTACAGGCTTTCCCCCCAGCCTGTACTCTGTAACACTATAAGACAACTGTAAGCAGGTCAGACCCGGGAAGAGTCGTCCTGATTTCGTCTTTCTCAATAACCATCTCTTCGCCGTTGTAATGGGCGGTCACACAATGGGAAGTGTCGCCGGGGTTGTCGTACTGATAATAGAACGTCTCGCCGTCCGTGATTTTCTTGATTTCGTCCATAACGTCCATGGTATGGAGTACACGGTCATTATAGGCGTTTTGCATGTCAAAATATTGGAGAGTATAGACAGGCCCTAAAACAGGGGCGGAGGTATAAAAAGAGTGATTCATGGTAGGATCCTTTCGTGAGATAGTGGGCCGGGCTTGTAACCAGCCTGCACATTACAGGCATTCCCCCCAGCCTGTACTCTGTGGCACTATTTTGCAATGAAACCGACAAAAAGAGCCGCTCCCAGAACGATTACATAAACAGGCACAGAAGCGGGCAGGGTTACCATGGTCAGAATGCCCCAGACAATGAGAGCGGACAAAAGAGCTGCAATTATGTTCATGATGTTATCCTTTTTTTTCGTGAGAATATGGTTTATAACGTCCTGTCGGCCGGGAAAGACTGGCTAGTCTTTCGTCTTCGCTCATGGGTTGGTACCCTGTAGCCAATAGAGACGGCCGACAGCAGGCTATAAACCTGTTTTTTTCTTTCAATGAAACCGGTCACTTGTTATCTGGTGTATTCGATATGCTGGTTCTTTTCTTACTCCCCTGTCAACTCCTCGTTTACACTCGGTCAGACTGATTTAGGTGACTGGTTGGCTATTTGGTTGTAAAGGTGCAGTTCGTTCTATCTGCCTATATAATACACCCATTGTACAACCAACACAATGACAAATGTCACATATTTCATATGACATTCGTCATGATACATCTGTTCTAACTAGCCTGGCAGGGGATAGGATCATCCAGGCAGTAGAGTACACCCAGCCATACACTGGCTTTCATGTTTTGCAAAATAATTCCCAGCGAAAAATTTATAATGGGTAATACTGCTCATACAATGGGCCTGTATGCCACGTACACGCATGGATTATCCTACAATCCATGCGTTAGTTATTATAACTGACATTGTCATACCCTATATATGAGCTCATTTATTATTTTATTAGAACAAATTTTCTACACAAAAAACGAATTTTATTCTTGTCAGACAACTGACATATGCACACCCTGAGTCGCACAATTTCCAGTTTTTCGATCTTCCTTATTCTTCCCCCTGTAAAATACCATCCACCAATCCCCCTCTGTAACCTTGACAGCCTGACTCGTAGGTTGTACAATCTTTTTATCTCTTGGCTAGGAGCGATACGTGAAAACATCTGGATCATTCTTTACGGGCGGTGCATTATTTGATGTCGGCGCACAGGCTGCGGGTTATAAGGTCATCTGGGGAATAGAAAAGGACGACAAGATCGCAAGCGTAGCGCGCTTGAATGGCTTTCCGGTCAGGAAAGCCGATGTGATTAGCTTGGACCTGGCAACCCTGGAACGCCCCGATCATTTCCATGCTTCCCCCCCCTGCCCCAGCTTCTCTGTGGCAAACAACAAAAAAGGTGAAACCGAGCTGGACATCGCCATGGCGGATGTCATCTGCCGTGCGCTTGTCCATTTCAAGCCCGATACATTCACTCTTGAAAACGTTGTGGGATATCGGAACTCGGAGAGCTTCAAGCGGATCTCGAACACCCTGACAGAGCTGGGGTACTGGTGGGATGCGACCAACTTGAACTCCGCCGACTTCGGCGTTCCCCAGACCCGTATCCGCCTGTGGGTCCGTGCCTGCCGTGGCCTCCTGCGTGGATATCCCCATCCTGTTCCATGGAAGGGATGGTATCAGGCGATCGAAGACCTGATCCCGTCTCTCCCGGATGCCGAGTTTGCACCCTGGCAGCTTTCCAGATTGCCGGAGGAGTACAGGACTCTCATAACACGACCTGCAAAATATGGGCCTGAGGAGCGCGGCAGAGCCTATCGCGAAGGCAATGAGCCGTCTCCCACTGTGTTGACGTACAACACGGTGCAGAGAGCCTTTGTCCTGGATGGGCAGGCAAACGAAGGCGAGCGGATGACGGTCAGGGATGAACAGGAACCGATCTTCACCCAGTCGGCAAGCAGCGCAAAACGACCCGCCCGCGCTCATGTCGGCGGGCGGGTCGTGAAGCTGGACATTCGCTGTCTGGGCAGGTTCCAGACGGTCCCGGACTGGTACCAGGGGTTGACGGTGAAGATCAACGGGAACGGCGTGCCGTGCCTGATGGCACAGAGGGTTCTGGAAACGCTGTGACCTCCCCCGAATTACTATACATTGGCTAGGAGCGACTGATGACTATTGTTATACTCAACGCGAATTCTATAAGCATTCCCTTGAAAGATAAATCCGTTCACTGTGTTATTTCCAGTCCTCCCTACTGGGGACTGCGAGACTACGGCACTGCTACGTGGGAAGGCGGTGATCCTGAGTGCGATCATCGCTTCCGAGACGATAAGCGAGATCCAACCTCCACTCTGGCAGGGACAAGTAATAAGGAAGGTTTTGCGTTGAATCACTATAAAGCCATCTGCGGCAAATGCGGCGCAAAGCGCATCGATAACCAGCTTGGTCTCGAAGCCGTCCCGGATTGCCTGGGATGGGCGACCGGTGATCCTTGTGGAGAATGCTATGTGTGCCACATGGTACAGGTCTTCCGTGAGTGCTGGCGTGTCCTGCGGGACAATGGAACGCTGTGGTTGAACCTTGGGGATAGCTTTAATGGGAGCGGCGGGCCTGGGAGCCAATACGACAACAAGGCGGGGAAATCCTTCAAGGGAGAATTCAAGAAGTACGAGAACCCTAACCGTAAATGTGATGGCTTGAAGCCCAAGGACATGGTTGGCATCCCCTGGCGGGTGGCGTTTGCTCTGCAGGCGGATGGCTGGTACCTGCGCATGGATAACATCTGGTCGAAACCCAATCCAATGCCCGAGAGCGTGACCGATCGGCCGTCCAAGAGCCATGAATATCTATTCCTGTTTTCCAAAAACAAGAAATACTACTACGACCAGGTGGCGGTCCTGGAACCGGTCTCGGGTGGAACCCATGCGCGCATTTCTCAGAACGTGGCGGAGCAGGTCGGCAGTTTTCGCGCCACCGGTGGCGCGAAAACGAACGGACCCATGAAGGCGGTCATACGAACGCCAAAGCAGCAACCTGAGGGATTGGGTATCAAAAACAACGAAAGTTTCAATAACGCCCTGGCCTTGCCTGTCATTCAGAGGAATAAGCGTTCTGTGTGGGAGATCACCACCCAGCCCTATGCTGGCGCTCATTTCGCCACCTACCCCCCAAAGCTGGTGGAGCCCTGCATCCTGGCAGGAACCTCTGAGAAGGGATGCTGCCCCGAGTGTGGCGCGCCGTGGGAGAGGATTGTAGAGAGAAAAGTCGTAAACAGAGACGAACTTCCAGAAGACGATCCGCGCTATCGACCCAACCGGTACCAGGACACAAAGCAGGCGGAATTGCGCGGAGAGTTTGAGAGCGGAAAATATGTCTCTTCTTCTACCCTAGGCTGGCAACCCGCCTGCTCCCACGATCTTGATCCCGTCCCCTGTCGTGTTCTGGATCCCTTCTCCGGCAGCGGAACCACGGTGATGGTTGCTCGGGCGCTGGGTCGGGATGGCATCGGGCTGGACTTGAGCCTGAAATACATCCTGGAATGCGCCGTACCTCGTTTGCAACTCAATGCCCTGGATGAATGGGAGACCGGCAAAAAAGTGGACACTAGCGACCTCTCCGACCTTCCGATGTTTGCGGGAGTGTCGGCATGAACCCACCTCTCTGTCCAAAAGGGCACGGTTTGATGATCCTCATGGTTGTCACTGAGGGAGAGGGTCGAGGCAGCGTGCAACTGGGGAAGTTCTGGGGATGCGCGAACGACGACCGGAACTCCCCGGACTACTGCGACGAATGCGAGGATTATGTGGAGGAGGCCCAGCAACTGGTTCTATTGGAAAAGGAGAAACCATGAGCGACGACTATGACTATAAACCCCTGCCCCAACCGACCTGTCTGGAAAAGGTTGTGGTCTTTGTTTTTGCGATCATCTCAGCCATATTATGGAGGAAGCGATGAGTGACGACACCTATCTGATCGGGTACAAGTGCTGCAACTGCATGGCAGAGCGAATGGCACGAATGCCCAAAGGGAAAACTGCTCCGGGTTCTCTACTGTGCGAGGAATGCGGCACACAAAACCTTATAAAGGTGAACGCAAGGGAGATCAAGCATTTCGGGAATATCTACGAAGTTGATACAAAGAACTGCGTCCTGATGAAATCTGCCAGTTGACTTTCGCTCCCCTTTTTGCTACACTGACAGTGTGTACGATGTGAAGGAGCTGTGCCTATGACCTAATTCACCGCCACTCAGCCAATTTGGATGTTTTTGTAGTCTAGGACAAGACCCGCCGATGGGAGTTGGCGGGTTCTTCTTTTGGCGGGCAATGACATTTGTCATGTATAATTAGGGCGGAGGCACTTATGAGACAGTATCTGGCTGATACGGCGGAGGCGATTGGGCGCGTCGAGGTGGGGGAACTGGACAACGCCGTGAGGATCCTTCAGGAAGTACGCGACAACGGGAATGTGGTCTGGATCGTCGGAAATGGGGGCAGCGCCGCGACCGCCGAGCACTTTGCCAACGACCTGGTGAAGATGGCAGGCGTGCGGGCAATTGCGGTGCATTCCCTCACGCCCACCCTGCTTGCGTATGGGAACGATGAGGGCTGGGAGACAGCCTGCCTCAGCATCCTGAACGTCATGAAGAAACCAGGAGATGCGCTGGTGGCAATCTCCTGCTCGGGGAAATCTCCTAACGTTGTCCTGGCTGCCATGAAGTTCCACCATAACCGCCTGATCGTCCTGACCGGCAATAAATACGACAGCCAGCTTGCTTCCATGGATGCAGGCGCCAAGATATTCGCGACAGACGAGGATATCCGAATCCAGGAGGATGCGCACCTGGCCGCCTGTCATGCCATTGCAGGAGCTCTCAGATGAAAATCTACATTGCCGGCCCGTACACAAAAGGAGACACAGCCATGAATGTCCGCGCGTCCATCCATGCTCAGGACGCGATTGAGTCCATGGGTCACATGGCATACAACCCCATGCTCTCCCACTTCCAGCACCTGGTCATCCCCCATCGGGACGTGAACTACTGGTATGAGAAGGATATCAAGTGGCTGAAGGAATGCGATGCGCTCCTGCGGCTGGAAGGCGAAAGCCTGGGCGCAGATAGGGAGGTGATGATCGCCAGCGATCTGGGAATGCCGATCTACCATTCGGTTTTCGAGATACCGAAGGTCAGGGAGCCGGTTGCTGAGGCAGGCGAGTAATGTGGCCGCCAAATGTTCTGCCCTGCTCTATAACTGCCCGTCCTGCAAACGCCATTTCAGGAATTCCGAACGCGTACCCGCCTGCCCCGACTGTGCAGCCGACCTCCATTGTGGGAAGTGGGCCGTGCCTGGGTATAAGTTTTGTGAGGACCACGGGGGTCCTGCCCCATCCAGGAACTTCTACGGGAAAGGTAGGGGCATTGTGACCGGAGAGAATGGGAAGTTTGCCTTGACCCGCCTGGCTTCCAAGTACGTGGAGATGCAGAAGAATGGGGCTCTGCTCTCGAACCGCCACTCCATTGAGATCGTGCGGGAGCGCATTGCCGAACTGCTCGAACGCCTGGGGAACAACCAGTTCCCGGACCAGCTCGTAAAATTACAGGATTTGTGGGAAGAATATAAACGCCTGGGAGAATCACTTGAAGGGATCGAAGTCAAAAAACAACTCGATGCGGCGTTCGAAGCCGTTTATCACGACTATATGGCGTGGAACCAGGTCTTTCTGGCAATGGAACTTGACTCCAAGATGGTGGAGCGCGAAGCGAAGATCGCGAAGGATCTCCACGCGATCCTGAGCGCCGAGGACGCCTACAAGCTGGTGGCAAAGGTCCAGGCGGCTGTGATCGTCTCGGTCAGCCAGGAGCCGGCCATCCCCGACAACGTGAAATCGCACTTATTGAAGAGGATAGAGTATGAGCTTACTAGGATCATTGGCGAAGGATCTGGTGAAGGGTCTGGGGGAAGCGTCGGAGAAGTTATCGACGCCTGATCCCGTTGACTGGATCGAAAAGAACTTCTATATCCCTGAGACCAAAAACGACCCGATCCATCGCGGTCGTATTTTCCTTATGGATTACCAGAAGGATGCCATCCGCGAAGCTCTTTCCAGGGATGAGGATGGGAATTATAAGTATTCGATCATTGTCTGGTCGGACATCAAGAAAAGCGCCAAGTCTACGATCGCCGCAGCGATCAACCTCTTTCGGGCGGAGTACACGGATTTTGGTGAATTCTATGTGATCGCCAATGATCTGAAGCAAGCCGATTCCAGGGTGGCGATGTACCTGCGCCGAGCTCTCCAGTTGAATCCAAAATTCAGGAAGAAGTTTTCCGTAAGGGGATATCGCACCACTCACCCCGAGAACGGATCCTACATCGAGGCTATCCCCATTGACCCGAGCGGTGAAGCCGGGTCGAATGCAGACATGATCACCTTCTCGGAGTTGTGGGGCGCCAACGAGGACGCCAAGCAGACCATGTGGGCCGAAATGACCCTCTCCCCTACCAAGGCAGGTCGGAGTTTCCGCTGGATCGAGAGTTACGCTGGATACACGGAAGAAAGCCTTCTATTATATTCGCTATACGCATTGGGCGCTTTACAGGGGAAAATGATATGGCCGGATAAACTCTACCCGGTGACGGGGGGAGAGCCTACACCCCTTGAATTGTACGTGAATGAGGAAGCTGGAATGCTGTGCCTGTGGAACACGCAGCCGAGATGCCCATGGCAAACCAAGAAATACTATCAGGGCGAAGAGAAGATTCTGCCCCCAAACGACTTTCTGCGGATGCACCGCAACCAGTGGGTGTCCTCTTCGGACACATTTATCCCCATGGAATGGTTCGATGCGTGCAGAAGGGCAAACGAGACCTGGCCAGAGATCGACAAAAAACGTCACCCGCACATTATATCATTAGATGCGGCCACTACGAACGACTGCTTCGGTTTATACATGGGTTGCAGGCACCCGGAGAACCCTTCTGATATCCTGACCCAGTACGCGCAGAGGTGGAAACCCGTCAACGGGAAGATCGACTTTCAGGGAACAGAGGAGAATCCGGGACCCGAGAGGGTGTTGAGACGTTTGATCAGTGAGTACAACGTGGTGCAGGTGACCTACGACCCGTTCCAGCTTCATGATATGGCGTCCAGGCTGAAGAAGGAAGGACTGGCGTGGTTCAAGCCGTTCAACCAGGGGCAGGACCGCCTGGTGGCCGACAGCCAGCTCCGGGATGTCATCCGAGATCGAAGGCTATGGCACCGCGGTGAGCCGGACCTGAGGGAACATATCCAGAACGCCAACGCCCAGATCGACCCGCAGGAGTCAAAGATCAGGCTCGTGAAGCGCGTAGAGAGCCTCAAGATCGATCTGGCGGTCTGTCTTTCGATGTGTACCCACAATTTGCTCTACTTGAACCTGTAAGGTGATAAAATAAGGAGTGGTAGTCTCCACTCCATTTGTCCTATTCTTTTTCTTAGGAGGCTGCCATGGCTGATTTCGTTCCGTTGACAGGGGAAACCCATCACTCCGTTGCTCTGGGCGCGGGGGCGTTGACCCTGAGTCTTCCACTTCACGCGCAAAAGATCATGATCCAGGCGTTGGCGCAGAACATCCGCTACACCCTGGAAGGCACCGCACCGGCTGCCGCCAGCGGTTTTCAGTTGAAAGCCGGGGATCCGCCGCGCGTCATTGAACTCACGGGTAACAACAGACTTGTCCTGAAAGTCATCCGCGAGACCAGCGGGGCGATCCTCGAGTACGAATACGGTGAATAGGGAGATGAGGGAAGCATGAAACACAAGAATTTTCGATCCGCAGTAATTACCCGCGAACTTCCGCCCAGGATGCAGAAGACCCCTAAGGGCATTCAGATGATTTGCCCGTTTTGCGTTCCTTCGCACTCGCTCGTCCCCGGGCAGGAATCGGTCTGCGGGACAATCGTGAAAGTCACAGCGGTGCAGACGATCATCCCCCAAAGGACCGTTTCTGACCGCGGCCTCCACTGCCTGAAGTGTGGAGAAGGCAGGGGGAAGATGGTGCGTTTTGGTGCCGGATTCGTCCACATCGAGGACTGCAAACCAGGCACGAAACTCCTGGCAGTACCCCCACCTCATTCGAAGTTTGCCGAACGCGTGTTCAAGATGAAGGACAGGCGAGTCAAAAACTGGCTTGAAAAACGCTATGGGAAAGCACAGAGCGTGGGCGAGGTTGACGGCGATGGAAACGAGACCGGGAAGGTTCTGAGCTACTTTTTCCTGAAGGTATAAAAAATGGCAAATACCCCGAAACTTGTCCCCGATAGTCAGTTCCCGGAACTGGCGCTGGAAGAGAGCATACAGAAGCCGCCCACCGCCAATCTGCTAGGCGGTGGTGGCATGGTCTTCACCTGGACGATTGCCAGCGCCGCCGATAGCATCCTTCCGTGGGGCAGGAACGTGGCGGGGCGCGACAGGCAACTGCGCGACTTCTGGCCCACCGAGACGTACCTGGCAGGCGGATTGGCGAGTGTTTCCTTCCGCAACGCAACCCTGGACTGGGAGGTGCAGAACAGTTCGGAGCGCGTGGCGCAGGTAGAAACGGAAAAATTGAACTCTGCGATCGCCGGGGATACGTTCGGCTGGGTGCAGTTCATCGAGAAGTTCAGCCAGGATCTGTACACACAGGACAACGGGGCTTTTGTGGAGATCATTCGCGACCCTGGTCTGGATGCTAGTAGCAAGTTCAAGAACGAACGCGCTCCCTGCATTGGGATCGCCCACATGGATTCGAACAAGTGTATCCGCACAGGCGACCCGGAAACCCCGGTGCTCTACACCGACCGCAATGGAAAAATTCATAAACTGAAGTGGTACCAGGTCATTGCCTTCTCGGATTACCCCAGTGCCATCGAGACCATGAATGGGGTTGGGTACTGCGCGGTGACGCGCGCCCTGCGCATGGCACAGATCGCGCGCTCGATCTTCATCTTCAAGGACGAGAAGATCAGCGGGCGGCACTTCAAGCAGATGCACTTTGTCTCGGGGGTTTCCAGGCAGGATATCAAGGACGAGATGGTGCGCGGACAGGAGGAAGCCAATAACTCCGGCATGATCCGATTTATGCTTCCAGCCATCCTCGCATCTCTGGACCCGGAGAAACCGGTCTCCACTGCCACGATCGATCTGGCAAGCCTGCCGGACGGGTTTAGTTTTGACGAGGAAATGAAGTGGTACATCTCCGGCTTGTCTCTGGCGTTCGGCGTGGATTATCAGGAGTTCGCTCCCCTGCCGGGCGGGAACATCGGGTCGGCTTCGCAGAGCATGATCCTGCACAGGAAGTCCAGCGGGAAGAGCCCGGCAGTCTTCATGCGGAAACTAACGGAGGGCTTCAAGAATTACGGGATCCTTTCGCGCGGCAGCACCCTGCGATTCAATGACAAGGATGAGCAGGAGGAGCTCGAGCGCCAGGAAGTCCGCACGGCTGCCATGGAAGAAGTGGCGATCTCGGTCCGCTCCGGGATCCTTACACCGGACGCGGCACGCAAAGACCTGGTGGCGCGCGGGATCTATGACCAGAAGACTATAGAGGGTATTCCTGAGGATTACGGGAACGAGATCGTGGCGCCCAGTAAAAACCCCGTAGGGCAGACAGGCGGGAATACCATTCGCGAGGACGCGAACCGGAATACCACCGGCAAGGAAAAACAGAAGGCGGGGGCACGCCTGCGCAAGATGTTTGGTGGATAATGGCTACCATTGGGGTAAAGCTGCGCGTGTTTGTTCCCAAAGAGGTGATGAACCTCGCGCGCGTGAACCAGGCTATCCAGCACGTCATGATCCAGAAGACCACCCGGGAACTCAAGCGGGAATTTGAAAAGACAGTCTCCACCTGGGATCACAAGCCAAATTGGACAATGGAACACTACTTCGGCGTGCGGGTGCTGTGGGTCAAGGTTTTCACCTACTCCACCCAGTACCGCATTGTGAATGCGGGGGCAGCCCCCCACTTGATCCTTCCGCGCCGCGCAAAGATCCTCCGATTCCAGACGAAATATAAAGCCAAGACGCGCGCACGCCTGATCGGGAGTTTTGCGGGGGGAAAATCAGGGCCGTATATCTCCACTCCGGCAGTCTATCATCCCGGGTTTGAGGCGCGCGATTTTGACATAACCATTGCCGAGGAGTATGCCGAGACCTTCCATGACGACATCCAGGAAGCGATCAAGGATGGCATAATTCATGCTTGACGCCTGTTTTTTTATCCCATAGTGTCATTTGTCATATATCCTGTGTTATAATTTCCTGTGACCTGTGGAGGCTAGGATGGCTAAGAAACACAAAGACATAACGACGCGCGCAGAGCGCCAGGCTTCCTACGCTGTAAAACAAAAGGCGCGGGAGAAAGAACTTCAGGATAAGGCGGAGGAAACCCCTGAGGTTGAATTGATTCAGGATGAACCCATCGAGAAGGATATGGGCGAAATGTATTACATGGGTCCTACTTCCTTTTCGGAACTGGATCAATTGAAGGAAACGCGCGAGCAGGCCGCCCAGGTACGGAGTGTCACCTACGACACACAGGATCTGGTCTGGAACATCCTCAACCACCCCATGATGCCCGCGGAAGAGAAAGCTAAAGCCATCCAAAGCGTTGGCAGCGAATTCGGCGCGCGCGTCACAAAAGCCGCCAAGCCCATCAAGAAAGACCTTGATATCCTGGTGATCGAAGCAATCCTGGCAGCCGACAAGCGCAATTCCAAACCCCTTGAATTTATCGGTGATTTTATTTCCAAAGCCAAACTTACAGCCGGCGCGGAGAACGCGCTGGATGACAGTCAGTTTGCGCTCGTGCGAAGTGACGGGGAAAAGAAGGAACGCAAGTACCCGATCCACGATAAAGCCCACGTGAGAAACGCACTGGCACGCGCCGCCCAGATGATGGCAGAGGGCGGAGAAGCTGCCGCGGACGCCAAGGCTGCCATGCCGAAGATCCGCGCGGCTGCCAAGAAGATGGGCATCGAGATGTCCATGGAGAAGGACAACAACGCCATCCTGATTGAAAAGGATGCGAACGGGGATTGGCGCTGGATCGGCTGGGTCTCCAACAACTTCATCGACTGGGATGGAGACATCATCGCGGAAGATGCCCACAAGGAATACGTGGGCTGGCTGGACAAGAACCCGGATATGTACCCGGCTTCAACCACCTGGCACATGCCTGAAATGGTACGAAAGAACGCTGTCGATTTTGCGACCTACGAGAGCGGGTTCCTGATCATGAGCGGCAAACTCGAGGAAAGCGAAGCTGAATCTCTACTGAAAGCCAAATCCCTGACCGACCTCGGGATGTCGCATGGAACTTTTGCTCTGGCGCGCGATCCGAACGACACGCGTGTAATTACCAAATACCGGATGTATGAATGCTCGGACCTGCCGCTCGAGAACGCGGCCAATCCGTTTACAGATTTTGAAATCCTCACCAAGGAGGCTGACATGGATAAGACGAAATATCTGGCCACGATTTTGGGCAGTGAAGAGAAGGCAAACGCCTTCATCCAGAAGACCGGCTTGAAGAAGGAAGCCCTGGAAGCTGCCGGAATCGAGAATAAGGAAAAACAGGATGAAACACCTGAAGTACCTGCCGTTCCCGAGACCCCGGTTGCAGAAGCGGCGCCCGCGCCCGCAGCCACTCCCGAACTGAAGGTGATCTTCGAAGCCATCGAAAAGCAGTTCGGCATGAAGGACCTGAGTGAAGCCTTTGCCCAGCTTCAGGAAACCGCCGAGAAGGTCCCCCTTCTGGAAGCCCTCGTGAAAGACCTGCAGGGCAGCAAGGAAGAGGCACTGGTGGAGATGCTCACTCCCCCAGCCGAGCGGTATTCCTGGATGAACAAAGCGCGCGCTTCGGCGTCGGACAAGAACGTGCCCGATGACGAGGAAGCCGAAAAACTCAAGAAACAAGCTCCCGGCGTACCGGAAGGCTACTGGCTCTCACAGGCCACGAACTCCACGCCGGTGCTAACGCAATAAAGCCCCTAATCAGGAGGTGCAATCATGAAACCCAATGTTATTGACGGAACAGTTGATCCCGCACAGATCACACAGGCTCTTATCGAGATCCTGTCCAAAGGTCTTGGCGGGGAGAATATCCAGAAGACCCAGACGGCCGGAAACCCGATTGGGCCTTACATCCACGGTCCGGGCGGCTTGTTCGGCATCCGCGGCCTTTCGCAGGACGTGATCTCGACCCATACCCAGTTCACCGGGAGTCTGGGCGAGTTGCTGCCCATCCAGGGCAGCCGGGACACGAATCCGCTCTTCCCCTACATCACTGGCTACCTGCGCAGTGATCAGCAGGAGAAGAACCTGGTCTGCGATGACCCCCCGGAGGCGAACCATTTCAAGACCTGTATCCAGACCACACAGTTTGGGCGCAAGGAATTCAAGACCCGCCAGGCGGAGATCAACCGCATCGGGCAGCGCCTGAACCGGGGTGAGTTCATGGATCTGCGGATCGTGAACAGTCCCCTGGTCCCGCAGATGGCAGGCTTGATGGGCAACATCTACGGCAACGGACTCAGCCAGCAGAACCAGATCCTCGCCGGGCGCGAGATGGTGGCGCGGCTGGTGGAAGTGGTTGTGGCGTTCCAACGCTGGTTCTGCCCCCACATCTTTACCGGAAACCCCTCCAACAACAGCGCGGGTGGCGGGTACAAGGAATTCCCCGGGCTGGATCTCCTGATCTCGACCACAAAAGTGGACGTTGAGACCGGGACATCCTGCCCATCGCTGTACAGCGATATAAAGGATTTCAATTACCAAAACGTGTCTTCCAACGCCGATCCCAACATCGTTCGCACGTTGACCACAATGTACCGCATCCTGACCCGCAAAGCTGTCCAGCAAGGCATGGCGCCTGTTGATCTGCGGATTGTCATGCGCGAGCCTCTGTTCTACGAGCTCACCCGAGCCTGGCCCTGCCAGTACAACACGGACGGCTGCGCAGTCGGACAGAGCAACACCCAGGAAGTCAATATGAACGACGCGGTGCGCTTCCGGGACGACCTGCGCAACAATCGCTACCTCCTGATCGATGGTCGTAAGGTACCCGTTATCCTCGATGACTGCATCATGGAAGAGACCACCTCGGATAACGATGCCATCCCGCTCGGTGGGTTCTCCTCGGACATCTACTTTGTGCCGTTCAGCATCATGGGCGGGTCGTACCGCACACTCTACATGGAATACTACGACTACCGCAACGATGTCCTGCCGGCCGCCGGTGACGCCCATGCCCTGCCGACCTTCTTCTGGTCAGACAACGGCGTGGCGCTGTGGAGCCTCAAGGCACCGGATAACTGGTGTATCGAGGTCATCTCCAAGATCGAACCCCGCCTGATCCTGCGTACCCCGCAGCTTGCGGGACGCCTGCAGAACGTGGTCTACATCCCGCTGCAGCACACGGATGACCCGCTGCCCAGCCAGGACTACCACGTCAATGGTGGCGTTACGACCGGACGGCCGTTCCCCAGCCCATTCAGTGAATGGAACTTGGGCGGACCCGGCGTAGGAGCCTAGTCCAAAAAGTGTAACCTTTTGGGAGTGGCGCAGACCCGCCACTCCCTTTTCTCTTGCCTTTTCGGGTGTACAATTGAGCCGTAAAGGGATAGCATGGTTAGGCCAGCCCTGCGAACGTGACGCTTCCCCACCCTCCTTTTACGGTTCTACTGTGCGCCCGAAAGGGCAGGCTTTCAAAATTGCAATGCAGTGACAATGTAACTCTGTTTGAATGAAATCGTCTGGGAAGAAGGAAAGATGGTGGCTCAAAAGCCGGGAAGCGGTAATTATTGCCTAAGAGTTGTAATTGTGGGGTTTTTTATTGTGACGATGTTAGCGTATTTGTTGTACTATCTGTATCGTATTGGAATCATTCGTGATTTATTGAGGTTTCTTCCATAGGAGTCGTCATGGACAAGAAAATGGGACCCGCAACGCTTCAAAGATTGAAAGCCATCCGAGAAAACCTCGAGAGCAAGATCGAGGAAGCCGGCCGCGGCCTGGGGATACCCGAGGACAAGCCGATGGTCATGGAAATCCTGCGGATCGAGCGCCAGCAACAGTGGGAAGAAGAGAACCGCCAGTGGAGAAAAGAACTGGATGAGAAGAACCGCGCTGCGGTATATGACAAATGGCACTTTCTGCGAAATATCGTCCGTTTTATCGACGGACTTCTGGACAAGCGTTTGGGAAAGTGATAGACTGATTTACAACTTACACCGCCCCTGATGCGTCACGGGCGGGACATGTGACTAATGCGTTAGCCACTTACCACGTCTCCAGAATGGAGGCCGGTGAGTGGCTTTTTTGTTTTCGGAGGAAGCCGATGGACATAAGGGAAGCAAACATTTTCTGCACGGGCGGTGCAGGAACCCTGGGTCACGCAATCGCGCGGCGCAGGCAGAAGGACGGGTGGAAAGGCAGGTTCACAGTTTATTCCAGACATACTCATATCCTTGAACAGATGAAGCGGGAGTTCCCGGACGTTGCGATCGTCCAGGGTGACATCCGCGACACCCTGACCCTCTATCACGCCATGGTCGGGCATGACTGCGTGATCCATGCCGGGGCTGTGAAGGTCATCCCGGTCAGCGAATTCCAGTCCATCGACACCATTCAGGTCAACGTGATGGGCTCGTTGAACGTCTGTGATGCGGCGGTGCGCGCGGGAGTAAAGGACGTGCTGGGTATTTCCACAGACAAAGCCTGTCACGCCGCGAACGCCTACGGCGCGACCAAGTACCTGATGGAGAAGATTTTCCAGGAATTCGCACGCGCCGGGACCGAAACCAAATTTCACCTGGTTCGCTATGGGAATGTTCTGGAATCCAACGGTTCGGTGGTGGAGGCTTGGAAGGCGGCTGTCGCGCGTAAGGAGCCGATCAAGATCACAAACCCGAACATGACCCGCTTCTGGATCTCCCCTGCTCAGGCGGTGGACTATGTGATCGACGCGTTCCGCTATGACTCCGGGTGCATCTACATCCCGAAAATGTCGGCGCTCCCGATAGGAAAACTTGCCAAATATACCCTGGGAGAAGAGAACTACACATCCGCGATCATCCCCCTCAGACCCGGCGAGAAGATCCATGAATGCCTCCTCACAAGCGAGGAAAGCTGGTTCGCCCTGTCGGAGGGGAAATTCTTCCTGCTCTACCCGACCACCCATAAGAAATTCGGTGCATCCAAACAACCCTATACCAGCGATGTCGCGCCTGAGTTGACGCGCGAGGAGCTGGAGGAGTTATTGAAAAATGCCTAAACAAAAAATCTTTGAAGTTGTCAGGTTGGAGATCGAAAAACTGGAATTGAAGCCAGGGCAGATGCTGTGTGTAAAATTCCCGGAAAACCACACTCTTGGGGATATTCGTGATTTTGTGGAAACGTGTAAAGAAGTCTTTCCTGAAAAAGGTATAAGCGTGATGGTTTTTCGGGGGGATGTGGAGATAGCAATTATTGAGAGGAAAAATGGATGAATATCCCATCCTTGCCGCGGTTATGGTGACCTACAAGCGCACCGAACTGGCGCTGCGCACCATTCGGGGATTGGGAAACTTCCTTGCCTATCCCCATGAGAAAGTAGCCTGGTATGTAGCCGATGACGGCAGCCCGCGCGAGCACGTGGACGCCATCCTGAAGGAGATCGTGATCAACGGGTTCACCATTATCGGGTACCATAACGAAAAATTTGCACCCGGCACATACAACGCTGGGAAAGGCTGGAACCTCGGGCTGAGATCCGCCCACGAACGCTCCCCATTTGTCCTGTGGATGGAGGACGACTGGGAACTGCGCCGGCCTCTGGCACTCTCGCCTTACCTGCAGCTTCTCCACGATCGGGAAGACATAGGCATGATCAGGCTCGGTCATCTGGCAGTTGGTTCGCAGGTGGAGATCGTCGGACACAGCGGGATCCATTACCTGAATTACCTGCGCAACACCGCCTACGCCTACTCGGGAAATCCCCATATTCGGCATATTCGCTTTTCGGAAGCGTGTGGACCGTTTGCAGAAGACCGTAACCCGGGAGAAATCGAACTTCACCAGGATCACAACTTCCGAACCAACCCGAACGTTCCCGCCATCTGGCGGCCGGCAGACATCCCGGGCTGGGGCATCTTTGCCCACCTGGGGACGGAGAAGTCTTTCCAATGACCACTTTCCTTGGAATTCCAATGTCGCAGGACTATAACGATTTCCTGATCTGGGAAACGTTCTTCGAGCAAAACCCCCTCAAAACATTCATTGAGCTGGGGACAGGCAACGGCGGGATGTCCACCTTCTTTGCATTGCAGTGCGCAAAACGCGGGATCGACTTCAATACCTACGACCACCAGCAGTGGTTCGACTACTTCACCGACCCGTTTTCCAAATTTCTCGGATTGCCCCAGCGGTTCCATCGGATCGACCTCTTCTCCGCAGCCGGTGCGATGGAGATTGCCCGCGTGATTCGGGATTCCCCGAAACCCCTGGCGATCTTCTTTGATGACGGGAACAAGCCGCGCGAGTGGGAAATCTTTGCGCCTCTCACCTCCCCCGGAGACTTCTGTATCGTCCACGACTGGGACACAGAGTTCTTCGCCAAGGATATCGGGGATGTGAAAGTAGAGCGCATCCTGCCAGAGCTGTGCGACGCGCGTCCTGCCGGATGGAAAGCCATGTGGTTCAAGAGGATTGAATGAGCGTCCTGTATGACGGCGAGGAGCGCGAGACCTGGATGAACGGGCTGGGCGAGATGGATAAATATAACATAAAGCACATCCTGGCGATCTTCGCGCTCCTGGGTATCCCTGAAAGCTACATGGATGCCGGGTGCGGGACCGGGGTCATGGTGCGCACTGCCCAGAAGTTGGGAGTACGCGCTTATGGGCTGGATCAACTGGTGGAGGATAGCTGGGGCGAGGGGTTTTATCACGTCAACCTGGTCGATAAGTTCGCACTCCCCGAGCCTGTAGATATCGTGACTTCCTTCGAAGTAGCCGAGCATATCCACGAAAGTGCCCACGCAACCCTGTGCGACACCCTGGCAAGCAACCTGAAAATGGGAGCAGACCACCACTTGATTTTCTCCGCCGCGCGCCCTGGACAGGCCGGCACCGGGCATATCTCCTGTAAACCCGCCGAATACTGGCATAACGAATTCATCCTGCGCGGTCTCCATTACGATGGATACCTGACCCTGCGCTTGGCGCATTTGTTCTCCAACATCGAGAGTCCCCTGAATTATATGTGGGACAACTTGATTTGCTTTACGAGGTGAAATGAAAGTCTCTATTGCCGATTCATTGTTCCTGCAATACGGGAAGACCGCCAAACTCGGGGGAGGAAACAAGGTCGTTCCTCCCACTCATTTCGATTGGGAATTGACGGATCCTGAAACCGCGCGGTTCGTTACCGATAGCCACCTGCAATTCGTGGAAGGTCCGGGCAAGGTGGCGTTCCTGCTGGAGACGTTCTTTCTGCACCCCGAGAATTACCTGACAGCCCTGCAGAAACCCTTCGATTACGTCCTGACCCACAACTCCTATTTTGCCAAACATAAGGGCTGGCTGTGGTATCCGCATGGCGGGTCGTTCGTGGACTTCGCTGACTGGAAAGTCCATGAGAAGAGCAGGAATGTCTCTATTCTGCTCTCCCCCAAACAACAGTTATGGGGCCACAAGAAATTCCACGAGGTAGTTGAGAAGTTCGGGGACAAGCTGGATGTCTATGGTTTGGATGGTTACGTGGACAAACTGACCGCCCTGGCTCCCTACCGCTTCGCGGTGATCGTGGAAGCCGAGCAGACCCATGATTTCTTCTCTGAGAAACTGATCGATTGCTTTGCGGTCGGGACGATCCCCATTTACCTGGGATGCCCGAATATTGACGATTTCTTTGACACTCGAGGGATATTCTGGCCTGAAAATTTTGAGCAGATTTCCAAAGCTATTGACTTGGCAGATTCTTACGGCTATGAAATGCGCTTGGAATCGGTTCGTTACAACCTGGAACGCGCCAAGCAGTACCGCATCCCCGAGGACTGGATTTATGACCACTACCCATTTCTTTTCGAGGAAAAGTCATGATCATCTCGAAAACCCCTCTCCGGCTCTCTCTCTTCGGCGGCGGCACGGACTTGCCCGAGTTCTTCGCCCAGTCCACCGGCGCGGTCGTGAGCTTCGCAATCAATAAATATATCTACGTGTCTGTGAATGAAAAATTTGACGGGAGAACGCGCGTCTCCTACTCCAAGACCGAGATGGTGGATAACCCCAAAGACCTGGAACACGACCTGGTACGGGAGACGCTCAGATACTTTGGTCTGAGAGGGTTGGAGATCACATCCATTTCAGATATCCCCGGTGAAGGCAGCGGACTGGGAAGCTCCTCTGCCTTCACTGTGGGGTTGGTGACCGCCCTGG
>Ga0209593_10000414_pt1 | contig 20778 bp, 23 predicted proteins | sample PPLLaktember2015_3_FD_187260 | JGI IMG/M metagenome (GOLD analysis project Ga0209593, IMG submission 187260) | Freshwater sediment microbial communities from Prairie Pothole Lake near Jamestown, North Dakota, USA - PPLs Lake P7 Core (6) Depth... | ecosystem: Environmental > Aquatic > Freshwater...
AATGAGCGGCAGATGGTTGCGGCTTCGAAGCAGCAGGGAGGCCTGGTCTAGTGGCGACCAGCAGCAACATCACATCGCGACCGAACTATCACCCGTTCGTGCGCGCGAGCGATGACGCTGGCATCTTCGTTAACATGATGTTCGTGCGGATGATCTCAGCGCAGGGCGGCGGAGTTGTCAGGCTGCACTTCGGGCAGGGCGGCAGCGATCATATCGACGTGAAGGCATCGATTGCGCAGATCGGGGAGCAGATGACGCCATGACCTACGAGGTGGCGCGATGATGTTTGGATTTTGGCCGCCTGTTCTGGGCTTGCTCTTTGCGCGTTGCCCATCTGCAGTTGGCAAGAGAGTAGCCATGCTCGTTGTTAATGCGCTCGATGGTGCAGCCTAATGGGCGCTCTCCCATATCGCTTAGGAAGTTTTTGAATGTCCGCCATCGCTCGCAGACCTCAATGCCGCGTCCGCCATAATATTGGTAGTGCGTTGCGTTCGGGTTGCAGCAACGCTGGATCATTGCTTCCCATGAAGAATAAGTAGGAGAAGATACTCCGATGCTGCGACTGTGGCCGTGGGTCGCCTTGTTTTTTAGGCATCCGCAAGAACTTGTGTGCCCCGTGACCAGATGGCTGGAAGCTACCTTGGTTTCAGCACCGCAATCACAGTGGCAAAGCCAGATTACTTGCTGCGATTTTGTCCGCCCGACGTCTTGGATGACAAGGAGATTGCCGAACCTCCGGTTTAATAGATCGAGTTTTGAACTAGGGGCCGAACCATATGTGAGCCAGAGTTTCTGGCCCGTTTCTCGTCTGTGGCATCCGCATGATTTTGTGTTGCCGCCTCTTAAGTCGGACGTAACAACCACGGTTTCCTGTCCGCAGTCGCAGCGACATAACCAGCGGACGCGTTGGCTGGGCGCTCTCGGGGCGAGACTGAGAACAGTCAGGCGGCCATATCGGTGGCCTGTGATATCAATGAAATTGGGCAATGCGGCCTCCTATCAAGGTTCGCGGTGTCAAGTGGCGACCGGACCCTGCAAGGTTCGGTCGCTGCGCTTAGTGTAACACTAAAAACAGAGGAGCTAGATAAATATGGCGCAGTCAGAACTCACTTGCACACCCCCCAGTCCCACTCCTCCAACGAACATGGCCTTCACCGGCGCGACGGGACCGAACCCGCCGAACTACACGAAAGCCACCTACGCCGACTGGCTGGACAACACCAAGTTCGATACGGCGCCGCCGCCTTACTTCGATGACGGCGCGGCTGGCCCGGTTGGCACGTTTGCGGCCAACGTTGCGGCACTCGCATCCGGCACTGGTGCGACGTCGGGCGGCACCGAGAACAGCTACCCTGGCACGGTTGGCGGCGCAGTGCCTGCGAGCACCAGCATCCCGCATGAGGCCGCCGGCACCGAGACGTCGGTCACCAATCCCGGCAACATCAGCCACACCTACGTCGTCGGCACGATGGACACGAGCAAGATGTACGGCGCTGGTCCCGCGTTGCCGGCCAGGACGGTGGCGAACGCCGGCCTGCACGCCAACCCGAACGGCACGCACTCGTCGTCTGACGCAGTGGCGCCGGCGGTGGCGCCGACCATCACGGGTCTGCTGCCGGTGGCGCCTGTGAGCACGGGCGGCACCGAGGTGCTCACCGTCAACGGCACCGGCTTCCGCAACGGCGCCGTCGTCCTCATTGATGGCGTCGCCTACAATACGCAGTACAACAGCCCGACGCAGCTCAAGGTGCTGACTGCTCCGAAGCGGACCACCGCGGGGAACAGAGCTATCACCGTGCGAGTTGGTGCCACTACGACTGCGGCAACCAACTGGGTGTTCACATGAGCCAACCGTTTCCCTTCACTGCCTCCATCAACGAGCCTCAGACGGTCTCGCTACCGGTACCGGAAAACGTCACGGTGCCGGAGCCGGTCATTGAGGGGCTGGAGCCGGCCTACGCCGCGATCGGCGGCGAGGATTTCACGCTGGTGATCAGCGGCGACAATTTCTTCGCCGATAGCGTGATCAACTTCGCCGGCCAGGACGAGCCGACGACGTTCGACACCACGGCAAAGACACTGTCGACAATCGTCAAGCCGTCGCTGTGGGTGGAGCCGACGACCGTGGATGTCCTGGTCAAGAACGGGCCGGCAGTATCCGGGCCGATCGCGTTCGAGTTCACGGCGCCGGCGTCGCGATCGAGAAAAGGCAAGTAAATGGCAACCGCGGTCATCACGGTCGCCGCCGGCGGCCTGCCGGTGATCGACGTCACGGCATCAACTCCGAAGCTGGGTCTCCCGGTTTCGGAGGCGCCGACCGGCATCCCGGTCACCAAGGTGGCGGTGAACGGGCTGCCCGTCACTTTCGTCGTCGTCAGCACGACTGGAGGCTATCCGAAGTGAACAAGGTTGAATTGGTGGAGATCGCGCCTGGCCGGTTTCGGATCAAGCGCGACACTCCGCAGAACTTTGCGCGCTCGAGCCACCCCGTTCCCTACGTCATCAGCGACAGCATGGACCCCGTCGAGCAGGTCGACGGCAAGTTTTACACGTCCAAGCGCCAGTTCCGCGCCGTCGGGCGTGCGCTCGGGTTGGTCGAGGTCGGCAACGAGAAGATCAAGCCAAAGACGCGCGGTTCGATCGAGAAGCCGGAGAAGGCAAAGCGTATGGCGGCAGTCAAGACCGCCATTGAGAAGCTGAAGGCAGGAACGCGGACGCACCGTCCGTAACAAATCTTACGAATTCTAAATTCGTAGAAGAAGGAAAGCACCACCATGAACGACGTCACCGTTGCTCCCTCTGGGGGCGGCGCGCCTTCGGCTGCGCCATCGTCACCCGCACCCGCGCCGGCCTCGCATGAGGTGCAGATCAACCAGAACCAGACGCACAGCCCGAACCCGGTCGGTGCGCAGGCGCCCAATGCGCCGGTCGGCGATCTCAAGGGATCCGAGGTCAGGCCACAGAGCCGCGCCGAGACGGTCCGCGAGAGCCTGAAGGCGGCGTTCGATCGCGCGCAGACCCCGCCACCGAAACCGTCCAGGCCGGTTTCGACCGATAAGCCCGTGGCCAAGGCGGCGGAGGCGAAGCCCGGGCACAACAATCCGCCCGAGGACACGCCGAAGCTTGACCTGAAGAAACGCCCCACGGACCAGCCGTCCGCAACCGAGCAGCCGCGGGACCGTGGCCGGTTTGCGCCGCGCGCGACAAATGATCAGCAAAATGTCGCGACAAATGCGGCTGAACAAGTCGCGCAGGCCAATCAGCAGCAGGCCCAGCCCTACAAGCGGCTGCCGCCGCACGCGCCGTACGCCGAGCCGCCTGGCCGCATTGCCGAGCATGCCCGGCGCGAGTGGGCCGACACGCCGGAGAGCGTGCGCGGCGAAGTCCACCGCATGAACCACGAATTCGGCAAGGCCGTGCAGCACTACCGCGGTGCCGCGGAGGCATTCCAGCCGATCGCCAAGTTCCATGCGATGGCGCAACAGCACGGCACCACGCTGGAGACGGCGCTGACCAACTACACCTCGATGGAGCAGAAGCTGCGCAGCGATCCGCTCGCCGGCCTGGACCTGATCGTCAACAATCTGGGCCTGACGGACCCGGCGACCGGCAAGCGCATCGACCTGCGCGACATCGCCTACACGGTCTTGAGCCAGTCGCCTGAGCAGCTGCGGATGCTGCAGCAGGGCAACCAGCAGAACGCTGCCTCAAAGCAGATTGGTTCACTGCACCAGGAAGTTTCGGGGTTGAAACAGGCCCTGAACCAGATGCATACTGAGCGCCAATTCGCGCAGACGCGATCGGTTGTCGACCAGTACGCCGCCAGCCACCCGCGTCTCGATGAACTCGCTGAAGTGATCAAGCGCGAGATTAATCTCGGCTTCGATCTCGACACCGCCTACCGACGGGCAGAACTGCTTTTCCCTGCCACCCACGCGGCTCAGACCCGCACCCCACCGGCTCAGACCCGACCCACGGACCGCAGCATCCACGGCGCGCCCGACGTGACTGGCTCAACCCCAGCGTCGCGACGATCCAAGGAAGCAAGTCCGACGCCGCGCGCAGCGCTTCAGAATGCCATGCATCGACTGAACGGCGCGCACTAGGCACCGCAAGAGCGGGGCCTGTGATCTGAACCCAGTGTGGAGAGGCAATCATGCCCAATGTGACAACGGCTGCTGCATACCAGCAGATTTTATCTATGGCGGTCGAAGACCGCTCGAGCGGTTACCAGGATCTCGTTTCCAACAACAACGCCCTCCTTGCGGTGATGAAACGCAAGGGCCTCTGGCAGACCTACAGCGGTCCGAACATCCGGCAGACGCTGCAGATCGGCAAGCAGTCCGCGCAGTGGTACAGCGGCTACGATCAGCTGCTCAATCCGGCGATCGATCTGTTCAACGACGCGGTCTACTCCCCGAAAATGGTGGTGGTGCCGATCATCCTGTCGCTGCAGGAGATCCTCAACAACGAGGGCGAGGCGCAACTGCTCGACACTTTCGAGAGCTACCTGGCCGCGGCTGAGAAGTCCCTGGAAGATGCCATGGACGCGGGCATCTACAGTGACGGCACGGCAAACGGCAACAAGCAGATTACTGGCCTGGCTGCTGCCATTCCTGCTCTGCCTAATACTGGTGTCTATGGTGGTATCGATCGCGCGACGGCGACCATCTGGCGCACGGCGGCATACGATCCGTCAGGCGCCGCCGGCACCACAACGCTGACGCCGATCGGCACCCAGGTGACGTCAGTCACTATTCGCCCGATGCTCAACTACGTCATGACCAAGCAGTCGCGCGGTCGCGACTACGCGGACCTGCTCATCATGTCGCCCGAGCATTACGCGGCATACGACGCCGCGACGGTCGCGATCCAGCGCCAGCAGAACGAGACTTCCCTCGGCAAGCTCGGCTTCTCGGCGCTCGAGTACATCGGCGGCGGCAAGCGGGCAGAGATTGTGCTTGACGGCGGCATCGGATCCAACATGCCGGCTAATACAACCTTCGGTATTAACACCGACAGCCTCCGTCTGCGCTATCACCCCAATCGTAACTTCGACAAGCTGTTCGAAGGCGATGGGCAAATGCCTATCGACAAAGACGCAATCGCTCAATTCATCGGCTGGATGGGCGAGCTGACCATGACGAACAGTCTCTTTAATTGGCGACTGTACGATAGCAATCCTGCAGCTTAATAGCGCCGAACACGCTTGAGTTGTGGGGTAACTGGAGCCGCTGACGTGTAGGTCAATGCCTTCCTTCCACGGAGGCGGCTCCAGACCAACTAAACGAAGGAAGGGAAATATCTATGGCTATGCGAGACCCGGACGACGCACTCGTCGTCCTCTTCAAGTACCAGGCATTCGAGAACAGCGCTAAGTCGCTCGAGGCGGGGCGCCCGATCTTTGACGATGTCGAAGTCTGCGTAATCCAGTCGCCAGGCAACAAGGACGTCAAGACGTTCCGGTCGACTGATATCACGCGCTGGGTGGACGACCCATTCACCGGACAGCAACGCCAGCAGTCCTACGCCGAGCGCTTTCAGCACCAGTACCGCCAATTCAAGGCCAACGCCGCCCAGACCAAGACCGGCACGCCGCTCGAGCATGCGCCGTTCCTCACCGATGGGCGCCGCGCAGAACTCCGCGCGCAGCTCGTCTACACGGTCGAGCAGCTTGCCGGCATCGAAGGCAACGAGTTGAAGAACCTTGGCCCTGGCGGCAGGGAAATGAAGAACAAGGCCGAGGAGTATATCGCCGAGGCCCGCGGCGCTGCACCCAACAAGCAGATGCTCGCGGAGCTGGAGATGCTCAAGGCTCGCAACGCCGTCCTCGAGGAGGACGCGGTGATCAAGGCGCGCAACGCCGAGCAGTCGGGCGAGGGCGAGTTTGCCGGAATGGATCTCGACCAGATCCGCGAGTTCATCAAGATCAATACCGGTCAGGAGCCGATCGGCGTCAGGACGATGAACCGAAAAACGCTGGTGCGCCTCGCAATGGAATGTCGACCGGAAAAGGTGTCCTGATATGACGCTGTTGCAGGTGGTGAAGGACGTATGCGCGACGGTCGGCGTTTTGCAGCCGCAGTCCGTGTTCTCCAACATCACCGGCAACCGCACCATGCAGGAGATGCTCGCGCTCGCCAACGAAATGGCGCAGCGCATCGCCCACGACAGTCGCGAGTGGACCAAGCTAAAGGCGACCGCGACGCTGACCGGTGACATGGCGTGGACCGGCGTCCCACTGTCCAGTCTCCCTGAAGATCAGATATGGACTGGCGGCACCTCCGCGTTCAATCTTCCCGCCAACTACAAGCGTATGCTGCTGACGTCGAACGTCTGGCGGTCGACCAATACGCAGACGCCGATGCGTTTTATCCCGGATACCGAGGAGTGGCTGCACCGCCGCGCATCCAATGCTTCCGATATCGCGGTCGGCGAGTGGACGATCATGGGTGGCAAGATCCACATCTGGCCAATTATGCACGGTGTTAAGCCCGCCATCCCGCAGCCGCCGCTGGCCGACATTCCGGCGGTGCCTGCCGAGACAGCCTACTTCGCCTACCTCGACAAGAACTGCGTCGCGCTGAACAGCGGCGGCTTTGGCGACGCCTTCCTCAACGACGACGACACCTTCGTGCTCGATGAGCGTGTCTTGAAATTAGCGATGATCTGGCAGTGGAAGGCGCAGAAGGGTTCGCCCTACGCCGAGGACATGGGCACTTACGGCGACGCTCTGACTTACGCCATGGGGCATGACGCGCCGGCGCCGATCATTATCGGGCGCAAGCCGATCTCCGCCAGCACTCGCGCCGCGTATCCGTGGCCGGTGCCGTCATGAGCAAGCACGAAGCATTCCGCCGCGCAGCAGTCCCGCAGCAAGTAGCGCAGCGGCTGGAGACCATCACCATTCCGGCGCCGACGCGCGGCATCGTCCAGAACGAGAATGAGGCCTACACACAGGCAGGTAGCGCGGTCGTTTGCGACAATTGGAAGCCAACCATGAAGGGGCTTTCGTTGCGCGGCGGCTGCGAGCGTTGGTGCGTGCTGCCTGATGCGGTGCCGGTCGTCTCCGCGTTTGAGTACGCCTCCGGCAATAACCAGCGCATGTACGCAGGCCAGCTCACCAAGCTGTGGGACGTAACGACGGGCACGCCGGTCGCCGTCAAGACTGGGCAGACATCCGGCAACTACGCCGCGGCGCAGATGCAGAACGCCAGCGGTGATTATCTGATTGCGGTCAATGACGCCGGCGACCTGCCGCTGCGTTTTGACGGCACGACGTGGACGACGCTGGCCGCGAGCGAGATCAATGCCTCCGGCCCAGGCTCCGCGGCGGTCGCTGCCGGCGCCAATCTCACCTACGTCTGCAAGTATAGGAACAGGCTGTTCTTCATCGAAGCCAATAGCATGAACGCCTGGTACCTGCCGCTCAACGCCATCCAGGGCACGCTGCAGATGATCCCGCTGTCGGGCGCGGCGTCGCGCGGAGGCAAGCTGCTGTTTTGCGCGACCTGGTCGATCGACGCCGGTAACGGCATCGACGACAAGCTCGTATTCGCGACGAACCTGGGCGAGATCCTCGTATTCACCGGCAGCAATCCTGGCGACGCCGCCAATTGGCGGCAAGAGGGCCGCTACGAGATGTCGCCGCCGCTCGGCATGAATGCCCACATCGCCGTCGGCGGCGACCTGCTGGTGGCGACGGTCGACGGCATCCTGCCGACGTCTGGCGCGATCACCAAGGACCGCGCAGAACTCGAGCTGGCCGCGATCACCCGCAACATCAAGCCGATGTGGCGCGACGAGGTAAATGACAAGCGCGAACATCCCTGGACCATGAAAAAATGGGATGAGTACGGCGCGATTTTCACCACGTTCCCCGGCGGCGCGCCAGGCAAGTATCGCTGCCTCGCCACCAATGCCGCCACCGGTGCGCACACGCGGTTCACCGGCTGGGACGCGATGTGTTTCATCCGCATGCGCGGCGACTGCTTCTTCGGAACGCAGAACGGCATCATCATGCAGATGGACCGCACCGGTAAGGACGACGGCGCGCACTACGTCGCGACCCTGGTCGGCGGTTGGGAAATGTTTCAGGCGCCGTCGCAGACGCTGACCTGGCGCCAGGCGCGCGCTTCGTTCACGGCAAAACAAGGCGAGCCGTTCCAGCCGCAGCTGTCATGCACCACCGACTTCGTCGTCGTCATCCCGCAGCCGCCGCCGATCGGCGACGACCCCGGCATTCTCGACCTCTGGGACGAGGGCCTGTGGGATGACGCTGAATGGGACGCCGGCGTGCCGTTCAAGCCGGTGGCGCGAAACACCGGCTGGGTGTCGATCGGCCAGACCGGGTTTTCTCACGCGCCGATCGTGCAAGTCACCGTCTCACAGCAAGCCAAGCCCGTCGTCGACCTGATTGCGATCGCGGCGACGTTCGAGAAGGCCGGCGTCAATGTGTAGGGGAGCCGCATGGCATACGATACGGTAGGCGCACTCGGCGGCATGTTCGCCCCGGCGTACATCCACGGCAATGCGCAGTCCGAGGCCGCTGTCGCCGACTGGAACAGGCGCAACCACGTCGTCACCAACGACGTCATCGAGCAGTCGCGCAAAAACGGCATCGTCGATCAGAACGCTCTGCGCGCCGCGGCGCAGGGCGGGCCGTACGACGTCAACGCGGGCCGCGACGCAATCGCGGCTGCAGTGGTGCAACAGCCGGCGGCGTTTCAGCTGAAGTATTTGCCGAACGGGCAGCTCGACACCAGCGACCCCGGCAACATCGCCTACTACAATTTCAAGATGGGCAGCGGCCCGATGCCGACAGGTGCAAGCGCGCCCGCCGCGCAACAACCGGCGGCGCAGCAGCCTGCAGTGCAACAGCCAGTCGCGCAGCAGCCTGCGTACCAGCCGCCTGCGCAAGATCCCTATAACAGCTACGCATACGGCGGGAGTGCCTGATGGATCTTCTCAGCGGATACTCCGACAACGCATTGATGGGTTTCAACGGCTACACGCCACAAGCCAACGCTGGCATCGCGAACAACAACAACGAATACCTGCGCAATCAGCTCGCTACCGCCATGATGGGGCAGCAGCAAATTGATCGGAACACCGCCGCCATCGCGGCGACGGGACCGTCCAGCGGCTACGGCATGGTCGGCGGCTACCCGACCTTCGGAGACCCCGCACCTGCTGGCACCTACAGTCCCGGCAGCGGCAGAAGCTCTTTCAGCGGCCAGCCACTGCAGCAGTCGATGCCCGACATAAGCAGCGGCGACAGCTACGAACCAGAATGGCTGCGCGCTTATCGGCAGAATTTTGGTGCGGAGCCAGACGGATCTGCACTCTCCGGCCTGACGCGCGTCAATGTCGGACAGTCGCCGTATGTCTACAGCGATCCCTACAGCCACATGGGCGTGTTTCCGGGGCAGCCGCGCAGCGAGGACTGGCAGACCACGTTCTCGCAGATGACCGCGCCCGCCAGGCAAGCCGACCCGTACGAGGGTGGCGGAGGATATGACTATAACGACCCGGCCACATACGGCGGTAACGGTGCCAGTATGCGCACGCCGCAGATGCCGGATATGCAAAGGTTGCTGGGGTACAACCCGAATGCGGCGCTGCAGCCCGCCCCAAGCACTTACGGCGCGGACCCCTACAACACCTACGGCCAGCCCGGCGCCGGCGCCGGCGGCTACGGCGTGCCGGGCGGCAGCGACGTCCCCGAGTGGCTACGCGCCTACCGGCAAAATTTTGGCAGGGAGCCAGACGGGCAGGCGCTGAGTGGCGGCCTGATGGCCTCCGGCGGCGACACGTCGTATCTCGGCGCAGGCGGCCCTAACAACGCCTACAATCCTTTTGGACAGATCAACTCGGGGCAGGTCGGGCAGTACGACCCATTCGGCGGCTCGGTGCGCTCCCTGCCGGGTAACAACTATTCCAACCCGACTGTCTACGAAGATCCCTACGGCGGCCTCGCGCGCGGCGGCTGGGATATGAACATGGGCTACGGCTCGTTCTTCAATACCGACACGCCGAATGGCCGCGCCGACATGGAGGCGTTCTACCGCAACAACGGCCAGCAGGGCGTGATCGATCCGATGGGCAGCAGCATGACCGCTCCCGGCGCGATCCAAGGCACTGGCGGCCCTAGCTTCAACGACGCCACGCAAGCGTGGGTGAACGCCAACCGGACCGGCATGAACCAAAACTTCAACGCCCTGATGAGCAACCGCTTCAGCGGGACCGGCATGCCCGCCATGCAGGACATTAGCCCGGCGGCGCAACAGCAGGCTATTAATCCCCTGCAGGATCTGCAGAAGCAGCTCGAATATTTCCTGAACGACCCGAGGGGCCAGTACAACCCGCACACCGCGCCGACTGTCCCCAACACACTGGAGCCGCAAGACTTCACCGCAGGCGGAAGCAAAGGCGCATAGTCATGGCGGACAACCGCGACAACATCGCTCAGGCGATCATGGAACAGCAGGGCGGCGGCGGGCTGAAATACACCGCCGGTGGTCAGCTCGACCAGAACGACGCGGGCAACATTGCCTACTATTACAAAATGATGGGCGGTGGAGGGGGTGGAGGCGCGCCACAGCCGCTCCCCTATACGCCTCCGCCGCAGCCGCAGTATCAGCCGCCGCAACCGACAGCGCCCGCTCCGCAGCCCGCAGCGCCGTCTGGCGGGGGCGGACTAAAGATGATCAACGGCCAGATCGATCAGAACGATCCCGGCAACATCGCGGCCTACTACCGGATGATGGGAATGGGCGGCGGAGGCGCGGCTCCGCAACAGCCGCAACAGCCGCAGCAGCAGCCGCAGCAGCCATCACCCGATGTAGTGCAGAACTACCGGCAGCAGCAAAACGAGTGGGCACCACAGCAGCCCGCTTACCAGCCGCAGCCGGTCGCCTACAGCCCGCAGGGCGTGGCCGCGATCCCCGGCAATTTTGGTCCCGACCAAGTGCAGGCGATGGGTCCGCAGATCATGGCGCTGCAGGCGCAGGGCCAGCAGATCCCCGACTGGCAGATGCAGGTGCTGCGCGCCTACCAGGGCGGCATGCAGCCCGGCACCACGCTTGCCATTCAAGGCTCGCCGGCGGGCGGCATGGGTCCGACCATGGGCACGCCGCAGATCCAAGCGCCCGGCGGCAGCTACGGCGACGGTGAAGGCCTCGGCGGCTATGGCGGCGGCAGCGGTCTCGGAGGCGTGTCTGGCGGCAGCGACTTCTTCGGCGGCGGCGGCAGTCCGTACCAGCCGCAGGCGCCAGCAGCGGACTTCAACAGCCGGTTCGGCAACTGGACCCAGTCTTACACGCCGGGCTACTTCGACAGCACGTTTGGCAGCCTCCCCGGCCAGCCCTACGGACCCGGCTACTTCGACAACACCTTCGGCAGCGTCAGCGGCAGCGGCGGGACCAGCTTCGTCCCGCAAGGAAATTATTGATGCTCGACTACGTCTACGGACACGACAAGATCGTTGCGGACTTTGTCGCCGAGCTGATCCCGCATTGCCGGCGCGGCTTCGGTGAGAAGGCGCGCGCGATCGGCATCGTGAAAGACACGCACCTCATCGCCGGCCTCGTCTATCACAACTGGGATCCAGAGGCGGGCATCATCGAGATCTCTGGCGCGGCACTTCCAGGGAGCGGCTGGATGACGCGCGAGACCATCAAGCGGATGTATCAATTCCCGTTCATCCACGCCGGCTGCCAGATGGTGGTCAACCGCGTGCCGGCGGACGACGAGCGGCAGCTGCGGCAGCTCGCTGCCTATGGCTACGCCTTCATCCTGATGCCGCGGCTGTTCGGACGCGATCGCGACGGCGTGATCTGCTCCCTCACGCGCGAGGCCTGGGAGGCGAACAAGTTTAACCGCCGGCTTGCTCATCATATTGAGCCGACCAAACAGAGCGAGGCCGCCTAAATGCCCGTCCCCTATCTCGATCCGCAAGCCAGCGGACAGCGCGACGGCATCACCGCGGCGCTGATGAACATCGCCCAGCCGCCGCCGCAAGTGGCAGCACCTCAGATGCCGCAAATGCCGCCGATGCCACAGATGCCACAGATGCCACAGCAGCAGGCGCCGGCACCGCAGATGCCTGGCGCACCGCAGGCCGCGCCGATGGGGCAGACAATGGGCGGCGCGCCACCCATGCAGCAACAGCCGATGCAGCAACCCGCGCCGATGGCGCAACCGACGCAACAGCCGATGCAGCAGCCGCAAGGCATGCAGCAGCCGGGCTTCTAGGAGGCTCCATTGGGCAAACCTGACGCTCCGACACCTCCGAACCCGTACGCGACGGCGGCTGCCCAGACCGGCACCAACGTCTCGACCGGCGTTGCCAACAGCTTCCTGAACAACGTCAACCAGAACACGCCTGACGGCAGCCTGCGTTACGACGTGACGGGCAACCACAGTTGGACCGACCCGTCGACCAACCAGACCTACAACATTCCGACGTTTACCAGCACGCAGACGCTGTCGCCGCAGGGTCAGGCCATCAAGGACCAGACGCTCGGCGCGCAGTACAACATGGCCGGCATGGCTAACCAGCAATCCGGCTCGATCGCCAGCTTGCTGGCGACGCCATTCAACGCCAACCTCAATGCGCAGCAGTATCTGCAGAACAACCCTGATGTGCTGGCCTACGCGAAAGCCAACGGGCTGGACCCGATGCAGTTCGCGGCCCAACACTATCAAGACAACGGTATGGCGGAAGGCCGTGCAGGTGGCGCGCCGGGGGCAGGCAACGCCAGCAATCTGTCTGGGCTGCCGAGCGCGCGCACCGGCTACGACGCTGGCGGCAACATCCAGATGGGGCTTGGCAACTACGGCCAGCAGCAGTCTACGTTCGGCGACGCCGGCGACATCACGCGCAGCTACGGCCCGCAGGATGACTTCTCCTCCGATCGGCAGCGTGTCGAAGACAGCCTGATGTCGCGCATCAACCCGCAGCTGGCGAAAGAGCGCGGCAACATCGAGCAGCGCCTCGCCGACCAGGGCATTCGCTACGGTTCGCAGGCCTACACAAGCGCGATGGACGATTACAATCGGCAAGCCACCGACACGCGCTTCGGCGCGATCGGCCAGGCCGGCCAAGAGCAGCAGCGCATGATGGATATGGCAGCCCAACGCGCCGGCTTCCAGAACGCCGCGCAGCAGCAGTCCTATCAGCAGCAGCTCGGTCGCGGCGAATTCGCCAACAACGCGCAGTCGCAGAACTACACGCAGGCGCTCGGCGCTGGCTCGTTCGCCAATGCCGCGCAGCAGCAGCAAAACGCGCAGAACGCCTCGCAAGCGGGCTTCTATAACGCCGGCCTTGGGCAGCAGTTTGGGCAGCAGCAGTCAATCTTCAACGCACAGAACGCGCAGCGCAATCAGTACATGCAGGAGCAGTACGCGCAGAGAAACCAGCCGATCAACGAGATCACCTCGCTGTTGAGCGGCAGCCAAGTGCAATCGCCGAATTGGTTGAACTCACCGTCGTCGCAGATCGCAACGACAGACATCGGTGGTCTCATCAATCAAAACTTCGCGCAGCAATCGCAGAACTATCAGGCCGCCAACCAGAATTGGCAGTCGACCATGGGCGGCATTCTCGGCCTGGGCGGCAAGCTCGGGGCGGCGGCGATCACGGCTTCTGATGAGCGTATCAAGGAGAACATCGTTCCGATGGCTACCGTGTTCGCCGCAGGCGAGGACGGCGAGCGTAAGAAGCTGCCGATCTCCGAGTGGCAGTACAAGGACGACCCGACGGGCACGCGCCACATCGGGCCAATGGCGCAGGATGTCGAGAAGATCGACAAGCGCGCCGTCACCACCAAGGGCGGCGTCAAGCACATCTACCCGGCGCGGGTCATGGGTAGCATTCTGAGGGCGGGCTGATGGCTAGTTTCTGGGAAACGGGGATGTCTGGGCTGCTGTCGCCGTTCGATGACAAGAACGTGCCGCAGTCGCTGCGCCAAAAGATTGCGCTCGCCATGCTGATGCAGAAGCGGGCACTGCCCAAGACGTTCGGTGAGGGCCTGGCCTCGATCGGTGACAGTCTCGGCGATGCGATGATGACGCGCGGCATCTACCGCGATGCAGCGGCGGGGGAATTGGCCGGCAAGGCCGCGCGCGATGAGTTCACGGGCGGCTCGCTCCCGGCGGCAAAGTCCTACGGGGACACCGGCGACGTCAGCGAGGCGCCCGCGACGCGCGCGATTAACACCGCCATTGCGCCAGCACCGCAGCCGTCACCGGGATTGACCACAGCCGCAGCGCAGCCGGCCTCCGTCCTGTCTCCGCAGGGGATGAGCGGCCTTGGCGGCCAGCAGCCTGCTGGACCCAGCATGAATATGCTGAACCCGGCGCCAATGATGGCAATGGCGCGTCCCGCCGGCCTGGGAGCTGGCGCCCCGCCCGAGCAGGGCGGCTACAATCTGATCGACGCGCAGGCCGGTATGAAGCGGCTGGGGCAGGGCCGTGTGCAGGATGCCGTCACGGGCGCCTACCCAGGCAACCCCGACATGCAGGCCTACGCCTCGCAGCTCGCCGCGGGCGAGCAGCAGCGGCCAGGTGAGACATCGTCGACCGGCGCGCGAGGGCCGTGGCAGTTCGTGCCCGGCACCGCGCGGCAGTACGGCCTGTCGAACCCAGACGATCCCGACGCCTCGGCGATGGCGCTCAAGCGGTTCACTGCCGACAACGCCGCCACATTCGAGCGCACCAATGGTCGCCCGCCGACGATGGCGGACCTGGCGGTCATGCACCAGCAGGGCGGCCAGACCGGCGCCAACATGATCGCCGGTACCGGCAACGCCACCCCGCGCAACCTGGCGCTCAACAACGTGCCATCTGGCGCAGGCCCAGAGCAGGCGGCTGCGCGCATCAAGGGCTATTACGGACTGCCCGACCGTGAAGTGAACGCCCGCGACAGCCTGGCGGCCTCCCTGGTGGCGCAGCAGCAGCCCGCGCCGCAGCCGGCACAGCCTGCGCCGCAGGGCGACCAGCGCCTGGCCTTCGATGGTCCCTCGCCGCCGGCGCCGAGCGGGATCCGCACTGCGCCCCCCGTCGAGCCGCAAGTGCGCGCCGCCCCGCAGCAGCCGGGCCAGCTCTACATCACGCCAAAGCCCGCCCAGGTGCCGGAGGCCGGCATCGAGCCGATGTCGGACACAGAGCAGCGCATCCGGCGCAAGATCGAGAACACGCCGCCCGCCTACCGGGACAGCGTCCAGCAGGCGCTGACGCCGCTGCTGGAGCAGGAGGTGAGCAACCGCTCCATCCGTCAGAAGCAGCGCGAGGAGGCTCACAAGGAGCAGGCGACCCACAATCGGGCGCTGGATCTGAAACGCGAGGATCAGTTGTACGGCGCACCAAAGACTGCTGCCGACATTGCACATATTCAGCAGCAGATCGCGACGGGCAAGATCATCCAGATGGAGGGCCGCGCCTACCGCGTGCAGGACGACGGCACGCTGAAGGACATCACGCCCGGCCAGAGCGGTGACGGGCCGCCCCAGATCAAGATGACGCAGGACCAGTCCGACACCCTGAAATTCTACAAGATGGGCAAAACCGCGGCCACGCAGCTCGAGGGCAAGGAGCGGCTGCTGGCGGAGGGTTGGAAAGAGGAGCTGGCGGGCAAGGTGCCGTTCGCCGGCAATAAGCTGCTGAGTTCGCAGTATCGCGCGGCCAAGTACGCCGCCGGCCTGCTGGTGCAGGCCGATCTGCGTGACACCTCCGGTGCTACGATCGGCACGCAGGAATACAAGGACCGCTACGAGCTGCTAATTCCGAAGCCCGGCGACGATGCACTGGCGATGCAGAACAAGGCCGAGGCCCGCCAGGCGGTGCTGGAAGGCCAGCGGCTCGCACTCGGCACTGCCAGGCCGATGGCGGACTACGTCGACAAGGAACACGCCAAGACACGCGCCGAGAAGGCCGCCACGCTTAACCGCGAGATGGAAGGCAAGGACAAGGGCAAGACCTACGAGAAGAATGGCGTCTTTCGCAGGTGGGCCGGCGATCACTGGGAGGAGCATTGATGGCTTCCGACGACTGGACCCCAGTAGACGAGGGCGGCGGCGGTTCCTGGCTGGACACGGCCAAGGGCGCCGCGCAGACCGTCGACGACACGGTGCGCTCAACCGCCAACGCTGCGACGTTCGGCATGGCCGATCGCTTCGCCGGCGCGATGGAGGGCCTCACCACCGGCAAGGGCTACACGGCTGGCGTCGACGAGCAGGTCAAGCTGTCGGAGGACGCGCGCAAGCGCAGCCCATACGCCTCGATCGGCGGCGACGTCGCCGGTTCCCTGGCCGTCCCCGGCTTCGGGGCGGCGCGCCTGGCCGCCCGCTACGGCGGCGGCGCACTTGCCAGGGCGCTGGCCTACGGCGGCACCGGCGCTGCAACGGGCGCAGTACAGGGCGCTGGAACCACCTACAGCGGCGAGGTGAGCGACTACGCACGCAATGCCTTGATTGGCGGCGCTCTGGGCGGCACACTCGGCGCCGCGGGAGGCGCTGTCTTTGGGCGCGGCCCGGCCACGCCGCGCGCTGCGGCGCCAACGTCGGAGCAGCTACACGATGCCGCGCAAGCCAATTACGGTGCCCTGGCCCGAAGCCAGGCCGCCTACGAGCCTGGCGCCTTCGCCCGAGCCGCCGACGATGTCGAGAACCGCCTGCTCGCCGATCGTTATCATTGGCGAGATAGTCCCGCCACCTGGCGCGCCATCGAAGAAATGCGCGCCGGCGGTAACCCTGGACAACTCAATACCGGCGCCAACGCGCTCGTTGACCCGGCGGCTATCGAATGGGTTCGCAAGGGCATTAACCGAATTCCGCAGGGCGAGGCTCGAGCGACAGACCGAGCAAGCGGAGAGATCGTCAAGGACGCCCTGGACGACTTCATTATTCGACCGCCTCCGGGAGCTGTTCTCCCTGGCGCAGCTAATGCCCGAGAGGCGGCGCGTGCTACCGAACGAGCCTTGGAGGCCCGAGGCAACTGGGCCGGCCACAAGCGCGTCGAGGCCGTCGACGACCTCATCACCAACGCCGCCAACACGACTGGCGCCACGCACTCAGGCCTCAATCTCCAAAACGAACTCCGCAAGGGTGTCCGCACCTTCGTCAAGCAAAAGGGCGGCGAAAGCCCTGCCAGCAGGGGCGGGTTTAACGAGGCCGAAATAGGCGCGCTGACGGACTACACGCGCGGCACCAGCGCCACCAATCTGCTGCGCGGCGCCAGCGCCGCGATGGGCGGCGGCGGCGGCATCGGCATCCCGGTGGCGTCGGCGGCGTTCGGCGCCGGTGGCGGTGCGGCTGGTCAATATTTCAAGGACGATCCGAGCCTTGGCACTGCGCTCGGCGTCATGACGCCGCTCGCCGGTATGGCACTGCGTCGCGCCGGCAATCGTCGCGCTGATCGCGAGATCAACGAAATGCGCGACATGATCGCGCGCCGCACGCCGATGTACAATTATCGCCAGATGAACAACCCCGGCACCGTGCCTGGCGCCGGATCGCCGCGCATCGCCAAGGGCACGCGCGATGCGCTGGCGCTCGAGTTGATGAAACAGATGAGACCAGACCAGCAGAAGTACGAGAGCTGGTAGCAGGAGCAAGCAATGCCGCGCAGTGCAGGGATCTACACTAAGCCGTTTCCCGACGTGGTCGAGGGCACCACGATCGAGAGCGCCGTCCACAACGGCACCATCAGCGACATCGAGGTGGATCTGAACACGCCCCGCCCGATCATAGCGGGCGGCACCGGCGCGAACAACGCACACGATGCGCTGGTCAATCTGCATGGCGAGGAGACGTTTCAGACCGTCACCAACTACGACACGTTTCCATTCGTGGCGGGGTCGTTCTACTCCGTCGCTGGGGCTACGGCTGCGCCTACGCCGGGCGCGTACTACGCGGGTATCTGCTACGTTTACGGTGACACTAATTATGTGACCATCGAGGCCCGCGACGTCCACACCGGCGTGCTGTGGCTGCGCCAAAAGGTAGGTGGTGTGTGGCAGGGGTGGACGGAGCAGGCACCGTCCCTCGGCAATCTCGATGCGCGCTACGTCAACGTGACCGGCGACACGATGTCGGGCGACCTGTACATTACGATGCCAAACTTTCCGTCTGTGCATTTTACCAACTCGGATCCCGGCAAGCACTACCAGCTGTTCTTGGGCTACGGGACTATGTACATGCGAGATGTCGGAGCTGCGCTGGAGTGTTTTAACTGCGACGCGCTGAACTTCAACATACCGAACGGTCAATTAACCGTTAAGAGTACCATAACCGGCAACTCCGATATCCGCACAAAGACAAACGGCTCCCCGAACAACGGCACCGTGTATTTTGGCGACGTCGGGTACCTCACCTACCAAGGCGGCGGCTTCGGGTTCTCCCACCCGGTTAACGTCGGCGGCATCCTAAGCGCATCCGGTAGCATTCGGGCGGGCAACGCGGCCAGCAGTGGCGTGCTGTATCTCGGCAACGGCGACACATACCTGCGGTTCGACGGCACTCAATTCAACATGATTGGAGGCGGCCTGACCACCAATTCTTATCTCATGTGCAACGGGCAGGTCCGATCACGGGAAACCGCCGACAGTGGCACCTACTACTTCGGCGACGCTACTGTCGCATACCTGAACTACAGTGGCGGCGCATTTAGCTTCCGTGGCGGGCCGGTAAGTCTGGAGCAAGGCGAGGGCCTTCCGCAACTCACATTCAGAAACTCCGCCTCGGGGCATGTGCGGCGCTTTCGACTGAACACCGGCAACCTCGCCCTGTTGAACAACGCCTACACGGCGGATGTGCAGACGTTCTTCGATGACGGGACCATCTCCTGCCAAGGCCATCTGATTGCGGTCGGGCAAGTTAACGCCAACGGCTTTATATGCCGCGCCGGTATGGGCGGCGGCGCGCCGGGGTACAATTTCAACTACTACTGGACCGGCTCCTCCATGCAGGGCTGGGTCGATACGACCAATGTCGGCAACGTCTCCGGCCTGTCGGACTACCGCATCAAGAAGGACGTCATCGACCTGCCGGGGATGTGGGACACCGTCAAGGCACTGCGCCCGATCAAGTACACGCAGGCGGAGTTCTCGCCGCCGAGCCACGTCAAGCACGTCGCCGACGAACTGGCAAAGTCGCGCAAGGAGGCGGAGGAATACCCGGAGATTGCGCCTAAAGAAGTGGCCACCGGGCCGATGTTCGAGGCCGACGACGTCGAGCGTTGGGGCTTCCTCGCGCATGAGCTGCAAGAGACGCTGACACCATCAGCATCGACTGGCGTCAAGGACAGCCCAGACACCATTCAAGCGCCGAACCCGTGGACGGTGATCGCGACGCTGACCAAGGCACTGCAGGAGGCAATGGCTCGTATCGAGGCGCTGGAAGCCGCATGACCCAGATCGCGCTGATCGTGCTGCTGCTGACCGTGCTGACGACGATCGGCGGCTGCACGTTTCAGCGCATCGGCCTCGAGCTGTACGACCCGCACGTCTACCAAAAATCCGAGGCCGACGCGATCCAGGCCGAGGTGCAGTGCAAGGCACTGGCGCGAACGCCGGTGCAAGTCGCGAGGTGCGTCGGCAACAGGAGGTGACCATGCTTGCTTCAGTGATCACGTTTTTGATCTACATCTGCCTGCTCGCGATCGTGATCTACCTCATCATCTGGGTGCTGCGCGACGTCATCGGCCTGCCGATCCCCGAGAAGGTAGTGCAACTCCTTTGGGTGATCGTGGCGCTAATAGCCATCCTGTGGCTGGTGCAGATGGTCGTCGGTGGCGGTGGGTTCCATCTGCCCAAGCTGGGATAGAACACCACGCGAACCTGATGGTGTCAGTGGCGTGTCAATTTTTCGGATGTTCCTGACCCGTTCAGGCTCAAATCGAGCCGAACTGACGAGGCCAAAACACTAAATCCATTGAATTGCTTAGGTTTTTTAATCTTCCGGTTCGTCGCGTATTCCCCTATATGGGGACTATTACTTCGCCAATTTCTTTGTTATATCAATGACTTGAGCCGTCTCCGCCTTATTTGGTGTCAGGCCAGGGTCAATTTTCTCATCTTGAGAAACAAGCGTCGAACTCCGAATGACACCGCGCGCCAATCGCAACAGAACGTCTGCACCCCACTGGTTCATGGCGTAATTGGCTGCAAGACACACCACGCGGATATTGTCGAACGTGTACCCATGACAGCTCTGGATGCGGTCGATGCTCGGCGCCCATGGGTCTCTACTGCCATCAGGCATGACACGCTTTGCAAGCGGTATCCCCGACACGGCGCAACGAAAGTCCGTTTCTTTCATGAGGTGTAGGATATCTGCTGGCGTGATGTCGAAAGGTATTAAACGTTTGCCGGCGCTGTGCATTGAGCGTTTCCACGCGAATTCGGCAACAACCTTCCAATCCGTATTCGGATCGTTGTATTCGTCTCTGAAGCTAGAGTCATATTCACGCTTCAGACTGAAAAGAAACCGCTGCGCCCAATCTAAGTGATGGGTTTTGCAGGAACGACGAATGCGCTTTCCTCCCCACATCCCGTGAACAGCATACCGATTGTTTCTCTTTACTAGGTAGAACTCACCCTCTCGGAATATTTTTCTTTTCTCGGTCAATTTCGTCTCCGGTTTCAAATAGCTTATCAGTAAGCGTCGCGTCTTTGTTCGCGTGCAAATAGTACGTCGTCAGCGTTTGAACCGATTTCCACCCGCCCAGCTCGGCGATCGTCTTGACGCCAACGTGCTTGTCATCCAGCGCCGTAGCGAA
>Ga0209593_10000417_pt1 | contig 20713 bp, 15 predicted proteins | sample PPLLaktember2015_3_FD_187260 | JGI IMG/M metagenome (GOLD analysis project Ga0209593, IMG submission 187260) | Freshwater sediment microbial communities from Prairie Pothole Lake near Jamestown, North Dakota, USA - PPLs Lake P7 Core (6) Depth... | ecosystem: Environmental > Aquatic > Freshwater...
GATGCCATAGTGAGGCCTTTCAGGAGTAACCGGCAAGCAGAGATGTAAGCCGAATTCTGTCCCCTTTGCAGGGTGGTGATCATTCCTCTAGGAACCGGGTCACCCCGGTCCTCCAGCGACCTACCCGCTCCGCCTCCACCCTTGCGGGCGGAAGAGCCGGGCGCGCTCGGGCGGAGCCTATTTGGTCTTGCACCACGTGGGGTTTACCCTGCCTTCGACGTCGCCGTCAAAGCGGTGAGCTCTTACCTCGCCTTTTCACCCTTACCGGGAGCCCGTTCAGGCCTCCAGGCGGTATGTTTTCTGTGGCACTTTCCGTAGGGTTGCCCCTCCTTCCCGTTAGGAAGCACGCTGCCCTGTGGTGTTCGGACTTTCCTCCCTCCGGGCGAACGAACCCGCCAGCCGAAGCCAGCAGGCCGTCTTCCCCGGACGGCGACCACCCTCTCTGCTTGCCGGAAAACTATTGTAGCACCCTCGTTACGAGGCAACCGGAGCTTGGATGTTGCGGAATTCCCCGTTCCTTTCCCCAGCCTTTTTCAGGTACAATGTTTTTTCCTCGGTGGGGATGTAGCTCAGTTTGGAAGAGCGCCTGAATCGCACTCAGGAGGTCGAGGGTTCGAGTCCCTTCATCTCCACCATTTATTCCCAACAACTTACGGCGATACTTCTCAGCTTCTGCAATCTCCTGGGCACACCATGTGGGTACCCGGCGGCGGCCGACAGTTGTTACCCAGCTTCAATTCGTTGTCGGGGCGAGCGGTAGAGAGAAATCGTTGCCCTCGTCGGCCAGACGGCAAGCAGTTCAAGCGGATAAAGCGCTCCGGGCGGTTCCAGCATTCTCGATGATTTCGCCTGAATGATTTTCTATGCAGAAATTCCCGACCACCTGCTCAATCCCCCTTCCTGGTCGCCCTCACCCCCTTGAACCCCCAACCTACTGGTTACAAATCATGAGGACCCCTGCTTCACAACCTCCTCATTTGAAGCAACTTGTTGGGCTTGAGTGGGTTACGGGTTTGGCGATTTTGGGTCATTTCCTATGTTTTCGACGATTTTCTTAGCGTTTTCTCACACCGACTCTCACACTACAGGGGCCCGCTCAGGTCTTCCATTCTTGCTTCCTGGTCCCCTTCCCCGGCCCTGTAAGTTTCGCCCGATAACATCCCGCAGTTGTCCGCCAGTGAGGTGCAAGCACCTCAAGCAGACTCAAGCGGCAATCACGCCTCCTCCGGCCTGTACTCCTTAGTGAAGGCAACGGACTGGATACTGGAATAACCCCGATACGGCGTCGATCCGTACGGCTCGAGGTAGTTGAATCTCTTCATTTCCAGCATTGACACAATCACCGGGATGGAGTCAGAAGGCGTCGGTTTGTGCTCGACGGGCAGTAGGCCGGTGATCGCGGTCGGCTCTATCGAATGATCAAAACACTACATCTGATCACGTTGTCCGCGTCGGGTTTTAAGAAGTGAAAGGTAGTGTGGACCTGACCCGTCTGCTTTGAAATGCCCTTCTCTTTGAACATGATTAGCGCCTGACCTTCTTTCAACTGAAGCAAGGGTCTTTGATACGCCTCTTCGGTCGTCCACAGGCTTTCCGGGATCAGCCCCGGCTGTTGCCGGTTACCTGGCCGGTAGAGCAGCTGAACGACTGGTGGATCGTCGAGCTTAATGAGATCAGTATTTACTGCGTAGTGATGATATTGGGTAATAGAGAACTGATCCTCCACCGTGATTACTACATCCCCTACCGAGTCTTTCGGAATTTCAACTGACAGAACGGTGCGAACGGCACCCGTCTGGGTCGACAGCGCCTGTTCCAGCTGCGTTGCTTTCGCTTCAAGGAGCCTGCATCGTTCCTCAAGCTCCTGAATGGGATTCGCTTTTTGGCCTTGGTTTTGCGCCGTCGCCACACCCGCAAATAAGAACAGAAAAAGAACGGGTAGGGTTCTTGACCTCATGGTTCCTCCTCTTGTCTTCAGAACGACCGGCATTTCTGATGCCCTGTTCTTTCCTTTTTAATCGAATGAATGAATTCCAGCCTCGGTCAATGGTACTCGTAGAGTGTTCCTATGCCTTAATGGCCTTAAGGACTGCCTGGATGCTTAGAGTGAGTTCCGCTGCGATGTCCGGAGCCAGGCTTTTCCCTGTCTGTGCCTCTATGATCCGAAGAGTGGCGTTTAATTGATTCTGCGCCGCGGCTGTACTCCCTTTCCCGAGAGCAGCAATGGCGGCTTCGAGAAGAGCGCTCAGAGGGTTCTCTATGTCAGGGTCCAACCCCATACCGGGAAGCGAGTTCAGCAGGTCGGCAAGCGCTTGCGAGGGTAGCTCTACCACAACGCTGAGGGTCGTTTGACCGCGGTTACCGGAGCCATCAGTTGCCCAGAAGGTCACCGTTGTCTGGCCAATCGGGAAGAGATCGGGAGCATCGTTTCCCTGTGAAACCACCGCGCAGGCATCCTGCACCTCTGGAACGGGAAGCGTTACGGCAATCGGCACCTGGGAGACGACCTGCAAGGCTGTGGAGAACGGAGCGATGGCGGGAGGTCGGGTATCCTTGACCCAGACGTCCGACGAGCACCGGGAGCACCCTCCGACAGAATTTGCGACCGTCAGAGTAACAGTTTGATGACCCAGGGGCAAAGCTCCCTGGGGGTCGACACTGAGGGTAATCGCGTACCCGTTCGGATCATAGGACCCGTCGTTGAGAAGAGAGGGAGAGACGAGGGCGGTGCAATCGCTCCCCACTTCAAGCTGGACGGCCTTGCACCGCGCTACTGGTTGAGGTGCCAGGACCGACAAGTGACGCCGGCTGCCAGTCTCCCAGAAGACGAGCAGCAAAGGATCAGCAACTTTGATATCAAGCAGAACCGGGTAGACGTAGCCGCCAAATGGCCCGTTCGGCTCAAACGGTTGCCAAGTGTCGGTCATTGGGTAATATTCAACAAGACCGCTGGTCCTGTAGGAATTAGAGAAGCTGTAGATGCCGCCGATGAGGATCCGATCGTCATTAACAGCGACGGGGAAGTAGTACTCGAAACCCAGCTCGGCGGGAATTTCGTACAGCGTCATTTCACACGTCTCCTTGATCTCGACCAAAGCATCCTTCCAGCCGGTGCCCGGCGTGTATTCGACAGTGAAATATGCGCTCGAGCCTTCCGCCATCATTCGGTGAGGGTCTACGAAGAGTGAGCCGCGGGGTATGAACGTCGGGGAGGCGAGGCCGCCATTAGGGAGAATGACCCACATGTCGATAGAAGGCCACAACGTCTTCCCGCTTGCATAAACGACACCGTGACCAAAACCCAGCCCCGCTAGTTCCGACCGCCTGGAAACCTCCTGCCAGTTTTGGCTCAGGTCGGACAAAACATAAAGGGTCTGATTGTGCAGCTCATAAAGCTTGACGCCGTCCGAAGCAAAGGCGCCAATTCCCGAAGTTCGAGGTGTTAGATCTGTTACCTCTCCCTGTGGGGTGATGTGTTCCACTTTTCCATCTGCGACAATGGCCAGTCCGTTATGAAAGCGAAAGGCATTAGCACTGACTCGTTGTCCAGCCGTGTAACTTCTCAGGAGCGTATACTGGCGGCTATCAAGATCAAGGAGGTCGACTTGCATCTGCATCAGCGGGTAGGCATCGCTGTTCTTGTTCAACATCATCACCTGTCGGCCAAACGCTTCTACGCAAACCGGATATCCCCGGCTGGGCAGGGAGAAGTCTTCCCACTGGGCAAACGCCGGGGCAAGCCCGTTCAGGGCGAACAACAACGAGACAAAACCGAGTTTCTGTTTCAACTGGCCCCCTTTTAATGCTTTCGACTAGATCTACCCGTTGAAGCTCGGGTGGTTTGGTGTTCGGTGCCGTTCAAGTCTTGGACGGCTCGACTGACTAACAAGGCGAAAACGCTTCAGTATTGGCAGGCGCGGGCCGAAGTGCAAGCGAAAAATGCCAAGCGGCAAACACTTCAAGCGGAACAAGCGGAGTATCTTCAGCCGGCTGACTAGTGTGTCTTTCCTGATGAGGGAAAATGCTCGTGACCTCACTTCTATGTAGAAATTCCCCGGGGCCCGTACCAGCTCCCCCCTTACCTGATCTGTAGTCGCCCCTCCCTCATCAACTCCTTTATCTCCGCCAGCTCCTTCCTCAGCGCCTGTATCTCACTTTCCCGCTGCTGAGTGGCGGGGGCCAGGAACCAGGAGGCGACAAAACCTGAGAAAGTGCCAAACAGACCGACGCCCGCCGTCATGAGTAACGCCGCCAGCACTCGCCCCTCATCGGAGACGGGGTACCTGTCCCCGTACCCCACTGTTGTTATAGTCACTACAGACCACCAGATGGCGTCGCTGGGAGTCTTTATGTTTGAAGCTGGGACGGATTCAAACTTGAGGATGGCGGCGCTTGAAAAGAGGACAAGAAGCAGGGAGATCAGGGCAGCGGCAAGGAACGTTGCATTAGCTCGGCGGTCCAAGATGGCCCCTGTTAGTATCCTCATTGCCCTTACTCCGCGGAGAACTCTGAAGATCCGCAGTATCCGGGCGGCGCGGCCCAATCGCAGGATGTCGACGGAGGGTATGCTGGAAGCCAGGTCAATGAGCCCCCACGTAAACAGGTAGCGCAGTTTCTTTTCTGCCCGCGCAAAGGAAATCAGGAAGTCGAGGAAAAAGAGGAGACAGACGCCGGTATCGCCAAGATCTAAAATCGTTCGCGTATCTGCAGACAGCGGGACAATGGCCTCCAGCGTAAAAGCCAGCAGGGCATAAAGGCACAGGGCCAACATGAACAACTGATAGGAACCGCTATATTCCCTCATCCTCCCCCCTCTTACTGCCAGAGTTCCTCAAAACACGCCTGGTACTGGTACTTGTCGACTAGTCCTGTAGACTTTGCGCATTTCTAGGGTTATCCTTGCCACCCCAGTCCGCTACGGTGCGGCAGCCACTTATCGCTCCTGGTATGTGTTATCAGAACTTCACGTCAACCACCTTCCCCTCGCGAAACTCCACCACCATATCGTCATACTTGTAGATCAGCTTCTCTCCGAGGTCGGCTTTCGTCTTCGGCAAGCCCATCGCGGCTTCAACGTCAGCAACCGTCATCCCGAGTTTGATTTCCTTTGGTTTATCTGGCCCCTTGACTGCTTCGAGGGTCTGAGCTGCCGCTGACAGCCGTTCACCGGCAAGACCTAAGAGTCGGAGATCCCAGCCGGCCGAGACATATATCCAGGTGCCCTTGTACCACTTGGTGTTGAACGTATGCTTCTCCGTCGGCAGCTGATACTTCTCCGCAATCGTCGTTGCCCGGTCCGTCAAAGCGCTTCGCTGTTCGGGCTTCTCCTCCTGCCTTAGCCCAATCAGGCGCACGGACTCAGGACTTTCCTTGGCCAGCTTGGGATTCAGGGCATGAATAGTCTTATAGTGGGCCCGCAGTTGGTCCTCCAGATCACGCATGAAATCGTAATCCAGCATTGCCTCCAGCGCCTGCACGTAGAGACCAAGAGCGTCTGCCTCCACCTGCTTGCCGGCGTCAATCTTCGGCCTGGTCACCTCAATTTCAGTTTTCAGAGCCTTCTGAAGGTCGCGGAACTGTAGCTGCGACATTCCAACCACGGAGGACGCCTGTATTGTTTTGCCCACACGTTGAAGAGCCTCGAACTTAACCGAAGTGGAATCTTGCTCCCCCCGCACTAATCCGCTCACGATCCAAATGGTGCAGAACCCAACGGACAGTCTTGTTTTCCTCATGTCAGTGCCTCATCTCAAAACATCCAAGCCCCTGGCGTCCTTCTGACTGCGCGGGGGAATTGGGGACAGTCTACTATTTCACCCCGGCGCGGCGGCTTCTGGGAGGATCGATTTCATACGACCAGGGTTGGCGGAGGAAGCTACTTCCTGAATTGCATGGTTTAATTCACCTGAACGTGGTTCGAGCAGGAGTGGTCAGACACCCGTCGGAATGGCGCTGGTGCGGGCATGACGAACTGATTCGAGAGCGCACACGGTATCGACTGATCGATCGAGACGCGCTAACCAAGCTGCTTGGACCCGGGCTGCGCGACGACTTCGAACAGGCGTATCGGCGCGAAATCGCAGACGCGATCGCCCGGCGGAAGCTGGAGCGGGAACCGTGGTGGACCGAGAGCATCGCGGTCGGCTCCGAGGACTTCATCCCGCGCGTTAAGGCCCAGACCCTTTATCGGCGCCGCCTGGACATCAGCCAGGCGGTCGACGGCGTCTGGGTCATCCGCGAAGTCGCCCCAGCTCCGGGCGCGAGGGGGTGAACCGCTGAGAACGCCAGAGAAGGGCCGAAGAAAGCGTTAAGCTTGGCTCTTTCCGCTCAAGTCCATAGGACCTGCGCCTAGACTTTGGTCCCATACACACATTCGGCAACTGTGCACGTGAACGTACAGTTACTGACAAACTTGCGAGCCTTGCCGTTCGCCCCCAGCGGGGGCGGATGTTTGTAGCTGTGCGGCAGGTTAAACGAGGCGCCCCACCGGGGCGCGATGTTCCGAGGTGCTTCAGAACATCGCGCCCCGCTGGCCGCTGGGGCGCATGACTTTTTTGTCCGATTACTATAAACATCCGCCCCCGCCGGGGGCGAACAGCACATGCCATTCCGCTTAAGATCGCTGTGTACTTTGGCCAAAGTCCAGGCTCCGGCCCTACGGACCTGAGCGGAAGGTCGCCAAGCTAAACGCTTTCGGGCCGAAAATCCGAAAATCGGTCGTAAAGGCCTGAATGGGACCCTGGAATGGGCTAAATATTAAATAGATAACGAGTTATTCAGGTCCGACCGGTCCGACCCCGGCCCTCGTCCAAGTATTCCTCGGGATAGGAAGTGACCGCCAATTCTCACCGCCATCCTCTGTGATCGGGTCCCTCCTCACGGGGCCGGGACTGCCGGGAAAACCGTCAACAGGTAAACTTCAAGGGGGAAAGCGATCGCCGCGTCGTCGCGCTGACGCAGCGTGACCCCTGTGAGCGGCTGATCGCTCTCGATCACCACCCTTCCGTTCTCCGCCGTCGCTCCAGGAAACAGCTCCGAGATATACCGGGCTACATGAGCACCCGGTGTAAACGGAGAAAAACCCTCCAGGGAGCGGCTGCCCAGGCTCTTCCCGTCGGCATCGTGGAAGCGGATGATCCCGTGGGCCGGCTTTGTTCCCGTGTTGACCAGCGCGACAGCGGTATCCGTCGTCTCCGTGACGGACCCGAACAGCGCGTACTTCGAGTGTCTCGTAACCGCTGGAACACCGGCTTCGAACATCGGGATTCCGCTGTCGAAGCAGTGGTAGACGGCCGCCACTCCGACATTCGCCCACGCCGTTACGACTGCGTATCCCGCCCTCAACGGGCCGGACCCGTCGGTCGTCACGCGAGCAGACTGCCCGGACCCCAGCGATAGTGTTATTGTGGACTGCATTTCTTGACTGGCCAGGGGGAGAAGCATCGGCTGACCCGCAGAATCGAAAAACTCGACTCGCACCGAGGCACTCCCCCTGTCAAGGTTGGTCAGCAATAAGGACGACTGCAGCTGCAACCCGCCGGCGCCCCCGTTGCCTACCTGGGGCACGTAAAGCTTTCTGGGAAACGGGTTGAAGGGAGGACTGGCGCCGTTCGCTCTTCCTTCGAAAACGGGCATGGCGGTAAGAGTCACATTGCCGATCGGGAATGCCGGCGAAGATCGCCGCTGGAGCAGGCTGGCGACGGCCAGCGGTTGGTCGCTCTCGATGGTTACAATCCCGTCCTCCACGCTGGCCGCCGCCGCGCCGAACAGTTCACGCAAGAAACGGGCGACGTGCGAACCCGCCTCGAAAGGCTGCCCGACGGCCTGGTCAAGCTTTGTCGACGCGACGAGCTCGAAGCTCGGGTCATACAGCCTCAGCGTCACATCGGCCGCTTCCTCTCCTAAATTGGCGATAGCCAGTCCGGTGTCTTTGGCTTCCCCTGACCTGCTCACGAAGACCGTGGCGTTTTGAAGCGGAGCGACAGCGGGCACGCCTGCTTCGTAAAGCTGAACCCCATTCTCGGAATAACCGTAAACCGCGATTCCGTGAATGTTGATCCCGGTCCGAACCCGGGCGTATCCGGTCTTCAGCGCACTGGTGTCCTTCGTTTTGACTGTGGCGGTGCATCCCGCACAAAGAGTGATCGAGTGACTCGACTGCGGACCGGACTCGTCAAGCGTTAACGGCATCGGCTGCCCGTCCGACCCGACAAACTGGAGATCAACCTGGCTTTCCGGACCCAGGTTCATGAAGACCAGTTCGGTTTGCAGCTCCCCGATTTCGGAGCGACCGCTTCCGATCTGGGGAAAGTACGATGTTTTCGCTTCGGAAAGAGTTGCAGCAAAGACGCCGCGTTCGGCTACGTAGGCTTTCCTTGGCTCTGAAGCTGAGAATCTCGGGTCCTGCTTTGCGGCTGGGGTAGGCAGATCGAGCCATGTGAGTCCGCTGTCGAGACTGATTCTCGAATTGGAGTAGACGATATTCGGGGTTAGCGGATCGGGGTAGGAATAGGGAAATTGCTTCAGCTCTTTCCAGGTCAGACCTCCATCCAGGCTCTCGTAACCGCTGCCTGGAGGAACTTCAAATGGGAAACCGTACTCAACAAACACTCGCACCGCCGATGGGTCGTCGGGATTGATGCTGATGCTCGACATGCTGTTGGGTTTAAAAGCCCAGTTCAGGCTGGTCCACGTTGATCCCGCGTCGGTGCTTTTAATCAAGACGCCCCCGCCCGCGTAAATCACATTCGGATCCGAGTAGCTGACAGAGAGCGTATGGACTGGGAAACCGGCCGCCAGGTCCTTCCATGTGCTGCCGCGGTCAGTTGTCTTATAAATCTTTCGGTCCCAACCGATGCCATAGATGAGCCCGGATGTACGAGGATCGAAGGCAAGGTGGGTCATCGGCAGATCTGATACTCGCTCCCAGCTGAGTCCCGCATCTGACGTTCGAAAGACTCCCTCATCTCCTGCCGCCAAGAGAGTCCGGTGGTCTGACGGGTCAATCTCTATTGCGGACAGATCGAGACTCAGACCATCGCTCGCTCGACTCCAGCTTAAGGCGCCGTCCGTGCTTTTGTACACGCCCTCCTGATAGACGCGCGCGAAGACGGTGTTGCTGTCGGTAGGATCGATTCTGAGTCCGGTTACGAGGGCAAAGCGAAGATCGTATCGAAGCGGGTACCAATTTTCGCCTCCGTCGGTGCTTTTGATGACACTTCCCCCGTAGTAGGGCCATATTTGTTTCAGGGCGAAAAGGACCTCCGGATCGTTCGGCGAGAAGGTCGGCCAAGGGAACGTTTCCGGCATCACCGTCCAGTGTGAACCCGAATCCGTGCTGCGGTAGATCGCGGATCCGTACGTTATCAGTGCGTACACGGTTGAGTCGTGTGGAGAGACGACAAGCCTGCCGACTTCTCTCCCATCGGGCATGCCCGAACCAGTGCCGCCAATCCGCCTCCAGTTATCTCCGCGATCCGTGCTTTTGAAGAACCCGGGATCGGAGGTGGAGCAGTAAAGCACGTTCGGATTACGCGGATCGATAGCCAAGGTCTTCAGGTTCTCTTTTGATTGGAGACTCGTCGAACGCCACGTGTCGCCACCGTCCGTGGTCTTGAATACTCCGTCGTCGTGTCCCAGATAGACGGTTCCAGTCGTTCCGGGATCAAGAATGAACTCCCTGACATGGCCTGCCGGCATCCCGGCATCGGCTCTAGCCCACGTCTGCCCGCCGTCCGTGGTCCTGTAGATCTGCGGGGGAGCGTTATTCACGCGGGGGTTGCAGATCGCGTAAATCTGACCGGACCTGAGATGGTCCGGCCTGATCCGCCATATGTCCCACTTCTCATCAATCAGGGGCAGAAGGGGGTGCCACGTCTCACCGAGGTCTTCACTTCGGTAAACGCCCTCGCCTCTTACTCCCAAATACAAAACCTGCCCGTCGTGCGGGTCGACTTGGAGGTCAGCCAGGTAACTGCCGGGAACTCCTGCGAAGTCCCGCCAGCTTTTTCCCCCGTCGGTACTCCCGCTCGCGCCAGTCTCATAAAGGATGTACATCCTGTCCGGTGTCTTTGGGTCTATGACTATCTCGTCTGGTCCGATCTCCTCGATCGTCGGTATTGTGGAAATCCAGTTGAGGCCATTGTCACCGCTCTTGTACAGGCGGCTGCTGCTCTGGTACAGGCGCCATATTCCCGCCGCATACAGGGTATTCCCGTCGGGCGATGCGGCGACTGTCGAGAGACCTTTTCCAAAGCTGCGCGGAATGTCATCCCAGGTCTCCCCCCCATCCAGTGACCGATACAATCCAGATCCAGTTAACAGCGTATTCGGGCTGTTCGGACTGATAAAGAGGAAGGAAAGTGTGGAAAGCGTCCCCGCACAGCCGATGATGCATGTCCAATTCTGGCCTCCATCCGTGCTCTTGAGCCAACCCGCGCCTTTCCCCGCCTTGTAAACAATGTCCGGGTCCTGTGGATCGACGACCAGCGACAGCACCGGTCCAGAGGGGTCTGTGCCCGGCAAACGGTGCCAGTCTGTTCCTGCATTGGTACTCCTCCACACGTTCCCCTCATTACTACCGCTGTAGAGGATTTCGGGATCGGATGGACTGACGGCGAGACAGGAGGCGTGCTCGGTGCCCGGCATTGCCACCTTCCAAGTGGTGCCTTGGTCAGTGCTTCTCTTGATCGAGCCGTCCGGGGTGACGAGATAGAGGAGGCGTCCGTGTTTCGAATCGATGGCCAATTTCGTTTCCTGATCGGACAAGTCCCAAGTGGCGATCGCTCGCCACTCCCGGCCGGCGTTACTCGAACGAAAAAGGCGCCGACCGACTATCGCATAAAGAGTGCTCGGATCTGAAGGATCCAGTTCGAAGGCAGTGATCTTTTCATACGGCAAGCCGTTGTTCAGCGCCGTAACAGTCTTGCCCTCATCCTCGGTCGAAAACAGCCCTTGGTCTGCAGCGAGGTACATCAAGGAGGGGCGTTGGGGGTGAAACCGAATCAATCTTACGTCCAAAGCCGTTGCCCCAGTCCACTGGTTCACACCGCCGTACAGGCAAGGGGCCAATTGACCAAGCAGCAATAGGATTAAGGCTGTTCTCTGAGTTTTCATCGTCTTCTCTTGATTGAAAATCTTCAGTATTCCAGGCTGTCAAGCGGCAGGATCGAGACCGGCAGGCCGTTGACGGTCTTGATCAGGACCGCGGCCACCGGCCGATCGCTCGAGAGTCGTATTGTCCCTTGCGGGGCGAACTGTTCCTCGAAGATCTCGTCGATAAAGCGTGCCAGCTGTTCGCCCGGTGCCAAAGTGACCGTCTTGTCCCTCGTGAAGCCTTTCTCGTCCCTGAGAAACAGGCTTACGGACGCGGGTTCTGAGGCGAGATTCACGATCGCCAGGGCGCTGTCGACCACGGAAGGCTCCGGCGGTATCGAAGGAGGCACCGTCCCGATGACCCCTGTTGCTGGAGATTGTTGACGGCTGTAAGGACCGACCGCCCGGAAACGTCCGCTGACCGAGGCAACCGCGGTCTCACTCCATCGACCACTGGTCCCGAGGACCTGGAAATGGGCAATGGCCTGGACGGGTGCGTCCGACACAACTCGCGCATACCCCGCCATGCCGCCCTTCCCGCTCGTTGAAAACAGCCCGGTTTGCACGGGATACAGACTGAATGGGACAACGTCTTCGCTATGAGCCGATCCTCCGAGTTCCGGAGCAAGCGGCTGCCCACCGGGTGCGAAGAACTTAATCTCTCCACTAGCCGTCGTGTTCGAAATGTTGACGATGCTGATGGTGGTGCTCAGAAGAAGATCCGCTCCCAGTTTTCCGTGCGCGATTTGAGGGAGGACAGTCTCGAACCGAGGTGGCGTCGTTGGGTCGATGACTAATGCAAACAGCTGCTCAGGGGTTTCGGCCGAGCCATAGTCGATCACGACCTTTGAAATCGTCCGGTTGTCAGAAGCTTCGAATCCGACGAAATCGAACCGATCCCCTACCGTCTCTTTCAGAGTACCGACAATATTGGCCTTCCGGTCAGCCGCGGTTATGGAGATCTCCAGTGCCGGCTTGGCGCAAAACAGGCCCAAGCCTATCTTTTTGACAGGATGTCGGAAATCGATAACCAGAACTGACTGGGCCTGATCTCCGGTCGTCTGATTCGTAATCAAGGGATAGGGGCGAGGCGTAATGTCAACAGGAGGAATCCACCTAACCGCGATTGGAGCTCCGGACGGGTAGCTCGTCAGGAAGATCCCATATCGCGCCAAGCCGGAGCTCGCATCGGCGCCGAAACTCAGATTGCCCACGAGCATGGTTGGATTCTGTCCAAATTCGTCTTCGCTCAATTTCCTCAGCTCCGCGTGAGCAGCGCCGACGAACATGAGCAACAGCGGTACCAGGAGCCTGGTCATTCATACCCTCCTATAGTCGCAGGCATTCTAGTACGGAAGTGCCCTAAATGCCAAATTTTTCGCGTTTGCACCAAGAAGCGGTTGAAGGATTGTGGATAGCTCGTTCATGTAAACGAAAAGATCGGGGTTAGGAAGCGTCTGAATGGAGCCGTCCAGTCGTCCGAGAGCTCGGTCGGCATCAGACAGTAACGCTTGGAGTTCACCAGTGACCCGAATCGGGGGATCGCAAGGAAGCTGGGCGGGAATGAAGGCCCGCTAGCCAGCCGTCTGGGTCATGTAGCGACCAGCTCGAGCATTGAACTCCGAGAGGTTCCGACTCCTATTCATGAGAAAGCCTGCCTTTAGCATACAGCCGCATCCGCTCTATATTAAAGGTGGACTTTAATATACGGCAAGCCCTAGAGTTCGTACTAAACGCAGCCCTGCATACGGATGCCCTCCACTGTCCATATTCCGCAGATGACAATGCGAGCGCGTGCCGCCGAGATCATTGGCTGACCACTGCTGCGGAGTGGAAGTCGAGTCGAGGAGCTCCACTCAGGTAGCGTGTTATACTTTCAGTTGCGTAAGTATAACGAAAGGACCCGAGCGATGAAGGTCAGGATCTCACAAAAGGGTTGGATCGTCATTCCCGCAGAGCTTAGGAAGAAGCATAACCTGCGCCCCGGTTCCGAGGTTCAAGTGGTGGATTACGGTGGGGTATTGGCCCTCGTGCCGAAATTGGACGATCCTGTCCGACAGGCGTCCGGCTTATTGAAGGGCAGGAAATCACTGACCCGAGCCTTGGTGGCCGAACATCGGGCGGAGCGCCGCGAGGACAAAGAACGTGGCCGTTAGCCCAACGGCCTACTCCTTGGATAGTTTCGCCCTGCTGGCTTACCTAGAAGGTGAAACCGGAGAGTCTCGTGTAAGAGAACTCCTCGAGGGAGCACAAGCAGGATCGCACACGATCCATGTCTCACTGATCAACCTGGGTGAGGTGCTTTATATCACGGAGCGCCAGAGGGGTCTGGTGAACGCTCAACGGACACTGGCAGCCATTGACCAACTGCCCGTGCAGATCGAACCGGTCAATCGAGCGACAGTATTGGCAGCGGCCCACGTGAAAGCCCGCCACCGCATTTCCTACGCCGACGCGTTTGCGGTCGTTACGGCTCAGGAACACGAGGCCGTGCTCGTGACCGGAGATCCGGAGTTTGAGACCCTTGAAGAATCGAACGTCGTCAAATTGGAGTGGTTGCCTCGTCCGTGATGAGCACCGGGCATCGATCAGTATCCGACTTCAGAGACGGGCAACGAAGTCTCTAGCGTTTCTTTGCAGTGAGTGGCGCAATCCGAATGTCGAGGAAATCCGGGCGTGCTGGGCTTCGCCCGGCGCTCCTGCCCGCAAGCCGCTTAAGACTTTTCGTCCTCACGAATTCGTCGATCTTCCTTGAGGATTTTCGTTAAGAGGTCGCCCACCCCAAGCGCTTCCGCCTGCGTCTCCAAGTATTCCCGATCGAGTGTCTCGGCGCGGACAGCGAGGATTCCCAGGACGTCTTGCCACTGGCGGTCGGATATTGAACCTCCGAGCCGAAACCAAAGGAGTTTGCGCAGGATCGTGTCCTCAGCGCTGGCAACGAACAGGTCCTGAGGCGGCTCGTCGGAGACCCGATAAGCTTCACGACGGCGCATTTCCCTCTGGGAAGCTGGATCGTCCTTCAAAAGGAAAATGTCGACCTTCAGCATCGTTTGAAGGTGGATCACGTTGAACGAAGAACGACGCCTGACAGATTCGCGAACCCGATCTTCGTCCACGTAGAAGGTCCCTTCCAGGGCTCGCACGAAAGGCCCGATATGATCCTCCTGCAGATCGACGACCAGGTCGACGTCGTGTGTGGCCCTCGGTATACCGTGCAGGGAACTGGCGAGAGAGCCGCCCACGAGGTATCTGACTCCAAGCTTGCCGAGGACATCGACGATAAAACCGGTAATCTGAAGTGGTTCGCCAGGGATCACTTAATAGCCCTCGCGTTCCGGGTCCCAATTAAAGCCGCGGATCATGGTTTCCCGATCAAGCCACAACGACGCGAGCCGTAAACGCAATTCTCGCTCTGTGATGGTGCCACGCTGCTTGCGGATACGTGCCAGAGCCATGTATTGGACGGCCTTCGTCATGTCGCTCACAGCACGCATCTTCTGTTGGGGCGTCATTCGGCGATAGGCTTCGATGAGCCGTTTCATGGTGCCGCGATCGGTATCGGTGACTCCACGAAGCATATGGAACTCGCTTCAAGAGGCTGGACAACTGTTCGAGCACTTACGGTAACACCCGCGCAATCCGTGCCTCAACAGGAAACGTGATTGCTGACTGGTCTATTGCTGACACGCTCGCAATAAGGGAACAGTCATCCATGGGCCTAGGGCGCACCCGGTGACGCATGAAAATGGTCAACCGCTTTATTGTGGCCGGACTCTCCAGAGTCCGGTGCCGGGCTCGCCGGGAGCCCGGCCATAGGCGACCAGCTATCGAGATCAATGATTGGCTCGCTGTTGCGGTTGTGCGAAGTGCGGCCGTGAGAGGGGGGAGTGTCAAGACAGGAACCCGGAGCTTCGAGCGGTGTCAATCGCACGACGTGGCCGGGCTTCCGAAGCCCGGCCAACCGGACTCTGGAGAGTCCGGCCACAATAAACTGCCGCCTGCACCTCTGACTGTATTTTCGGAGCAGATTTCGTTTGACCGCTAAGCAGCGCTTTCTGAAAGCGTTTAGCTCAGTGTGATACAGGTGGCGCCAGACCGTTCGTAGTTCCGCCTTCAGGCGGGCCTTAGATCGTACCCCCTGCTGATCGCAGGCTCTGACTGCCCGCCTGAAGGCGGAACTACGAACGGTCTGGCGCCACCTGTATCACACTGAGCTAAACGCTTCCCGCTCTCTTAGCTTAGAATCCATTCTTAGAGCCAGGAAAAGGGAATGGAGGGTCAGAATGAAACGCGCGCTGTTTGTCATTACTATCGCTCTTCTAACGTCTGGTCAGGGGTTTTCGAGGAACAAGGTGGTGAAGAGCTCCCTGTCCTTTGAAGGGAGGCAGATCACTTACTACCTCTTTGTTCCGGAGGAGTTGGACAAGGGGACTCCCGCTCCGCTGGTGGTAACGCTACACGGATCCGGCCGTAACGGACAGTCCCTGGTTGATTACTGGAAAAAGCTGGCGGTCAAGAACAGGCTCATTATCGTAGGTCCAGATTCGGCGAATCGCGCAGGCTGGGTCGCCCCGCTCGATGGGCCTGATGCCGTAGCCGCCCTTGTGGACTACCTGACGACGCAGCACAACATCGATGCCCGGCGGGTCTACCTGTTTGGGCATTCCGCCGGCGCTTCCTTCGCGCTGATACTGTCTATCCTGGAGCCTGACTATTTCGCGGCTACCGCAATTCACGCGGGCGCCTTGTCGGACCCGCACGGGGTCGCTCCGTTCCTTGCCCTTCCCGGGCGCAAGACGCCCGTCGCCATTTGGGTCGGCGACCGGGACGCCTATTTCCCGGTCCCGATTGTCGAGAAGACCCGTGAGGTGCTCAAAATTGGCGGCGTAGACGTCAAGCTGGATATCATGAAAGGACACGATCACTGGTACTACCAGCTAGGAGAGAAGATCAACGAAAATGCCTGGGAATTCCTCTCCCAGCATCAGCTACCGGGAGATCCCGCCTACAAGAAGCACAACTTCAAGTAGGAGACGCGAGATATGACGAAACCTCCAAGGAGGGCGAGAAGATGAAGAAGATGGCGATTATAGTCGGTCTGTTAGCGATGGCGGGCGGGGCGGGGCTTGCCGCCCAGCCGTCCTCCCGGCCTGTGCGAATCGCGATCGCCGGCATGTCGCACGATCACGTGCACGGTATCCTGCGGCGGCCGGCACAGGGCGACATCGAGATTGTCGGCCTGTGGGAACCCGATCGCGCCCGGGCCGAGCGTCTCGTCGCCCGCTACGGCATGGGCTCCGTCCCCGTGTTTCCCGACCTGGCCTCCATGCTCGAGAAGACCCGACCCGAAGCCGTAGCAGCGTTCGGCTCCATAGCCGAGCACCTGCAGGTGGTGCAGGCGTGCGCTCCCCGAGGCATCCACGTGATGGTCGAAAAACCGCTTGCATTCCGGACGGAAGACGCGCGCACGATCAAGGAGCTCTCGGACCGGCATCGCATACACGTGCTTACTAACTATGAAACAACTTGGTACCCGAGCGTACACGCGATGCGTGATCTGTTGGCGAAAGGTGCTATCGGAGCGCCACGCAAAATCGTTGTCCGGGACGGACACCGCGGACCGCGAGAAATCGGATGCAGCGAGGAATTCCTCGCCTGGCTGACGGATCCAGCGGGAAACGGCGCCGGAGCTCTCGTCGATTTTGGCTGCTACGGCGCAAACCTCATCACGTGGCTCATGTCCGGGAAACCGCCGCTGACGGTCACCGCCATCACTCAGCAAATCAAGCCGGACATATACCCCAAGGTAGATGACGAGGCAACGATCATCGTTACCTATCCCCATGCCCAGGGGATCATCCAGGCATCCTGGAACTGGCCGATCGGACGAAAAGACCTGGATGTATACGGGCAGCAGGGCTACCTCTCCGCACCCGACGATTCCCGGCTGCGCATGAGGAAGAACGAGGCAGCCGCCGACGAATCGGTCATGCCTGCCGCGCTCTCGGCACCCTACGATGACCCGTTTGCCTACTTTGCGGCCGTGGTTCGAGGGACGATCGAGGTGAAGGACGACGACCTCTCATCGCTCGCAAACAACCTCGTGGTGGTGCAGGTCTTGGACGCCGCGATCAAGTCGGCCCGCGAGGGGAGGACAATTCAGCTAACTGGCAGCCGCTGAGGCTGGGGGTACATCTGCTCACGAGCTTCCGCGCCTGGTTTCCCAGACGACTCGCAAGTGCCCTCCGAGATCACGCTGCATCTTTTGCTCGGCTCGAACCGAGCGGGTCAGGAGCTTGCGGGCGCTGCGAAAAGGGAGCCTGTCCACGCACCAGCCCCACAACCTCTCCGAGGCGTAGATGTGCATATCATAGGGGTCGTTGGGTGCCATTGCACCTCCTGACGGATTCAAGCCCGCTGCGGCCTGAGACTCCCAACGTCGATCTGGTGTTTCCGAATCAGTTCCCAAAAGGCGCGGCGATTTTTACCGGCGCTGCGGGCTGCTTGACTGATGTTGCCGGAGTGGGCCAAAAGCAGGTTGCAGATGTAACGGCGTTCAAAGCGCGCCACAGCCAGGGCCTTCGCCTTTTTGAAGGATTCCTGTTCGCGAGCATTCGGTCCGGGCAATTCTATGTCGTCCTCTCGCAAGATCGGGCCTGGATAGAGGATCATGGCTCCCCGGATGACATGCTCCAGCTCGCGAACGTTGCCGGGCCAGTCGTAGAGCATCAATTTGGTGAGGGAGGCACAGTTGAAGTCCGGCAGTCCGCGCCCGTCCGCTGCCGCGAATTTGGTCACAAAGTGGCGTGCCAGTAAAGGGATGTCCTCGGCCCGTTCGCGTAACGGAGGCAAATTGAGCGCAACCACGTTGAGCCGGTAGTACAGATCGCGCCGGAATGCGCCCTCCTCCACCGCTCGAAGAAGCGATACGTTGCTGGCGGCAATCACCCTCACATCGGCTTTCTGAGTGCGCGAGGACCCAAGGACTCGATACTCTTTCTCTTCGAGGAAACGAAGCAGTTTGCTTTGGACCGCCGCAGGCAAACCGTCCACGTCATCCAAAAAAAGTGTTCCGGCGCGCGCTTCCTCCACCAGGCCGCGCCGTTCGTAGCGGGCGCCTGTAAAAGCCCCGGCCTTGTGGCCAAAGAGCTCGCTCTCGGCCAACTCAACTGGAATTGCCCCGCAGCTGACGGGAACGAACGGGTGTGCGGCTCGGGAGCTGAGGTAGTGGATGGCGCGCGCCGCCAGTTCTTTTCCGGTGCCCGTTTCACCGCAAATCAACACACTCGCGTCGCATCGGGCCAAGAGCGGGATCTTTCTAATTTCAGTCGCGAACGTGCAGCTGCGACCGACAATCTGACCCAAACCCAACTTACCCTTGATTTGTTGAGTGATTTCCTGGGATTCGCTGGTCGGGGTCAGCCACCTCCTGAGCCGAGCCAGTACTTCTGACGTCCTGAGCGGGGGAATGATGAAATCGGCGGCGCCTCCGGTCAGAAGGGAGAGACCATCATCCGATTCGCCCTCCGGAAGAACGAGGATCACCGGACAACTTACACTTTGTGTGACCAGTTGATGTACGAGTGTTTGGACTCCCGAACACGGCCTGCTATCGAGCAATCCGAACACCAGAGACGGCTCCTCCTTGCTCGTTTTTCGCAGCGTCTCCAAGTCTGAGCCGCGAAGTTGGCCGGGAAGACCGAGATCGACGATTTTCAGGGACGGCTCTTGGCATTTCTCAAGAATAGACCGTAGCCCCACTACCTGATCCTGGCGGCAGCAGAAGTTGAGCAGCCAGATGGTTGCCGACCTGTGGGCCTGCATTTCCAATGTTCCGTCCCCCTATCTCTCACCTCGGCCGTGTGGGGGGTCCGGGGAACTCTGCTTTTGCTGCTAAAACATTATGGCAAGTATATGCGCTTTTGCTCCAGATTGCGATTTTTGGCCTCCAAAGCCCTGTGCCACACTCCGTTTCGCGGATCCGGCCTGTTCACGCCTGCCGAAGCCGGCCGGTAGCGGTGAGGTACTGGACGTATTTTGCGTCCCTGATGGCTCGCGGGTGACGAAACCGCCAGTCACCGACATGCTCGATCACGCAAGGGGGGTAACACCATCCGATCTTCCAGCCTCCCCCCGCGATCTGGCGGACTTGGAACTCTGTCCACCCCCATACGCCGCTTCCACCGGGCTGCTGGAGGTTGAACACCTCACGACGAGCCAGAAATCGTCCGCCGACGAAGCGAGCCGGATAGAAGCCATGCCCGCGCTCGTTTTGGAAGAGGTTGTGATTTCGGCCCTGATTGGCATCCTCCTGGGCGGCCACAACTCCGAGGCGGGGGTGCGAACGGAGCGCAAACAGCAGTTTCTGCAGCCAGTCGTTGGTAAACAGGCTGTCGTTGTCGATCTTTCCTATCAGAGCAGCCTGCGGCCGACAACGTGAAAGAAAGTAGCCGATGCCGCCAGAAGCTCCGTAATTGCGATCGGCTACCAGAAAACGGTCGATGACACCCGGATGCCGCCGGATGAAACGAGCGATAACCTCGACGCTGGAGTCGTTGGAGGCGTTGTCGATCACCGTGAATCGGACCTTTTCCCAAGGCACTCCACAGTCGGACTCAAGTAGCGAGGCCAGGGTCATTTCATTGTATTCGCTTCGGTTGAACGAAAGCATGAAAAGGTCGATCCAGGCAGCTTTGTCCTTTCTTCTAAGGGCTGCCCAGGTGCGCTCCTCACCGTCTTTTCCCTGTCCGACGATCTCGAATGTCGTCTGCAGCAAGGCAGCCAGGAGTTTTTGAGTCCCGGCGCGGTGCGTATCATCGAGAAAGACCAACCCGCCGGGTTCGAGGTTCGCGAGCCAGGGGAGACAACCGTCGCGTTTGTCTCCCTGCGGACGGTCAACCACAACGGCGTCCAAGTGGCCGAAATACTCGTAGGGGTATTGTCCTTCCTTCAAGGGAGCGTGAATCAATTCCACGTTTCCAGGCGCCTGGGCGACCGCCTGCTGATAATAAGATTGATTTTGTTCAAGCGAAATGACCCGACGGCATCGAGTCGCCAAGGCGCGAGCGGTGACCAGGCAGCCAGTGCCGAGGTCCAGGGCGATGGACCCGGGGGCGACGAGATCGCGAATTGCGGCCGCTAGCCCTTGACCGGCTGCAAAAGCTTGGCTCGTGGCCCGGGGCGCGCCCTTCTCGATTGTTTTCGAATTGTCCGTGCTCGAAGGCATAGCGATTGCTCCTTGGGTGCGGCGCCGCAATACTTCGCGTATCTGCTCCGGGCTCACTGCCAGGCTTTTGCGGTCGTCAAAGATGGGTTGACAGGTCTGCAAATGCCGCCCGTACCAGAAATGAAAGATCATGTTGTTGTAAGTGACCCCGAATCCTCGACGCAGGTTCCGGTGAGGTCCCCACTGGAAGGCCGGCCCGAAAGGCACCTCGATGCCGGTGGGGATCAATGCTTCAACGTGCTGGTGGTTGAACATGCCACGTTGCCTGAGCCAGCAGGTGATGGCGCCGGCCGGATCCAGTAACGGCAGGCGGCCACCGGCGGTGTGCGGCAAGCGGCCTGCCCTGAGGTGAAGCTGATTGCCGGTCAGGAACCGACGAGTAAAGACCATGAA
>Ga0209593_10000420_pt1 | contig 20563 bp, 16 predicted proteins | sample PPLLaktember2015_3_FD_187260 | JGI IMG/M metagenome (GOLD analysis project Ga0209593, IMG submission 187260) | Freshwater sediment microbial communities from Prairie Pothole Lake near Jamestown, North Dakota, USA - PPLs Lake P7 Core (6) Depth... | ecosystem: Environmental > Aquatic > Freshwater...
CGAAAGCTCGCTCGTACACAACTTGTCCGCGCTCGGCAACGAGAATGACACCGTTAAACTGCCCGTATTTGTGATAGAGCGTCATCAGTTCGTCTATTCTCTTGGCTTTGGTCTGTGCGAAGCTGTGGGTTTCAGTGGCCGCGAGACTTATTACAGCGAGCGATAGTGCTACTCTTGCAAACAGTCTGATGTTATTTCCCATAAGTGTCCTCATTTTCATGAGACCAGAGAATCGGATAGACAAACACACGCTTCAAGCAAACCGCCATTTCTCCGGTCAGTAAGCGAAGCGGCTGAACGCCAAGTTCAGCGGCCCCGCCTCAACGCACTCGGACGACTGAACGAACCGTCGCGAGGCGGGGTCCGCTGCACGCATGTTAGGCATGCCCTGAAGCACCAACTGCACCGTTTCGCGCTGGCTGAATTGTCGACGCTGCCCCGGTTTGAAAACGTGCCTGTCGGGGCTTGGCCAACATCCCGATACTGCCCCTTTACGAAAACCGCACCTTTTCGTCTCGTGCCTTCTTCAACCACCGTAGCTCTTTTCGCCTCGGGCATTACGCCCTGACATCGGGTTCAGCGGCCCACCACGCCTCCCCGCCGAGCGGAGGATATCATCGGAAGGCGAGGCTCCTGCGCCTGCGCCATAGATACCGGACTGAACCGGTAATTGTCCCCGCCGCCGCAGCGGAAAGCGTGGAGAAAATCAGGAGATTAGCCAGCAGGACCTCGGCCGTGTGCTCGACCGGATGGCCATACCTCGCCGCATCCACTGCGGCATGGCGTGCCGTCTGGAAGGACAGGTTCCAGTAATGCGTGGCAAAGTGCCTCCAGAGCAGTACGGCGGTAGCGAGAAAGGCGATGAGCATCACAGCCGAGACCAGAAAGCCCGTCGGCAATTCTCTGCTTTGATAGTACTTCCAGGCAAAAACTGACAGAACAACCGGCATCCCGAATAGGAACCACAGGCCGCTCATCAAGCATAGCAATCCGATAAGCGAAGCAATCTGAAAGGGTGGTCTTTGTCGTCTGTCTCGAAATTTCGGGAGCGAATGGGCGCGAAGATCGGAATTGCCGTTATCAGCAACGATCTTCCAGTTGCCGTCCGGCTGTTTCATGTATACGACGGCATACTCGCCCTTGTCTGTTACTGTCTTGCCCGTGGCATCGTTCGTTGTCGTTGTATAAGCGCCATGGGCGAAGCCCAAATTGCCGCTGCCCGAAACCTGGACTCCCTGGGGTTCGGTGCTCATTGAAAAGCCTGGCTTGGAGAGAATAGCCTTCCAGGTCTCCCGGACCGCATCCTTCCCGGCCACTATAGGGTTATCCTCATAATATAAGGCGGCATCATCAGCGTATAACGACACCAGGTGACCAAGGTCCCTCCCAGAGAGTGCTTTTGACAGTTCCTTTTCCATTTCACGGATTACCTGTTCATCTTCAGCACGGTTTTCCGGGGTGGGTCGTGTCGCACACCCCCAAAACGAACTGAGGAGCGCGACGCAGCACACAAATATCCGAAAACGGCACAGGTGTACCTCCTGCGCAGGGTTCCCTCTGTTGCTTCTACCGCTCGTCACCCGCGTCTTCCTTAGCCAAAACCCGCACGCCGTGCCCGCTTAACGTCGAGTTCAGCGGCCCGGTGACAGCCCTACCACTGGATGAAGATTAGCAGAGGAGCTGTCACCGGGTCCGCTGCAACGCGTGTAGGCAGGCCCAGTATCACCTGACGGTGAGCATCATTAAAATCGATCACCGGCGCACGAAGATGAGTGCGGTGTCTGAAGAAACCAATGCCGTGCGATCAAGAGCCAAACCACGGTGACGGCACCACCGACAACAGCGAAAAGCAGGGCCATTTTGAGGTTGGATGCCAGACCAAGGTCCCCGTGCCCGAGGTAGGCGAGTTGGACGATCGCCGAACCGAGAATTCCGCAGCCTGCAACGCGGATCATGGAACGTCCAGTGATGCAGCTGCCATGGCCACCGATTGACGCGATAAAGCCGAAGGCGACTCCCGAGAAGAACCCCATGGGCCCGAATATGACGATGAACATGGGGCCTTCGCCGGGATCGATGCTATCGGGATCGAGGATGGCGATAATTGTGCCGACAGCCACCCAGAATGCCAGCCACAGGATCGACCATGAGAAAGCGATACCCAATACGCGACGAAAGCCCTCCCTCGATTGTTCATCAAACCTCCTTCGCCGGTAATCGCCATGTCAAGAGTGAGGATCTCGCATTGAAGTACCACGACGGGCGAAGTTCGATGCTGAAGGCGACGCACTCAGAACCGCTGATGCCGGCTTCAACGAAACTGCTGATGTCCAGTTGTCCGGACGGCATCCAAGTCAGCTCCAAACCAGTGCCCTCCCATCCAGCACGGTTCCGACCGAAGTGGCGTGCGAGTTCAAGACCGCCGTCGACTTCTGTCAGTATCGCACGGATGCTCGCCTCGTCTTCCGAGGACAGAGGTCCAAGCACCGGCTCAAGATGTGGCCGATTCTTGCTCAGGGACGATGTCTGCGTATGCGAAACCCGCCCACGTCGGGCGGGGAAAGCGGCGCGCTGGAAAGCGGGGTCAGCGCTTAAGAATTCATTATTTAGTTTTAGCCGGTGCCAGCTCGGAAGTAATTTGTCCTCGGCCGCGAATTCAACTGCTCGGGTCGTAATCAGCGGTCCACCAACTCCGGGTGATTCTCAGTCAGCCAAGCAACCACATCCGTTCGGAAGTTCCGTACGAACTCGACAAGCTCGTCTGCCTGGGCTTCGGTCGTGACGCCTGCTTGTTCGTACTCGACGATGTTCCGCTTCTTCCGGCACGCGTCCAGGTAGGCGACGTCGTCCTTCCGGTCGCTGCCGAGAATGATCATCATAGCTTGGATGGTACGGTAGTGCTGCAGGTCGCGAGCGGCACGATAACCTTCGGAGTAAAGAACGAGGGTGCAGAGTTTGAGAGCGGCGTTGTAGGCGATGCCAAAGCGCCAGTCGAGAGAAATGTCATCAACACAACCGTCCTGAAGGTCGCGGCCGACAATCGCCATCAGGCCACGGATTTCTTCAGCGCTCGTCTTGTGGCGCTTCAGCCAGCCGTTCTTGTACCAGTCGTCCAAGGTCATCTTCAGTTCCGAGAACCATGAGACGCGGGGACTCGAGTATTCGTGTTACGAAGTGCTCTTTGCTTCCCACTCGTTTGAGGAATTCCTTTCCGTCGAAAACGATCGGATTCACTTCCCGGCCAGTCTTCTCCTCCACCGGTTCCAGCCTGGGGGCCAACTTCCGCAAGGTCGTCGAGCCGACGACAAACAGATCAATATCGCTCCCAGCCTTCTCCTCGCCGGCAGCGACCGACCCGAACACAAACGAAAGTTGAACGTCGAGTCCGGCAAGCGCGTCCCGAAGGACATCGACCAGGCCCGAAGTCTTCCTCACCAAACCTCGGATCTCCGGGAACAGCGGGTGATTCGGGTTAGCACGGTAGTAGAGACGGTTCCCGCTTCGACGCGGAATGACCAGATCCAATTTCGAAAGGCGGGCGAGCTCAAGCTGGATGGAGCGAACCTCCATCCCGGAGCGCCGCTGGATTTCTCGAAGATGAAGCTCCTCGCCGGTTAGCCCGAAAAGGAGCCGGAAAATCTCCGCACGTGCTTCTGAAGACAACAGTTTCGAGAGCATCGTATAACGGGATAATACAACTGTATAAAACCGTGATACAAGCGCAGATTTGAGGAAGCGAAGGACAGGGCAGAAAAAGGATTGGCTCCTCAGGTTGAACGATTTTCGGACTCTGACTGTTACCCGCCAGAGGGGGTCGTCCAAATAAAACCCAAGGACACACCTTTCGGCTTAGCCGGTTTCTGCTAAAAAATTAGCTTGATCCCTGCATCCATTCAGGACTAGTCTTGACCACATAACGTCAGAAATTGATCTGGAGGATTCTTCCCGGCAATGCGGAGGCCGTTAGCAATGAAATGTACGAAGCTTTTCGTCGTCGCGGGCCTGACTCTTACGTTGTGTTCGCCGGTGCCGCTATTCGCAGAGATCAACCTCGTTACCGGCCATGTCGTTTCGTTTCCCTATATCGTGAGCGGACCGACCGGAGAAGTTACCGCCGAGACGGTCGTGGTTTTGTCCAACCCAAGTGCCGAGGCTCTAGACATCCGGATAGAGGATCGAGCTCGTCACAAGACCCGGACTGAGAACCTCGGAGCTTTCGAAACGACCGAACTCGCCTACCGTTCGGACGCCCTGGTCGCCGGATCGTTGCTGTTTGCCGCAGAACGACCCTTCATCGCATCAGCTCACATTGGTATACGGGAATCTGGTTCCTCTGGCCGCGTGCTCACCCGCATATCAATTCCGGGAAGCGTACCGACGAACAAAGTGGCCCTTCCTGTGCAGGTCCGTTCTCCGTTGGCTGACAACACATCTTTTTCCCTGGTCAGGCACATGCCTGCCGGCGAGGGCTGGTACCTGAAGTGCAGTCTTTATGACTTGACCGGTGATTTGATCAGGGAGAGGGTTCTGCCAGGGGACTACACTGCACAGTTCGTAACCGAGTTTTTCCCGGACCTTCCGGAGGACTTCCATTCCGGCAACCTGATCATCGAGCTCATCTCCCCAGTGCCTCAGTCGATGATGTTCTCCACCCTTGTGCTGTACACTGCGGGGGACAAGGTGTTCACCGCCTCACAGACGGACCTCGAGCAACCGGGCCTCTTCAGCGTGGTGCTGGGGGGATTTTCAGGAGCCGATCGCGACCGGAATCTAGCGGAACTCAAGCAGCATTATAACCTTCAAATCTCTCGCCACGTCGAGGGCTCGACGGCAGCCACAGTTCGTACAACCAGGGGGGTCGCGCAGGTGATGGCCCGCGATCCTCGGGTTTTCTCAATCAGTCTGAACTTTATCGTGATTATTGCCCCTGGCGCTCTAGCACCTCCGGTTTAACAGCAGGTTGTCGATTCGGGAAAGAAGGGTCAGGAGCAAATTGGCTCCCCATGTTGAACAATTTTCGAACTCTGACCATCGAGGTATGCAGGTGAAACGTCTGCATTTCCGAGTCTCTCTGGGTGACATCATGAATGCTCGAGTTCGATCACTCCTCACCTTCGTTCTCGTAACACTGTTCGTGACCAGGCTTTCCTTCGCCTGCACGACATTTGTCATGATCCTCCTGTGGACCAAGTCCCCCACCTCGTCAAACGCGCTTTTTCGATTCGCCGACAGAAACAAGGTCGGCTTCATTGACGCGTCCGGTCGGGTCGTCATTCCGCCAGGTTTTGAGGCCGATGCCAACAGGACGGGGGACTTTGCGGAAGGTTTAGTGGCTGTCCAAGTAGATGGCGGTTGGGCTTATGTCGACGCAAACGGCCGAACGGTGCTCGAACCGCAATTCATCGCACCCAGCAAGTTCGCCGAAGGCGTCGCTGCCACATTGGTGAAAACCGAAACCCGCTTTGCATATGGGTACATTGACAAACGGGGAACGTTTGTCATTCCTCCCGAATTCCAGTCGGCTGGAGATTTCGCCGAAGGCCTCGCCCCAGCCCGCAAACCGCACCCAGATCCCTGGAAATCTGGTCTTGCCGGATACATCGACCATTCTGGTGCCTTCGTCATCCCTCCGCAGTTCGCGATGGCTCAACCTTTCTCCGAGGGGCGAGCCCGGGTGGTGCAGAACGGCCTCTGTTGGTTCCCCTTCCATGGAGGCAAATCAGCCGCTCCGGGGGCGCCGTCTGTGTGCGGTCGTCCCACGGAGGAAGTAACCGAGATCTGCCGACAGGGCTTCATCGACCACTTTGGAAAGATGGTCATAGACGCTGTGTTCGAGGATGCCTCCGAATATCAGGAAGGTTTGGCAGCGGAAAGCTCGGAGGCAAGTGGGGATTCATCGACCGCTACGGAAGACGGGTCATCGAAGCTCGCTTCGATTCAGTTTGGAGCTTCTCAGAAGGGCTGGCTCCAGCCCAGATGGGGACAAAATGGGGTTACATCGACAGGACAGGCGAATGGGCAATTGCCCCTCGCTATGATCGGCCTGGTCGTTCTCTGAAGGTTTGGCCGGAGCTTCGTTGGGCGGCCAGAAGATGTATATCGACTACTTGGGCAAAGCTGTCATTTCACACCGATACTCTCTCTCAACCCGTTTTGCCAAAGGCCTCGCACACGTGCGGATAAAGAAGGGAACATTTGGATACATCAATCGGTACGGGAAGCTCATTTTCAAGTATCGAGACTTCGACCCCGCTGAGTGACTAGAGGTCGATCAGGAAGGAAGCACCGGGAATTGGCTCCTCAGGTAGGACTCGAACCTACAACCCTCCGGTTAACAGCCGGATGCTCTGCCAATTGAGCTACTGAGGAGCACTGATTTGGCGGAAAACAGAATATAGCCGAAGCGCCGTGCGAGGTCAAGGATCACCTCGGCTCACTCTCGAGAGCCCTCGGGTCCCAAGGCGACGATGAGACCCCACTCCCTGACCCTGATAGGTTACTGAGGCGGCGTTTGAGGTTTCGGCTGTTGTTGCTGCGGTTGCGACGGCGGCTGCTGGGGCGGCTGCTGGCCGGGTTGCGTCTGAGCCGGCGGAGTCTGGCTCTGCCCCGGTTGTCCCTGCTGTCCCGGTTGTCCCTGCTGCCCTGGCTGGGCCTGTCCCGGCGGGGTTTGTCCCGGTTGTCCCTGGCCCGGCTGTGCCTGCTGCTTCTGTTTCTGCTGCTCCTGGACGCGCGCCATGATCTGCTGCTGCAACTCCGGGAGGTGCGGCTGAAGCTGCTTCTGCGTGACCTGCATGCTGCGCGTCATGATATCGGGCATGGCCGTCAACAACTTCTTGCCGGTCGGCGTCTGGTACAGCGCGATCAGCTCGCGCAATTCGGATTCAGTAAAGACGTCCGCATAGATGTTTACGTACTGATCCTTCAGCTGCGGCCAGGTCAGGTACTTGTCGATAAACTGGCGCATCAGGTCCTCAAACTGGCTTAACGCCGGGTTCTGCTGCACTTGCGCCTTGATCATGGCGTCCTTGCCCTGATCAAACGTGGCCTGCATATTCATAGTATCGACAAGCTCTTGCGCGGCCTTCAGATCACCGGGCGGTGCAGTCGGTGCAGCTTCCGCAGGCGTGGTCTGCTCAGACGGAGGTGTTTGGGCCGGCTGTGACGGCGTCTGCGTCGGCGGTGTCTGTGTTTGCGGAGTCTGCGTCGACGGCGCCTGCCCGAAGACTGGTCCGAGGGCCAGAACGAACAACAGGCATAATATCGTTAGTTTTAACATTCAAACATTATCCCACCCCGCGGAAAGACAAGGAAGGGGGCAGAGGGGGCGCACTTGCAGATACCCTTCGGCGAGACAAAGCGCGCACAGCAGCGTGTGGGACCCGCGAAGCTGGAGTCGCGTTACAGAGCCGCGCACGCAGTGAGGCTGTTGAAAAAGGTCGAAGGCCTGAAGGGCCGACAACATAATAGCCCAGGCCGAAGCGTTTTTTGCGGAGGCCTGGGTCACATATCCAAGCACAAGCACCAGCCCTGAAGGGGCGTAACAAACTGCACGGTCGAGAGTTGTGACGCCCCTTCAGGGCTGCGTGTACTCTTAGGTCGCTAACCCAGGCCTGCGCATAAAACGCTTCGGCCTGGGCTATTATGTTGTCGGCCTTTCAGGCCTTAGACCTTTTTCAACACCCTCGCAGTGGAGGGCCGCGAAGCGTTTTATTGCGAAGCAGCCTGGAGCGAAGTAAGCGGGACCACCCACCGCGGCTTTAGGGTTCGATTGGTGGTCCCGCTTACTTCGCTCCAGGCTGCTTCGCTGGAAAGCGCTGCCCAGCCCTCCACTGCGTGCGCGGCTCTGTAACGCGGATTGGGCGTGGCTCTGTGTCCCTGCTTCAGAGCTTACCGGACCTTGTACTTAAACGAGACTTTGGTCTCCTCATCGATAACCAGCGGCCTGAGGAAACGGTACGCTTTCCCTGCCCTGGGAACGTCGACTCCGATCGGCAGGACGCCGGCCACGCGGCGCTGCAGATTGGATACGTTTGCTGAGGGCGCCACCGGTTGCTGGGGTTCGAGTTTCTTCGCCCTCCGGTCTGTCGACTCGCCTACCTCGCTAGACGTCACCTGCACCGTTTCAGTGACTTCCCCGACTTGGAGAGCCACGTTCACACGCGCGGTACGACCGGAATTCAGCTCAAAAGTCCTCTGGGCGATCTTGAAGCCCGGGAGTGACACGGCTATGGAGATTCGTCCGATCGAGAGTCCTGTCACCGTCCAACGCCCTTGATCATCGCTTGCGAGGCTACGCCGGGACCCGGTATTCAGCTCGGTCACAACCACCTCGGCACCCGGGACGACTGCGCCCGTCTGATCCGTGACCGACCCTTCAATCCGGCCCGGGCCGGAGGTAAACCCCGCCTCCTGCCGGATTTCGAATTTTCCGCCGCGGAGAGCGACGAGCGGCCCGAGTTGAAAATCGTCCAAAGGATAAATCGCCCGCGGCATCGCATCCCCTGCGAAATCCTTCACGCCAAAGCGGTCGGGCAGGAAGACTTCCCAGAGCATAAGGTTTACGGGAAGGTCCAATCGAGGCAGGGCAAGCTCCGACGTGCCGCTCTTGCTGAAAGCGACACCGGGATTGAAGAAGACAAAGGAGACGACGTAAGGGCCTTCCGGCCGGAACCCGGTCCGCAGAAGGGGTACGCGTATTCCGTCCGTCCCCTCGACGGGTTTGACTTTTTGTCCGGACACCTCCGCGGAAAGCAGACTGGCGCCGGGCGGAAGTCCGACTTTCAGGAACGGCTGTGACTCGTTGCGAACGGTGAGCGAAACCTCCGTCAGTGTCTTCCCTTCGGAAGTGACCAAGGTCGTCGCCTCGGCCCGCTCGGCGGCCGCCGGCAGGCCGGGGGCGTCGGGAAAGCGCGTCCAGGTGAGATTCAGGCGATTCTGAGCGGCGTTGCGGCTGGTGAACCGAAAAGCGGCCTGCAAGGATGACGTAGCAAGCGACCGCAAAGCCGGATTCACTTCCCGGACATCCATGCGCCGGAGCTCCCCGCTCTCCGTCGCGGTCAGCTCCATGGTTCCAGCCCCTTCGACAAGGATCTCGCCGGTCTCCCTCTGGGCATCCTGAAACCCGACGAGCGGCACCTGGACCTCGTTCTGCGCCAAAGACCGCTCCATGCTCACCAGAAACTGGTGACTGCGCTGACTCGGCTCACTGGTTTTCAAAACGAGCACGCCCGGTCTGCTCTCAGTCGACTCCAAGGTACTCCCCGCGGTCTCTGTCACCTCAAAACCCTGAGGAACCGGGAACTGAAACTCATCAGGCTCACCCTGAACAACGGTGACATCAGCGAGAACCGTCAACCGAAGATCCACTTCGCCGACCGACACCAGCGTCTTGACGTCGGCGACGTAGCGGACCTCGCGGGCCACCGCCAGCACCGGCGTTTCCCGTGTGGCCCAGTAAACGGTGCTCGTGGCACCGGGGACGAGCGTCGCCTCCAGCACCGTTCGCGTTCCGGCCGCGCTCCGGGCTGTAACCAGCCCGGACTCCAGGCGGACATTGGTGTGATCGCCGGGAAGATCCAGGCTGAGCCGGGCGGTGCCGGCGGAGGGAACTGGTATCGTCAGTGACGCACGTCCGGCCTCTACCCGGACAGGAATGATGACATCCAGGGATATGTCAAAGCGGCCCGGTCCCCGTAACACGGCAGCACGGCTCTGGTTCTCTGCAATCAGAGGCAAAGGAACTCCCCCCGCCTCGGCGGCAAGGACGGCTACGTCACCGCACAGCGGCACTTTGACCGAACCTGAATGGAGCACTTCGCCTTGCAGGCTGATTTTTCCTCGAGCCGCCTGGTCCTCCACCTTCAGTTGCAGGCTGGCCCGAGACAAAGCGAAGGGAGCCGGAGGACGAGACGGGGGTTTGGCCGGTTGAGCAGCCTGGTCGAGCAGGCGGTTGTACTCCTCGAGCGGCAGCGTCACCGTTCCGCTCTGGCCCACGGAGGTCTGCTGCCCGTAAACGGCGGTTATCAGCAGGAAAGACAAGAGGAACGGCAGCAGTAGGCAGGCGGCGGATGTCTGTGTCGCCCTTTTAGCATCGGCTGGACCGCGGACGGTCCGCCGGTCGGTCAAGGAAGTGGCCGCCGAAGGGGACGGCCGCTGGGAGCGCAGGCGTCTCGCCTGCTCGTGCCGTCTACACCATCGATTGTCGTGGCGGGCACGAGCAGGCGGGACGCCTGCGGCCCCAGTGCAGGCGAGACGCCTGCGCTCCCAGCGGCCGTCCCCTTCGGCGGCCACTTCCTTGGGATGGCTCGCCACTGCGATTCGGCCCTTCAGGCCTTGTCGGAGTGTACTCATAGCCCACCTCGCTTCCCGCTCTTCTCGTATTCGAGCTCGATTCGCGGCACCTGGTTTTCCGTCGTCAACTCTGAGAGGAAGAACAGGGACGGGCCGACGGCCGGAAAGGCCGCTCCGGCCGAGAGCATCAAACCTGATCGACTGCCGCGCGCCTTTGCCTGGAAGCTGTCCGCCAGGGATTGAATCGCCATCTGATTCGCCGGCATCTGGGCGAACGCTTGATTCGACATCCGGCTCGACTCGGGGCTGACAGCTTGAGCAAAGGTTTCGGACGATGGCGGCTGAAAAGCCTCCTGCCGAAACGCCCCGGGGCGTGGAGTCAGGCGGTAGACCGGCGAGTAGTAGAGCTGCAGACCGGTCCGCGACACGGGCAGATCGATCGACGGCAGCGGGAAAGTGACTTGCCCTTTGTCGGACCATGCGCTTCCGCGCGTTAGGTAGATCAAGTCGACCGCAAACGCCTGGGCTTGCTCGCCCGAGCGTCCTTTTTGGAGAGGCAAGAGCAGGCCGCCATCCGGCGAACGTCCTGGCCGGACCGGCTGGCCGCCCAGGGAGGCGCTCCAGAGAACGGAATCGGCCGGAAGAACCGCCTTCAGGAAGTTACGCTGGTTATTGCGAACCGCGTAATGCGCATGAACCAGCGCCTTTCCTTCCGGGCTCAGGAGCACCTGGTAGCGCGCTTCCTCGACGTTCGCCAACAGAACGGCTTGCGGCGTGTAGCGCGAGACGGTTACTGCCAGCGAGCGCGAACCGCCGGCTCCAAGTGGAAGAAACCGAAATGCGACGAGGGAGGGGGAGTCCCGGGAGGAAATCGGTTCCCCAAGGGTCGCGGCTTCAACTTCCTGAAGGCCGGTCGCGTCGCGACTGCGGATCTCTCCAGCGCCAAGCACCTCGACAGCCACGCCGCCGGTCTCCCGCTCTACGCCCGACAATCGGACGATCGGTACGTCTATCCGGCCATCACGGGCCGATGGCCTTTCTCCGGTTATGACCAAAGCCGTCTCCCGCTGGACGGGTTCGAGAAAGGCGACCACCAGGGAGCCGGGAGTTGCCTGCCAATCAGCTACAGCGGCACCTGAGACCTGGTTGATGACGAGCCGCTCGGGAAGCTCGATCCGAACTTCGCCGGCCTGACCCTGAATGATCTCGACCCGGACCTGCATGCTGACCTGGGTCAAGTCTTCGCCCAACGCCGCAACCTGCGTCACCGCACCGCGAAGGCGAAGAGGTTGTTGCGATCTCCGATCCTCCACCTTCGCCCGCCACGACAGCACCATCGGCTGCCCGCCCGAACCAAAGGCCGTCCACCGACTCTGATCGGCTGACTCGGCCTTTTCGAGCAGAGCTCCTCCGATCAGCCGAACGTCGATGCCGCTGCGCGGCAACAGAACCGCCAACCGGCTGATCCCGGAAGCTGCCGCGGGGACGGCCAGCCGCTCGGTTCCCGCCTCTGATCCAACCGGGATGTTGATGTCGAGGGTAAGCTCGAAGCGCCCGGGACGGCTGAAGAGGAGTGCGGCGCCTGCCCCGCTCTTCTCCAGGGTGGAAGCAGCCGGAGAATTGACGCCGGACGGCGTGCGGATTCCGGCGACCATAAGTCCGGCCGGAAGCGGCACCCTAACCCATCCTTCCTTCAGCACGTCGATAGTCAATCGTGCGGTTCCAGAGGCGAGGTCGTTGTTGATAGCGAGATCATAGTCGACTCGCGTGAGAGCGGCGTCTACGGGCGGGCCTTCAGGCTCCGGAACCTTAGGCAGGCTGGCACTCCTCAAAGCCTTGTACTGCTCGATGGGCAAAACCACCCAGCCGGGCGGCGGCTGACTGGGTTGAGTCGACACGGGCGCCGGGATCTGACCGTAGGCTGCGGCGAAATGAAATAAGGTAATGAAAGCAAACAGGCTGATCAACAAAGGGTTCCCCAGGCTGGACGGGAATCTCCCTCTTCTCATAGGTATCCCTCCCTCGGCCTGGGAGCCGCACTGCTTTTATGCATGATTAGATGAGAAACAGCAAAGGTTTTCTCAGCGGGCAGACGCTTTCCCCCCTCGGAGCGCAGGCCGTCTCGCCTGCACTGGGGCCGCAGGCGGGACGCCTGCGCTCCCAGTTGTCCGTTATCGGACAGGGCGGCGTACGGGCGCGGACGAATCGACAAGCGGGTTCGACCAAAAATTCAGCCCTGGCGACTACTTAGCAATGGCACGATCGTTGCTACTCAATTCCGTGGAGGCAAATATGGACCGTCCGGTGGACCCGAGCTACAGCAGAACAAGGTGGGTTAAGAGGATCAGCGTTGCCGCACTGGGAACCCTCGGGCTGCTGGCATTGTTCGCCTGGGGGCCGGCGTTCCTGAAGCCGTCGGTCAGCCGTAGTCAGATCCGTACAGCTCTCGTGTCTATTGGGCCAATTGAATCGACGCTGACCGCCTCCGGGACGGTCGTCCCGGAATTCGAGCAAGTTCTGGCGGCGCCGATCAGCGCCCGGGTCATGCGGATCCTGAAGAAACCCGGGGATACAGTGCGAAAAGGCGAGCCCATCGTGGAGCTCGACGTCACCGATTCGCAGTCCGAAGTGAAGACCATCGACAACAAGGTCGCGATGAAGGAGAACGAGCAGGGAGAGCTGCAAATCATTCTTGAGAACACTCTCATTGACCTGAAGAGCCAGCTGGAAATCAAGAACCTCGAAGTCCAGTCGCTCGAGCTGGAGGTCGGCCAGAACCGAAAGCTGCGGAACGAGGAGCTGATCTCAGACGAACAGCTCCGCAAGTCGGAAGTCCAGTGGCAGAGGGCTCAGATCGAGCTGAAAAAGCTGGAAGGGTCGATTCAAAACGCCGAGAAATCGACCCGGGCGCAACTGGCCGGACGGGACATCGAGATGAACATCTTGCGGCAGGAAAAGCAGGACAAGCAGCGGCTGCTGCGGCTGGCCACCACGGAGTCCGATCGGGACGGAGTCCTCACCTGGGTCGTCCAGGAGGTCGGCAGCGTTATCCGCCAGGGTGAAGTGATCGCCCGGGTGGCTGATTTGGGCTCTTTCCGAGTGGAAGCCACGCTTTCTGATGTTCATGCAGGCCGTCTCGTGCCCGGTTTGCCGGCGCGTGTCCGGGCCAACGAAGCGATGCTTGACGGGACTATCACAAGCATCCTCCCCACGATCAAGGACGGCGTCATGACGATCGTCATCGGGCTGAAGGACCGGTCAAACGCCAATCTGCGGTCGAACTTGCGCGTCGATGTCTACGTCGTGAGCGGGCACAAAGACAGGACGCTGAAGATCAAGCGAGGGCCGGCAATCCCCGGTGAAGGGATGCAGGACCTCTTCGTCGTACGCGGTGATGTGGCCGTGAAGATACCAGTCCAGATCGGGTTGAGCAGTTTCGAAGAGGCGGAGATCGTTTCCGGGCTGATGGAAGGCGATGAAGTCATTGTTTCGGACATGAGTGACTACCTCGCCCGTAAAGAGATTCGCGTCAGATGAGCCAACGGATAACACGGATAGCACGAATAGATTCGTGTTATTCGTGCTATCCGTTGGCTTACGGAGAAGGACACGGAGGACAAAATGATCAGGCTTGAGAATATCGACAAAGTGTACAGAACGGACACGGTGGAAACGGTCGCGCTCAGCAGCATCAACCTCACCGTTCAGGATGGCGAGTTCATCTCGGTGATGGGGCCGTCCGGCTCAGGAAAAAGCACTCTACTGAATGTGATCGGATTGCTCGACGTCCCGACGCACGGACGTCTGTCGCTTAACGGCGACTGGATCTCCTCGTACCGCGACAGAGCGCTCGCCAAGATCCGCAATCAGGAAATCGGCTTCGTCTTTCAGACGTTCCATCTGATCAGCGATCTCAATGTCGTCGACAATGTCGAGATCCCCCTGCTCTATCGAAGACTACCTGGGTCCCAGCGTCGCAAAATGGCCCTGGAAGCTTTGGAGCGCGTGGGATTGACGTCGCGCGCCTACCACTTCCCCACGCAGCTCTCAGGCGGGCAGCAGCAGCGAGTCGCCATTGCCCGGGCAATAGTCGGAAAGACCCGCATTCTGCTCGCCGACGAACCGACCGGCAATCTCGACAGCCATATGGGTGACGAGATCATGGACATCCTTCACGGACTGAATCAGAACGACCAAACGACGATTGTGATGGTGACCCATGATTCGCGGATGGCGGAACGGACCGCCCGGACGGTCCGCTTGTTCGACGGGAGGCAGGTCAACTGACGGCTGACCGGCTTCTTGTTTGTAGTTCCGCCTTCAGGCGGGCTTTCCGCTCAGTGAGCAACGATCAGGCGGACACCAAAAGAAAAGCCCGCCTGAAGGCGGAACTACAAACGGAGGGAATATGCTCAAGAACTACTTAAAAATCGCATTCAAAGTCTTCCTCAGAAGGAAGTTTTTCACCTTCATTAGCCTGTTTGGAATTGCCCTGACGCTGATCGTGCTGGTCGTCGCGGTTGCGCTTTGGGACCACGTGTTTGGCCCGCAGGTGCCGGAAGCGCATGCCGACAGACTTGTCACGCTTTACTTCGTGCATGCCAAAGGCCCGTCAGGGAATAACACCAACGGGCCGGCCGGCTACGCATTCCACGATCGTTACGTGCGAACCTTGAGAGAGCCGGAGAGGATTACTGTCCACAGCCTCTTCTTCCCGACCATCTCCTACCGAAACGGTCTGGAGATCAAGTCGTGGCTCAAGAATGTGGACGGCGAGTTCTGGCACGTCTTCCGGTTCAACTTCCTGGAAGGAGGTCCTTTCACGTTCGAGGATGAAAAGAACGCGAACCGGGTGGCGGTTATCAACGAGACGACCAAGCGACGCTTTTTCGGCGACCGCAATGCGATAGGACAGGCGATCGAGCTGGACCGCCAGAGTTTTCGAATTGTCGGCGTCGTCTCTGATGTTCCCATGCTTCGTATTACGCCCTTTGCCGATGTATGGGTGCCAATCAGCACCAGGAAATCTGCGCAATACAAAACCGAGTTCGAGAATGGGATGTTTTTCTCCACGATCCTCGCGAAGAGCCCCTCCGAAGTTCGCAAGATTCAGGAGGAATTCGAAGGAATGCTAACGCGGGTCGAGTATCCTGACCCGAAACAAATCAACCAGATCCGGGGACAACCGAACACGCTGCTCGAGGCTGCTTCAGATGAGCTGTTCGAGGGCTACCTGACAACCGGTGTCATGGTGGCGATGATCCTGTTCTTGTGCCTGCCCACCATCAATCTCATCAATATCAACGTGAGCCGGATTCGCGAACGGGCCTCGGAAATCGGCGTCCGAAAAGCGTTCGGAGCCTCGTCCTGGACCCTGGTAGGACAGTTCGTTATCGAAAACGTCCTGCTGACCCTCATCGGCGGCGTACTCGCTTTTGTCGGATCCCAGCTGGTTCTTCGTACGATCAACAACAGCGGCTGGATTCCCTACGCCCAGTTGACGCTAAACCCGCGGATCTTCCTGTACGGTTTTACCATCGCGGTTTTCTTCGGACTCTTTTCCGGTGTTTATCCAGCCTGGAAAATGTCGCGCCTTCACCCGGTCGAAGCCTTGAGAGGGAGAGAACTATGATCAAGCATCTACTGAAACTGGTCTGGAACCGGAAAAGGGGAAACGTTCTTATCACTCTGGAAATCTTCGCCTGCTTCCTGGTTCTGTTCGCTACTGTGGCGATGATCGGCTACTACGCCAACAACTACCGCCAGCCGCTCGGGTTCGAGTACGAAAATGTGTGGAGCGTCGGGACCTCCCTGTCGACACTCGCCGACCTGGAACGCGGTGACAAGGAGCTGATGAAGAAGTACACGTCTGCCTTTCACCAGGCGATGAAGAACATGCCCGAGATCGAAGCAGCTGCGACCATAGGACAGGCGCCCTACACCCTCAGTTGGAACTCGAGAACGGTCGAGTACAAGGGCAAGAAGATCGACACGACCTTCAACATGGGGAGTGATGACCTCGCCCGGGTGCTCAACCTCAAGGTCGTTCGTGGCCGCTGGTTCAGCCCCGCTGATGACGGGTTGACGTGGGAGCCGGTCCTCATCAATCAGAAACTGGCCGCCGAGTTGTTTGGCAGCGAAGACCCGCTCGGCAAGGACATCTCTGAAAAAGGCAAAGAGCCTGCCCGCCAGGCTGGTTCTGTCACACCGGCAAGTGCCGGCCAGCGAGTCATCGGAGTCATTCTTGACTTCAGAAAGGACGGCGAGCTTTCGGCACCGGAAACCTACGTGTTCACGCGCGCGCTCCCGGGCAAGAGTCGCGGCTGGGACTTCCTGATCAAAGTCCGCCCCGGCATCACCCGGGCTTTCGAGGAAACCCTGGTTCGCCGGCTGCACTCGATCAACCCCGACTGGGATTTCGAGATCGACCCGGTGACACAGATGAGGGAAAGCAGATTGGGGTGGCAAATCGCGCCGATGGCGGCCGCGGCGATCGTCGTTTCTTTCCTCATGATAATGGTGGCGCTCGGGCTGATAGGGGTAGTGTGGCAGAGCGTGTCACAGCGAACCAGGGAGATCGGACTGCGCCGCGCATGTGGCGCGCCGGCGGGATCGATTCATCTCCAGGTGCTCGGCGAACTTTTCGTCATCAGCTCGGTTGGACTCGCGCTTGGGACCCTGCTGGTCGTCCAGATTCCGCTTCTGGATCTGTTTGGATTTTTGACCATGCAGGTGTATATCTACAGCCTGTTCGCATCCCTGGCAGTAATTTATGCACTGACGTTGCTGTGCGGGTTATACCCCAGCCGGTTGGCAACCAGGGTCCAGCCGGTGGAAGCGCTGCGTTGGGAGTAGAACTGACAAACTGACAAACTGACAAACTGACAGACTGACCGATCCGATTTGACGGTTTTCGGCCTTCTGTTACGCCCTTTCAGGGCTTGTCACCAGGCGGGCGCCCGTGAGCCAGGGCGACGCAAACGCTCTGCCCTGGCATATTATGTATCGGCCTTTCAGGCCGAAAACCATCAATCGGGTTTGTCAGTCTGTCAGTCTGTCAGTTTGTCAGTCTGTCAGTTTGTCAGTTTGTCAGTCTGTCAGTCTGTCAGTTTGTCAGTCTGTCAGTTTGTCAGTCTGTCAGTTTGTCAGTTTGTCAGTTTGTCAGTTGTCTTATGATCCTGATTGTCGACGATGATGCCTCGGTTCGGACTTCCCTCGCACTTCTGCTGAAGCAGAACGGGCTCGAGTCCCGTTCCGCTGCCAACCCGGTCGAAGCCTTGCAGCTCCTCGAAAAACAGCCTGTCGAGCTCGTGATTCAAGACATGAACTTCTCGCGCAAGACGACCGGCGAAGAAGGGCTCGAATTGCTTCAGTCGATCAAGCAGAGAAAGCCGGAGGTCCCCGTCATCCTGATCACTGCCTGGGGATCAATTGAGCTCGCAGTGAGAGGAGTTAAAGCCGGCGCGGCTGACTTCGTCACCAAGCCGTGGAGTAACCAACAACTGCTGCAAACGGTGGAAACGGCCCTTGGGCTCTCCCGGGTGCCGAAGACAAGGGAGACGCCGCTCACTCGGGAGGGACTCGACTCCTGCTTCGATTTCCGCTACCTGATTGGCCGCGACCCGAAATTCCTGAAAGTCCTGGACCTCATGGGCCGAGTCGCATGCACGGATGCATCGGTTCTCATCACCGGAGAGAGCGGGACAGGAAAGGAACTCGTAGCGGAAGCGATCCACGAGAACAGTCGGCGCCGAAAAGGTCCTTTCGTGAAGGTGAACCTTGGCGGCATCTCGTCCACGCTTTTTGAAAGCGAGATGTTCGGTCATGTCCGAGGCGCCTTCACCGATGCGCGTCAGAACCGCAAGGGTCGGTTCGAGCTGGCCAACGGGGGAACGATATTCCTGGATGAAGTAGGCGATCTGGATCTCAACTCCCAGGTCAAGATGCTGCGCGTGTTGCAGGACCGGACCTACGAGGTTCTGGGATCGAGCACGCCTCGAACCGTGGACGCACGGGTCATCTCGGCCACGAACCGCAGCCTCGGTAACATGGTGAATGCGGGCGAGTTCCGCGAGGATCTTCTCTACCGGTTGAACTTGATTACCATCCACCTCACCGCCCTCCGGGAACGGATCAGCGATATCCCCCTTCTCGCGACGCACTTCCTGTTCCATCTAGGCAGCGTTTACCGGCGAAATCTGATGGCGACCGAGGGGGCGCTGAAATGGCTTCAGTCGCAGAGCTGGCCCGGCAATGTCCGGCAGTTGAAACACCTGATCGAGCGCGCGGTGCTCATAGGCGGTCAAGATCGTCTGGAGCCACGCGACTTCGAAGCCGCACTTGAAATGGAACCTGAGGAGAGAACGAAGGACGGCCTTCCTTACGCAGGCCAGGCGACCATGGACGAGATTGAAAAAGCCATGATCGTGAGGATGTTGGAGCATCATGCCGGGAATGTCTCCAGGGCAGCATCGGCCCTCGGGATGACTCGGCAAGCCTTTTACCGACGGCTCGAAAAGTACGGGATCCAATCGTGAGCCTTCGCACGAAGATCATTTTCTACCTCATCGTCATCCATCTGATCTGGGCCGGCATGGCGGTCTTTGTCTTCTACGACAACCGCATCTGGCTGCTCGTTGTCGAGCTCTTCTTTGCCGCGTCAATCATCTTCGGAGTGCTCCTCGTCAGGGCTTTTTTCGTACCCCTTCAGCTCATAAAAACAGGTGCCGAGCTGATGAACGAACGCGATTTCACGTGCACGTTTGTAGAAACCGGCCAGCCGGAAATGGACGAGTTGATACGGGTCTATAACCGGATGATCGAGGCACTCAGGGAAGAACGATTGAAGCTCACCGAACAGCATTACTTTCTCCAGGAGCTCATCAATGCTTCCCCGGCCGGTATCATCGTGCTGGACTACGAGGGGAAGATCACCGACCTGAACCCCAGTGCCGGGCGGTTGATCCTGCAGACGAAGGAGCAGGCGACGGGGAGGCGACTGAAAGAACTCGGGGACACCGTTGGCAGCGTTCTCGAAAACCTGGCACTCGATGAATCAAGAGTTGTGGGTCTTCAGGCAAGCCGACGGGTCCGGTGCCAGAAGTCCGTGTTCTTCGACCGTGGTTTTCCGAGAAACTTCATACTGCTGGAGGAATTGACTGAGGAACTGAGGCTGTCGGAAAAGCGGGCCTACGAGAAGCTGATCCGGATGATGTCGCACGAAGTGAACAACTCTGTCGGCGCGATCAGCTCGCTGCTTGAGTCCTGCGCCAACTACTCGGGGCAGATTGCGGAGATCGACCGTGGAGATTTTGAGAATGCCTTGATGGTTGCGAGCCAGCGGGCACAACACTTGAATAGCTTCATGCGGCGTTTCGCCGAAGTCGTTCGCCTGCCGCTCCCTGACCGGCGTCCGTGCGACGTCGTCACTCTGCTGGATGACCTTGTCTCTCTTGTCCAACCGGAACTGGCTAAAAGGCAAATCTGCCTGAGCTGGGATATCGCAGAGCGTCCGGACCCGGTCTCGATCGACAAGAACCAGATGGAACAGGTTTTCCTGAATATTCTCAAGAACGCGGTTGAAGCCATCGGGCAGGAAGGGAGGATCACAATCAGAGTCGGGGGCGAGCCGCGAGCACCAGTCGTGACCATCCAAGACAGTGGGGCGGGAATACCGCCCGAATTGCAGCAGAACCTCTTCACGCCTTTCTTTACCACCAAGGCCGAGGGCCAAGGGATCGGGCTGACCCTCATCCAGGAGATCCTGACGCAGCACGGCTTCCAGTTCGCGCTCGAGAGTGAGCCCGGCAAAGGGGCAAGATTCTCGATTTGGATGAAGTAGGCCAACGAATAACACGGATAACACGGATCAGGGAAAAGGGGCACCAGACAACCGCCGCTTTGATCGGTGCCCCTTTTCCCTGATCCGTGTTATCCGTGTTATTCGTTGGCCTACAGGTTTTTCAAAATGAAGTCCGTCATTAGCCGCCGCAAGTGATACACCAGCTTGGGGATCGTCACGCCGTGGCGGCTGTTCGGATAGAACATCACATCGAAGTCCTTGCCGGCCTGTTGGAGCTCGTACATGAACATGACCGAGTTCTGGATGTGGACGTTATCGTCTATCAGGCCGTGAACCAGCAGCAGGCGGCCGTGGAGATCCTTCGCAGCCTTCACCACGGAGCTCTTCTCATAGCCCTCCCGGTTCTTGGCCGGCAAGCCCATGTAGCGCTCGGTGTAGATGCTGTCATAGAGCCGCCAGTCGGTCACTGGA
>Ga0209593_10000421_pt1 | contig 20561 bp, 14 predicted proteins | sample PPLLaktember2015_3_FD_187260 | JGI IMG/M metagenome (GOLD analysis project Ga0209593, IMG submission 187260) | Freshwater sediment microbial communities from Prairie Pothole Lake near Jamestown, North Dakota, USA - PPLs Lake P7 Core (6) Depth... | ecosystem: Environmental > Aquatic > Freshwater...
CCCGGTCAGTGGTCGTCCGTGCCTGTCCGTGATGGTCCGTGTGTGGGCGTGCTTCAGTTGCGCGCCCCACAGGATGGCGATGACTTCATTCCCGCCGAACGCCGTTTGGCCGACCGTCATGCCTACGAGGCCGTAACCCTGCTCGCCGACTCGCGCCAACTCCTTTTGCAGGGTTGACGTCTTGGAAGTGCCCAGGAGCTTGTATTCCATAATCACGCAGACCTCCTCGCCCCCGAAGGCACTCGAGAAGACCGTCTGCCCCTTATATTCGAACCCGGCCTCGCCGGCTTCCTGCATTTCTTTCTGCATCGTCGACGTCTTGTTCGTCGCCAACAATCGGTACTCGGGATTGCCGTTTTGGCTTCCAGCCTTCCGGCCGGATTTCGGATCAAAACACTGGCATTCCACAGGTCCGGTGACTAGAGTTATCGGGATGGATGGCATTAAAGCGGACTACACACTCGAGTTGGGCTCTGAAGAAATGGCAAACCTGGTGGCACAGGCAATGGCACATATCGCGCCGTTCCTCGACCACCTTGCGGCTCAGCCGGCGTCCGACACCTGTGGCGGCGAACAGCTTGCGCGCTCCCTGCGTGAGGGCCTGCCGAGGGAGGGAACGCCCTTCTCTGACCTCTTGGACCTCCTCTTCGGCCGCCTGATACCCAAGACCTTCAACACGGCCGGTCCCGGCTATCTTGCCTACATTCCCGGAGGAGGAATTCTTCATACTGCCGTGGCAGACCTGATTGCCGATTCCGTTAACCGGTATGTGGGTGTGTGGGCCGCTGCCCCGGCGCTCGCGCAACTGGAAGTAAATGTGGGGCGTTGGTTCTGCGACATTGTCTCTTATCCGGAGGAAGCTCTCGGCCTACTCACCAGCGGCGGGTCCATGTCGAATTTCATTGGAATCGTCACCGCCCGCCGCAACAAACTGCCGGAGAATTTCCTCTCGGGGACTCTGTACACATCGGATCAGACCCACTATTCGGTCAGTAAAGCCGCTGTGCTGGCCGGCTTCCCTCCGTCGAACGTCCGCCTCGTGCCGAGCGACAGTCGGTTTCGAATCAACCTTGAGGAACTGCGAGAGATGATCCGGCACGACCGGGACGCTGGAATGAAGCCGTTTCTGATCGTCGGGAACGCCGGAACAACGAATACGGGCGCAGTCGATGATTTGACCGCAATGGCTGATTTGGCCGAACGGGAAGGGATGTGGCTCCACGTGGATGCCGCCTACGGCGGGTTCTTCATGCTGACGGACAGGGGACGCCAGGCCATGAGGGGAATCGAGCGCGCCGAGTCGATCACACTCGATCCGCACAAAGGCCTGTTTCTTCCGTACGGCACCGGTTCCCTGCTGGTCCGCGACGGATCTACACTCCGGAAGGCTCACAGTGTCAGGGCCGTCTATCTGCCCGACACGGAGCACGAGCCTGACCTGGTGGATCTCTCGCAGGTCTCCCCCGAGCTTTCGCGGGCCTTCCGAGGCCTCAGAGTCTGGCTGCCTCTGAAGATGCACGGCATCGGACCCTTTCAACGAAACCTGGAAGAGAAACTTCAGCTGGCGGGATGGATCAACGCCCAATTGCGCGAAATAGAGGAGCTGGAAATTGTCGCCGAACCCCAGCTGACCGTTCTCGCTTTTCGCCTGCGACTGCCCGGTCAGGACGACGCATCGATAAACCGCCTGACCCGGCGGCTCATGGATGAAGTCAATGCTAGGCGGCGAGTCTATCTCAGCTCGACTGTCATCCAGGGGCGCTTCCTTGTCCGCATCTGCGTTCTCTCCTTTCGGACCCACCTGGAGCGGATGCAGATGGCGCTGGAAGACATCAAGGCGGCAGTTGCGAAAGTCGTCCGGTAAAGCCAGGGACAAAAGGGAAATAGTGTTCTGGAGTCGCATTCCGGAGCCGCTTACGCAGCGAGGGTGTTGAAAAAGGGTCGGAAAAGCCGATTACGATTACGAGCACGAGCACGAGCACGAAAAGCCTCTGTCGGAAAGCGAATCGGGTGCAATCATTTAGACGGTTTTGCTTTTCGTGCTCGTGCTCGTGCTCGTAATCGGCTTTTCCGACCCTTTTTCAACACCCTCGCTGCATGCGCGGCTCTGTAACGCGTAGTTCCCGTCCCACGTCGCAGGGCAACTGGTTGTTGGTGTATCCTTTCCGGAACGGTGGAGGACAGTATATGCATCAAAGGAACGAGAGCGATCAGAAGGAAGACAAAGGGATTTCACGTCGCAGCTTCGTGGGAACCGTGGCCACGGCGGCCGGCGTCACGCTGGTGCCCCGGCACGTGCTCGGGGGCCGTGGGTACCAGGCCCCGTCCGACAAGCTGAACATCGCCGGCGTCGGCGCCGGAGGCATGGGAGCTAACAATATCAACCACTGCGCCGAGGCGGGCGAAAACATCGTCGCTCTGTGCGATGTCGATGACAACCGGGCGGCCAAAACCTTCCAGAAGTACCCGAACGTCCCCAAATACAAAGACTTTCGGAAGATGTTGGAGAAACAGAAGGACATTGACGCGGTCATCGTAGCGACTCCCGACCACGCTCATACGCTGATCGCCATGGCGGCGATGCAGTTGGGAAAGCACGTTTACGTGCAGAAACCCATGACCCGAACGGTTGGCGAGGCCCGCAAGCTGACCGAGGCAGCACGCAAGTACAAAGTGGCGACGCAGATGGGCAATCAGGGCCAATCGATGGACGGTGTCCGGATTGTCTCGGAATGGATCTGGGATGGCGCCATCGGCCCGGTGCGTGAAGTGCACATCTTCACCAACCGCCCGGTCTGGCCCGGTCAGGGTTTCGGCCGGCCCAAGGAGACTCCGCCGGTTCCGGCAGGGCTCGACTGGGACCTCTGGCTCGCTGGTTCTCCGTCTCGCCCCTACCATCGTGCGTACGCCCCGCATGATTGGCGGGCGTGGCGGGACTTCGGCGCCGGCGCTCTTGGCGACATGGGATGTCATCTGATGAACGCGCCGTACGCGGCACTCAAGCTGAAATATCCGGTCGCCGTTCAGGCCTCCACCGCCGAGATGTGCATTGAGCCCTGGAAGCGCTTCGTCAACAACGAGACTTTTCCGATGGCCTCGGTCGTCCACTACACGTTCCCGCCCAGGGGTGACATGCCCGAGGTGAAACTGCACTGGTACGACGGCGGCATTCTGCCCGAGCGGCCGGACGAACTCGAGCCTGACCGCCCGATGGACTTCGGGGATCAGGGAGGCGCGATCATTGTGGGCGAAAAAGCCAAGATCGTCTGCGGGACGTATGGAGACAGCCCGCGTATCATCCCCGAGTCGAAGATGCGTGAGTACAAGAGGCCGCCGCAGACTCTGCGACGAATTAGGGGAAGCCATGAGAAGAACTGGATCGACGCCTGCAAGGGCGGCGAACCTGCGACCTCGAATTTCGACTATTCAGGGCCGTTCACGGAGACGGTCGTCATGGGAAATCTGGCCGTCCTCTTCCCCGGCAAGAAACTGCAGTGGGATGGCGAGAACATGAGAATGACCAATCTTCCGGAGGCCAACGACTACGTCATGGCCAAGTACCGCGAAGGTTGGGGCCTGGGGTCGTAAAGCCGTCTCCAAGTCAGGCGGCCTTCCCTTTAAGAGCCGCGCTCGGGCACCAGTCGCGTCACAGAGCCGCGCACAGAACGAGAGTGTTGAAAAAGCTCCCCTCATGCTCCGGAGGGCCGCCTTTTATTGTGGCCGGACTCTCCAGAGTCCGGTGCCGGGCTCGCCGAGAGCCCGGCCGCAAGTCAGAGCAGCCAGCAACCATCGTGCTCCTGGCGAGAATTCTGGTCCGCCTTCACTTGAGATGGTGTTGTCCCAACAATAGTGTGGCCGGGCTCTCGGCGAGCCCGGCACCGGACTCTGGAGAGTCCGGCCACAGTAAAAAGCGGCTTTCGGAAGATGAGCGCCTTGGTCAAGGAGGCAACAAACTGACCGTTGGGTGGTCCGCTAACTCCGCCCGGGACTCGCTCCGCACTAAGCGCTTCGCGAGCCTTCCGCTGCGTGCGCGGCTTCTGTAGCGCGTTCTACTCTTCGCCGTAATTGTCACCCTGTCACGCTGTCATTAAATGGCACTGATATATCAGTGTCATGCCAATGGCATTTTCTGTTGCAAAGCGAAAGAAGCGGGCGTAAGCTCTGAGCGATTTCACAACACGAAAAATGGCCAAGAGAGCTAAGCGCAAGCGCCACGAGGACTTTGCTGACAACGGCGGAGACTCCGTTGATCGCTCTCTGACTGATCGTGCTTACCAGCAAATCAAGGAAGAAATTCTCACCAACCGGCTTCGGCCGGGCGATCCTCTGCGGGTGGAATTCTTCGTCAAACGCCTGAAGATCAGCCGGACTCCCATGAGGGAAGCGATACAGCAACTCGAAAAGGAGGGGCTGGTGGAGATCCGTTCCCGCATAGGCACGTTTGTTTCCCATATCGAGCTGCGCGAGATCGTTGAAATGTACCAGGTTCGCCAGATGCTCGAAGGGTTTGCGGCTCGACTGGCCGCCGGTCGGGTGGAGCCTGGCCGGCTGGCCGAGGTGGAGAGTCAACTTACCCGACTGCAGACCGGGGAGAATGTTGAATACGCTGCCGTCTCCAAAGCCGGACTCGAGCTGCACAGAATCATTGTGGAATCGTGCGGCAACCTGGTTCTGACTCGTTTCGTTCTGTCACTCCAGGACCATTTTCGGAGATTTCGCTCGGCCAGCCCTCAACTGCCCGAGAGGATCCTTGAGTTCCATGAGGACCACCTGCGGATTCTGGAGGCCCTGAAGCGGGGTGATGGCCCGAAGGCGGAGCAACTGATACAACAGCACTTGGAGCGGGCCGCGCAGCTGCTCATGGAACGCTTATTGCCACCAAGGGGTCCAAAGCCCGCGACCCCCTGCATCGTGCGCGTCACGTCAGGCGCGGAAACGGCCGTAACAGCAAAAAGCGGATAGTGACTAGAGGCCGGTAATCGCGTGCTTTTGAACGCGTTCGCACATTAGTTGTTGATTTAGTTCGGGGTCTTGAATACGTAGTCATTCAACAATTGGAGGGACACGAATCTGCAGTACACAGTCGGTGAATCCAGGCTCCCAGGCTGAATCAACGCCGGATCTTGGTCCGGTTGTCATTTGGATTGCCGCACCTGTTTCGTGCCTCTCGTCTCACACTGGGAGGGTCCGTTATGAAAACCTGCAGTTATCTCTGCATCGTCGCGCTGCTGCTCGTAGTGGTAGCGCCCGTGGCCGCGCAGGAGTCGCGCGGCACGATTTTGGGTCGCGCAGTCGACCAGAGTAATGCGGTGTTGCCCGGCGTGACAGTCGAGGCCACCAACGTGGCTACAGGCGTCACTATTACCGCAATTACAAATGATGAGGGCAATTACAGCATCCCTTACTTGAACCCCGGCGCCTATCGCGTGGCGTTCAGCCTGCCCGGCTTCAACAAGCAGGTCATTGACAACGTGCAACTGCGCGTCGCCGAGCAATTAACGGTGAACGCATCCTTGAAGGTCGGCATTGAGGCGCAGGAAATCGTCGTAACGGCAGACAATGCGGTGCTGGAAAATGCCACCGCCTCTCTCGGCCAGGTTATCGATTCCCGCCGGATCAGCGAGTTGCCAATGCGCGAAGGCAACCCGATGGAGCTGGTGCTCCTCGCGCCTGGTGTGGCGAACACCACTGACTTGCGCTTCAGGAAGTCGGGTATGACGCACAGCCAGTCGCAGTGGGAAGCCGACGGAACCGGCGAAAAACGTGGAGATTTTACGATTGACGGAATTCCGAATACTTCATCCATGAGCGGCAACAGCGGCGTGACCGTGGCTTACGCTCCGCCTGCCCTCAGCGTTCAGGAATTCCGCGTCCAGACGGCCACCTATGATGCCGGCATCGGGAACAGCCCGGGCGCCGTGGTAAACGTGGTAAGCAAATCGGGCACAAATGCCTACCGCGGTGAGGCTCAATACAAATTCCGCGACTCGGCTCTGGATTCGCTGGCCATCCTTGAAAAGCGGGATCCGGATTTCGAGAAGACTCAGTACTCAGACCACCTTTACGCGGGCGCCTTCGGCGGCCCGGTCATGAAGGACAGGAGTTTCTTTTTCGTCGCCTTCGAGGGCAATGTTTACGGCGTACCCCGTTCTCAGGGCGCAAGAACGGTTCCGACCGAGAAGATGCGAAACGGCGACTTCTCTGATCTGCTCCCGGTCGGCCCTCAGTATCAGATTTATGACCCGGCCACGACCCGGCCCGATCCGACCGACAAAAGCCGGTTCATCCGTGACCCGCTTGCGGGGAACATCATTCCCTCCAACCGAATCAGCCCGATTGCCAAGAAGATCGCGTCGTACTTCGGGCCCGCCAACCGCAGCGGTAACGCAGATGGGTCGGCCAACTTCCTGCCTCCGAACTTTGTGGAGGAGCAGAGCAACTACACGTTTACCGGCCGTTATGATCACAATTTCTCGGATAAGAACCGCATTTATGCGCGTGCCAGTTTTTCGTGGTGGAAGAACATCAAGGACGACTTTTACCTCAACGAGGCTGCCGGTTTTGGCGAGAGCCGCGACAACAGGCAGTACGGCGTAGACCACATCTACGTGTTCTCACCGAACCTGCTCTTGAACAGCCGCGGCGGCTACACGTGGCAAGCCTTCCCGCAAGGTTCCTGGTTCTTCGGTTTTGACCTGGGCTCGCTTGGGTTCGACCCGGCCGTAGTGGGTCTGTATCCGAAAGAGAGGGCCACGTTCCCGCAGGTCGTCGCTGGCGCGAGCAACTTAATGCAGGCTTCCTCATCAGTGAGCGGGCTTTCAGGCACGAACGGCGTGATGGATTACTCTACCGCCATCTACTCCTACAGCAGCACGCTTTCGTGGATGAAGGGCGCGCATAACATCAAGATGGGTCCCGATTTTCGCATCTACGATGAACACAATCGGACCGAACAACTTGCGCCGACACTCCAATTTGGCAACAACTACACGCGAGGCCCCAAGGACAACTCGACGGCCGCGCCCTACGGGCAGGAAATGGCCTCCTTCATGATGGGCTACCTGACCGGCGGCAGCACGATCCTCAGCCCAGAGCGCAACGAGCGCGTTACCCGCCTCGGCTTGTTCATCCAGGATGACTGGAAGGTGGCGCGTAACCTTACGCTCAATCTGGGGCTAAGGTATGAATACGAAGCGCCTCTGACGGAGCGCGACAATGCGATGGTGAACGGGTTTGATTTCAGTACTGCGCTCCCGATCGATACCAAAGCCAAGGAAAACTACATCAAGAATACGGCGTCAAGCATGCCGGCCGACATTCAGTATCAGGTTAGAGGCGGCATCCTTTACGCCGGGACAGCCGGGCAGGATCGAGGACTGAACGAGCGGCTGACGAAGAACTTCATGCCTCGCCTGGGCTTTGCTTATGATGTGAACAACAGCCTGGTCGTTCGCGGTGGTTACGGGATCTATTACGACTCGCCGTCGTACGCCCGGTTGAACGCCGAACAGCCCGGCTACACCCGTTCCACTCCCATCACACCGACCCGGGATAACGGGCAGACTTTCATCGCCACCCTGGCCAATCCTTTCCCTGACGGTCTGCTCGATCCGGTGGGTAATTCACTCGGGCTGATGACAAATGTAGGGACTAGCGTCAATGTCCCCTTTGTCTTCGGCGTAAAAGCCCCTTACGCTCACCGCTTCTCATTCACGGTCGGCTACAAGCTTCCACAGCAGTTCGTGATCGAAGGCTCTTACGTGGGAAGCCGAATGGTGAACATGCCGGTGCAGCACAATATCAATGCCGTTCCGGCCAAATACCTGTCGACGTCTCCGACTCGGGATCAGACCACCATCAATTACCTGACTAGCAACGTCAAGAACCCGCTTTACGGGATTGCTGAAGTGACTGCGGGGATGACCGGGCAGAACGTGCAACGCATGCAGCTGCTCCGACCCTATCCGCAGTTCACGGATATCAACGTCCAGGAGTCGATCGGCAAGCGCTGGTACGATGCCGCCCAGATGCGCGTGGAGCGCCGTTTTTCGGGAGGTTACACCTTCCAGGCATCCTACACGTATTCGCACATGGTTTCGGAGGCGAACTACCTGAACGATGTCGATACTCACCTGGAGAAGATCATCGACGGCGCCGACCGGCCGCACATCTTCGTGGCCAGCGGTATTTATGAGCTTCCCTTCGGCAAGACCCGTCGTTTTGGAACCGGCTGGAGCGGACCAGTCGACCACATCCTGGGCGGCTGGCAGATGGGTGTTCTCTACCGCATTCAGTCCGGCGTTCCACAAAATCTCGGGAACTGGATCCTCAAGGACGGATACACCCTGAAGGATATGGCCAAGCCGCGCAGCGAACGGACGGTCGAGGCCCTGTTCGAAGGCCAGCCTGCTGACGCGAGTTCGACCAATCCCTGGTTCAATACCGTGATCTTCGAGACGAGCTCGAGCCTTCAGTTGGCCAACAACATACGAACCATGCCCAATCGCACCGATGAGGTGAGGCGGCCCGGTTACGAACTCTTTGATGTTTCCTGGATCAAGAAGTTTTTCATCAGCGAAACCAAGGAGTTGCAGGTCCGGATCGAATGTTACAATGCATTCAATACGGTGAACTGGAAGGACCCGAACACCACGGTTACATCCGCGAGTTTCGGCAGGATTTCCGCGACGAACGGATATCCGCGTCAGTTACAGTTCTCCGCGATGTTCAAGTTCTAACCACGGAAGTGCGCGAAAGCGCACCGACCAACGCTGAAGGACAAAAGGGCGCCTGCGCAAATAGCGCGGGCGCCCTTTTTTTGTTTGGCAAGGACGGCGCAATCCGCCGTGCTCACGGCTCTGTTGGAAGGCAAAGAAAAAGGGGTATCTCGCCCGGGCGCGATACCCCTCATTACCGCCAGAACTTCAGGTTCTACAGGAACAGCGGCGCCAGCACCAGGGTAATCGTGCTGAGCAGCTTGATCAGAACGTGGAGCGACGGACCGGCTGTATCCTTGAACGGATCACCGACCGTGTCTCCGACGACCGCCGCACTATGAACCGGGTTCTTCATCTTCTTCCCGGAGGCGTCGGTTAGGTACTTCCCGCCGTGGGCGCCCGCCTCGATGTACTTCTTGGCGTTGTCCCAGGCGCCGCCGCCGTTGTTCAACAATAGAGCGGTGATGATGCCGACAATGGTGCCAACCATCAACAGGGCCGCGACGGCTTCAGCGGCAATCAGCCTGTCTTCCGACGTCGCAAACAGGTACTTGAAGACCACGCCCACCGTGATCGGCATCAGGACGGCGAGGAGACCCGGCGCCACCATCTGCTTCAGGGCTGAACGGGTCACGATGTCGACGCAGGATCCGTAGTTCGGCTTGAAATCGTCAGGGAACTGGATCATGTCGTTGACACGCGGAAGATCTCTATACTGTCTGCGCACCTCGGCGATGATAGCTTGGGCCGCCCGGCCGACCGCGCGGATGGCCAGCGCCGAGAAGACGAAGACCAGCATGGCGCCAAGGAAGGCGCCGACGAAAACTACAGGTTTGCCCAAGTTCACTGGGAAAACCTTGCCGTGCACTCCGGCGTAGTTCAGTACTTCCTCCATGTACGCCTGGAAAAGCAAGAAGGCCGCGAGACCCGCAGAACCTATGGCATATCCCTTGGTCAACGCTTTGGTCGTATTTCCGACCGCGTCGAGTCGGTCCGTCTTCGCCCGGACACTTTCGGGCTGCTGGCTCATCTCCACGATTCCGCCGGCGTTATCGGTGATCGGGCCGAAGGTATCCATGGCCAAAATGAACGCCGCGGTGGCGAGCATCCCCATCGTTGCGACTGCGGTTCCGAACAAACCTCCGTTTACACCCTCGATTCCCGCAAAAGTCATCGTGCCGATATAGTACGAAGCGAGCAACGCGGTGCTCATGGCCAGAGTCGGCATCCAAACGCACTCGAAGCCGACGCCCATGCCTGCGATGATGTTCGTCGCCGGCCCGGTCTCTGACGCCTGGGCTATCGACTGCACCGGACGGTACTTGTACTCCGTGTAGTACTGCGTGATGTAGACGAAGGCCACCGAGGTGAGGACCCCGATGACGCCGCAAATGAAGAACAGCCACCAGGCATTTGGCGCCCTGTCACTGTAGAGAAGCCACCGGGTTGCGCCCGCGAAGGCCACCATGGCCAGCACGACTGCCACGTAGTAACCGCGATTGAGCGCCTGCATCGGATCCATCTTCTCTTCCTTATCCATCTTCACGCTGACAATGCCGATGATGGAAGCGATGATTCCGAACGCGCGCGCGACCAGCGGGAACATCATGACGCCGACAACGCCCAGGGCGAACCCGGCATTCGCCGCCTCGGCCTCGACCGCCAGCGCTGCCCCGAGGATCATGGCCCCGATGTTCTCAGCCGCCGTCGATTCGAAAAGGTCCGCGCCACGACCCGCACAGTCACCGACATTGTCTCCGACCAGGTCGGCAATGACCGCCGGGTTGCGGGGATCGTCTTCGGGTATTCCGGCTTCCACCTTGCCTACCAGGTCGGCGCCCACGTCAGCCGCCTTGGTGTAGATTCCACCTCCCAGCTGGGCAAACAGCGCCACAAACGAAGCTCCGAAGCCGTATCCGACGATCAACAGCGGGATTTTGGTCTCAGCTATATCGGGGCTGAAAAGCCGCACGAGCGCATACAGGCCGGCGACCCCGAGCAGGCTCATCGCGACGACCAGTAGACCGGACACCGCGCCACCACGAAGAGCGATTCGCAGTGCGCTGTTCAAGCTGGTTAAGGCAGCCGTTGCCGTCCGGATGTTACTCCGGATCGAAATCCACATGCCGATGTAGCCGGCAAGGACCGAGCAGAGCGCACCCAGCACGAACGACAGCGTGATCCACACGCCCATTTCGAGAGAACTGCCCACCGGATCGAACGTCCTGTGTTCACGCACGAATCCGTAACCGATGAAGAGTATGGCGGCGAACAGGATGGCCAGATACAGAATCGTCTTGTTCTGTCGTCTTAGGAAGGCTTCAGCGCCTTCCTTGATTGCGTTCGAGATCTGCTGCATCGCCTGTGAGCCCATGTCGTGGCCGAGCACCCACTTGGCCAGATAACCGGCGAATGCTAATCCCAGAACGCTGATTCCTATAACCAGCAAAATAAGCATAAGTCCTTCTTCCTCCTTATTTATGAACCCACAAGAACTCTACCCTGCCTCTCTCGCGCGGTGCCGCGCTCAGGCAAATTGAATCATGCTGTATTGGCTTTTCAGGGCGTGCAAATCACAGACTGGATGGACCGCTCCAGCGGCGCACTCAACCGAGAGTACAGCCGATATCCGGCGCGCAACTCCTCCCCCCTTTTTAGAAGTCACGAATTATAGCCGGATTGGATATGGAAGAGAAGGGGGTGACGCTGACCGCGCTGACCGGGAGTGGGTCAGTTTGACCGCTGGAAGTTGCGTTACTGAGCCGCGCACGCAGCGGAGGGCTGCGAAGCGCTTTCCCGCGGAGCAGCCTGGAGCGGAGTAAGCGGGACCACCCATCGAACCTATAGGCGCGATGGGTGGTCCCGCTACTCCGCTCCAGGCTGCTCCGCGGGAAAGCGCTTCGCAGCCCTCCGCTGCGTGCGCGGCTCAGTAACGCAACTTCCAGCGGTCAGCCGGTCAGTGACTTACGCCGGGGTTTTCCAGCTGTCCAGAATCCCTTGGCGGTTCTGGTAGATCTCGAAGACGGTGATAAGGCGGGTGAGAGACAGCAGATCAATGATGCGTTTGGGCGGGTTCAACAGCTTCAGGCCTCCTCCCTCTTTCTTGAGAAGCGAGTACCCGTGAACCAGTTGCCCCAGGACCGAGCTGTCGATGTAGGGAACCCCACTAAAGTCGATCGCGATTCGTTTGTTTCCTTCTCCGCGAAGCCGGTCCAGCTCCTGCTTGAGCCGAATGTCTCCTTCGCCGGCCAGCATCTGTCCTTGAGGAATAATGAAGTAGACATTGCCGTCGCGCTCGACCTTAAGTTCCACGAGGCAATCTTGACACGCCTGCTTTTTCCGTGTCAACATGCCTCCTTCCCAAGCGGGTTGCGAGTTACGGGTCATAGTCTGGGTCGCCGAGTGGCGGCAAACCATGACCGGTAACTCGCTACTCGTGACCCGCAATTCGTAACCCGAGATCCCCAAGGAGATGAGACCATGTCCGTAATCGAACAGATTCAAGCAAGACAAATTCTGGATTCCCGCGGCAATCCGACAGTTGAAGTGGACGTCATCACAGAGGACGGATATGTCGGGCGGGCGGCTGTTCCTTCCGGCGCTTCCACGGGCGAGCATGAAGCGCTCGAGCTGCGTGACGGCGACAAGGCCCGCTATCTGGGCAAGAGCGTTATGAAGGCGGTGGAAAACGTTAACAACAAGATCGCCGAGGAAATCGAGGGACTGTCGGTTTTGGAACAGATCCGGATCGATCAGACTATGATCGCGCTTGACGGCACGGAGACCAAGCAGACCCTCGGCGCCAACGCGATCCTGGGAGTGTCGATGGCGTGCGCCCGAGCGGCCGCGGACTGCGTCGGCTTGCCCCTGTACCAGTACCTCGGCGGGACCAACGCTCACCTGCTCCCCGTCCCCATGATGAACATCCTCAACGGCGGTGCTCATGCGGATAACAATGTCGATATCCAGGAATTCATGATCATGCCGTTCAACGCTCCCTCCTTCTCTGAGGCGCTGAGAATGGGAGTCGAGACCTTCCATAGTCTGAAGAAGGTCCTGAAGGGCATGGGACTGAACACGGCCGTCGGCGACGAGGGCGGTTTTGCCCCGAACCTGAAGTCGGACGAAGACGCGCTCGTTACGATTCTCAAAGCTATTGAACAGGCTGGTTACAAGCCTGGAGACGATATCCTGATCGCTCTCGACGTTGCCTCCAGCGGGATGTTCGAAGGCGGAAAGTACACCTTCAAGAAGTCCGGCGGTGGTTCGAGAACGTCCGCAGAGATGGTCAAACTGTACGCCGAGTGGATTAAGCGCTATCCGATCTACTCGATCGAGGATGGGCTGGCCGAAGACGACTGGGACGGCTGGCAACTCCTGACCAAGGAACTGGGCGCCAAGGTTCAGCTGGTCGGAGACGACTTGTTCGTCACCAACCCGAAACGACTTCAGCGCGGCATCGACAGCAACACGTGCAATTCGATTCTGATCAAGTTGAATCAGATAGGTACCGTTACCGAGACTCTCCGGACGATAGAACTGGCCAAGACAAACGGCTACACCAACGTGATTTCCCATCGGTCGGGCGAAACCGAGGATGCGTTTATCGCAGACCTGGCGGTAGCGACCAACGCGGGTCAGATCAAGACCGGGTCAGCCAGCCGAACGGACCGCATCGCCAAGTACAACGAGTTGTTGCGCATCGAAGAGATCCTAGGTGAGCAGTCTTCCTACGCGAAGCTCCGCAAGCGGGGATAGTTGAAGAGGGTTCTTTCGTGTGGGTTCTGAAGGACAACAAGGACAACAAGGACAACAAGGACCGCAAGGACCACAAGGACCCCAAGGAAATCAAGGAGTATGACCCGGTCTGCCTTTGATGTCCTTGGTCCTTGTGGTCCTTGTGGTCCTTGATGTCCTTGGGGTCCTTGTGGTCCTTGATATCTTGGGGTCCTTTAGCGCTTATACCCAATCCCATGGCACCAAGCCTCAGTATCGTCATACCTACCTGGAACGGCTTGGATCTGCTGCGTGAATGTCTGCCTTCCGTCCTGGCTGCCGCTGCAGCCTATCGGCTCAAAACGGGCGCTGACACCGAGTTGATCGTCGTGGACGACGGCAGTCGCGACGAAACTGTTTCCCGCCTTTCACTCGATTTCCCGGAGGTATGCCTCGTCGCGAAGCCCTTCAACGAAGGCTTCGCCCGGGCCTGCAACGAAGGTTTTGCGCGCTGCCGTTACACACTTATCGGGCTTCTGAATAATGACGTCTGGGTGGATCAAAATTACTTTGTCCGGCAGGCGGAACACTTCTCTGACCCGGCTGTTTTTGCGGTAACGGCAAGAGTTTTCGGCTGGGACGAGCCGGTGTTCATGACCGGGGGCCGGTACGGGCGGTTTCGGCGCGGTTTCTGGAGTGTCTACTTCAACTACGATGTGCGATCCGGCCAGGGGGCGGAGTGGATCGAGCGGAGGCGCCTTTTGTCCGCCTATGCAATCGGAGGCTTCTCGACCTACCGGCGCGATCGCGTCGTCGAGCTTGCCGGCTTCAACCCGCTTCTTTCCCCCTTCCACTGGGAAGACGTGGATTTGGCCTACCGCGGATGGAAACGCGGCTGGGAGATCCGCTACGAACCCAGAAGTGTCGCATACCACAAAGTGAGCGCGACCATCGACCGGAATTTTCAGAAGAGACACGTCGATGCAGTGTCGTTGCGAAACCGGCTTCTTTTCCACTGGATCAATCTTCACTCGCCCAGCTTCCTTTTGCGCCACTATGTGATGCTCGCTATCCTGTTTCTGACACGAATCCTGGTACTCGACCTCGACTTTTACCGGGCTTTTTTCCAGGCACTCGGGAAACTGGACAAGGTGCGGGAACTACGACGCAGCGAGAAGGCCAAAGCAATCCGCTCCGATGCCGAAGTGGCCCGGCTACTGAAGAGTTTCTACCGGGAGGCGCCCATTCAGGTTTTCTGGAAGAAGCCGGGTCGAGTCTCGCCCGACCAGGAGCCACTGTCCGTCCGACCCGCCGCATCCCGTTAACCGGCTGATTTGCGACGGCTAAAAATTTAGCTTTTATCAGAAGCCCGGATCTCTGTATAATCAATGGAATTGAACCAGATCTCAGCGGTCATTATCTGCTGTAACGAAGAAGAGAAGATCGAACGGGCGCTGCAAAGCGTTCGTGGGATCGCGGACGAGACGATAGTCGTAGATTCGGGCAGTCAAGACCGAACCTTAGAGATTTGCAGGCGCTACACCGACCGAGTCTACCAGAGAAACTGGGCCGGTTACCGCCAGCAGAAGCAGTACGCGACGGATCAGGCTCGAAATGATTGGGTTCTCAGCTTGGATGCAGACGAAGTCGTGAGTCCGGAGTTGCACGAGGAGCTCAGCCAATGGAGGTGCGCCCCGGCGGACTCCCGGTCTGGCTACCATGTGCCGCGGAAGACCTTTTTCATGGGCAGATGGATCCAACATACAAGCTGGTACCCTGACTGGCAACTCCGGCTGTTCCGCCGCTCGGCGGGACGCTGGGAGGGAGGTCGGGTGCACGAATCGTTCAGGGTGACCGGATCGATCGGCAGGCTCGAGGGGCATCTGCACCATTACACGTACTCGAATCTATCCGAGTTCGTGCAGCAGCTCGACCGGTTTTCGAGTCTGGCGGCTGCCGATCTGTTCGACCGCGGCGTTCGGGCGAATCTTTATCATATCGTCGCCAATCCGCCGTTCGTGTTTCTGAAGAATTATATTCTAAGACAGGGTTTCAGGGACGGACCGCAAGGCATGGTCGTGTCCATACTGTCCTCGGCCTCCACGCTTTTCAAGTATTTAAAATTGTGGGAGTTGCAGCATCGCCATCAGGAGAAGGGAAAGCAGTGAAACGGCTTACGGTTCTGTATGTTGACACCGAACACTTCTGGAGGGGAGGCCAGGAGCAACTCTTTTCTCTCATGCAAGGCATGAAGGAACGAGGCCACACGGTTTGCCTGGCCTCGCCCCAGGATGCGCCTCTCGCGGAAAGAGCCCGTGAGATCGGAATCCAAACGCATGCCTTTCAGCAGCGGAACGAGTTGAGTATCCGCGCTCTACTCCGGCTGCGCAGGATCCTCCGCAGCCGACACTTTGATGTCATTCACTTCAATACGCCACGCGCCATCGTCGCTGGTAGTCTGATGGGTAAGCTGGAAGGCGTGAAAGTCAGTGTTTCTTCGCGGCGTGTGAATTTCCCTCTGAAATCCCGTTTCAGCCGGCTGAAATACAACTGGCTGCAGGACGGCATCATCACCGTCTCAGACACGATCCGGGAGACGCTCCTATCCGGAGGCGTTAACCCTTCGCTTGTGCAGGTGATCTACGAGGGCGTCGATCTACACTGGATAGACCTCCAGCAGCCCGTTGGGGATCGGCTCGGAAACGGGAACCTGGTGGTTGGCACCGTCGCGCATTTCAGCCAGGAGAAAGGGCACGAGACGCTGCTGAAAGCTGCGGCCTCGCTTGTCGCCCGCTTCAAAAATGTCACCTACCTGCTCGTTGGCGACGGGGAACTGCGCTCTCGGCTCCACCGCCTCACCGATGAACTGAAGATTGGATCGCACGTGAGCTTCACCGGATTCCGATCGGATTGCGAAGCGCTCATGAAGCACTTCGATGTTTTCTGCCTCCCTTCCCGGTCTGAAGGACTGAGCTCCGCAATTCTCTCTGCCATGGCTAACAGGCTGCCCGTCGTGGCGACGAAGGTCGGCGGCATTCCGGAGTTGGTCGTCAACGGCGAGACCGGCCTGCTCGTTGAGCCAGACAATCCGCCCGAGTTGGCCGGGGCTTTGTCTCAGCTGTTTAACTCGAGAGAACTAAGGCACCGACTGGGGCATGAAGGACGAAGGCGGATCGAAAGCCATTTCACCCTTGAACGGAAACTCGACGAGACCGAGTCCTTATACCGCACCCTGCTGGGAACGAACCATAACAAGTAAGAGTTGCGGGGTGCGGGTTCCGCGTTGCAGGTTAGACCTCGACGAGTGAACCTGCAGCCGTGCAGCTTGCAACTTACCGCCTGCAACCTGTAACCTGCAACGTGGAACCGTAACGCGAAGGGGGATCTATGAAAGGCGTGATACTCGCGGGGGGGCTAGGCACTCGCCTTCGGCCGCTCACCAATGTCACTAACAAGCACTTGCTCCCCGTTTACAACAAACCGATGATTTACTACCCCCTCGAGACCCTGATAAATGCGGGGGTTACGGAGATCATGGTTGTGACCGGTGGGAATAACGCGGGAGACTTCCTGCGCCTGCTGCGGAACGGAAAGGATTTCGGACTGACCGATCTTCGTTACGCTTATCAGGATGGCGAAGGCGGCATCGCCCACGCCCTCGCATTGGCCGAATCGTTTGTCGATGATGACCTCCTTTGTGTCGTCCTGGGGGATAACATCATTGAGGACTCGATACGACCTTACGTCGAAAGGTTCAAGCAGCAAGGCCGGGGGGCGAAAATCTTGTTGAAGGAAGTCCCGGACCCTGAGCGATTCGGAGTGGCGGAACTGGGGCCAAACGGGACAGTAGTGAGGATCATTGAAAAGCCGGCCGTGCCACCGTCCTCTTTCGCGGTTACCGGCCTTTACATGTACGACCCCCGCGTTTTCGAAATCATCCGAACTCTAAAGCCGTCGGGGCGGGGCGAACTGGAAATCACCGACGTCAATAATCGATATATCAAGGAAGGGTCGATGACGTACGACATCCTCGAAGGTTGGTGGACGGATGCCGGTACAATCGAGTCCCTGCTTCGAGCGACAAATCTCGTCGCCAGCAAATGCCGGGGGCGTTCTGAGGACTGACGGCCGGGAGCGCGCTGGGAGCGCAGGCGTCTCGCCTGCGCTCCCAGGCGGTGCTCCTAGGACGCCAGCTGTGACAACCGGCACTAGCTACCGGCTGGCTGTTTTGTTAACCTTTACCCAACTATAAAATACCGAATATGAAACTCTTCGTGACCGGCGGCGCCGGATTTATCGGCTCCAATTTCGTTCGATTGATGCTGACCCGTCCCGACGTGGAAGTTCTCAACTTCGACTGCCTCTCTTACGCGGGCAATCTCGAAAATCTGAAGGAAGTTGAGAACCGCCCGCGCTATCGTTTCGTCCGAGCCGACATAACTGATGTGGCGCAAGTCGATGGGTGCCTGACAAGTGGCTTTGATGCCATCGTCAACTTCGCCGCCGAGACTCATGTGGACCGCAGTATCGTCGATTCGTCCGCTTTCGTGAAAACCAATGTGCTCGGAGTCCAGGTGCTGCTCGAGGCAGCTCGAAGGCATCGGGTTGCCCGATTCCTCCAGGTTTCGACGGATGAGGTTTATGGATCGCTTGGCGAATCGGGGTCCTTCACCGAGGAGACCCCGCTCGCGCCCAATAGTCCGTACGCCGCCAGCAAGGCGGGCGCTGACCTGCTCGTCCGGGCGTACTTCAAGACTTATGGCCTGAACGCCGTGATAACCCGCTGCAGCAACAATTACGGGCCCTATCAGTTTCCGGAGAAACTGATCCCCGTCATGATCCTTAATGCCATGGAAGAACGTCCCCTTCCTGTTTACGGCGACGGCCTTTATACACGCGACTGGATCCACACCGAGGATCATTGCCGAGCCATAGAGATGGTCCTTCACAAGGGACGCCCCGGAGGCGTCTATAATATCGGCGGTAACCAGGAGATGAGGAACATCGAGCTGGTCAAACGGATTCTCGACATTTTGGGCAAGCCCCACAGTCTGATCGAGCACGTCACCGATCGGCCGGGCCATGATCGCCGCTACGCGATTGATGCGAGTCTGATCAGACGAGAGTTGGGTTGGTTGCCGCAGGTAAGTTTTGAGAACGGGCTGCGGCAAACGGTCGAGTGGTACCAGGCGAATCCGACCTGGGTGTCCCGGGTGCGCTCCGGGGCGTACAAGCGGTATTACGAGTGAATTGACCACCGGGACTGGAAGGTCAAGTATGAGAATTGCGATTACTGGAACCACCGGCATGCTGGGACAGGTCCTCTGTCCGCTCCTGTCGCGCCATCACGACATCCATCCCCTGCCGATCGACAAGCTGGACATCACCTCCCTCGAAGACACTCGCTGGCAAATCGCCCAGGCGCGACCCGACTGGGTGGTCCACGTCGCCGCCTTCACTCAAGTAGACGACGCCGAGACAAAGCCGCTCGAGGCCTACCGGGTCAACGCAATAGGGACGAGAAATGTGGCGGTTGCCGCCCAGGAAGCCGGCGCCGGGCTGGCCTACTTCAGCACCGACTACGTTTTCGACGGATGCAAGTCAGAACCCTACCGTGAGTGGGAGATTCCGAATCCGATTAACCACTATGGTCAATCCAAGCTGGCTGGCGAAAACTACGTTCAAACCATGTGCCCGAAACACTTGATCATCCGAACCAGCTGGTTATTCGGACCTGGCGGAGTCAATTTCGTCGGGAAAATCCTCAATCGGGCAGCCAAGGAAAAACGGATTCAAGTGGTCGACGATCAACGAGGATCGCCGACTTTCACCGCCGATCTTGCCGAAATGACACTCAAGCTTCTCGAGCGCGGTGGTCAGGGCATCTACCATGTCACGAATCTCGGCAGTTGCACCTGGTTTGAGTTTGCACGCGAAATCGCCTCGCTCCGGAATTTGGAGATTCAAGTTGTCCCGGTCAGCAGCTCGACCTTTTCGGCCCCGGCCACCCGTCCCGCCTGTTCCATCCTCGACAACTACATGCTTAAATGTGAAGGCATCCCCCTACTGCCGCCCTGGCAGGACGCGCTGGCCCGCTACCTGCAAATGATCGATTGATGACGAAACAACTTGTCGCCAAAAACCGCAAGGCTCTCCACGATTACGAAGTCGTGGAGACCTATGAAGCCGGAATTGTCCTCCAGGGAACCGAGGTGAAATCGGTCCGGGAGGGACGAGTCAACCTCAAAGACAGTTATGCCCAGGTGAAGGACGGCGAGCTGTGGCTTCACAACTGCCACATCAGCCCCTATCCGCAAGGAAACATCTATAACCATGAGCCGCTCCGTCCCCGGAAACTGCTGCTTCACAAGCGACAGATCAGCAAGCTGACGGGAGAAACCACCCGAAAAGGGATGACCCTTGTTCCCCTTTCGTTCTATTTCCTGGACGGCCGGGTCAAGGTGGAAATCGCAGTGGCCCGGGGCAAGAAATCCTACGACAAGCGTGAAACCGAACGCCGCAAGGACATCGACCGGGAAGTGAAGATGGAGATCAAGCGGAGAGGAAGGTGACGCGCGTTACGGGTTACGGGTTACGGGTTGCAGGTTGCGAGTTGCAGGTTGCAGGTTGCAGGTTGCAGGTTGCAGGTTGTTTCATAACCTCCAATGTCGGGCGTAAAACCCCGCTACCAGTAATCTGCAACCCGTAACCTGCAACCTGTAACCTGCAACCTGTAACGCAACCTGCAACGCGAGGATTTGCATGAAAATCAGTCTTTTACGATCCAGCTGGGAGTCGATCGAGTGCGAGGCGCTGATCGTTCCGCTTTTCGAGGACGAGGGCATGGACCAGTCCCCCGTTTCGCGCCTGAATGATCTCCTCCAGGGACTGCTGGCGGAAATCCGTGACGCAGGCGAGTGGAGGGGCAAATCAGGCCAACTGGTCACCATCCACAGACCCAAAGGAATCAAGGCGCACAGATTGATCCTGGCGGGCGCCGGCAAACAATCGGCTTTTGATTCCGCAGCAATCCGTCAGCTCATGACAGTGGCGATGCACAAGCTGAAGGACAAGGGTTTCCAGAGAATCGCCGCCTACCGCAGGAGCACTGTCGACCTTGAATCGGCC
>Ga0209593_10000428_pt1 | contig 20384 bp, 17 predicted proteins | sample PPLLaktember2015_3_FD_187260 | JGI IMG/M metagenome (GOLD analysis project Ga0209593, IMG submission 187260) | Freshwater sediment microbial communities from Prairie Pothole Lake near Jamestown, North Dakota, USA - PPLs Lake P7 Core (6) Depth... | ecosystem: Environmental > Aquatic > Freshwater...
ACGCCTGCGGCCCCAGTGCAGGCGAGACGCCTGCGCTCCCAGCGGCCGTCCCCTTCGGCTGTCACCTCCTTGGGAGGAACAAATTCAAGGGCGAGAAATTCCGCTCCCCGCCGAACCGCAGCCGCACGAGATCCGTACGACAGAGAAGACAGTCACCGCCGGCATTGGCGCCGGCGAGACCAACGATTCGGAGGAGAGAGCCCGATGGAGTCCCTCGCAAAAGAGCTGCGACTGGTTCTGCGCAGGCTGATGCGCAATCCGCTGTTCAGCCTGGTTACCGTGGTAACGCTGGCGGTCGGGATCGGCGCCAACAGCGCCATTTTCAGCATTATTAACGGCGTCTTGCTGAAGCCTCTGCCGTTTCCGGAGCCGGAGAGGCTGGTGGGCGTCTGGCACTCCGCGCCCGGTATGGGGTTTGACGAGGTGAACCAGGGACCGGCGTTCCACCTCACCTATCGTGAGGAGAACCGGGTCTTCGAAGACATCGGGATGTGGGACAACGTCTCGGTTTCAGTGACCGGACTGGCCGAACCAGAAGAGGTAGAGGGCCTGCGAGTAACCGACGGCATCATCCCCGTCCTGGGGGTAAACCCGGTTTTCGGCCGGGCTTTCACGGCCGAGGATGATTCACCTGGAACTCCGGAAACCGTGATCCTCACTTACCCGTACTGGCAGAGAAAGTTCGGCGGCGACCCGGGTGTTGTCGGCCGGCAAATGACAATTGACGGACGCCTGCACAATGTCATCGGCGTCATGCCCGAGGAGTTCAGGTTTCTGCGCTACCATCCGGCGCTGATCCTTCCTTACCGGCTGAATCGAAGCGACGTCTTCGTCGGCAATTTCAGCCACCAGGCGCTCGCCCGGCTCAATCCCGGGGTAACGCTGGAACAGGCGAACAAGGATGTGGCACGCATGATCCCGCTTGTGCTCGAGAGGTTTCCGCTTCCGCCCGGTCTGACACATGAAATGCTCAGCAAAGCGCGGTTCGAGCCCAACCTTCGACCTCTGAAACAGGATGCCGTCGGGGACACCGGCAAGGTGCTGTGGGTCCTCCTGGGCACCGCCGGGATCGTGCTTCTGATCGCGTGCGCCAACGTCGCGAACCTGTTCCTGGTGCGCGCGGAAGGCAGGCAGCGGGAGTTCGCCATCCGCACGGCCTTGGGGGCCGGTCGCCGGCAGGTCGCACAGGAGCTTCTGAACGAGAGCATGGCCCTGGGGATGGTCGGCGGGATGCTCGGACTGGCGCTTGCCGTCGCGGGAATCCGGCTGCTGGTAGCCCTTGCGCCGGAGAGTATCCCCCGGCTGGAGGAAATCGCGATCGATACCAACGTTCTCCTTTTCACCCTGGCCATCTCCGTTCTGGCCGGCCTCCTGTTCGGGCTGATCGCGGTTCTCCGCTCGGCGGGTCCGAGCCTGGCATCGGTCTTGAACGAGGGCAGCCGGACCGGGAGCGAAGGAAAGGAGCGGCTCAAGGCGCGCAACGCGCTGGTCGTTTCGCAGATTGCCCTGGCCCTCGTCCTCCTCGTCTGCTCCGGGCTGATGATCCGGAGTTTCCAGGCCTTGCTTAAGGTCGAGCCCGGCTTCGTGCGTCCGGAAGAGGTGCTCACGCTTCGTATCTCGATACCGGCCTCGGTAGCCCGGGACGGCGAACAGGCCGTTCGCATGCACGAGCAGATACTGAGGCGTATCGAACAGCTCCCCGGGGTTCACTCGGTTGGCCTTTCCAACTCGATTACGATGGACGGCTGGGACAGCAACGACCCGATCTTCGTTGAAGACTTCCCGGATCCGGGCGGGCAGGTTCCGCCGATCCGTCGTTTCAAGTGGATATCGGAGAACTACTTCTCGACGATGGGTAATCCGATTCTGTTCGGTCGAGACATCACCTGGACTGACATTTACAGCAAGCGGCAGGTCGTCATTGTGACCGAAAACCTGGCGCGTGAATACTGGAAAGACCCGGCCAGGGCCGTCGGCAAGAGGATCAGGGAAACCCCGAAGAGCCCCTGGCGCGAAATCGTCGGAGTAGTGGGCAACGAGCACGACAACGGGGTGCACCAGAGCGCGACCCCGACTGTCTACTGGCCCATGATGATCGCGGATTACTGGGGTCAGTCCGTGATGGCTCGCCGGACGATGGCGTACGCGGTCCGCAGTCCGAGGGCCGGCAGTGCCAGCCTTCTGCATGAGGTGCAGCAGGCGGTCTGGTCAACCAGCAGGACGCTGCCGCTGGCGAATGTACGCTCCCTGCAGGATATCCTCGAGCTTTCAATAGCGCGGACATCTTTTACCTTGATTATGCTGGGCATCGCCGCCGGGGTGGCCCTGCTTTTAGGGTCAGTGGGCATTTACGGGGTCATTTCATACGCGGTGTCACGGCGCATCCGGGAGATCGGCATTCGGGTCGCCCTGGGCGCCGAGCCGGAACAGGTGTGCGGCATGTTCGTCCGGCAGGCGCTTCTGCTGATCGGCGTCGGCATTCTGATCGGCCTCGGAGCAGCCGTGGGACTGACGCGGCTGATGTCGGCCCTTCTCTTCGGCGTGAGCCACCTGGACGGCATCACCTTCGCAGCCGTTTCGGTCGGATTGGCGGTCATGGCACTCGGCGCCGCCTACCTGCCGGCCCGCCGGGCTTCAAAGGTGGACCCGGCAGAAGCGCTGCGATGCGAATAGCACTTACCCAATTCGGTTGCCAGGCAGGCCTGAAAGGCCGAAACAGATTAAGGGCGGAGCGCTTCTTAAATCTCCTTCATTCGTCGTCGTTCGATCTCGTGCCGCCGCACGACTTCACATTTTGGCTAAGTGCCTGACTTGACCTTTTGTTTAAGTACCTATAGAGTGTCTCGTATCTACATTTTGTAGTTCCATTACCACCTCGATTAGTTCCTGTAGGATACCTGCTCATGACGATGCCGCTCTGATTCCCCCTGCTTGACAGGTGGGTTTTCTGCTGAGGTAGCGGACCATGAAGCGACGTAACCAAGCTGGCTTTCCCGCGCTAAGTACCAGTTACCCGGAAGAGGACACACGCACCGGCTGCCATAGGCGAGCCCGAGGGTCCGGCAACTGCGCCGGACTGCTTCGTCCCTGCTCTGAGAACGAATCGGTGGTGGCCCAAGTAAACCGCTCAAGCGGGGCTACTTGGTCCAAATGGTCCCGCTATAACACGTTCGTACCGCGGCAGGACGGAGGTGCTTACCTCTTCAACGGACGTACCGGCGCGCTGGTCGGCCTTGCGGCCTATCGCCGCGCCCAGATCGAGAACGATGAGTTGCTGGACGACGATTTCTACGCCCTGCTTTCTCAGCAAGGCTTCATCGTGAAAAATAACGTGGACGAGGTGAGTCTCGTGCTCGGTGCCCACGAGAAGGCCCGCGGAAGCCGCGACTCTTTCTCGGCGACCATCGAGCTGACCGAGGCATGTAACTTCCGCTGTCTCTACTGCTACCAAGACCACCCGGGAAAGCACCTCGGTAACGAGGCGCAGAGGCGCATCCTGCTCTACCTCGCGCGCAAGATGCGGGAAGTGCCGCACGTACACGTCAACTGGTTCGGCGGCGAACCTTTGCTGCGTTTCAACACCCTGCGTACGCTCTCGGAGCGGCTGACCCGGGAGGCTGCTGGGGCGGACTGCCGCCTTACCCAGTTCTTGACCTCCAACGGCTACCTGCTCACGCCCGATCTCGCCACCGAGTTAGCGCGCCTAGGCATCGGGAATGTGCAGATAACCCTCGATGGCAGCCGCGCTACCCACGACCGCTTGCGTCCTCTCGCCTCCGGGCGGAGTACTTACGATAGGGTGCTTGAAGCTTGCGTCAATGTCGTGCGGGTGGGCATTGAGTTGATGGTCAGAGTGAATGTCAACCGTGTTAACGCCGAGACGGTGGGCAGTCTGCTGGACGATCTGCTCGAGGCCGGCGTCACCCCGAAGTGCGCCGTGATCCACGCGGTACGCACCATCGACCACGGAACCTGCGCTGCCGGCATGGCGGACGCTTGCTTCACCAATGCGCAGTTCGCCCGGGTGTGGATCGACATCCTGCGGGAGGTCGCCCAGCGCGGCTTCGGGCTACCGTCGCTCGCCCCGATAGCCTGTAACTGCCCCTTCGACCTCCAGCAGACGGTAATGATCGGCCGCGATGGCTCCATACGTCATTGCTCGTCCTCGGACGGTCTGCTCGCGCGCCTTGACGGTGACGGCACCGAGAGCGAACACACTCCTCTCTTCGACCGCATTAAGTCGCGGCGTCCCGACGACGATCCGGCCTGCCGCGCCTGCAGCTACCTGCCCATGTGCATGGGTGGCGGCGCGTATCTGCGGGAAATCGGGCAGGAGCCCTGTAACCCCGAACGCTACGTACTGGGCGAATTGGTCGCCCTTTCCGCGCCCATAACGGGCTTCCTTCAAACTCATCAAACTTAACAGTGGAGGTGTGACATGCCTGAACAAAAGAAACTCGAGGCTGCGCTCGACACGACTGTCAACTGCTGCAACGGCCGCGTCGGTAGGCGCCTGCTGGACATGGCGGTGCAGAACGAGGTCATCGCGGGGCTGGTCAAACCCACCGGCGTGGAACTGATCCGTGAAGCGGCTGGACTCGGCCTGGCCGCAAAGGATACGGTCAACTGCTGCAATGGCCGCGTCGGTTCTCAGATGAACGTTCAGGAGTTGCTGACCGAGTTCGGCGGAGGGGGCCGCGGAGAATAGCCTCGGATAGGAGCAACAAAGGTTAGGGCACTTCGGGGGAGGCCCGAAGTTCACGAAGGGGGCCTCCCCGAAGTAAAATCGCCCGATCGCGACTGGAACAGCCTGTCCCTTCTAAGCCGGTCACGACTGCAATACGACCCCGGTTCACTTGAGCAAGAACCCCTCGATAAACAAGACGGCCGCATAGAACTGGAAGTCCTGGTTTTTCTTCTTCGCGAAGCCGTGGCATTCGTCTTTGGCCATGAGGAACCAGTTTCAGTCATAGGGAATCAAGCTAGATGACTCGGCCCCGCGGATCATTTCTCCTGCTCCTGGACCGAGAGCGGTTCCGACGTCGTTGACTCGCACAGGGTCACTCGGGCGATGGCCCCGAGCGTGTCAACGTATTCCGAAGCCGCAGCCGTGGACAGACGGGGCACCCTGGCAAGCTCGGGGACATTCTGCGTCAGGACTTGCGCAAGGCTTCGTTGGGCGGCTCGGTGCTTCTTCTCGCTCTCAAGTACCTCGCGGCCCAGGGCCGAGGCGTTTGCACAGCCTTGCTTGCGGATCCATTGCTGTTTCAGATCGAGCGCCGTGTCCCGTTTCTCGATTGCCGCGCGTTGCTTCGGGTCGACTGTCGTAACCAGGAGCTCGGCGATTGAAAACCCGCAAGCTCGGCCAGCGTGGTTTCAAGGTCGTCCTGCGGCAGTTCGTAGCCCACCGCTGAAATCATTTCATCCAGATCCAGCGTTTCGGAGACAGCTCGCGGATTTTCGGAATGGCGTGATCTCTCCGGTAAGTTGAACGAAACCCGTAGTGGTCCCTTTGTAAAAGCATTGAACGGAAGACGGGTCTGTGCTTCTGCCATGCTGCAACTAAATTCCAGTTGCACTCTCTTTACTTCTAGAGCATATTGGACGCTTGAGCAAGCACGAGAAACTGGTACGCCGGTTTTTGTCCAAACCCGCTGACTTCTCCTATAGCGAGCTGAGTACCCTGCTCGGCGTGTTTGGCTATGAAGAGCTCGCAACCGGCCGCACTGCTGGCTCGCGGGTAGCCTTTCTCAACCGTCAGACTCTGCACGTAATCCGACTGCACCGACCTCATCCGTCGAACTTGCTCAAGCGATATCAGTTGGATCTGGTTGAGGACGAATTGCGGAATCAGGGAGCAATACCATGAAAGATACGCTGCATTACAAGGACTTTATCGGATCGGTCCATTTCAGCGAAGAGGACGCGGTGTTCTATGGCAAGATCGAGGGAATAAACGATTTGGTGTCCTTTGAGGGACAGACAGTGGAGCAGATCAGGCAATCCTTCCGAGAGGCTGTAGACGATTACGTTGATCTGTGTGAACAACATGGTAAACCCACGCACAAGTCATACAAAGGAAGCTTCAATGTGCGGGTTTCTCCGGAGCTTCACAGACTTGCTGCTCAGAAGGCACGTCAAAAAGGTCTCTCTCTAAACCAACTCGTTCAGGAGGCCATCGAGAAAGAAGTTTTGGAAAGCGCTGGCACAAGAAAGTAGGCCAAGCTGTTCACCACGATGCGCGCTTTGCCAGCAGGGAAATGGGAGGGCAGAGCGCCGCGCCGCCGAAGCTCCGCGGTGATCCGCCGGTAACCATAACAACGGCGTCGATGTTCCAGCGCGATCGCTTGGATGGCCGACCGCACTTCCATGTCTTCTTCTACTGGCTCGCTCTTGGAGCCATCGATAGAAGCCCGCCCGGCTGACCCGGGCCAGGTAGCACATCCGCTCGATGGGAAGGCTGCCTTGCTGAGGCGTCATTTCTCGGATTTGGTCGTAGACGCCTTCTCGCCAGAACCTTCGCTCTTCCGGCGTCGAGCCTCGACTTTTTGCAAGGCACCTTTGAAAAAATCCAACTCCAGCATCTTATTCCCCAGCTGACGCTTCAGTTGGCCGACCTCCTTGCGGAGTTCCCGCTCACGCAAATTCGCCGGTGGCGCCTTCCCGTCATCGACCAGCTCCAGCTGGTCACGCCACTATCCCCAGGACGGTGTTCGTTGCTTCATATAAATGTTCCCGAAGGATTAGTCAAGTCATCTCGTCTCAGTCATCTCGTCTCTGTCTTAGGTCCGGCTTGTGCCGGAGCAACTTTTGCGCCGGCACCAGTGGCCTCTAAGGAATTCGAGCCGGTGCCACCGACGGTGATTCAGTAGGTCACGAGTGTTCTTCTAGCTCTAGCCTGACTCGCCGACTCTTCCAAGTATGGTCTCCCAGATGTCGGTGAGGCCAAGTCGCCCGGACCACTCGGTGATGTAGGCGATATCCACCTCATCGCGGCTAATTTTCAGGATACCGGCGATATCGCGAAGGTGTTTCTCGGACCCCCCTTCCCGGTAGTACCGCATCTTCATGATGATGATATCTTCGGGGGCGGCGAAGTTCGCATAATAGCTCTCAGCCGGTTTTACCCGACGGATACGGCTGAAGCGACTTCTGTCGAACGGGGTGTCTTTTGGGAGGATGATATCGACCTTGAGACCGGATGCGGGGTGGATGATGTTGAATTGCGTGCGATGACGAATCGCATCCAAGATCATCCGCTCGCTGACGTAGAATTCCGTCTCGGGGAAAGCAGCGATCAGGTCGGCAACATGACGTTGCTCGATTGGCAACAATGTCGATGTCGTTTGTCAATCGAGGCTCGCCATAGGCCATTGCGCCCACCGAACCAGTCACCAGATAGGGAATCTCGAGGCGAGTCAGCACCTCGACGATTCTCTGGAGAAGCTCATACGGCCCCATGGGACATCCTCCTGGCCACCTCGTGCTCGACCTCTGTTTGAGTCCAGTCCGGGTGGGAATGCCGGATATGAGTCAGGAGCATGTTGTGAGCCGAAACCCACATGTCGAAACCTATGCGCAGCCGTTCCCAAGGTAACTTCCGACGCAGAACCTCGACCATCAGAGCGTCAGGAACCTCGATATGTTTGGGGTCCAATCGCACAGGCAAGGCCCTTTCTCCAGCAAGCCCGGCTGGTGGGTGCAGCAATCATATGTGAACTCCGTCAGCCATGCAAAGACAAGTCGGAAGCCCTGTCACCTACGACGCCCGATTCCACCGAAGAGGTCTAGTGGACGCTGTCGTAACAGCCGGGGAAGACGCGCAGCAGGCACCCGAATTCTTCGTTCATGTGTGAGCACTGCTCGTAGGGAAGCCCTTTTCTTGTCGGGATCTCTAAGATGTCCGATTTGAACCGCGCTTCTTTTCCCCGGCCGCATACTAGTGGTACGAAATTCGGGTGGGAAATTCTCAGGGGAGAGTCAACTCAATTACCTTCTCGCAGCATTGGTCGAAAAGGTAATTGAGTAGACTGTCCCCCTTTTCTACCATTTCGAACTGTGCCGAGGAGTCATCACTCCGCGGAACACCTGCGGCCTCATGTCTTCGATCGGAGAACGAAATCATGGAACTGGACAAAATTGTCGTTATTATTCTCATCGCTGTCTCAATAGTCGCGATCGTGTACCTGCAGCGTCGATCCAAACAATAGGAGTAGAGGTTACTTCGTCGGCGAGCTGCGCGCTTCCGAACCCTGGCTTGGCCGCAGCTCGTAGTCTAACCGCTTCGAGGTAACTGGATGTGGTTCAACAGCTGAACCTACTCCACGGAGGGAACGGTGCATCTACATCTCGTCGACATCATTATCATCGTAGGGTATTTGCTGACCTCGGTCCTGGTCGGCTATTGGGTTTCGAAGCGCGCTTCGCGGGACATGAAGTCGTACTTCCTTGGCGGAAACGTGATGCCTTGGTACGTGCTCGGCGTATCGGACGCGTCGGGGATGTTCGACATAGCCGGCACGATGTGGCTCGTCTACATCATGTTCGTGTACGGCCTTAGCGTAGTTGTCACCGAGGTCATACAGTTCTGCATCCTGGCGACTTCCTCGATTGTCCTTGGCATCATTGCCATGTCACGGATTTCGCCCGCAACGCTGCATCGATTCATCCCTGCCGGCTGGGACAATCCGTTCTTCGGTTGGCGCCTGGACCTTGACTGGTCCTCATTGATCCCCTCCGTGACTAATAAGATTAGCGAAGACGGCTACAGCCTGTTCGGCCTCTTTTTCATGATGCTGCTGTTCAAGGGCTTCCTTGTCAGCGCTGCCGGGCCGGCGCCCAATTATGACATGCAGAGAATCCTTGCGACGCGCAGCCCGAAAGAGGCGTCGCTCATGAACATGTGGGTGAATTGCGTGCTGATCTTCCCCCGCTACTTCATGATCACTGGCCTGACGATTCTGGCACTCGTGTTTTACAGCGAAACAATCCGGGGTATGGGCAACAACATCCACTTCGAGATGATCCTGCCCTACGCCTTGGATCGCTTCGTCCCCGCGGGGCTTCTGGGTCTGCTGGTCGCTGGCCTGCTGGCCGCCTTCATGTCCAACTTCGCGGCCACTGTCAACGCCGCGCCTCCGTACATCGTCAACGACCTCTACAAACGCTTTATCAATCCACATGCCAGCCAAAAGACTTATGTGCGCCTGAGCTACGTCGCGTCCCTTGCCGTGGTAGTCGCAGGTATCTCCGTCGGCTGGTTCGTTGAGTCGATCGACGGGGTGATCAAGTGGATCGTATCGGCCCTATGGGGCGGCTACACGGCTGCAAACGTGCTCAAATGGTACTGGTGGCGCTTTAACGGCTTTGGTTACTTCTGGGGAATGGTGGCCGGAATCGGCTCCTCCCTGGTGCTCGCGGCGCTCCGCCTTCCGGCCCTCAACTGGTTCCCGGCGATACTGCTGATCTCTCTAGTCGGGTGCGTATTCGGCACTTTGCTGACCCCTGCCGAAGACGAAGAGGTGCTAAAGTCCTTCTACCGTCGGGTGCGACCGTGGGGATTCTGGGGGCGTGAAGCCTTCGCGCAAGCGGCCTCGAGGCCCGTCGAGTCTGGCGTGATGGCACCAATGAGACAATAGGTTCGGTTCAGAACATTGTCTGCCGAGAGATAGTCATGTCCGACCACGATGAAAAACCGGTCAAGCGAGAGCTAACAGATGCGGACCGGTACGAACGTGAGGAAACGACCGATCTGAGGGACGAGACACAGGACCAGCCTGCAGGTTGGCCCTTGCATACCCGAATCCTGGTAGCCATGCTGTTGGGCGTTGGCGCTGGAGTCTCCGTCAACGTTGCGGTCGGGGGCGGCAGTCCGGGAGTGAGCTGGGTCATCATCAACATCACCGAGCCGGTCGGACAACTCTTCCTTCGGCTGCTCCTGATGATTGTCGTCCCCCTGGTGTTCTCGTCCCTCGTTGTCGGCGTTGCGGGAATCGGCGATGTGCGCAAGCTGGGCCGTGTCGGTCTCAAGGCTTTTGCGTACACCTTCATCGTCTCCGGGATCTCAGTGGCTATCGGGCTGACCCTCGCCAACACGGTCCGTCCCGGCGACCGTATGCCGTCCGCGACCACTGAGGCCCTCGAACGACGTTACGGAAGCGACGCGGCAAAGCAACTGGAAGAGGCTCGAAAGGCGAGCGGAACCGATTCCGCACTGATGCAGGTGGTGAAGTCCCTGGTTCCCGCTAACCCGCTCGCGGCCCTGGCCGGGGTCCCGGACAATCCCAGTAAGGCGACTAGCGCCGGAACACCGAACATGCTTCATCTGATGTTCTTCGCGCTTACGATCGGCGTAGCGGTCACGCTGATTTCGCCCCCCTTGGTCGCACCTTTCGTGCGCGGGCTGGAAGCGCTTTACCACGTCTCCGCCAAAGTCATCGACCTCATCATGAAGTTCGCGCCGTTCGCGGTCGCATGCCTGCTGTTCAATAACACAGCGCGTTTCGGTCTGGACTTGCTGGGTGCTTTGGCCTGGTTCGTGCTCACTGTGCTTGCGGGGTTGACGATTCACATGTTCGGCGTTTATTCGCTCTCTGTATATTTTCTCTCGAGGATCTCACCTCTGGACTTCTTTCGCCGCATAAAGACGGTGATGTTGACCGCTTTTTCGACGTCCTCGTCTAACGCCACCTTACCGACCGCCTTGCGTGTTTCCGAGGAGAACCTTGGCGTTCCGCGAGAGATCAACAGCTTTGTCTTGACCGTAGGGGCGACTGCCAATCAGAACGGGACGGCTCTTTATGAGGGCGTTACAGTCCTTTTCCTTGCGCAACTTTCCGGAATTGATCTGACGATTGGACAACAGATCGTGGTTGCCTACCTCGCCATTCTTGGCGGGATAGGCACAGCAGGAGTCCCCTCGGGATCGATTCCTTTTATCGTGCTGGTTCTTGCCACTATCGGGGTGAACCCATCTTTGATTGCGATCATCCTGGGCGTGGATAGAATCCTCGACATGTGCCGCACGACGCTCAATGTGACAGGCGACCTGACTGCCGCAACGTACGTAGCGAGATCAGAGGGTTACGATCTGCTGAAGACCAAGCGAGCGCGTTCAACGGAGTTGCTGTGACCGTTTTTCGCTGGGGTATGATCTAATATGGCTATGAGGTGGCGTCTGCTCGCACTGATTCAGCTTCTCGTGCTCACAGCGCACCTCTGTGCTTCGCCTTTCAGCAGCCTTTACTTGGAAAAGCCCCTGGCCGAGGGCAGAACCACGTTCAAGATGCTTTCGGCACCTCGGGATACCCTTCCCTTTGCGATCGAGGAAAAGGTTCGCGTCAAGGCCTGCTCGCTCGGTTTCGAAGCGGAGACGGGACTCGGTGAACCGCCTGCCCCCCCACCTCGAGCGGTTGACTTCGTGTTCGGCATCCCGAAAGCCCCTCCCCTGCTGAATGGTTTTCTGCTTCGAGTCTGTCAACGCCCTCCTCCTTCCTGCCTCTAATCGCTCGCCTTTAGCCCATTCTGAACGCTTATCTGGAGGAGTGTCTCTATGTCTGGCGCACAAGTTTTTCCCAGTCCGCCGGAGGAGTCATCGCCCGGCCTTTTTGAGAGTTACGCTCAGCTTAACCAGCCCTTTTCCTGGGCTCGTTTACGTCGGCGCCTGTTTGGCGCTTTCGGTATCCACGCGCTACTTGTCGCGTTACTGATTACCATCTTTTACTATTCGGTCCCGGAGGTCCCCGATGGCCGCTTGGTCGCCATGGTTCCTTCCTACCTGATGAACTACCCGATCATCGGTGGGGATAAGGGAGGAGGTGGAGGCGGCGGCGGGAGAGAAGAAAAGGAACCAGCCCCCAAAGGCGATGTTCCTCCCGCGGTCGAAAAGCAGTTGTCACCACCGGAAATCAAGCCGCCCGAAATGCCTAAGGACACCGAGGATCCAGTGTTGGATCTCCCGGCACCTGATACTTCCTTCACTGTCCCAACCATCCAGGCGCCGATAGATTTCCCCGCCAGGCTGAACACGAAGTACGGCGACTTCCTCGCACTCTCGCCAAACGGGGCTGGCGGCCCTGGCAAAGGCGGCGGCATCGGAAGCGGAATAGGGACCGGAGTCGGGTCTGGCGAAGGCCCTGGGTTCGGCCCGGGCAGCGGCGGCGGATTTGGTGGGGGTCGCGGCGGAGGAGTGGGTAACGGTGAGGGGCCCTGGGTCATGGGCAGCGGCGGCCTGACAGATCCGGTCATCCTCGTCCAGACGCTCCCTCACTACACGGACGAAGGCATAAGAGCCAAAGTCCAGGGCGTCGTCCTCCTGCAGGGAATCATCCGGCGTCATGGGCGCGTCACTGACGTGCAGGTCCTTCGGGGGCTTGGCTACGGTTTGGATGAACAGGCGATCAGCTGTACTGACCTTCGGCACGTACATGGGTGGTTCGTTTCTCTCTAGCCGATGGAGGAACCGAAGGCTGCTTGAGGGGCTCCGCGGCCGTTTCCTGCGGGAGCACCCGGATAAGCTCCCCGACTTTGAAACGCGCAACGCTTGGCGCTCCTATCTTCAAAAGTGGGACGGGATCCGATCTGGTCTGCGGGCCGTTCTCTGGTCTGCCGGCATAAGCTGCCTGGTCTTTCTGTTCGTTTGCTTCAGTCCCTGGCCCTCGATGGCCAATTTCGCCAATCTGAGCACCCAACCTCCCCTTCGAGTGACCTTCCTACTTGTGGACCCGAGCGACGATGGCTTTCGTTTTGAAGGCGATGTATGGAATCAGAGCGAAGATCGCTTCCCCGTCCGAGCTTTAATCATCCTGCTTGATGAAAACGGGGCTCAGGTGGGAGCGGTTACAGGACCAGTTGCGCCACTCGAGTTGGGTCCGCGCGACCGAGGCCAGTTCGCGATTTCGCTCGACGCCGTCCCTCGGGCGACCAACTTCACGCTCCGTTTCCTGGGAGAGGGTGACCGGCAGTTGGCCTACTCGAAAGGATTTCCCGAGACTCCCGAAACAATCATGAACACGGAGCGCCCGGCCTCGAAGAAGAGCGGCCGGCGCGGCCCCCAATAATCGGACAGTTATATGAATGGAATACATACACTGAATAGTGCCCTGACGTCGTGGGGTGGCGCGAAACACCAGCTTCGATTCACGAGCGATCAGAGGGGCACCTTGAAGTATGTGGAGCAATTTCCTTCAACGCGAGTCTCATTTCGGGGTGGTAAGGAGGAATGACTCCGCTTCTGATTCTATCGACGTTCCTTGGATATACCTCTTTGTTGTTTGTTGTCACCTGGCTGACCGCGCGCCGGGCGGACAACGAGACCTTCTTCCGGGGGAACCGGAGTTCGCCCTGGTACGTGATCGCCTACGGAATGATCGGCGCTTCCCTCTCCGGGGTCACTTTCATGTCGGTGCCGGGTTGGGTGGGCACTTCTCAGTTCACGTACATGATCATGGTGGTCGGTTACCTGGCCGGCTACGCGGTGATCGCCACCGTCCTCATGCCTCTGTATTACCGATTGAACCTGACCTCGATCTACACGTACCTGGAGCAGCGCTTCGGATTCTGGTCGTACAAGACGGGCGCCTCGCTTTTCCTGATCTCCAGGATTATCGGTGCTTCCTTCCGCATGTTCCTCGTGGTGAATGTTCTGCAGATCTTCGTTTTTGATGCCTGGGGAATGCCCTTCCTTCTGACGGTCTCTATTTTTATCCTCTTGATTCTTTTGTACACGTTCAAGGGCGGAATCAAGACGATCATCTGGACCGACACGCTGCAAACGACGTTCATGTTGCTGGCCGTGATCCTCTCCGTCCACTTTATCGCTGACGAGTTGAACCTCGGCCTGAGCGACCTCGTCTCGCGAGTGCTTCACGGTGAGCACTCACGGATCTTGGTCTTTGACTGGCACGACAAGCGGTTTCTTCTGAAGCAATTTCTGGGGGGAGCCTTCATAGCCATCGTGATGACCGGGCTTGACCAGGAGATGATGCAAAAGAACCTGAGCTGCCGCAGTCTGCGAGACGCTCAAAAGAACATGTTCTCGTTCAGCTTCGTCCTGGTGTTCGTAAACTGGCTCTTCCTGACGCTCGGCGCGGTGCTCTACTTCTATGCAGATCACAATTCCCAAGGTGTTGCCACCGGTTGTTCCGCATCTTGCTAACCGGCTCCTGACCAATGCTCCCGCTGCGGTGATCACCCGCTGAATGGCGTCCTGCCGGGTGATTGGCAGGCCAACCACACTGAGCCGGTACAGGCGCACCATGAACCTGCATCAGCGAAAGGTCTCCACCAGCATCAGATCGGATCCTCCCTGGCTCTGGGTGGAGAGCATCCAGCGGCCGTCGGACGAGACGCTGACGGCAGGTCCGCCGAGGTAGGGAGGATGCCGGAGTCGTGCCACCTCGGTCGCGTGGCGCCGACCGAAGCCCTGGAAGCGGACGACCCAGCTCGTTCCCGAGGAGGAGGACTCCTGATCGACGAAGTAGAGCCCCTCGTCCGTCAGGTCCCAGCTGCCGACACAGGAGCGGTACCCCTCGACGACGACCTCCTCGTCCCCGCCTTCGACCGGGATCCTCCAGAGAGAGTTCTGCAGTTCGAACCAAGACATTTTCCTGGTGAAGTACACGTGCCGTCCGTCTTTCGACTCGATCGCTGCGAACCCGCCCCCCCGAGTGACTTGCCGGGCGTTCCCCGCTTCCTCCCCGCTCGACGGCACCTTCCACACTTGCCACTGGCCATCCCGGCGCGACCCAAAGTAGATGAAGCGCCCGTCTTTCGACCAGCTCGGCATCGCGTCGATCGCGGGAGAGGTCGTCACCCGCCGCGGCGGGCCCGGGCCTCCCAAAGCGCTGATCACGTAGATGTCCACGTTATTCCCATCTTCCGCGCCAAAGTCGAACGCGATCGTATTTCCGTCCGGAGACCACCGCGGGGCACCGATGGATCCCTTTCTTCCGAAAAAGGTCAGTTGGCGAGGGTCCCTGCCTTGCCCGTCGACGACCCAGATCTCTGGCTGGCCGCTCCGATGCGAGGTGAACGCCACTCGCCCGCCATCGGGGGAAAATTGGGGGTTGGCGTCGATCTTGGTGGACGCGATGAAGGGGGTCTGCGCGTCTCCCGTCGCTGCCCGCCGCCGGAGGTCAAGCCGCCAGATGTCCCAGTCGATCGTTCCCTGCGAATAGACGAGGCGATGTCCGTCCGTGGACACGGCCACGTCACCGGCGTTTTCGCTCCCAGCTATGAGGCGGGCCTGCCCGCCGTCGACAGGGACTCTCCACAAGGAGGTACTGGCTGTTCCAGCCGACGATGGCCTGGGTTGACCTCCGTCGTGTGCGAGAGGCACCGCGGCGAAGAGAATCTCCTTCCCGCCGAGAATCCAGGCCAGTCGAGGCCTCGGGAACCTGGTTTCCGCGAGCTCTCTGGGCTCGCCCCCAGCCACGGGAACGACGTGCACGAAAGGACCACGGCCGAGGGGCGTCCGGTTGAAGGCGAGGGTCCGACCGTCGGGCGAGAAGGCCGGCAGGATGTCGGCGAAGGTAGAGGGCGGGGTGAGCCTCTTCTTCACGCCGCTCACGATGTCCAGAACAAAGATCCCTAGGGGTTCTCCAGGCGACGATCGATCCACGACGGCCAGGGAGCCGTCGGGAGACCACGAGAGCCCCTGGTGGGCCTGGCCCTCCACCTCCCCGATCCTCCGCTCGGGTCCGCCGGTCGGAGGGATCAGGCGCACTTCCGAGCCGCCCCCGGGCTTGTCGCGGAGGAACGCGATCCGGGTGCCGTCGGGCGACCAGGCCGGGCTCCCGTCCCGTGCGCGATCGGAGGTCAGGCGGCGCGGCTGCTCCGCGCCGATCGCCTTGACGTAGATGTCGAGATTGTCCTGGTTCTCGCCGTCCCACGTGAACGCCACCTGCGACCCGTCCGGAGAGAACGTGGGCTCCGCCTCGCGCCCGGTGTAGCTGGTGAACGGGACTGCTTCCAGCCGGATCTCACGGGGGACCGGGGCATCGGGACGAGAGGCGTACCGGAAGACGACGACCGCCGCGACCACCGCGACGAGCGCGAGTCCGGTCGCCGCCCGCCGCCACATCGCCGGGCGGAGCCGAACGCGAGCCGCCGGCGACATCGACAGCGCTTCACGGTCCCGCGTGTCCTCTGGCCGGACTTCGCGAACGGGGGCCGTGAACCGGTAACCGTGCTTTGGCACGGTCTCTATCCATTTCGAGCCGTCCTCGCCGAGCGCCTTGCGCACTGTCGAGACCTGAAACGTGAGGTTGGCCTCCTCGACAATCGTGTCCGGCCAGAGTTCCCTGATCAGCTCGCCGCGCTCCAGAACCCGCCCTCGCCTCTCCACCAGCAGCATCAGCAGGTCGAACGATTTCGGAGCCAGGGCGATCGGCTGGTCCTGACGAGTGAACACGCGCGCCACTGGATCGAGGCGAAACTCGCCAAACTCGTAGACGACAGTTCGATCGGTCATGGCCGCTTCTACGAACCCTGCAGATCGTGACGGTCGATCCGCAAAAAATACTCGTTTCAGGTTTCTCCGGAAAACACCATCACCCGCAAAGGACTTCCTCATGGCCCGCGCCCTAGGCTCGGGCCATGGTGCACAAGACGCCAGGTCGCAATCGTCGGGTGATGTGGATCGCGGCGATTCTCGTGTCCGCCGCCCCGGCCGTGTCGGCGCAGGACGACTGGGTGCTGGAACCGGCTCAGAGCGAGTGTGTTTACGGAAATGATAATAGAACGGGCCAGATGACCACAATGATGATAGTTCCGCAACACGGCTCGCACATGGGGCTGTGGAGGCAGAAAGAGCCTGCCCCCACAAGGAGGCCCTATGACGCAGGAATCGAGGTCCTGCAAGTTAGTAATCGTTGTCTTCTGGTTACCACTTTTCAGTCTGCGATAGCCTTTGCCGAGTCGGCCATCCCCATCAAAGTGCGCGACCACGGACGGCTTCTGGCACCCGTTGGAGTCAATGGGAGCGGGAACCACATGTTCCTGATCGATAAATCAGATCTGCATGTCGTTCCGTTCAAGCTTGTCGAACACCTGATCATGGTGAAAGGATCCATACACGATCGCCATGACCTGAACCTTGTAATTGATACGGGGGCGTCGCGGACCTTGATCAGTGCCGAACTTGGCAAGCAACTGAAGTTGGGGGGCGAGACGAGAATCGTGGATGTCTTCGGCTCGAGAAAGATCGTTAGGGAGATCGAAGTGGAAAGCGTCGCGCTCGGCCGGACCCGTTTCAACAAAGTGAAGGCCTATGTCGGACGTCTCCCTTACTCCAAACTCAAGACCAGAGTCCGAATCGACGCCTTGATCGGTCTGGACGTGATTCGCCGGACCAGCCTGAGCATCGACTATCTCTCCAGCCGGCTAGTCTTCGGACCGATCACCCACTCCGAGGCCAGCATCCCCTTTTACGACAAGCTGCCCTTCATTCCGGTTCCCATTGTCATCGGAGGCCATAGGTTCCAGCTGCTTCTCGATACCGGCGCCGGACAACTTATCCTGTATGAGCGCCACGTTGGAGGTCGGGTGGGGCTTCGACGCACGGGAGAAAAAAGGAGAATCGTTGCACTGGGGAACCGCGACGCTTCGCTCGAGAGAGTCGAAATCGGAGAGATCCAAATCGGGCAGGCTTCCTGGAAGGATCCGCCTTGTTACCTCTTGGCTGGCCCGGTCAGCAGGAATGGACCGGCCGGAGTGCTGGGCGTGAGGGCCTTGTCCTTGAAGAAACTGAATCTCGACTTCGTCAACAAGCGAATCAGCTGGGAGAAGTGAGCTTCGGTACTAGAACCGCAACCGCAAGTCGAACCGGACAATTCGCTCGGGAGCATAGTCGCTTGTCGGGGAGAATAGAGGCAATACTTCTCGTCCACGAATTTGTTGATCAGCCTCCTCTCAACTCGGTTGGTCGACATTTGCCCTCCGTCCGTAAGTTTACGCGTGAGAGACACGTTGCGGAGTCGAGCAGATTTCAAAGCTGAACTTTAAAAATCTCTCAGAAAATGCCGTTTTCGGGGGGTGACGCAAACTGAGCTAAACAATTGAGGCTTCTGAAATACGCCCGGCTGGATTCGAACCAGCGACCTTCGGCTTCGGAGGGCACCGGGCTAAAACCTCTAACCCCTTCCTTGCAACGAATCTTCCCTTTTCTTCACCTGTCACTATCTTGGGTTAAGTTGGATTAATTTGATTGTTTTGGATTGCGGTGGGCACAATCTTGGGCACAATTTTTGCGTCAGGAAACCTGAGAAAAGTACCAGTCGACATCACCTGAAGCGGATGTTGTGATTCAGAATATGAAAAACCTCGTGACTTTCGTATCGCTGTTGTTCGTATTCTCGTGCTCCATACTCGGACAGACTGAGTTAGAGGGGTTCGCTGGTGTCTACGACCCGGGAGCCGAGCTGACGGTGGGGGAATTCGACAATGGAACCGCGCTTGGCTTCCGGATCGGGCAGTCCTTCCTGACCGTGCTGGGGGCAGAATTCAGCTACACGGCCGCACCGGGCCTTAGTACACCTTTCGGAGACTTCGATGAAACCGTTCACCTTCTCAACGGGAACTTCCTCGTTCAGCTACCGATTGGCGGGTTTGTGCCTTTTGCCACTTTTGGGGTGGGAGGGATATCGGGTCAGGAGGGAACCAATTTCAGCATACGGAGTGCTTGGACCTGGAACGTGGGTGGCGGGCTGAAACTTCGTAATATCGCCGGGCCGGTTGGCCTCCGTTTTGATGCCCGGTTTTATCACGTCCCGGATGGGATCGAACTGGTTGTTCCTCCCCCGGAGATCAACCGGACTAACTTCAGCCTGCTCGAGCTGAGCGGCGGCCTGCTGCTGTCATTCTAGGAAAACCGGACGTCAAGTCTACTCTTTCACCTCATTCGTGGAGGAGCCCGGCTTTTCGCATTTCTTTGCCCGCGGCATTGACGAGATCTTTGATGAACTTCTGAATGTCTTTCGGGTTAGTTGTCTCGCTGATGCCTCCCCAGATCAACTTGTCCTGCTCGATCGAATAGACCAGAGTCTCCACCGAAAAGACCTTGTCCGACTTCGTCTCAGTGGTATAGACCACTCCCCAGCTGTAACCCCAGTAATTCCATAGTGAGGCATAATGGGGAGCCGAGTAGATGGCCGCACCTGTTCCGTAGGCTTCCTGGCCCTCTTGTTCTCCCAGCACGCGCATGATGATCACGCTCGTGATACCCCCTTTTACCAGGAATTCCTTGGCTTTCTGCTGGTCTTTTGCCAGTTCTCCCGGAAGAACGGTGTAGCCGGCTACACAGTCCAATCCCCGTGCTCGCATCAAGTCAGCCAGACTTTCTTCCGGGCCAAGACGCATCGACTCCTCCGCAGTGATAACAAACGCCGCCGCTTTCTGACCTGGCTTGGCGAGGGGTCCTGCAAGCGGGTTTCTCCAGGTTGACACGAACTCTGTAGATCCCGCCGCAGCGAGAGTCACAATGAAAACGCTGGTGCCAATTAATCCCAAGCCTGTTCTGAATTTCATGTCCTTCCTCGGAACCGATTTATAGTCATGTTTACCGTTTGTGCATGGCAGTCCGCTAATCGTCTCAGCCGGAAGGGGGTTGAGCAACTGTATGAAATGCCAGTACCCGGGTGCCGTATCTAGCTCCGGGATGACTGAATCGCTGCGCCTGGGTCCACGGCAGCGGTCATCGTTTCAGCAGGTATCGACTAACCTCACTGGCAATTTTGACAGTAGGTTATCCTCGCGCATCGTTCCAAACTGAGCCATCCTGCGGGGCCCGGATACGTTGCGCTGACCCACATGGTCAAAAGCGTTCAGGCTCGGCCGTCACAGGACCGTCTGCACCCTAGTTCCAATCGAGCGCAAACGAGAACAACCGTTCTGAATAGCAATGGATCTATTGGTTCCGGTGTCAGATACGTTCAAGGAGAACAAAATGGCAACACACGTAATATCAGAAGGGGACGCGACGACATCGCAAGCAGTCGCAAGGGGAAATGAAAACGACTGGACCAAGCCACAGGCCCTCGCGATTCCGAAAGAGGGATATTTCGAGTTCCAACCGGGAAACTACGGCCCCGTCCTTCCAAAGACTCCCGCCTGCTATGGGTTTTCAGTCGTAGCCAAGGTCTTGCCTGGCAGGGAACAGGCAGTGCGCGAGTATGGGAAGATGATCCAGGACGCGGTTAAGGCCGACCCCTCTGTTCTCGCGCCGTTGAAACTCCACTACCTTCGCTGGGTCTTGTTCGATATCGGCTCGGGATTGCACTTCATGTATCAGGGCATTTTCGATACCGATTTCGACAAATACGTGGACGACGCGATAGCCCTATTCAACAAGACCGGCATCACCACGGTTTTCGTTAATCTCGAAGGAT
>Ga0209593_10000431_pt1 | contig 20289 bp, 17 predicted proteins | sample PPLLaktember2015_3_FD_187260 | JGI IMG/M metagenome (GOLD analysis project Ga0209593, IMG submission 187260) | Freshwater sediment microbial communities from Prairie Pothole Lake near Jamestown, North Dakota, USA - PPLs Lake P7 Core (6) Depth... | ecosystem: Environmental > Aquatic > Freshwater...
TAATAAAGTATGGAATACGTTTTAGAATGGGTTGTTCCATATATGAAAATTGATAGGTCTCAGCTAGAATGCACACGCACAACTTTAAAAAATAATAATCACGAAATGCAATATTTTTATTACAGATATAGCCAAGCTGGCATTAACAACATTTGGATGCATGATGACTGCTAGCGTAACGGTGCGGACTGGTGGTCGTTTGCACATGGGATTTTTTGATTTACATGGCGGTTTAGGACGAAAATTTGGCAGCATAGGCTTAAGTCTGGCTGAGCCCGGTTTGGAGATGAGCGCGCATGTGGCTGAAAGTTTAAATGTTACCGGCGGGGTGACGGTGCCTGCATCTGTCATTGCCAAGTCGTCTGCCATTGCGCAGCAATTAATCTCAGCGCTTCATTTGGATGGATCAGTTGAATTCAATATCAGCCAGCATATACCTGAACACGCTGGTTTAGGGTCAGGAACCCAATTGGCTTTAGCTGTAGGAACGGCCATTAGTCGTTTATATAACCTTAATTTGAGCACGGCGCAGATAGCCGAGCTTACTTGTCGTGGAAGACGTTCCGGTATTGGTATTGCTGCATTTGATTATGGTGGACTGCTGGTTGATGGTGGTCGCGTTTCTGCAGGGGATACTGTAAGTGTTCCGCCATTGCTGGCACGTTATAATTTTCCTGAAGATTGGTCCATTCTGCTGATTTTTGATGCCAATCAACCCGGGATACATGGTGAGCAAGAGAAACTGGCGTTTAATCAGTTGCCTGTTTTTTCAGAAAATCTCGCCGCACATTTATGCCGGCATGTGCTCATGCAGGCGTTGCCGGCAATAGTGGAGCGTGATTTAACGGCTTTTGGGCAAAGCATACAAGTGTTGCAGAAGCATGTGGGTGATTACTTTGCGCCTATTCAAGGTGGTCGTTACGCCAGCAAATTGGTGGGTGAGGTGCTGCAGTATTTAGAAAAATCGGGCGTAGCTTGCTTTGGGCAAAGTTCTTGGGGGCCAACCGGTTTTGCGATATTCGAAAATTCGCATGTTGCTGAAAAGCAATTGCAGCAATTGAAAATGACATTTACAGATGTGGCGCTGAGCTGGATGATTTGCAGCGCATGCAATCATGGTGCAGAATTAGTGCAGGCAGCATAATGGTCAATAAGAAAGCAGATATTCAATACATGAAAGGTCTTGAGGTAGATTTATATGGAAAAAACTAGCATTTTGCATTTAATTACAGCGGCTAAAAATGCCAGTCCATTTGATGTCAACATGGCGTATGACGCAGGGTTTGATAAAATTACGGCTTATACTAACGTAGCACTGTCAGAAGTGACAGGGCTAACGCAAGATGCTATCTTTTCACGTGGTTTGTCCGGAGTGAAGCGAGAAGGTATATTTATCGGCGGACGTGACATTGACCTCGCCTTGAGTATGCTGAAGGCGTCTAAAAAAGCAATGTTTTCACCATTTGAATGTTCTGTTCTTGCTGATCCTTCCGGTGCATTTACCACAGCGGCTGCGATGATTGCCAAGGTTGAGTTCCACCTTAAAAATCATTTTGATACAACTTTAAAAGGCAAAATATTTTGCGCATTTGGTGCAACAGGGCCGGTTGGCAGTTGCTCGGCGATCCTGGCAGCACAACAGGGTGCAATAGTGCAATTGGTTGCTTATAACTCAATTGCTGAAGCGGAGCAAAAAGCAGCAGCCTGGAACGCACAATATCAAATTAATATGCAAGTGGTTGATGGTACTACTGAGGCGGCTAAGCAAAAGGTTTTGGAGCAAGCTGAGATTGCAATTTGTGCCGCTGCCGCTGGTGTGCAGGTAATTAGCCAAGATAACTTGAAGCATGCAAAACAATTAAAAATTGTGGCAGATGTTAACGCAGTGTCGCCGCTGGGTGTGCAAGGTGTAGGCGTGGGTGATGATGGCGCCTTGATTGAGGGGACTAAAATTTATGGCATTGGTGCCATGGCTATTGGTCAACTTAAGTATAAAACACAACATCAATTGTTAAAACAAATGCTTATGGTCGATGCTCCGTTTGAAAAACCAAAGTTTCTTGAGTTTATGGCAGCGTTTAAATTGGCGCGCGAGTTATTAAAGGCGTAATTAAAAAAACCATCCTGATTGTTGCCTTGTCTGCGCGGCCTTTTGTGACGGCCGCCAAGCGGGCAGGCTATATAGTTACGGCCATTGATGCTTTTGCAGACCAGCACACGGTCGAGTTGGCGGATATTACGATGGTTGTTGATTATGACCAGCACGGATTTAACGCTGATGCTTTATTGCGTGCCATTAGTAAATTGGATGTGAGCCAGTACCTGGGCTGCGTGTATGGTAGCGGGTTTGAAGCGCAGCCGGAGTTGTTGCAAAAAATAGCCGGTATTATGCCGTTGCTTGGAAATACGGCAGAGACAGTGCGCGCTGTTAAAACGTCATTCGATTTTTTTGCAGCATTAACGCAGTGCCATATTGCGCATCCTGACGTATATGATGCGCTGCCGGATGTGAGCCATGCGGATGGTTACTTGAGAAAGTTCGCAGGTGGTTGTGGCGGCAGCCATATTACGGTAGCGAGTAGTGAAGACGCTGAATTGGGCATTAATCAATATTATCAGCAACGCGTTGCCGGGCGTTCAGTTTCACTGTTGTTTATTGCCGATAGCCAGAACATAGCGGTGGTAGGTTTTAATGAGCAGTGGTTGAGTCCTGCCGCAGTCACGCAGTTTCGCTATGGCGGTGCGGTTAGCCGCATCAACTTGGCCCCTGCGATTCAACTGCAGTTGATAGATGCCGCGCACAAGTTAACCCGGACATTCGGGCTACTTGGCCTGAATAGTCTGGATGCCGTTGTGCAGGATGGCATTGCTTACGTATTGGAAATCAACCCCAGATTAAGCGCGACTATAGATTTGTATGATGATTTGTATGACGTAGATATGAATCCGGCTGATTTGCCGGAAAAAGAAGAAACGAACCTGCTGGATTGGCATGTTAAGTTGAGTCTCGAGAAGCAGAAGCTTGGGCATGGGCCGCACATGTCCCGGGCATTTAAGCCGTGTAAAGCTAAACCATGTAAAGCGCATGCCATTGTTTATGCGACGGCAGATATTGCAATTGCTGCCAGATTTGAATGGCCAAGCTGGGTAACGGACAATCCTTGTCCGGACACGCAGCATGAAACGATTGGTATTTTTGCCGGACAACCTGTTTGTAGCGTACTCGCATATGCTGAGTTTGCGGATGAAGCCAGGCAATTGGCGCAGGCCAGGGTTAAAATAATGCAACAATTATTACAAAAAATATAAACAAAAATATAAAAAGGGAAATGACGTGCAAAACACATTGGCATCACAATCATTAAAAAACCAACCAAGTGTGAACCAGCTAGCGGGATTGTTGGTTAAAAAATTGCTGCAACAAGCTGATGCATTACAGCTTGGGGTATCGAAACATGAGGCAGGCTGTACGATTGTTGATGCGGGTATTCAACACGCAGGTAGTGCCGAGGCTGGCAGACTGATTGCCGAAATATGCATGGGTGGTTTAGGTACGGTGTCTTTACAGGCGGACGATCGTTTTGAGCATTGGCATGAAGCCATAGCGGTGACGTCTACACAGCCGGTACTCGCTTGTTTGGCCAGTCAATATGCCGGCTGGGCGCTGAGTCATGACAAGTTTTTTTCTCTAGGCTCAGGGCCGGCACGTGCATTAGCGCAGCGCGAAGATTTATTCAAAGAGCTTGATTATGTCGATAGCGCAACAAGCACTTGTATCGTGCTGGAGACAGATAAAGTGCCACCGGTGCAGGTCATTGAAAAAATCGTGCGCGATACTAAAGTTGCCCCCGAACAATTGACTATTATTCTAACGCCGACAACCAGCATTGCCGGTGTTGTGCAAATTGTAGGCCGCGTGTTGGAAGTAGCGTTACATAAAGCCCATACTTTACATTTTCCATTGGCAAATATCGTCAGCGGTTCAGGTTTGGCAGTATTGCCGCCGGTTGCTAAAGACTTCATGACGGCGATGGGTCGCACTAATGATGCGATTTTATTTGGTGGATACGTTAATTTGCAGGTGCGTGGCGGTGATGAAGCTGCCGCCGAGTTGGCTTTAAACTTGCCAAGCAGTGCCTCAAAAGATTACGGCAAGACCTTCGCCGAGGTATTCAAATTTTATGATATGGATTTTTATAAAATTGACCCGATGCTGTTTAGCCCGGCTAAAGTGACCGTTACCAACCTGGATACCGGCAATGTGTTTGAGGGCGGACAATTGAATGCCGATTTAATTGATCTTTCATTTTCCTAAACTGCATTAGATAAATCGAGTGCGCATTCCTATTTTTACTGACGATGCCGGTTGGCAAGGTAACCAGCTTAAACAGGCATTTGCCAAACGTGGTGTTGAAACGGTTTTTGTGTCGTTGCAAGACTGCATGATCAATCTGGCGCAGCAAACCCCAAGTATTTTTATTCCACATTTTGATGTGCTGCCCCCGGCAGCCTTTGTACGCGGCATAGCGGGGGGCACCCTACAGCAAGTGATTACGCGTCTGAATGTATTGCACATGCTATCAAGGCAGGGTGTGCAAATCTACAACAAAACACAGGCGATAGAACGTACCGTAGATAAAGCAATGACGAGTTTTTTATTGCGCATGCACGGAGTGGCAACCCCAGCTACCTGGGTATGTGAATCCAGGGCGCAAATAGAGGGCATTCGACAAAACGCCAACGCGAATAATCACCAGCTAATACTCAAGCCATTGTTCGGTTCACAAGGGCAGGGTGTGCGTAAACTATTAGTGCATGAACCTTTACCGGTACCGATGCAGCAATATGTCGATGGGGTTTATTATTTACAGCAATTGATTGAAACTACCGATGTTCCGCATGATTACCGCGTGTTTGTCATAGGCGACAAAGTAGCGGCGGCAATGAGAAGGTTTGGCAGCAGCTGGGTCAATAATGTGGCGGCTGGCGGGCGCTGCGAGGCTGTCCAACCCAACCCGCAGATGGCGCAACTAGCCTTGCAGGCAGCCAAGGCGGTAGATATTGATTATTGCGGCGTGGATATTATTCAGGCTGCATCGGGTGAATATTACGTACTGGAAGTGAATAGCATCCCTGCCTGGCGCGGATTGCAGAGTGTGTCAGATTTAAATATTGCTGAAGTTTTAGTGGATGATTTTCTGCATAAATTGAGCCTTTTGAAAGAAGCTAATAGTTTGAACAATGAAGTCAAATAAATTCACAGCCGAGCAGTTAGTTAAAGCTTATAAAACAGCCTGTATGACTGAATTGCAAGCAATAAAGCCGGGGAATGTTCATGCGTTTGCGGATGGTCATGGCATGACGATACAAGACTTTATTAAAAGTGCAGATGTGACTGCAGATATTGTTGCCAATTCCGACTTAAGTTTAGGTGAGCGTATTTTTTATGCCGCAGAAGCCACACAACAGGTCGTTGGTCAAAATACTAATTTAGGTATGTTGCTGTTGTGTGCTCCCTTAATTGATGCAGCTTTGCATATGGATGATGATCAATCACTGCTACAAAGATTAAACAACACACTCTCAGCACTTACAGTAGATGATGCCCAATATGTAGCAAAAGCAATTGTGCTGGCTAACCCCGCTGGTTTAGGGGCTACGAATCAATATGATGTACATGAGAAACCTAATGTAACCTTGTTTGAAATGATGCAGGCCGCGCAGGAGAGAGACCGAATTGCCTGGCAATACGCCAATGCTTTTCAGGATGTCATGGGGTTTGGTATTACACGCTACGCCGATGCGATGATTAAATGGGAGAATCCAGTATGGGCGGTAACTGCACTCTATCTTGGTTTTTTAACCCGTAATCATGATACGCATGTTGTCCGGAAATATGGCGAGGCAATGGCAGAAGTTTTGTTGCATGAGGCTTATGATATTGAGCAAATATATTGGGCAGCTGACAATCCAAAACTGGTGCAGAAACAATTGCTTAGCTGGGATGCTGCACTTAAACAGCGCGGTATCAATCCAGGTACCAGTGCGGATCTCACTGTTGCAACTTTATTGGCAAGTTATTTGATATAAATCAATGACATTAATGACCATATTGTTTATGTGGTTTTAGTGAGTAAGGCGTTATAATGCACTTAATTCTGTGGGTGTTTGAATGTTTTGCAATCGTCGATTGAGTGGGAATTAATGTGAAAGTTAAACTATAAGAATGAAAATAGCCTTGTTAGAAGATGATTTAACCTTTGCTGAAACGGTCGTGGAGTGGTTGCTGGAAGCGCATTTTGAGGTGGACCATTTTAAGACGGGGCTTGAGTTTTTACGTAAGTTTCCACATACACAGTATGACCTTTGTATTTTTGATTGGGCACTACCAGACATGGAAGGACCTGATGTTATGGTGAGTATCAAGCTTCGTGCTACTAGATTACCCCCTATCATATTTTTTACAGGTCGATCAGAAGAAGAAGATATTGTGCGCGTCATTGAGGCTGGTGCCGATGATTACGTGGTGAAGCCTGCAAGTCGTCCATTGTTATTGGCGCGTATCAACGCTTTGTTAAGGCGTACAAATGCACAGCCTGTGAATGAATCGCTATATGAATACGGGTCGTTAAAGTTTGATATCAAGCAACGCTTGGCAACGCTTGATGGCGAGGAGATTAAGCTAACTGATAAGGAGTTTGATTTGGCACTTTATTTTTTGAGAAACGAAGGTGCTTTGTTATCAAGGACACATTTAATGAATGTGGTTTGGGGAGCATCTTCTGATATTGAGACGCGTAAAGTTGATGTGCATGTCAGCCACTTACGTACAAAATTAAAACTCTCGCCCGAAAATGGATGGAAGCTCACTTCTATATACCAGCAAGGGTACCGATTAGAACGTAGTCATTAGATATTCACTATTCTACTGTTGAATATTATGTCATGTTTAATTTTTAGGAGTTTTAGTCAAACATTACGTGGTTTGCCAGATGGAGTTGTAATTTATGTATTTGAAGATGTAATGCCAACAACGTACCTGAGCTTGAGTCGATGTTGATATAACCTATGCAACTTAATGACCGTATTTTTACAGGAACTGCACTCGCGTTGATTGCTGGTTTGCTTGCAATCAGTGGCAAACTGGCAAGTTTTGATAATCTATATTACGACTTGGGTCGTTACCTGAACTTTAAGCCCGCACCTGACAATATTGTCATCGTTGCCATAGATGAGGCAAGTCTTAATGACATTGGGCGGTGGCCATGGTCGCGTAAGGTTCACTCGGAACTGGTGAATAAACTAAGCGCAGAAAAAGCGCGCGTCATTGGGTTGGATGTTGTTTTTACTGAGTTGGATCGTAGTGCTCCTGAAGCTGACCAGTTACTGGCAAAGGCTATCGCTCAAGCCGGCAACGTGGTTTTGCCTATATTGCTTAAGGTACCATATATTGGGTCATCTATTACACAGACTTTTCCTCTGCCAAATTTTGCAGCTCAGGCAGCCGCACTGGGACGTATACATTCGCCGATTGATTCTGATGGCATTGCCAGAGGTGTATATTTGTGGGAAAGCTTGTCCGTTGATGGTTTAACTACAGTTGGTTTCCCGCATTTCGCCCGATCAGTTTTGCAAGTGGCAAATCTGTTGCCAGCGAATATAAGCCCTCCCCCGCCAACAATAAAAGTTGTTGAGCCAGCGGCTTTAGGACGAGGTGGATTTGCTTCTGGTAAGTTGGTTTCTCATGATCTGCGTAAAATAAAATTTCTAGGTTACTCGGAACATTTCCAGCATATTTCATATTCAAAAGTATTGTTAGGTCAATACCCGCCTTCTTTTTTTAAAGACAAAATCGTACTGGTAGGCACTACAGCAGCCGACATAGGTGATGCATGGTTCACCCCTGTATCAGCAGCATTGCATCCCATGCCGGCTGTGGAGTTTCACGCTAATACTATCGCTACGATGCTTGATGTCAGACTGGTTGCAGATGCGCCGCTATGGATTACTGGCATGTTATCTGTGCTGCTGGCGATTGTGCCGTTACTATGGTTTTCCAGGCTGTCACAGATAAAGTCTTTGCTTGCAGTTGTTATTTATTTTTTTATAGTGATGTTGCTGGCGGTTTTTGCTGCGTATCGATTTAGTTTCTGGATTCCGCCTTCAGGCGCGTTAGCATCAATATTGCTGGTTTATCCAATCTGGAGTTGGCGTAGACTTGATTCAGCACAAGCATCTTTAGACAAAGAACTACAAAAAGTTAGAGATGAGTTAGTTTCATTGGGTATGGAGCAGGATGATGCCGGGATACATGCAAATGAAGATCCACTGCAATCCCGTATATCCAATGTGAAATTAACAGCTAGTTATTTGCGGGATCTGCATAAGGGCAGAAGCGATACATTAGTATTTATATCACATGATATTCGTGCGCCATTAGGCGCGGCCATGATGTTGTTAGACAAGTTTGAGAATAATAAATATTCTGAACGCATGAGGCGCTTGCTTGGACGCGCACATGCTATGGCAGAAGGATTTTTACAAGCTTCGCGTGCCGAGATGGCTAACGTCAATAAGTTTAAGCAGTTAGACATGGTGAGTTTAACTCAGCAGGCTGTAGATGATATTTATGAAATTTCGATGGCTAAACAAATTAGTCTGGTAATGGATTTTCCAGAAGACAGTTTATGGATAAGAGGTGATTTTGGATTGCTCATGAGAGCGGTTTCAAACATCTTGCTGAATGCAGTCAATTATTCTCCTGAAAATGCAGTAGTTAAAGTATTGCTACATCGAGAAGATCAATCACTTAGTTTAAAAGTTGTTGATCAGGGGCCAGGTATTCCTGCAAAGAAAGTTTTAAAATTGTTCAGACGATTCAGTCGTATAGAAGGTGAGCATCAATCGCAAGATGGTAGCGGCCTAGGTTTATATTTTGTAGATGTCACTATTAAAAAACATCGTGGCAGCGTTTCTGTACAAAGCGAGCAGGGTAAAGGCGCTATGTTCATCATCTCGTTGCCGCTAGAACGTAGAAAAAACAATAAGCCTGTAGAAAATGATAGGAGGGCCGTGTTCCTGCCTACATTCAGCGACACTATTATTTGACCACAAGGTCATTTAACAACAGCGTCATTTAACGACATCATATAATTTTTAAGATATAATCCTGCTCTTGATTTTGTACAAAACGTTTGTATTCAGATAATTTTCAGGAGGCAAGTAATGGCTACTTTATTAGAGCAATTAAAAACTATGACCACTATTGTGGCAGATACAGGTGATGTTGAAGCAATTAAAGCGGTTAAACCTTATGACGCTACAACTAATCCATCATTAGTATTAAAAGCAAGCCAATTGCCACAATATGCACCATTGATTGAAGCAGCAATTGCATATGCAAAAGCACAAGGTGGTTCTAAAGAACAGCAAATTGATAATGCAGCTGACAAATTAGCTGTGTCTATCGGTCAAGAGGTTGTTAAAGAGGTTCCAGGCCGTATTTCAACTGAAGTTGATGCGCGCTTGTCATTCAATACTGATGCGATGGTACAAAAAGCTCGCAAGCTTATGAAGTTGTACAATGACGCCGGTATTTCAAAAGATCGCGTGTTGATTAAATTGGCAGCTACCTGGGAAGGCATCAAGGCTGGTGAAATTCTGGAAAAAGAAGGTATTAACTGTAACTTGACTTTGATTTTCGGTTTTGGCCAAGCGCGTGCATGTGCTGAAGCTGGTGTGTTCTTGATCTCTCCTTTTGTTGGCCGTATCCTGGACTGGTACAAAGCAAAAACCGGCGAAACATACACTTCAGAAACAGACCCAGGTGTTATATCAGTACGTAAAATCTATGCTTTCTACAAAGAGCATGGCTATAAAACAGTGGTAATGGGTGCTTCATTCCGCAATATCGGTGAAGTAACTGCTTTGGCTGGTTGTGATCGCTTGACTATCGCTCCTAACCTGTTGCAAGAGTTGGAAGCTACACAGGGTGACTTACCTCGCTTGTTGGTAGACGGCGGTGCTAAAACTGCTGCTCCAGCAAAAATGACAGAAGCAGAATTCCGCTTTGCATTGAACGAAGATCCAATGGCTACTGAAAAATTAGCTGAAGGTATTCGTGGTTTTGTAGTTGACCAAAATAAACTCGAAGCAGCCTTAAGCGCAAAACTATAATTAATTACATAAATTTTGTAATTAAAGCGTAATCAGGGCGCTTTAGAATTGACATAAACTAGCTGGGCATTTACTATAAGTGTCCAGTTTTTATAGCACTAAGTTTTATGCGCTAAGTTTTAGTGCAGAATTTGAACTAGCAGGATTTAAATCACATAGTTTAGCGTAGTTAACTTACTGTTTAATTACAGTTTTTAAGTGCGTAGTATGCGAGTTAATGCTGCAATTTAGCAATAAATCTGTAACATCTTAAAATTAATAATCGGAGAAACACCATGGCTTTAACCCAAATGGCATTAGATTCATTAGATTTTGACGCAACCGTTGCATTAGCAACTACAGTTGCTCCACACGTTGACATTCTTGAAATCGGTACACCATGCATTAAGCACAACGGTATCAAATTGCTGGAAGTTTTGCGCGCTAAATTCCCAAACAACAAAATCTTGGTTGACTTGAAAACAGCTGACGCTGGTTTCTACGAAGCTGAGCCATTCTTCAAAGCTGGTGCTGACATCGTTACTGTATTAGGTATTTCTGATATCGGTACAATCAAAGGCGTAATCGATGTTGCTAACAAATATGGCAAAAAAGCACAAGTTGACTTGATCAACGTTGCTGACAAAGCTGCTGTTACTAAAGCAGTTGCTGCTGCTGGCGCACACATCATCGGCGTTCACACTGGTTTGGACCAACAAGCTGCTGGTCAAACACCATTCGCTGACTTGGCTTTAGTTGCTGGTTTGAACTTAGGCGTTGAAATTTCAGTTGCTGGTGGCGTTAAAGCTGCTACAGCTAAACAAGTTAAAGATGCAGGCGCAACAATCATCGTTGCTGGTGCTGCTATCTACGGCGCTGCTGATCCTGCTGCTGCTGCTGCTGAAATCACAGCTATCGTTCACGGTTAATTTAACCTCTTTTCAATAAGTCATTATTGAAATGAACGAATAAAAAATCCTGACTCAGTAATGGGTCGGGATTTTTTTTGTAATAAAATTAAAAACATCATTGATTCGATAAGGAAATATCATGAGTACTAGTCAAAAATTAATTTTAGACAAATTAACCAGTGTTTTGTCTGAAACAGACAATTCTAAATCAGCTGAACTTTTAAAATTGGTTGCAGAAGCTGGCCGTACGTTCATCGGCGGTGCAGGTCGTTCTTTGTTGGTATCACGCTTCTTTGCAATGCGCTTAGTGCATGCTGGTTACAATGTAAGCATGATTGGTGAAGTTGTAACGCCAGCAATTAAAGCGGGTGACTTATTGATTCTGGTTTCAGGTTCTGGCGGTACTGAAACATTGTTGCCATTCGTTAAAAAAGCAAAATCAGTAGGTGCTAAATTGGTGGTGATTTCCATGAAGAAATCTTCAGCAATGGCTGATGTGGCTGACTTGGTAATCCAGGTTGGTAATGACAATAGCTTCCCACTGACAAAAGGTATGCCAATGGGTAGTCAATTCGAGCTTTCAACGCTTATTTTCCTGGAAGCGGCTATTGCTGACTTGATTTTTGCTAAAGGTTTGACTGAAGAAGGTATGCGCGCTATTCACGCCAACCTGGAGTAACAGTAACTTTTCAGTTAAGTATCAGATTGATTAAAAAAGCCCGATTCGTCGGGCTTTTTTATTGCAATAATCTTTTAATTTCATCAGGTGATAGCTGCTTTTTATGCAAGGCGCTAGCGATTAATGCGCCATGAATCCCTGCCTGTTCTAACGCGGTTAAATCATCAATGCCTCTTACGCCGCCAGCTGCATAAAGATTAAAGGTATTAGCGTGCTGCCTGAATTTTTCCAGTAACTCTATATTTGCACCATGATTTGCACCTACATGCGCGAGGGACATTATAATTACATCTTTAGGCCAAAATTGCGTGTTATCAAGCAATTCCAGTGGACCTTGATAGCCATTGGGCATGAAGTCCAGTGACAATACAAAGTCTGAATTTAAATATTTTTTCACTTCCAGGAAATTCTCTAGATTAGAAAAGTTTTCACTCCCTAAAATCGCGTTAAAATTGCGCCTGTGCCAAATGCTAAGCTCGTCGCCGTTGCTTATTCCAGCATCAATCCAGAGTTTGATATTAGGATAATGTTGCAGAATGGTTTCTATCACCGGAATATTTTTTTTAACATCGCCCAACTTTTGTATCGCGTTAAGATCTGCGATATAGAGCTGTTGAAAAGGGTAGTATTCAAGCAAAGCTGTGACAATCTCCAGAGGCTTGCTGGAAGGCGTTAGTAAAGACTGGATTGGCTGGTAGTTTTTTCGATCACCTTTTTTGGCATGGACGACTACGCCGTCTAATAAATCAATTACCGGGATTATCTGCATCATCGAACAAATTAAAAAAATATTGGTATGTGAGTTTATCACCGGCGGCGGTCTCGCTGCAGAACCTTTGCCTGAATCTTTAGCTAAAGAGGGGTTGCTCATGCGTGATGCACTGTTGCGTGACTTGGCTGAATTGGATCAGTTTGAAATTAATACTATGCATGATGCCAGGCTGACGCCATCAGATTTTGCCGCTCATAGCATCGTGGTTGAACCTGGCCAGTTTAAAGAGTGTTTTATTCAGGCACATGCGCAAGTAGAGTTGGTTTGGCTGATTGCACCTGAGTCTCACGGCACTTTACTGGAATTAAGCGAGTTGTGTTACGAAGCTGAAAGTCGTGAGAAGGGCGCTGTATTTTTAGGTTCCGGCTTTGACACAATGTTAACCGGTACCAGCAAAACATTATGTTTTGAGGCGTTACAGACAGCTAATATCTATACGCTGCCTGTATATGCGGGTGAAGACCTGATGCAGCAGTCTTATTATGACGGTTTACTCAAACTTAATATTGATAAATGGGTAGCGAAACCTGAGGATGGTGCGGGCTGTGAGGGGATTGAGATTTTTGATTCACTCGAAGACCTCAGGAATTGGATAGCAGAGGAGAATCGATATTTACATTATCTGGCTCAGCCTTATCAGCAAGGCACTGCTGCAAGCTTTTCTATGCTGTGCCGCAACGGCAAGGCTTGGTTGTTGAGTTGTAATCAACAATATATTGTGTGTGATGGCAGTCATTTTAAGTTAACAGGTGTTGCTGTGAACGGCATGTTAGCCTATTGGCAGCGATTTGAAACGATTGCCAGAAAAATCGCTAAAATGTTGCCGGATGCCTTAGGCTATATTGGTGTAGATGTCATTGTGGATACCGAAAATAATAAGATTTATGTGCTGGAAATCAATCCGCGTTTAACCACGAGTTATGTGGGTTTGCATGCGGCGCTAAACTACAATCCGGCAAAACTTATTCTGGATTGTGTACTGAATGACAAGTTTGAAATGCCTGGTTTCACAAAGGGTGGTCTGGCACAGAATCAGGTAGAGATTTTGCTATGACACAAACCTGCATTGGCTGGGATGTTGGTGGCGCGCATCTAAAAGCGGTTTTAGTTAGCGCTACTGGACGTGTGTTGGCCGCCAGGCAAGTGTATTGTCCTTTATGGCGTGGCCTGCATGAATTGCAGTCTGCTATCGATATAGTCCTGCTGGATTTTAATGCGAGCCAACATGCAGTTACGATGACTGGTGAGCTTGCAGATATTTTTGCCAATCGACACGAAGGTGTTCTGCAAATAGCAGATACGCTCAAGTCAAAACTCAAAGGGCACGTGCGTTACTATGCCGGCAATCAAGGCTTTGTGAATGCGGATAGCGTAAAACAATATACTACAGACATTGCGTCAATGAACTGGCTGGCAAGCGTACAATCTGTCGCATGGAATGCGCAAAAGGCTTTATTTGTTGATATCGGCAGCACGACTACTGATATTGCTTTAATTAACAACGCCAAGCCACTGGTGCAAGGTTTTACCGATGCTGCGCGCATGCAACGTGATGAATTGGTATATTCAGGGGTAGTGCGTACACCGCTTATGGCTTTGGCACAAAAAATACCGTTTGCAGGGCAACTTACCAATGTTGCCGCAGAATATTTTGCCACTACCGCAGATGTTTATACACTGACCGGTGACTTAACACTTACTGAAAACATGGCGGAAACTGCCGATGGTGCGGAGAAAAGTGTACAGGCTAGCGCTTGCCGAATTGCCCGGATGGTAGGCTGTGATGCACAGGATGCACCTATTGCATCTTGGGAGCAATTAGCTTATGCATTTAAACAGGCGCAGCTTAACCAGATTAAGCAGGCGGTGCTGAGCCAGTTATCATTGTTGCAAGACTGTTCAGGTTTGCGGATAGTCGGTGCAGGTGCGGGGAGTTTCTTGGCGGCAGAACTCGCGCAGCAATTGGGTTTTGACTACCTCGCAGTCACTGAATTAATATCATCTGATAATGATGAGTCTAAAAACATGGCGGCTGTATGCTTCCCGGCTTATGCGGTTGCTTATTTAGGGACTAACGATTTGGATGCACATCCATGACTATGCTGCGACACTCCTTAAACTATCACCATGACAGCGCACGCTTATTTACACGTATTGCGCATCAGCCATGGGCTATGTTTTTTGATAGTGCCCAGATGATAAATCCTGCAACGGGAGAGCCGGGCAGTCAATATGGTCACTATGATATTCTGGTGGCAGACCCTTTCGTTACTTTTGTCTGCGATGAACAGCAGACTTTGGTTCGTGAGCGTGAGCGTACCTATGCTTCTACTGAAGATCCTTTTGAGCTGATTAAGCAGGCATTGAAACCTTACAAAGTGGCTAAGTGCGATCTGCCATTCACGGGCGGGGCTGCAGGTTATTTTGGCTATGATCTGGCGCGCCACTTGGAAAAATTGGAGAGTACAGCGTCTAACAGTGATGCTATCCCACCCATGCAGATCGGCATTTACGATTGGGCAGTAGTGATTGATCACCGCAAAAAAACCGCACAACTGGTATCACATGGTTTTGATGCTAAAACGCGTGAAAATTGGGATGCCTTATGTAGGTTGTTTGATGCACCATTCGACAATTTATCCAAGACAGACGTTGCAGACTTTGCGGTGACATCTGCAATTCGTTCCAATATGGATAAAGCGGCTTATGGGGCAGCTTTTAATGCAATTAGAAACTATATTTATGAAGGTGATTGCTATCAGGTAAATCTTGCGCAGAGATTTTCTGCAAACGCTCAAGGTGATGCTTGGGGAGCATATCAAAAATTAAGAGAAATTAGCCCTGCGCCATTTATGGCATACATGAATTTTGACGGTATGCAGGTGCTATCAGGCTCACCAGAACGATTTTTACAGGTGGTTGATAGACATGTTGAAACACGACCGATTAAAGGCACCAGGCCGCGCGCTGACGATGCCGTACTCGATGCCCAATATGCAGCAGATTTGCAATCCAGCATAAAAGATAAAGCTGAAAACCTGATGATTGTAGATTTATTACGGAATGACATCAGCAAAAATTGTGAAACTGGCTCGGTAAAAGCTGATACATTATTTCAGCTGCAGAGCTTTGCCAATGTGCACCATTTAGTGAGTATCATCACTGGCAAATTGCAAGCTGAAAAAACAGCAATTGATCTATTGCGAGGTTGTTTTCCCGGCGGGTCTATCACCGGTGCGCCAAAATTGCGAGCGATGGAAATCATAGAAGAACTGGAACCGCACCGGCGCGGAGTGTATTGCGGCGCGATTGGCTATATTGGGTTCGATGGTAATATGGATACAAATATTGCTATTCGTACAGCTGTTTATATTACAAATGCAGAACGTGAGGGTGAAATCAGTTTCTATGCAGGCGGCGGTATTGTGGCGGATTCTGACCTTGAAAAAGAGTATGAAGAAACCCTGGATAAAGCCTCTAGCATGTTAAAAGTGATGCAGCATTTTAGTCATATTTAGGATAACTATGGAATCCAGAGACAATATATGTGGGTAGTAAAATTAGGCGGTAGCTTATTAGGTTCGCCGGAACTGCCACGCTGGCTAGAAACTTTAGTCAGGATCAGTGATGGTCAGGTGGTTATTGTGCCGGGCGGCGGCTTATTTGCCGATGCCGTGCGCGAGGCGCAACTGCTCACGCATATCAGTGACGCGGATGCACATCGGCTCGCACTGCTGGCTATGGATCAGTTTGGCCTATTGCTGGCCGCAATGAATGCTAGTCTGGTTACTGCTAGCAGTGAGCTGGAAATCGCAGAGCGCGGCTGGCAGCACCGCGCCATTGTCTGGCTACCAAGCCAAATGGTACTGGCAGATGAAAGTATACCCAGGAATTGGCAAGTGACTTCAGATAGCCTAAGCGCTTGGCTAGCCCATAAAATCGGTGCTAAACATTTGGTCTTAGTGAAATCAAAAGCGCTTACTTCTGACCCAAAACCATCAGCTACAGCATTGCAAACATTGGTAGCTGATGAACTGATAGACAATGCATTCGCTAGTTTTTACGCTGAAGATAATTTTCAAACCTGGGTGGTGAATAAAGCCGATTTTAGTGTTTTTGAGCAAGGCTTGAGTTTGTGCCAGCTTAAAGAGCTAGGCATTGCGGTGAATAAAAACGCCTAAGCAAAAACGACCGGTAGAAAAAACAGTCAGGAACTAATCACACAATTTCTCGCCGCTCGAACTTTCCGAAGTGCAGCATGATTGTCGGCAGAATCAGTAGATTCAAAATGGTTGAAGTCACCAGGCCGCCCACAATAATTGTGGCCATTGGTCCTTCAATTTCTCGCCCTGGCTGACCGCTACCTGCAGCCAGAGGTAGCAGACCAAGCGCAGTAACCAACGCTGTCATTAAGATGGAAGGCAGGCGTTCTGATGCCCCACGGATGCAGGTTTCTAGACCCCAGACGCAATTTTCTTCATCAATCAGGTGTTGGTAGTGCGATATCATCATGATGGAGTTGCGCAGGGTGATGCCAAACAGGGTGACAAAACCTACCAGTGACCCTAGTGAAATCCAGCCGCCAGTAAACATGACTGCAAGCACGCCGCCAATTAAGGCAAAAGGTAAGTTGGCAAAGGTGAGTAGCAGATTACGCAGGCGTCCGAACGCGATATATAGCATTAAAAACACTGTTACACCTGCTAACAGTGATTGCAGGATAAGTGCTTCTCTTGATTTTGCGTTAGCTTCTGCTGCGCCGGTAAACTCTAAATATGCACCTTGTGAAAGTACGAGGTCTGTTTTTAGTTTACTTTTAAGTTCATCAGTAAAAGAGCCAATATCTCGATCGATTACATTGGCAGTTACGGTTTGGATACGTTTTGCACCGGCATGCAGTATTTTAGAGCGTCCGTTTTCCTGCACAATATCGGCAACATCACGTAAGCGTAATAACTTTCCTTCAGCGTTAAATAAAGGCAAATTACCTGCCTCCTGTACGTCGTCACGTGCTTCCAGATCAAGCAGTACGCTCACGCCTATGACACGGTTGCCCTCATATACTTGAGTGACGGGGATACCTTCGTAGGCGGCGCGAATGTTATCTAAAACATCGGTGGGGTATAAGCCTAATCTTGCCATTTTTTCAGGACGCAGCCGCATGACTAATTGCGGCGTACCGGGAGGGGATTGTACTAATACATCACTGGCCCCTTTTATGCTGTTCACAATGCTTGCAATCGCATTGGCATCGCGGTCCAGTGCATCTAAATCCTGACCATAGATGTTGATGACAGTTGAGGCGGCATAGCCTGAGATGGTTTCTTCAATACGTTCAGTCAAGAATGTATTGATGGCAAAGTTAACGCCCACGAAACCAGCTTCCGCTTTTCCGTCGCCATCTCTGTCGACTTCTTCACCCGCTAGATTCTCCCTGATTTCATTGAGAATACGCCGTTGTTCCTGGCCGGAAATCGCACCGATTTCAATTTCGAATTCGCTGTAATGTGTGCCAAAGGTATCCGCGCCATTAGGTGCGCGCCCAACCCACTGCGTGACGGATTTAACGCCATTGATGCTGCGAATAATTGCTGAGACTTTTTTGCCGATTCGTAAAGACTCTTGCTCCGATGTGCCCGGCACGGCGGTCATGTGCATGATGTAATGCCCCTCATGCAGTGCAGGGATAAACTGATTTTTGAATAAGGGCAGGGTACCCAAACCAATTGCAATGAACATGAAGCTAGCTGCAAGGATTAATTTGTAATGTGTTTCAATTTTGAGCAATGAGTTAACGTACCACTTTTTAATGATGCGTATTATTGGCGGGTCTTCAGATTCCAGTTTGGCATTACCTAACAGTAGATAACAAAGTGCCGGGGTTAAGGTTAACGCTACCAATAAAGAAGCAATAATTGCAGCAATGTAGGCAATACCAAGCGGTGCAAAGAGTTTGCCGGCTACCCCGCCCAACGTCAGCAAGGGCATAAATACCAAGGCTACGATGATGGTTGCATACACCACGGAGCTACGTACTTCCATAGAAGCATTAAACACCACGCGATAGGTGGGTAATGGGGTGGCAAGCATTCGGTTCTCACGAAGCCGCCTGAAAATATTCTCGGTATCGATAATGGCATCATCCACCACTTCACCAAGTGCGATTGCCAAGCCGCCTAATACCATGATGTTAAGCCCGATATTGAAGTAGCTCATGACCACGATTGCTGTCAGTAGAGATAGCGGAATAGCCGTTGCGGAAATAAGTGCTGTACGTACGTTGAACAGAAATAGAAAAAGGACGGTAATAACCAATACTGAACCAATTAAAATATCGGTACGCACGCCTTTGATTGCGACCTCAATAAAATTGGCAGGCCTGAATAAGCCTTCGTGCAGTGATACATTTTCTGCTTCCAGGCTAGGTTTTAGCTCCTGCAATGCCTTTTCAATCGCCAGTGTTACTCCATGTGTATTGGCGCCAAGCTGACCTTGTACGGAGAGATAGACGCCGGTTTCTTCATTAATTGCAGCAGCACTGATGGATGGAACCGAGCCCTCCGCGACTTGGCCGATATCGCCCAGCCTGATCGTCTGGCCATTTTTATGCAGTAATGTGACCAATGCCAGTTTTTCTGGAGTTGTAGACTGGCCCTCGGTGTTAATCACTATGCGCTGATTCTGGTTTTCTATAAAACCGTTACCGCGTACACCGGTAGCTTTTTTTACAGCCTCCTCTACTTGTAGTAGTGAAATGCCATAGCGAATCATTTTTTCAGGGTCAACCTGTACCTGGAGTTGCCGTACTTTTCCTCCAAATACATTAACATCGGCAACACCTGGGATTGCCAGCAAATGCGGCACAATAGACCAGTCCACAAGTGTCCTTATCTCGGTGAGGCTGCGAGTTTTTGAAGTCAAGCCAAATCCGAGTACCGTGCTGGCAGAGGAGGTAAGCGGGGTGATGTTGGGTGTGATACCTTGCGGTAATTTATTGTTGATGGTCGATAAACGCTCCGCAATGACCTGACGATTACGGTATATGTCAGTTTTTTCATCAAAGATAATGGTAACGATGGATAGTCCAGGTATCGATTGTGAGCGCATGCTTTCAATACCAACTGTTCCTGCGATGCTTGTTTCAATCCTCTGTGTGACCAGGCTTTCTACCAGTTCTGCAGATAAGCCAGGTGATTCAGTCTGGATAATGATCTGGGTAGGTGAGAACTCGGGAAATACGTCTAAATTACTGCGAGTCAGGCTATAGAGGCCGTATAAAACGACTAAAGTAGCTAAGCCAATAATGACGCCACTGAAACGAATGGAAAAGCGAACTAAAGCTGACATCATGATAGGTTAGTCTTTATTCTTGGTTATATGATATAACATGGCGTTCGCATGGGGCTGCAGCAAAATTTGAAACAAATTCAACAAGTTAGTCCTCGTTTTCATTGGTGATTTGCGATTTAAACTCCTCCGATAGCAGTAACTGGGCACCGTTCGTTACCACTTGATCTTTAGCTTTTAAGTTGCCTTGATAAAACCAGCCATTTTCAACTTCTATGTCAGTGCTGACTGGAATGCGGCTAAATTTATCAGCTTCAGTTTTTTTGTATACCCAGGATTTCCCTGCATACCAAATGATCGCTGCGTTTGGAATAATAACGCCATCACTTATTTTGTTTGATGTGGCGTTAAGTGCGTTTACTTGCATGCCGGAGCGCAGTTCATTGGTTTTTGCATGATAGAAATAGGTTTTGCCTTGAATTGTA
>Ga0209593_10000435_pt1 | contig 20183 bp, 23 predicted proteins | sample PPLLaktember2015_3_FD_187260 | JGI IMG/M metagenome (GOLD analysis project Ga0209593, IMG submission 187260) | Freshwater sediment microbial communities from Prairie Pothole Lake near Jamestown, North Dakota, USA - PPLs Lake P7 Core (6) Depth... | ecosystem: Environmental > Aquatic > Freshwater...
TCACGTCGGTTGCCGACACGCCACGATCTACCGCGTCAAAGAGGAGGAGTAATGCAGTCTGTAATGGACTTCCCTTGGAGATACAAGCACTGCGCTGACAGTACGCAGGTGTCAGCCGGGCCGTGCGTGTTGCACACGATCACCATCAACCGCCTCGATACCGGAGCGTGCGTCGTGACCGTGTACGACAACCCGGCAGCGGCGGGAAACGTGATCGCAATCATTGACCTCACGCCCACGGCTGTCGTGAACGTGATGAGCACGACGCTCATCTTCGACGCGCAGTGCGATACGGGGCTCTATGCTGACTTCAGCGGGGCGGGCGGCGACATCACGGTGACGTACAAGTAGGAGGGGATCCAAATGCCTTGGAGTGTCGGCGACGTCGATCAATTCAAGAAGGGCCTGACCGACGCCGAAAAGAAGACGTGGGTAAAGGTGGCGAACGATCGTCTCGCCGCGTGCTTGAAGGAAGGGCGAACGGACTGCGAGGCGTCAGCCATCAAGCAGGCTAACGGCGTCGTCGAAGAGGCACAGCATGAGCACGCTGCACTTGGAGAGAAGATCCTCGAAGCCGTGTTCGACGAAGGCGCTACGTTCAAGGCGACGATCCAGGGCTTCCTCCGCGCTGCGAAGGCTGTCACACGTCACCCGAACATCCCCGCCAAGGTCAAGAAACAGGTCGACGAGTTGCGCGACTTGATCGGCAAGAACACCTGGGCGGACCTTGCAGTCGATTCGACCCCCACTCATGAGGCCGTACACCCGTCCGAGGGCATTAGAGAGGCCCTACAGTCGATCGCGCGGCGGCAAGTGCGTTCCCGGCTACGGGAGATGTCGCTGGGGGGTGTGTCAGTCGCCGAGTTTGAGACGAAGCTAAACGACGCGCTCAAGGCTAAGCTCGGGGCAGACTATTATCCATTCAGCGTGCTAGACGTGTACGAGAACATGGTCGTCTTCGCTGCCGAGGGCGGTATGTGGGGCGCTCCGTACACGATCAGCCTGGACGGGTCAATCGAGATCGGCAAGCCGGTGCGCGTCAAGCGTATCTGCCGCTACATCCCGGTCACCGAGAACATCCCGCAAGAGCAGTTGCCCGGCGACCGTGAGGAGCAGGGCGATGAAAGCGACTGGTGGAAGTACAGCCAGGACTGGGGCAACGACGGCGAGAAGGTGCTCGGGAGTACGGTTTCCGGCGACACGCAGGGACGCGGAACGAATGAGGCCCTGCACGAAGACGGCGCAATCGTGACGCAGTTCGTCGAAGACGGCGCACTCGTCGAAGAGGGTGAGAACGATGGCTAGGGTTGTCAGAGAAGACGGCACGGTGCGCCTGCGGATCATCGGTCCCGGCCAGGGATCGAGCGCGTACTACGAGGCCGAGCAGTTGAAGCGTGACGCGGCAGTGTTCAAGAACGCTCAGGTGTTCTGGGATCATCCGTCGACACGCGATGAGAAGGAACGCCCGGAGCGTAGCTTGCGCGACCTATGCGGCGTGGCTGTAGCCGATCCCGTGTACGAAGAGAACGGTGCAGCGGGGCCGGGACTCTACACGGACGTTCGCGTCTTCAAACCGTACCGTCCGATGGTCGAAGAGATGGGGCCGCACATCGGCGTGTCGATTCGCGCATCCGGTTCGGTCGTCTCGAAGAAGATCGGCACGGAGTCCAAGCGCGTGGCCGAGAAGTTCACCTCTGGCGGGTTCGATTTCGTGACCAAGGCTGGGGCGGGCGGGGCTGTCGTACCCCTTCAAGAGAGTGCCCGCCCTGGCGTCAATGATTTCGTAGAGGCGTTCCTTGCGGCTCATCCGCAGGAATCGGAAACGAGCGAGAGCGCACGGGCGCAGTTCATCGAATGGGCGACGGGCTCTCACACACAACAGACAGAGGAGGAAGACATGGAGCTGAAAGAGCAGCTCACGAAGTTGGAGACTGAGAACGCCGCCCTCAAGGAATCGCAGAAGCAGCTAGAACAGGCGCTCGTTCTCAAGGAAGCCGGGGAGATCGTAGACGCTGCGCTCATCGCCGAGAAGGATCTGCCGGACATGGCGCGTGCCCGTCTGCGAGAGGCCCTCAAAGGCAAGCAGACGTTGAAGGAAGGCAAGCTCGACAAGGACGCGCTGACCGCTCTCGTCAAGGAAGCCGCGAAGGCGGAGCGCGCGTACATCGAGAGCCTGAAGCCGCACGGCGTCACCGGCATGGGACCGGCTAGCGGCGCGGACGACGGCAAGGCGCGGCTGCGCGAGTCGTATGTGCAGATGCACTTGCAGAACGGTGAAACGAAGGAAAAGGCCGAGCGGCTGGCTGACCTCGCCGTGCTCGGACGATAGGAGGGAACATGCCTGCTTTGTATCTGGCAACAGGAAAGACGGCTGGCGAGGAGTGCAGCTCCACTTACGAGGGGCGTCACATTACGCTCGAAGAGTCGTACCTGACTCACCCGTATCATGCGGATGGCTTTGTCGATAAGGGCGATCCGTGCAACGTCGGGGACATCGTAGGTGTCGCGTTCAACAGCGCGGCTGCGGCGACCGACTACATCGCTCTTGACACCGAAGGCATCTGGTTCTTGAACATCATCGCATCCGACGACGTCGGCACGAGCGCCGTTGCTCCAGGAGACGAACTCTACATCAACACGGGCGTCGTCTCGAAGCGTGCGAGTGGTATCCCGTTCGGTAAGGCGCTTTGCACGCTGACCGGATCGGTCAGCAATCAGGTCGGCGCGGTCAAGGTCCACTGCGAGCTGCGCGACCTCGATCCGAGCATGATTATCGTCTCGGTCGAAGGGAACGACACCACTGGGAAAGGCTGCTGGGATTCTCCGTACGCCACGATCACGAAGGCGTTCACGATGGTCACCGCTACCCGCAAGACGATCTACGTCCTGCCGGGAGACTACGCCGAGGCGGCTGCGCTGACGTGGCCTAGCATCACCGGTACGCGCCTAATCGGAATGGACGGACAGGGTAACGTCACTATCTCGAACGGTGGTGCCGGTACGTGGGTGCTCACGATCAACCCGACTGTCCAGACTGGATCGTTCGAGGCGTTCATCGAGAACATCAATATCGACCACGGCGACATCATCGGCCTTGAGATCAACAACACGGCGACCGCGAAGAAGGTCATCGTCCACCTCAAGAGCGTGTCTGCCGAGGCCGGTAGCGGTGACTCGATCAACGTCACCCATACCGATGCGGCGAATGCCATCCGCCTCTATGCGAAGAACTGCCACGAGATCGAGGGCCTTGTCGATTGGCAGATGAAGAACGCGAGCGATCGTATTCGTTTCTACGAGAGCGTTCTCGCTGGCGGACTCACGACTTCGGCGGACGTTATCGCGGGGGAACTCACCCTGAGCAATACGGTGATCCTCACGGGCGCACTGACGATTGGCAACGCGGCCAACATCCTGACCTATCGTGGATGCCTGTACCGCACTGACGCCGATCCGTCCATCTACACAGAACTCGCAGACGGCTACTCGGCGTAGCAAAGGAGATCCTAATGCCTAACCTGACATTCGCGGAGGAGACTCAGCTTCAGGAAGCCTTCCGCCCTGTCCGTGGTACGTTCACGGAAGCACAGGTCGCGGAGGCTGTTGACCTGATCCGCAACGCTCAGCACATGCCAGCCCATCGGCACGAGTACATGCTGCGCGAAGCGATCACCACGTCAGATTTCCCGTACCTGTTCGGGATCGTCATCGAACACGAGATGCTGGCCCGCTACCGTTTCGCGGCAGCGGACTGGGAATCCTGGACGAAGGTATCGACCGTCCCCAACTTCAACATCCACCAGCGCCACAGCCTCGATGGACTGACTGGACGGCTGGCTCGCGTCGGAGAGAAGGGCGAGTACCTCGTCTCGACGAAGCCTGACCATGGACGCCGGTATCTCCAGGTCTTGAAGTACGGCGCACAGTTCGACATTTCGTGGGAAGCCCTCATCAACGACGGGCTTGGCGCGTTCTCGGACATCGCGCAGCGGTACGCTGACGCTGCTCGGAACACGGAATCGTTCCTCGCTACGTCGCTATATTGCTCTGCGGCTGGCCCGAACGTGCTACTCTACGGCGCTCCGATCGTCGCCCCTGACGGTGCGAACGTGACGAACCTCGGCGCTCTCGCCCTCACGATTGCGAACCTCGAAGCGACGATGGAACTCATGTCGGCGCAGACGGACGCAAACGGCGACCCGCTCGGCATTCGCGGTATGCACCTCGTTGTACCGCCTAGCCTGGAGTTCACCGCTCGGCAGATCCTCACGTCCTCGACGAAGATGTGGGTCGAGCTTGGCGGTATCGGCGGCCCGCTCCCGTACCCGACGAACAACGTCATCGGGCAGATCGGCTTGCAGCTGCACGTCGACCCGTGGCTGCCGGTCATCGACGCGACGGGTAACGATGTCGGCACCTGGTACCTGTTCGCTGACACTACACAGGGCTACGCGATTGAGTATGCGCGGCTGCGCGGACACGAGGTACCGGAAATCTGCATGAAGGCCAGCGACAAGGCGAGCCCGAGCGGTGCGCCGCTGTCTCCGTTCTCCGGCGACTTCGCAACGGATAACGTGTTCTACCGGGTGCGTGTGGTCGGAGGCGGGACGCAGCTTGACCCGCGCCTGACTTACGCGCAGGTTCACACCTAGCCGATGCTAGGAGGTGTCCATGACGCCTGACAGCGTGACGAAGTTCAGAGTTGGATCACAGGCGATCGCCGCAGCGGTGACCGCCGAGCAGTTGCCTGCCCTGGCAGCGGCCAACGGTATGGCGATTGTCGTGAAGGCGCGGGACACAAACACAGGATCTATCTGGATCGGTCACTCCAAGGCGACGGCTGAAGCTCACCACTTCAGCCTCGCCCCCGGAGCGTCCATCCATATCCTTGTTGACAATCTCAGCGACGTGTGGGTTGACGTTGAAGTGAACGGAGAAGTCGTCGAATGGATCGTGGAGGTGGGCTATGGCGCAGTTTGAGGCAGGGCCGATCTCACCGGCACTCCAGGCGACGATCAATGCGACCAACGCGGCGCTCGGCACACGTGCCGACGCGGCCGCCGAAGGCGCAGTGACAAACACCGACACGGCGATTGCGTACCTGAAGCAGCTTGTCATCGCAACGGATCGCAACGTCGGCGCACCGACTAGCGGCATGGCGATCACGAAGACGCTGTACGTGAGCGCGACGGGGACGGATGCGGATGGCCTCAGTTGGGTCACCGCGTTTCACACGATCAACCAGGCGCTCGATGCGGCGTCACTTGCTGCCGGTGACTGTACCCTCATCCTCATCTCGCCTTCGTCGGTTGCTTACGACATCAACGTGACCGGCGATCCAACCTGGGCAGCGAACGTGATCCTTCAAGGCACGTACCGTACCTGGACGCGGATCGTCAACACGCATGTCGGAGCGACTTCGATCCTCAAACTCACGGGCAAGGCTGGCGCGATCTCCCTCAACTTCGACCTCGGCGCGACGGATAACGACGGCCTCATCTTCACGGGGCCGGGATTCCTCGTCCAAGGCTGCTTCTTCACGGGCACGGCGTTGACCGGAGCGGCAACGGCCCTCGATCTCGTCGGCGCTGCCCAGATCATCAATGGGCACGTCGGCGACTGCGAGTTCATCGGCAATCCGACGAACATGACCGCGCTGAAGCTGACCAAGATCGCCTACTCCGTCTTCATGGGCTTGAAGATCGGCAACTGCCTAGCCGGGATACAGATCACGGACGCGGAATCTGACTACAACTACTTCTCCGATATCCTGCTAATGGACAACGCGATCGGGCTCGATGTCGACGCTGGTAACGGTCAACACTTCATCGACGTCCTCATGAACGGCAACACCGTCAACATCGACGACGAAGTTGGCGACCATATGTTCGTGCGGATATCTGACCAGTTCCCGCTCACAACCTACCCCGACAACCTCACGGGAGTCAGCGTACCGACACACCTCAACGCAGCGACATGGGGCGTCGATACGGAACTGCGATCGGCGGCGACAGCGACGAAGCCTTTCCAAGTCGTCAACGTCTACGCAGTGCCAAGCGTGTCGGAGATATTCCGCATACGACTGAGCGCTGACAGCGGAGCAACGTTCTTCTCGGACATCATCGTTGATGCCGTGAAGAAGACGAGCGTGCTGTCGGGGACAGGAACCGAATACGTGTTCAACCAGGGGACGCGGATCAGCGCATCGTGTCAAAGCCTTAGCGGCGGCGACACGTTGGCAGTCTGGCTGAAGATCCAGGAGATATAGGAGGACTGATGCGCCGGAAGCCGGAAGCGATCACGCGGGATCAGGAGTTCTACGACTCGATCCTCGTTGAATTGCGCGAGCTGCGTTTGCAGGTAACCGCGATCGCACAAGCGGTATCCGGCGCTCCGTCCACGTTCAAGTGTGAGCAGTGCGGGCAGGGGTTCGTGAGTCAGCGCGCCCTTGCCGCACACCTCAAGGTTCACAAGGAGGGCCCGTGAGCAAGTGGGGCCGGTGTCTACTTCACTCTCTGCTTGACCGGATGGAGGAAGAGGACAAGGATCGCCCCGGCACTGACGGGAATCTCGCACGGGAAGTCTACAAGGCAATCCGTGAGTACGTTGAGGAGCTAGAAGGGAAGGCGGGTGTAGAGCCATGGCGTACACATACGTCCTGACAACCGATGTCGGCAAGGTGCGGGCGTTGACCCGCGACACACGCGGGCCTACTACCGTCTTCTTCCAGGATGAGGAGATCGAGCTTTACAAGGAACTGAACGGCGGCGGTAGCGATACCGTCACGATCCTCAACACGGCGGCCCAACTGCTCGACGTGTGGGCAACCGATGAAGCGATGGTGACGAAGGCAGTACAGCTACTCGACGTCATGACCGACGGCCCGGCAGTCGCTCGGCAGCTACGGTATCACGCGGTGCTCTTGAGGGAGCAAGCGGAGGCGCTGGCGCTTGAGGGCGACGCTGGATTCGATACAGCGGAGATGGCGCTCGGCCCGTTCTCCATCCGCGAGCAGATCGAGAACGAAGCGTTGAAGGACACCGAATGACGACGGCGATCTTCCATCCCAACATGCTGGCCCGGCTGGCCGACTTCTTCCCCGGTCTGTGTACGATCCAGGCACGGGTAGATACGCAGGATGCTGTCACGGGTGAGGTCACAAACACCTGGGCGAATCTTGCGGGCCACGTCGACCTGCCGTGTACGCATGGCCCATCGAAGGGCGATGAAGTGAAGCGCGCCGATCAGACTTACGTTGTGTCCAACTACACGCTGGCGCTGGCCGGCGACTATCCGACGATCAACGAGACAATGCAAGCCGTGGTCGACGGGACGGCATACGAGATCCTGCTTGTGCAATGTGACAGCCACGGCATGAAGACGCGGATACTGACGCGGAAGGTGACGTGATGGCTGACGCGGTGACGATGCGCCTAGAGATCAAGGGCCTGCCTGAGCTTCTCAAGAAGCTGCAACAGCTAGGCGGCGACGTCGAGAACGCTGTCGCGGCGTCACTGATGGCCTCTGCTCTGCAAGTCGCCGGTGACGCCAAGCGGCGGTCACCCGTGAAGACGGGCAACCTCATGCGCTCGATCACCGCTACCGGCGCACAGGACGGGCCGATCACCGACACGGAAGGAATGCTGCCCGAACAGAGCGTCGCCAGCCTGACGACGAACATAAAGAAGGGCGGCAAGGCAGATGCCTACATAGGGACGAACGTTTGCTACGCGAAGCGCATGGAGTTCGGCTTCAAGGGACCGGACAAGCTGGGGAGGATCTACGATCAAGGTCCACGTCCATACTTGCGCCCCGCTCTCGACGAGAACAAAGACAAGATCGAGCGGATATTCCGTAGCGGATTGCAGGCGGTAATCAAGAGCGCGGAAGAGAAAGCCGCGAAGGCAGGTGGATGATGGCCGAGCCGGAAAGCGGGTTGCGAGCATGGGCGCTGGCTGACCCAACGGTTGCCGGGCTGATCGGTACGCGGTTCTATCCTATGGTACTGCCGCAGACGCCGACGCTACCAGCCTGCACGTACTTCCGCGTCAGTCATCGCATCCCAGATGAGATCCCGTATCCGACGATTCGGATGCAGGTCACCTGTTGGGCGACTACACATAGCGGCGCACGGGCACTGGCAACGGCGCTAGAAGCCGCAGCTGGCAAGAAGAAGGGCACAAGCGCGGGCGTGGAGATCAAGTATGCGAGTGTCGCCAACGATCTCGACATGCGCGATCCAGACACCGGCTACTACATGGTCCCGGTGGATTTCAAGGTGACGTATAGGAGAGTGTGAAATGGCACAGACCACAGTTCAACAGAGTCAGACCATCCGGTTCGGATCGGCGAAATGGGAGATGGGGGCCAACGTTGGCGCTCTCGTCGACATGGGTGCGATCCGCAACGCAGCGTTCGAGTACACCTTTGACAAGGTTGAGGTCAAGTCCGACAACGCGGGGATCATCAAGCAGGCTGTAGCGAACGAGCGTGCCTCGCTTGGCGGTGACCTCATGGAGATCAACGCGACGAACCTCGGTAGCTTCTACAGCGGCGTCCTGACTGCCGCTTCTGTCGCTGCCGCTCCCGTCGCCGTAACGAACGAGACGCAGATTCTCACCGGTACGACCGAGAACATCCTGGCGCATCGCAACGCGGCGGGGACGGAAGTCGCTTCGATCGTCGTCACGAATGCTGCGGGCGCGGTGACCTACATCCGCGACTGCGACTACATCATCAATGTAAACGCCAACGGCTACACCACGATTGCGCGGGCCTATCCGACCGTGATCGAAGGTCCGACGGTTGTCTGCGCTGTCACGGGCACGACGAACTACTTCCTGAGCGCAGGTTCGTGGAACGTACAACCCGCCGTCGGAGATCATATCTACGTCACCGGGTTCACCGATCCCGCTAACAACGGAGTTAAGACGGTCACCGCCGTCACCACCACGCTCATCACCGTCTCCGAAGTGCTCGTCAACGAGGCGGAAGGCGATACGGTCACGATCACCCGGGGCGGAATCCAGACCGGCGATACGACGCTTGTCGACTACAGCTACACCCCGAGCGCATCGAAGACCCTCAAGGGCGGCGGGCTCACCACCTTCACCGCTCGCGTCTGCCGGTTCACGAACACGAACGCAGCCGGGCTGACCTTCGTTATCACGATCTTCTCCGCAACGCCTGACGGTGGAATCACGATCGACTTCCCCGCCGACGACGCGGAAGATCCAGCTCTGTGCCCTATCAAGATGGTCGGCGTTTGCGATACCACGCTGACTGCCGGAGAGCAGCTATTCGAGTGGGAAGATAACCAGCACACGGTCTAGCCGTGAGGAGGTACACGAATGACTTGGGTTGAGGAAGCGCGGGAGATGCGCAGCGGCGGGATGACCTATCACGCGATTGGTCTTTCCGTTGGGAAACACAGTGCAACCGTTTCCCGCGCCCTCAATCCAGAGCGGCCACACCGCAACAGACAACGGGATTGGTACATCAAAAACCGCGCGGAGATCCTTGCCAAGAGGGCAGGATACTACGCCGAGCACACGGAAGAGATCAGTGCTTACAAAGCGGTGTGGCGGGAAGAAAAACGAGAGGACAGAAAGGCGAAAGACCGAGAGTATTACGCGGCCCATAAGGATGAGCGGAAGTCCCAGATGCGGGCCTATGCCGCCGAGAACCGGGAACGCATTCGCTCATATGCTGCGCGCTACCGGAAAGAACACCCAGAAGTCGAGATCGAACACGGCGCGGAAAGGAGAATGCGTATCTCTGGGTCCAGCTCCCCACAAGAACGAGAAGCCGCTAGGAAGTTCATCCACAAAGTGAAGACGGCGCAACGAGCAATATGCTATCTGTGCGGTAAGCGCCTATCGAGAGGAGAACGAACAATAGACCACATCATCCCGCTTGCGAAAGGGGGCAGGCACGTTACGAATAACCTGGCTTGTGCTTGCCGTAGTTGCAACAGCAAGAAGAAGGCGAAGCTTCCGGAAGAAGTCGGAGTGTTGTTATAGGAGGGAACGGTGGAACAGGAAAAGGCAAAGCCGATCACGATCAAAGACTTCGACGCGGTAGCCCCCGAGAAACGGCAAGCACGCATCGGCGGGCGGGTAGTGGACATCGGGTTCATCCCCGCCCGCGTGCTGTTCGACATTGCCAGATTCAAGGACGATATGGACAGCGGGAAGCTATCGACCACCGAGCAGATTACAGCAATGGTCGAGCTTGTCGCCCGTGTGACGACGCGGAGTGACCCAGCGATCACGGCGGACTGGTTGCTTGAGAACGCCTCGATCCAGGGCCTACTCGACTTTTGCTCATGGGTGATGAATCCCGCTGCTCAGAAGGCCAAGGAGTACGAGGACAAACAGGGAAACGCGGAAACGGCCAAGTCTCCCGAATTGAACTTGGCCGAATCCTAGCGAAGCTGTCGATCTCGTACCCAGGCACGACGCCGGACTACTGGCTAGACGAGCAGCCGCTAGAGAACTGGTTCATGTTCGTCGGGTACGCGGAGGAAGAGAAGATGCACGATGCGAGAGTGCTGATCGGGACGTGGGCGGCGGCGCACACGAAGAAGGGGCTGCCGCCCGAGAAACGCTTGATCGTGTCCTCCGTTGACGAGTCGCCGGATAGGGCCGCGTTCTACCGCAACCCGGAGATCCGCAAGCGCATCGTGAAGGGGCCGCTATGAGCCAGATCGGGACGCTATCTATCGGCATCATCGGCGATATGGCGGGGCTATCAAAGGCTCTCGACAACGCCAAGAAGAGCGTCACTGACTTCGCGACGAAGACACAGGCTCTAGGGAAGCAAGTCTCGGACGCTGGCGTACAGATGACGAAGTGGGTCACTGGCCCGATCGTCGCGGCTGGCGCTGGCATCCTTGCCCTGACGACGAAGGTCGCCAACTACGCTGACGAGTTGCTTGACCTCAAGGCGCAGACGGGGCTCTCGACCGACTCGCTACAAGAGTGGCGACACGTCGCGGAGATCGCTGGCGTTAGCGCCGACACGGTTGCCAACGCGGTGATCGGCCTTACGCGCCGTCTGCCGTCGCTTGCCGAAGAGGGGTCCGTCAGCTCAGAGCAGCTTGCCAAGCTCGGACTCGCCTTCGAGGACTTAGCAGCGATGGACCCTGAAGACACGATCGACACGCTCATTGATCGCCTGTCGTCCATGGAGGATGTCACTGAGCGCAACGCTATCGGCGCGAAGCTGTTCGGTGGGGCGTGGATTGAGATGGCCCCGATACTCGACGAGGGCGCGGAGGGCATCAAGGCACTACGTGAAGAGGCGCACGAACTCGGGATCGTCGTCAGCGAAGAGAGCCTCGATCAGATTGACGCATTCCGCAAGGAGTGGGTCAAGGTCAAGGAGCAGTTCGCTGGACTGTTCCGTGAACTCGGCATGAAGCTGATGCCACTCATGCGGGACACGTTCATTCCCATCATCAAGAATACGATCGTTCCGATGCTGAAGACGTTCGCCGAGAAGATCGCGGCGCTCGTCACATGGTTCGGAAGCCTAAGCCCGAAGACGCAAGAGACGATCGTGAAGCTAGTCGCGCTCGCTGCCGTGGCGGGGCCGCTCGTTCTCACCGTCGGCAAGCTCATCACCGCTGTCGGAACACTATCGAAGGCGTTTATCGCGTTCGCTACGAATCCGATATTGCTCGGACTGGCTGGCGTAGCGGCTGTCATCGTCACGCTCATCTCACGCTTCAACGATGCGAAGCAGGCAACGTTAGAGCTTGAACAGTCTTACGTCACAGCGGCTTCCAACATGATCGCCGCGAGCGCTGATCTGTCCGAGGCGCTGGATGCGCTGGCCGCTGGCGTAGGCGACCTAGACTGGATCTTGAGCGAGGCTGACTTCTCCGCGTTGATCTCCAACCTCGACGCGCTCAAGGAGTCTCTGACGGGCGTTCCCGCTGACGAGATCGAGACGCGCTGGGCCGATGGCGTCAACCGGATCTTCGATGCGCTCGAAGCGGAGTACCCGAACCTACAGAAGATCCTTGAGACGTACCGACGCGGCTTCCTGGAGAAGGGCGAGGAGATGGCCGATGGGCTTATCAGTGGCTTCCGCGAGCAGGCGTCGGCCTTCGGTGACGCAGTAGACGCGACAGTCGCTGTCGGCCTGGGCTCTGCCGCCAACGCTACAGAAGGCTTCTCTGCGCTGGGGACGGAGGCCGGTGTCGCGTTCGGCGAGGGATTGTCGCTTGGACTCAACGAAACAGCGAAGACCGTAGACGAGTCGTTCTCCGCTGTCGGCGATAACGCCCTACTGAATCTACAGACGCAAGGCAGGATGCTCTCCACGGAAGCCGAGCGCATCGCCGCCGATACCAAGGCGCGGCTGGATGAACTCATGCGCCAGTCTGCCGAGACAATGCAGCAGGCGGCGGAAGGCTACACGCCAGCGTTCGCAGACTTGCAGACGCAGGTCAATGCCGCTGTGTGGGCGTTCGAGATGGCGAAGCAGACATTCGGCGAGCAGTCGCTTGAAGCCGCCGCTGCCTTCCAAACGATGCTCACGGTGCAAGAGCGGTTGAAGAGTGTTTCGGACGATCTGTTCACGAACCTCAAGCAAGTCAACGGTCCGCTGCTCGATCTGATCGTCTACATGCAGGAATACACCGGGGAGCTAGAGGCGAACGAACAGTTCATGCAGTCGTTCATCGCGCACCAGCTACACGCGAAGGATGCACTTGCCGGGCTGGGGATCTCGGTAGAGCAGATGACCGGCCAGTGGTGGGAATACGCTGGGATCACGCGCACTGCGCTTGAGACGGTTGAGGATGAGACGAAGAAGACGACCGAAGCGACGGAAGATCTCGGCAAGGGAACCGATGTCGTTTTCGGGAAGTGGCGTCCGGTTCCGGGGATCGTCGGACAAGTAACGACGGCGCTATCCGCCATGAGCGAGAGTGCCAAGGTCACCGCCGAAGAGTTCCTCACGTCCGTCGCGGGCACCATGACGAGTGCCTTGACGGAGTTCGGCGAGAGCATCATGACGATGGCCGACACGAACAAGAAACTCGCAGAAGATCACAAGGCGACACTTGAACAGATCGACACCGACTACCAGACTGCCGCGACCTCCGCTGCTGACGCCCGCGACAAGGATCTTCAGAACCTCAAGGATCAACTCGCCGACGGCAAGATCACGCAAGAGACGTACACCCGCGAGATGCGCCAGGTGTGGGCCGACTACAACACGAAGTTCATCCAGGCAGAGAAGGACCGTGAGGGCGCGCTGGATGATGAGAAAACGGCATACGAAGAGCAGAAGGTCACGATCGGGAAGCTCGTCGGCGACCTCGTACATACCGTCCTGACTGGGATCGCCCGCACGTTGCTGGGCTACGCGGCGGAGCACTTCGCTCTTGGGCTTATCAATGCCGCGCTATTGAACTTCGTCCAGGCGGGGAAGGAGTTTGCGGCGTCTGGTATCGCAGCCTTGGCCGCCGCTGGCATGGGCATCTTCGAGTCTGCTATCCCGTTCGCCAAGGGCGGCATGGTCGCGGGCGCACTCGGGGAGCCCGTCCCGGCAATCGTCCACGGCGGCGAGATGGTTCTGACGCCCGAGCAACAGCGAGCCGGGCTGATCGACTACGAGATGATGAGCCATGCGATGGCTGACGCGCTTGAGGAAGTGCTACCCGGCAAGGATCGCCCGCTCTACCTCGTCACGGATGGGAAGGTATGGGCGAGGACAATGCTCCCTTTCCTCCAGGGTGAAGAGAAGCGGCTAGGACTGGTGACGCCATGAGCGCAGCGGGTCGATTCTGGCTGGGGCCGTTGGGTACTGAGTCGCTGTTTCAGCAAGACGGATTCGCGCTGGGGACCGAGGAGTTCGAGATCAACCGTGAGGGCCGTGTGGCGAATGGCGCACTCGTGATCGACGTGATCGCCTCGAAGAAGAAGTTCACAATCAGCTACACGACGGCGGTGGGGCAGGACGCGCTAGACGATCTTGTCGCGCTGTACGTGCTCGGCGTCACGGCTACGCTCAGCCTCATCATTGAGAACAACGATGCGACGACGACTAGCTACACCGTGAAGTTCCGCCCGTTCTCGAGGGTGCGGACAGCGACGAAGGATACGTGGCTCTACGATCCAGTGACGTTCACGCTAGAGGAGGTCTGATGCCTTACGTTGGAAAGAGTAGGCCGAAAGCGTCTATCTCTGCCAGGGTCATCAAGGCGGACGGGACGATTGTCGACTTGGGTGTGATCGCTGGCGAAGGAAAGAAGGAACCAGCGAATGAGGAGAAGGGCCGCAAAGGGCGAGAGCTGTTGAACAAGCTGTTCAAGAAGGAGGCCAAGAATGGCCGCTGACGTAGTGTACTGCGTAGATCAGGGATTGGCGATCACGACGGACAGGCTGTTGGCAACGCCGACGGTACTGAGTCCACACTGGGTTCACTGGGGAATTGGGACGACGCCCGCTGCGGCGATCAATACGGTGCTCGAATCGCCTGGCGCGGAAGCTCGCACGGTTGGCACGGACACCGTAGAGACGACCACTACCACGGGCGACACGTATCAGGTAGTAGGCACGATCACCTGTGCGGGTGCAGGCAAGGCGATCACGGAGTGTGGGCTGTTCAACCACCTAACGAGTACGACGGGGTATCTGTACTTGCGGGCGACGTTCGATGTCATCAACGTGAACGTCGGCGACTCGATTGAGTTCACCTGCAAGGTCCAGTACACGAACCCGGCGTAGTCGGGGCGTTCGGGGCTTGTCTTTGGGCAGGCCCCTCGGGGGTGAATGATGGCGAAACCGTATGCAGTCTTGAACGAAGTACAGGACGAGTTGACATCGAACTTCGTCCACGGCACAGACAACCATCTTCACCTCGTCTCTGCCGCTGCATTTGATTCCGGTGGAGGGTACATCCGTGTCGAGACGGCGGATGGTACTCACTGGGTTCTGTACGAGTACACTTCCGTAGCGACGAACGATCTAAACGGCCTGACGCCGTGTACGCTTGGCGTGGTTGAGACGGACGCTGCGTACACGTTCACAAGCGGCTCAATCGTATCGCGGGTTGTGATGGCCGAGGATGTTTCGGAACTCATCACGGGGCCAGCCAGCGCGACGGACGGTGCTCCGGTGGGCTTCGATGGCACGACGGGATCGAAGGCCAAGGAACTGACAGCAGCGGCGCTGTCTTCCTACCTTGGCACGTTCACGAGCGCGAGCGTGACGCTTTACGTTGCGAAGACGGGGAATGACGGGAATGCAGGAACGTCAGGAAGCCCGAAATTGACGATCACTGGCGCGTTGAACGCGCTGCCGATCACGATTGCGCACGCCTGTTACATCAATGTGATGAATGGAACGTACACGGAATCTCTGACGACTCCGCTCAGCCGGTTCAACGTGCTGGCGTCGCTGACGATCCGAGCCATGAACACGTCCGACGTGGCTCTACACTGTCGCGGTGAGGCAACGGCTGGCGCGGCCACGACCATCACCGTGGAAGCCGCCCACGTCACCGCGGACGATCAGTGGAATGGCGGGCAGGTCATTCTATGGAAGGACACTGGCTCCGGGCAGATTCGCGACATCACCGACTCAGACGAATCCGACAATACCGTCACGGTGGCGACGTGGGACACGAACCCGGCCAGCGGGACCGACTACATCCTCACGGGCCTCGTGGTCATCGACGGCGACACAGTGAGCGCGGTGTCTGCGTCTGGCTGCCGCAACGTCTATTTCGAGGGCATCCGGTTCACGGTATCGGGCTCTGACGCTTATAATTGCGTGGACCTCAACGGCTTCTCATACCTGACGTTCACCAACTGCCTATTCGACGACATCTACGCCTTCAGTTGCGGGACCTCGTCAGCGGCGATGATCTGGTACTGCGGCTTCCGTATCCCAGCGAGCGGATACGGGCTCACATGCCAGACCGGATCGTTCGTCACTGTCACTGGCGGCGTTGCCTACGGCGCGAAGTCGAGCGACTTTGGCGTGTACGTCGCATCGGGCGGGACAGTCAACGTGGCGAGTCTCCAGGTGCGGCACTGCGCAACGGGCGTGCGAGCCGCATCTGGCGGCTGGCAACTCGGTTCCTTCATCACCTACACAGACAATACGACAAACACGAACCCTGATACCCCGTCTGATACAGCCGCAATCGTGGCGGACGGCTTCGCGTTCATACAGGATCAGAGCTAGGAGGCTCTATGGGTGTCTGGGGGCGGGATCGCTACGGGGCAGAGACGGCGCTAGGCGGAGGGATCTGGGTTCCTCCGCCCGATGCGTTCGTGCAGACGCGGATCACGCTCGCCATGGCGACGGACAAGGATTCTGTCACGGTCAGCCTCCCCACTGGCTGGTATCGCGCCGTCCTCGATACGGGAGTTCTCTACGACTTCGCGGAGGAAATGCCGTGGGCGCTGCACGGCGGGGCGTACAACGACGTGAACAAGGCAACGGTCTACGCGGTCGCGGCAGACGATTCACAGGAGTACGTGGGTGAGATTGAGATCCTACGCCAATCTGAGCGTGTCCTCTTTGAGCGGTACGGATTCGTCCAGCAGTATGGTTACGTCCTGATCGGGCGTTGCTCGTTCGAGCTATCCGATCCTGGGACGACAAGCTACTCGACGACGAGTATGGCCGAACTCACGGCGAGTGAACAGGCGGCGATCCGCGATCTCTTTCCTAGCATCACAAAAGCACAGGCGACGCCAGATCAGTCGCCATCTGTGGCGCTTGAGAACGCCATCGCGGTTCAGGAAGTTCTCGCGCCGTACCTCCTCAACAACGGACCCTCTTCGATCTGGAGCGGATCGCACACGCCGTCTGAATGCTTCGACCTTGTGATGAATGAAGACGCGCCCGTGATGTGCGGAATGGCGCAGCTTCTCTACGCCTATCTCGCCATCTCGACCCGCAACTTCACAGCGGCGGATGTGCATAAGACGAATCTGCGCCGCTATGCGGACATCCCGGGGATCACGATGAACAGCCATGCCGTGATCGCTCTAGACGCCTCGGATGGTTGGTTCATGTTCGATCCGTTCGCGGGCGTGTACTGCACGAACGGAGCGAACCTACTCAGCGCGGACGAGATCAGATCCGCCGACAAGGACGACGTGACGGTGAACGCGATCGGAGACGCCGCCTGGGAACCGGACTTCGGGCCTGCCCCCTACGACTACAACTACTTCTGCCACTTCAACTACATCGAGCACCTCACGTTGACGGGAGTGGGATAGCGTGTTCGGACACAACCGCTACGGGACAACGAGGTATGGATCGAAAGGACCCGCGCTTGGCGTCACCTATACGAAGACCGTAGCGACGGCGACCGTAGCGACTGTCGGTTCGGTGCCCCGCGAAGCTGGCAAGCACGTCACCGGAACCGTCCAGGCGGTGGGGACGTCTATCAGGCCGGTCAAGGTCACGCGAGCCATTAGCGGGGCCGTAGGATCGATCGGTGCCGTAGCGCGGGCGACTTCCAAGCATGTCGCGGCGGCGACAGTCGCGACGGTAGCAACGGTTCCTAGCAGATTCTATCGCTGGATCAAGGTAGTCGCTACGGCTACGGTAGAAGCTGTTGGCACTGTCACCCGCAAGACCGGCCAACACGTAACCGCCATCGTCTCGACGGTCGCATCAATCACGCCGCGCAACATCAAGCGGGCGATTTCGGCGACGGTCGACACGCTGGGGACGGTTGCTCGATCCACGGCCAAGCACGTCGCCGCCGCCACGGTTTCCACGGTCGGCTCGGTACTCCGTGGGATGGTATGGCACAAGCTAGTCGCCACGGCGGTTGTCTCGACAGTGGGCACGGTCAAGCGGAAGACGGGCAAGCACGTCACGGGCACGGCTACCGCCATCGGGCTCAGCATCCGCCCGATCACCGTAGGCAAGCACGTTACGGGAACTGTCGCCACAGTCGGCACGATCCGCCCGGTCAACATCTGGCGCACGATCATGGCGGCAGTCGGCACGGTCGGCGTCGTTCTCCAGAAGACAAGCAAGCACGTCGCCACGGCTACCGTTTCGACCGTTGCCACGATCCTGTCGACCGCTGTCCAAGTTGTCACAGGCGGCGTGTCCACTCTCGCCAGCGTCTCGCGTAAGACCTTCCGACACGTCACCGCCGTCGTGTCCACCGTCGCTACCGTCTCCGACTTCCTCTACGACATCGTCTACGCCATGAATCAGACCATCCGCCACATCTACGGAAAAGTCCGCATCACCTACACGGACCCGTACTTCTCCGCAGGCGTGGCGACTTCCGCCGATGCCGTTGGCGACTACACCTACACGGATCAGACCGTTGACAACGTGACAACCGAGACGTACAAGTGGTTTTCGCTGCACCGCAACATACTCGACGGTACCTTCCATCCGCTGCCCGGCGATCAGTCGATCTCGGTTGGATGGTGGGGCACACAGCTATCGGACTTCGTGACGCACGCCTTCGTGCCGACCTATCCTAAGCTCACGCTGACGCACGCGGCCCGTACCGTCTCCGACTTGCTCGTTGTCGGCGACGACAAGCTCGACGAGTACCCCGTCGACTTCACGATCAAGCTCTACAACGCCTCGAACGTGCTACAGCACACCGAGACGGTTGTCGGCAACGCGTACTACTACTACTCGACGCCGCTCTCGCCAGCGCATACCGGAATTGCCAAGCAGGTGCTAGAGATCACGAAGTGGAGTCGCGGGGATTCCGTCGTCAAGATCGCACAGTTCTTCACGACGCTTGAAGAGACGTACGAGAGCGAAGACGGCGAACTCGTTGACATCAACGTCACTGAGCAACGCGAGTTCACGGGGACCACCATCCCGCAAGGCAACCTCGCCAACTCGGAGATTCGTGTCCGTCTCAACAACATCGACGGTACGTTCGACGCAGGCAACACGGCGAGCCGCTTGAATGGCCTGCTGTTGAACAACCGCGCGATCACCGCCTGGCTCGGCGTCGACCTTATCCCGTCCGGTGTGCGGCGCTGGTATCCGCTTGGGACGTTCTACTCACGCGATTGGTCCGCCCCGGATTCGGAGATCTGGGCCGAGGTAAGCGGTCAGGACATGCTCGCCCGCTTGCAGTCGACCACGTTCTCTACGTCCACCGTCTACGAATCGAAGACGCTGGAAGAGCTTGCCATCGTCATCATGACCGACGCGGGCCTGACTTCGGCGGACTGGGACATTGACGCGGCACTCGCTGCGATCACCGTACCCTACGCCTGGTTCGATGCTGTCTCGCATCGTGAGTGCCTGCGCAAGATTGCCGCCGCGTGCATGGGCCAGTGCTACTGCAACCGTGACGGCAAGATCGTCCTTGAGGTCTACTCCGCGCCGAGTCTCAATCCGTTCGAGTACACGTCGGGTAACGTGTTCGACATCGACCATCCGCTTCAGTGGTCGCAGATGGTGAACTACGTGCAGGCGCGAGCGACACCGCGTGAACTAAGCGTCGAACAGGATATCGTTACGGACGTTGAAGTCTTCACGGTCCCCGCCCTGAGCAGCGTGACGAAGCTCCACTACTACATCTCGTCACCGTGCAAGGACGTTACCGCTCCGACAATCGTTGGCGGGGCAGACATCACCGTGAGCGCGTACACCGCCTACGCTTGGGGAATCTCAGTGACCTACGCGAATGCTGGCGTCGGTGATGAGACGGTGACGAGCACGACGGTACGCGGCAAGGTGCTAGAAGAGGTAAGCGGGAAACTCGTGACGGCTCAGGACGCCGCCTCGATCGCGCAGAATGGCAAGCAGACGCTCTCGGAAACGATCACCTCAGAGTTCTGGCAGGATGAGACGCGGGCGCAGGAAGTGGCCGACGGGATCTTGACTACCTACCGCAACCCGCGCCGCGACATCGTGATGCGGGCACGCGGCAACATCGCGCAACTGCTCGGCGATCGCGTCAAGTGCCCCGACTCGTTGACAGCGGGGACGACGGCGCACTTCGGCATTGTCGGACAGGACATCTCATACGACGGCGGACTAGAGATCGTCGTGACCGCGCAACGGCTGGGGGTAATGACCTCGAAGACGGTCACGGCGACGGTCGGGACGGTAGCAACGAGATCGTGGAAGCCCGTAGCGAAGAAGGGACTAGCGGTTGGAACTGTCGCCACGGTGGCTACCGTCGCCCGCAAGGCAACGCACAAG
>Ga0209593_10000437_pt1 | contig 20127 bp, 18 predicted proteins | sample PPLLaktember2015_3_FD_187260 | JGI IMG/M metagenome (GOLD analysis project Ga0209593, IMG submission 187260) | Freshwater sediment microbial communities from Prairie Pothole Lake near Jamestown, North Dakota, USA - PPLs Lake P7 Core (6) Depth... | ecosystem: Environmental > Aquatic > Freshwater...
TCTCATAGAAGCGATCAGCGGATAACACACAATGTCACCTCCTGTACCTCATGTATCTCAACAAGGTAAAGGAAGTGAAAGTGCTTTTTTTGTGTTATCAACTGTTCGTACTGAAGTAAGATCTATATGGTTTATGTAGTGTAAAGTAGTGTGACAGACTGTGACGTGACTAAGAATGAAAGTATAAAGGTAAATGTAGTAATTCCGAGTAAGTGTAGATAGATCTATAGAAACGAGATAAAGTATCAAGTCTCTACTTTTATAATAAAGTTGTTTTTATAGAAATAATACAAAAAATAAAAAAATGAAAAAATATAAGAACTAAGTAAGTCCAGTAAATCCAGATAATTGTGTATAGAAACTAAGTAATTCCTATAAGACAAAATGGTAGTTGTATTACACATATCTCTCAATTTCTATAACTAGGTCTTCCACTCCCATATCGATGTCAATTCCCCATTCGTCCTTAAGAGCAAAGTCAATGTCAGAAGTTGAGCTAAGATTTACTTCAATAGATAAAGGAGTTGTAGGTTCATACTTGAATATCTCTCCAAGACTGATATTTGCAATGGGAATATACGCAACAATGTTTTACTGAAAGTAAGTGAATGTCTGTGAGTGTAAGTAAGTCTCAATAAGTCTCAGTGAGTGTAACTGAGTCTCAATAAGATTTAATAACAACAAAAAGAAAAGCTTTCGCTTTAGTAAACGTATACACAAGATCTATGAAAGAACGTGTACGTATTTACAACTATTGAATATAAATAGATTCATAATAAAATATTAAAAATATAAATATCATAGAAAGTATTTTGGTTTTTGTATATAAAATGTCAAGTTTAAATGGAGATGAAGATTTATCCCCAACCTTTATAAACCCGAAATCAACTAATACAAATGTTACAGATGTAAATGGTTTGATAACTCTTCAACAACTTAATAATACAGTTGGAATTGAGAATAACTTTGATAGGACAGGAACAATATTAACTCCTCATGTATCCGGAGATTCTCTAGCAATGGGAAGTGGAGATCTCACAATAGATACAGTTTCACAGAAAACCAGCAATATCAATAATGATGTACCAGGTATATATGGCGGTTATCCAACTGTTACTGATAATGGTGATGGAACCGTAGACATAGATAGTTGTACAGTAATATTAAAAGCTACAACAGTTGACTCACCAAAATCATATACAATAGCAGCTATTACAAATCAAGCCCTTACAGATCTATCGATAAATTATGTAATAGTAGACTATAATGCTGGTGCACCAATCTATAGTATTTCTACAGCTCCTTCCACTGTAAACTATATAAATGTGATAGCTATTGGACAAATATATAGATCTGGGACCGTTTTAATAACAAGTATGCAAGGTATAAACGCTAATTCAGTTGTTACCAATCTCCAAGCATTACAAATAAGAAAGTTTGGATTAACAGATGCACAAGGTATGTATATGTCCACACCAGGGTCTACAAAGTTTGCAAGTACTTTAGGATTATTATACTTTGGTACAAATGTTACTACAGTTCCAGCTATAGATACAAATGTTACAGGAACAGTTAAGACATTATGGAGAGTAGGAACTACATGGACAGCAACAGTTAACGCTAATTGGGACTCTAGTAACTATAATCAAACAGCTTCAGCACTTACAGCAATGACAACAGATTACTATAATTTCTATGATGTTTATTATCTTCTTGGTTATGGCTATTATCTTGTTATGGGACAGAATCAATACTTGACAGATCTTTTAGCAGCTACAGCAGATATGTTAACAACAGTACCTCCAAGCATAGGTATTAATAAAATGAGTATCTATTGCGGAAGATTTACCTTTAAAGCCAATACTACCGTTGCTGTTACAATCATTTCAGCATTTCCAAATATTGTCAACACCTCCAGATACAATTCACATTCTGGTCTTAGAGATCTAAACGTAGACTTACATCCACAATATGCAAAGGTTACTTCAAGGTCATCAACGAGACAGGATTTTGGAACTTTAGTGACAACATTTGGATCTCCAACAACTACAGTAGCAACATCAGCTTTATTACAAATGAAAGGTGTTAGCACTGGAAGTACCATTTCAATACAATATCCAGGAAATGATTATCCAAGCAGAGATATACTTTCAATCGGTGCTAATACTGATGATTCATTTGGATGTCGTTATGTACATGGAACTGGTTGGATCTCTAGCTTAAACAATACCGGATGTGTAGTCTTTGAACATAATGGAACAACTGGAGTGATGTCTATATTGACAGGAAAAGCAGTAACTGGTGGATTGATCAACTCATGGTCTCATTCAATGAAGTTTGATGCAACCAATAATACTATTCTAGTACCCGTAGCATATTCTACTGGATTAGGAGGAACCAAGAGAGATCTGTTTGTTTCAGATACTGGTGTTTTAGGTTATGATACATCTCTTAGAGAACATAAAATGAACATAGTAGATCTGGTAGAATCCTGGGTATACAACTTAAGACCTGTAACATTTAATAGAAGAAAGATGGTGAACGGGATATATACTAATGAACCAGATAACATAGAATATGGTCTTATAGCAGATGAAGTAGAACTAGTTAACGATAAAATATGTTATTACGATGATCTTAATGCACCTTCTGGAAAGGATAGACTTAAGAATGAAGATGGTACGTATAAAGATCCAGAATGGAAACTTGCTGGAGTCCAATATTCACAATTAATCTCGCCAATGCTCAAATGTATTCAAGAACAAAAGAAAAAAATAGATACATATGAAATAAGAATAACACAACTAGAACAACTTGTATCAGAACTAATAGAAACTTACAATAATCATGTACATGTTACAGATAATGTAATAAGTGGAAAACCCACAATCATTCCTCAATAATATAGTTAATGATAAATAATTGTATATGTTTGGATATAGTTATAAATAAGAATAAATATTTATTTGATATTTTTTGGTGCAAATATAAAATATAGAATGATATATCACAATAACATGTCAATCATAAATCCATATCCAGTAGTAAACAATATCAACAATACCATCAACACAGGTATGTCGACAATGGAGAACTTGAAACCTATTGTAGAGAACATAGTTAATCAAGCAATGAAAGTTGGTGCTGGAATAGATAAGTATTCAAAGGAAATGATTGATAGAGAAGAACAAAGAAAATTAGGAGAAATGCTAGCATATGGAAGACAACCAGACAATGATTGGTCAGTAACAGATGTAATGGAAGCTATAAATGAAAGAGACCGCATAGAAGAAAAGAAATACATTTATGTCTGTGGAGAAGGTCATCCAAAAGGTTCAGAGCTTACAACAAGTACTATCGAAGAATTGTTTAAAAGAGGATATAAAATCTCTAAAGCAGATCCAAAGGAAGTAAAGAAAGAACTCAAAGAAAACCCAGATGTTAACTGTTGTATCTTCGGAGTAAATGCTAAATCAATTCCTAATCTCAAAATAGAATATGTAGGACTTCAAAACAAAGTTTCTGGCATTAATGCATTAAACTAATTGACATTGTTGTTTATTATTTTTTATTATTTTTTATGTTTGTTATCAAGCTAAAATTAGAGATTATATATAAAATACAGATGTCTGGTTTAACTACAGATGTATATGACCAAGCTAATAGTACATGGACTTGGGAAATAGGAAAAAATAAACTATTCAAATCCACTACATTTATATTGTTGTTAACTTGTATAGGACCTAAAGGAGAAACAGAAGTTAGAATATATTCTGATATAAATGGAAAGAAGTTTGCTACACAACCTATAATAGAGTATGGGCGCAAACACTATGCAAATGCTAACAGTATGAGCTTTCAATACTACGATACAACTATTAATAATTGGCGTACTTATAATCCAAATTCTTCCGATAAGTTATACAACAAAATATATACAGAAATGGTTCCAGGATTGAAGTATGCAGATGGTGGTGATCCAAAGATAAAGAAAGAAGAAGGTAACTTTGATAAACCACTAACAGAAGATGATGCTCCACCAATAATACAACCAAAACCAGTAGATACTGTTACTAGTGATCCAAATAGACAAGAACCAGATGTACAAAGTATCTATGCAACAAAGCTAGCATACGAGCCATCATTCTTTGAACTTGCTAAACCCTACATCGTACCTTTTGGAGCTCTAGTAATAGGTGGATCTATATTGTGGAAGATATATCACCCATTGAATCCTGAACTAGAGAAGTTACACAAGAGAACTAGACAACTACAAGATGCACAGCGTAAGAAAGATCAGTTAAAGATGGAGCAATCTGAAGCCTACCGAAAGAAAGCAAAGGCAGAACTAGAACTAGAGAATACTAAAAATGAAATAGGCGATAATGATGACAAGATTAAGAAGAATGAGATTACTGAGAAAGATATCAAAAAACGTATAAAAGAACTAGTAAATAATGACCTAGAATCCAAGATAGTTAAGAAAGAACTCAAGAACTTAGAAAAAGATATGGAACTAGATCAGAAGACAAATACTACAAATGCTATCGATCTTGGTGCAGTTAAAATAGGTGCTAATCTGGTAAATACTTTAGGAAATGTCGGAGTTCAAGCTATAAGAAGTACAGAAGGAGCAGTAAACAATGTTATAACAAATACTAGCAATCTGATAGGTACAGGAGTCAAAGCAGGATCTGATGTAATCAAAGGAGCTGTCAATACTACCGGACAACTAGTAAATACTGGTTTAAAAGAGGGTGGAGCTGGTATACGCCAGTTGGGTTCAAATGTAAATACCGGGGTAAATAAAGCTTTCGATGCAACAGTTAAGGGTATAGAGAACGCTAAAGATAGAAAACTAGAAGAGAAAGATATGAGAGCCAAACATTCTATATACGATCAAAGAGAACGTGACGCTGAGAAGGCTAAAGAACAAAAGAAAATAGATGATTTTAAAATGAATGAAAAAATAATCAATGATGACTTCAAGAAAGAATCTGATGAAGCTAAAAAGATAGCAGATTATTTAGTTAAACCAGTACCAGAAGAACAAGAAGCTAAAAGACTATTATTTGGTGAAAAGTTAGATAAAGATCCAAAAGCAGAAACTGAAGAAGCAAAACAATATGCAAAAGAAAACTACGTTGATATAGGTAAAACAATAAATAGTGATAGAAGTGATAAACTCAAAAAGAATATAGAGAAGACAGAAGTAGATTTAACACCATCTAAAGATGTATCTACTAAAGATCTACCAGCACCAGTACTAGGACAAGATTTCTCGCCAATAGTACAAAGAAAAGAACCAGATCCAATTGTGCCACTAAAAGGAACTCCAGTAAACAAGAATCCAATAGAGCCTCAAGTAGACCCAAAAGAAGTTGATATTAGTAAATCTAAGATAGCAAAAGAAAACATTGAGAGAGGATTAGAAAAAGTAGATAAATTCTTAAATCCAACTGAATACCAAAAACTTGAAGACCAACCAGTTATAGAAAGAGAACCAATTATAGCACCTGTAAGCTTGAAGGAGAAGATTAAGTTAGAAGAAGATCCCGAAAATATAATAATCAAAGATGATCCCAAAGCGAAGATAGAAACTTTAAATAAGAAAGCATTCATTAAAAAGATGGATCAACCAGTTACTACTAAGATTGATTTACCAAAAGAAGATAAAGAATTACTAGCAAGAAAGGAGGGATTTAAAGATGAAAATATGAAGATAGCAGAGAAACGTGACATAATCGAATCTTCTAAATATCCATATCTATCAAAAGATACAGACTTCTTCCTAGATGAAATTACAACTGATAAAGATTTCGATGAGAGAGAAAGAAAGAAACAAGAATATATCTCTGATAAATATGGAAAAGATATCCCAAGAGTTGAAAAAGATTTCAGACAAATGATGCAAGATGGTGTGAAAAATGAGGAAGATATTGAAAAGATAAAACGAATGATAACGTCGTTAAATATTGAAATAACAACTAGACAAAATCAACTTGAATCTTCTAAAGACCCAAAGTATAGTTCAGATGATAAAGATATAATTAGACAAAATAATGAAAATGATGCAAGAATAAGAAAAGAACTTGAAAGATTCAATCAAATAAGAGATATCAAGCTTAAATCTATGAATTCAAAAATAAAAGATAAACGTAAGAGAGAAGCAATCACACAATCTATAATTAATCAATATTACCAAAGTACCCCAGAGATAAATAAAACCATCGAAGAAACAAATAAGGATTTAGAAGAAATGAGAAAAAGATTAGAAGCAGTAAAAGTACCAATAACCGAGAAGAAGAATTAAACAAAGTCTGAACAAGATTTATATTAAAATCTATTTTAAAAATATCTTATTATTTTTTGAATGCATATATAAACAAGCATACTCTTTGCACGAAATTGAAAACTATAATAGATGCTTAAGAATATCAATGAAAACTACTTTAGAATGCTTATACTGGGTAAAACTGGTTCAGGAAAGACATACTTTTTAAACAATCAACTACTGCCCAAACTATCTAAGAAGTATACAATGTTTTATATCTTCACTACACCCTATAACATAGATGTCTACAAACAAGTACTAACTGAATTAGAAGTCCCAAAAGAAAGACAAAAAGTTATGGGTTTCACAGATGTTTCGCTAATACCAGCAGTAATACAACAAATAGAACTTACTATTGCTAAAGATAAAGTAGATAAAGATTCAGATGGTCATCCAATCTTCAGAGATCACTCACTACTTGTATTCGATGATATCTTAGATGATAAAGTTATGAGTTCAATGGAGTTTAGAGGAATCTTTACTAGATTTAGACATATACAAGCATCTGCAATTATCCTAGCGCAAATAACTACAAAAGCAGTAACTCCAGCCATGAAAGGTAATATGAACTATGGAGTATATTTTCAACTAGAAAGTCAGCAGATGAGGTTTGCAGTAGAAATGATTAGAGATATACTTATGAGTAAAGACATTAAACTCACCAAAATCAAAGCTACCGAACTTGCAAAGAAAATCTACATAGACAACGTTCAAGACCATGGATATGTAATAACTACTGATAAAAATGAAATCATTGTAAAACCCAAAGGTAAAACCAAAAAGAAAGAACTCCAATTGGTATAAATAAATACAACTCAACTAGTATAGACATTGTAGCTCGTGTAATGTCCATGATTTATAAAATATTTTTTATTGATATTATTGAAACAAATGTAATCTCAATTATTACTTATAATAACAACAATTATTTTAGATGTCATTTACTTCAGTAACAGGATTAGACCAAGTAATAGGAGGAGTAACAACCACTTCTAATAACATAGTAGATTCCATAGAAAATACAATAGTAGATACAGAAAGAACTATTGGAAAAACAGTAACAAATGTATCCTCAGATTTGAATTACAGTGGAAGATTTGTAGCTAAAAATGTTGTAGCCCTAGCAGACAATACACAAGACAATATAGCAACTATAGTAGATAGAGTACGCAAAGACATTGTAGACACTGTACAAGTAGGTGCCGGATTACTATTTATTGGTGGCTGTGCTTTCATTATATTGTTTGGAGATAAACTCTTTGATAGAGGAATAAGAACTGCCGGACTTGAGATACTGTAATCATTTTGTTTAGAAAGATTCTTTTTTATGATAGCTATACATCTTTGTTTATAATAATCAATTGACGGACTTGAGATACTGTAATCCGTGCTTGGTTCATAAGTAATATTTTTTGTCTATGATTGGATTCAAAAAAAGATTTATAGTTCTAAATATTAACTACAAGTTCAATGGGTTAACACTCTTTGCAAGTACTGCTACTTTTAACTGTGGTCTTACTTGTCTAATATTTTTTAGTAGATTTGCAGTGACTTCTTTTTCGTTAGCCTTGTTGTTAACTGTATTTAGTATTTCATCAAATTGTTGATCAGTAAGTACTTGTGAGAATGGTTTATTCTTCTTAAAACAGCAATACAATGCATATAGATTAGAAGTATTACCTAAGTATTTGAAGTTAGTAATACCATATTCATTGTATTGTAAATAGGTTACCTTCATATCTCCGCGATAGTACTTATTAGACTTAGATTTTTCTTTATTATCAGGAACTTTAATCTTGTCGAACTTAATACTTCTATAAACTATTTGGTTATCTTGTGATGAATAGAAGAAGTCTGTCTTTAAGTTCTCTGCAGTAGATTTAATAGACTTTTCGTTATGTGCTGGTAATATCAAACATTCTAATCCGTGATAAGTCAATATATAATCATTTGTTGGTGGCGTTGGTTGTTGTTGCGTTGGTAAGAATCCCATAAGTACATTATCTTCTGAAATAATCTTTGTTATCAATTTAGTCTGTGTAGTCATCGATTGAACTACTCCTTGCGCATCAAGTATAAACTTGTCTTCTACAGCTACACCTTGTAATAAGAAGTTATTAATAGTTTCATTAGGTTTAGTCATGCAATATCCTAGTGGATGAAATATATAATTGTTATACTTATCTTTTAGAAATAATCCCTTCATTCCGGATTCAAGTTTAAGATTTTTAGTATCTTCAGAGATATCAACTAAGTCATTAGCTCTAGCCCATTTGGTTTGTTTGACAGCTATTCTTTTTGCGAATTCAATTGTTTTCTTTTTAGAGTTATGCGGTAATATATATTCTTCATTTTCATAAGACTGAATACCAATAGAACTATTCTCAGCTTCAGTAGAAAGAATTGATTTGTAGAATGATTTCAATGTTTCATATAACTTTGCAGATCCTGTCAACGATGATTGTGTATTCTCAAACTCTTTGAGCTCAGTCATATTTACACTAAACTTTAATCCTACAAATGCAGCTTTAAACAATTTTGGTTTTCCACCCTTATTATAAGCATCTTTAAGATGTATTAAATATCTTTTCTGGTCTAGAAATAATGCTTCATCTATAACTGGATTTTCGTTGTATTTGAAGTTAGTATCGATAGTTCCCTTAGTTATACTTCCCTTAGTTATACTTCCGTCTGGATTGATTACATCTGGATTGATTATATCTTTGTTTAGTTTGGGATTGGTACCATAGTCGTTCTTCATGAATCCTAATTTAGTGTCGTCTAGAAATTGTTTAATCTTATATTCGAGTCTTGCAGGAATATATAAACTATCAGTGTCTGAATAATAGACATTTTCTTTACCTACACTCCTAATAACTCTATTAACTATTTGTTTTGAGTAATCCAATATAAATGGTGCTAAGTGATATGGTTTCTTTTCTTCTTCATCTAGTACTTCTGAAAATGTATGCTCATATTGGCCATTCTTAAGTTGTTTAGTTTTAGGTTTATGGTTAGCTTTACACAAGTGATATGCTGGTTTAGGATTGTTATTGATGTATACTTTAGATTTAATATGTTGTAACATCTTTCCATACATACTATTCAAGATTAACTTTATAACTACTTCAAAGCTAGATCCTTGTTTCTTTAGTTGTAGTCTTAGTGAGTATAATTCTTCTACTAGTTTCTTAAACATTCGTGACTTTGTTTTCCAATAAACACCTATATGACCTGATTCATCTGGTAGAAACTCAACTGTTGCGCCATCGATTATAGCTTCTGTTATAGCTACTGATGTATAGACTCCTTCAAAGGTTCCTACAGGATATATTACATGCTTATCTTCTGTTCTATAAGGCATAAGTGGATACTTTGTATTTGGATATACTACACGACAATTAGCAATAAATAGTTTACCTTTCTCATACAATTCAGTCATTAATTCTTGTAGTGTTTGATTAGGTTTTGTTTTTTCAATTTCAAATGGTTTACCTGTAGGAAAGTATTCTAATAGTGCTGATGGATACAACGAGTTAATATCTTCACACAACAAATATTCTGGTTTACCCTGCGCATCTATATTGTATCGCTTCCAGCAGAATACTCTACCGCCATAAATACTAGCTCTAATGAAGTGTGAAGTAATAGGATCTGTAGGAATAAATGTATTATTGGTAAACTCGAAACAAGTCTTCAACATCATATTATAGGCTGCAGAACTTATAGTCAAGTAATCTCTAATATCAAAACCCAATTTATTAAAGTATTCATTCATCTTAAGACCTAATTCAACAATACTACTAGTGTCTTGTCTACAATAATCTATAACAGTACTACATTCTAGCTTATGCTCGTTAATGTTGGGTATTTGTTTATTATCTGCGTCTAATCCAGTATCTGAGTAAATAGCATTACCATGTGAATCATATCTTATATTGTATTGGCAACTTCTTTCGTACCACAACTTAGATTTATCTTTGATATCAAATCCTATCTTATTAGTACAACCAAAATCATTTAGATATTGAGATAGACATCCCGGTGCTAGAAGTAACTTCAAATCTCTCATATCGAATACTGGCGAATTAGCGACATCTTTAACAGTAACACAAAGTTTCTTAAGTCCAGTACTACATTTGATTGTTCCTGGTTTGATTTGAACATCTACTAAATGTTTTGCGAATAAAGTATCGAACTTAGAACCATTGAATGAATATAATATTATCTTCTTTTGTTTAAGTTCACCTGTAATCAAGTTATCTATACTATGAATTCTAGCTAGTTGTGTAAGCATATCTCCAATACAATTATCTCCTATAAGTACTTGGTTAGGATATTTAATCGGCATTGTTTTTTTGGATAATGCATCTAAATCTATTCTTTCAAACGATACAACATATTCTTTTTGTCTACCAATGGTAACTGTATGTTTAGTATCTTTTAATCCAAGTTGTTTTGTGTAGTAATCATTGTAAGTTTCTATATCAAACATGTATGCTATTGTAGGTTCTGAAGTCTTAGGTGCATATGAAACTTTGGTAGTTTTTGATAAGTCTCTTTCAGTAATCTTTTGTGGTGGATTTAGTCTTACTTGTTCTGATATTTCTTCTAGTGTACACAATGGATCTTTAATCAATACTGCATGTCCTAAGTTATAGAATGAAGTTTTAATGTTAAATATTCCCATTCTCTTCTGTTTGTTCTTCTTATCAATGAAGCATTTATTTGATTCATCATAAGTAAGTGTTGGTATCTCAAGTAGTTCATTATCGCGACATAGTTTGGTTAATCTTTTAATACTCATTGAATCGTATGCTTGTTGTGGTTTGGGATTATATTTATTCTGGTTAGTACTAACACTAGATCTTGACAGCTGCTTGCCTTCTAATAATAGATCTATCTTTTTTAGTTGTCTTTGGTATAACTGTTCAGATCCTGGCACCGCAATAAATGATTTTGATTGTATTAGAACATATTCTCTTAGACATTTCAATGTACACATTCTACTAGTTGGCATATAGAACTTATCGTGGCGTATTTCTTGATATCCTAATTGTCCGTCCCAACTAGCTGCCTCTTTATTGCCTGTTCCTTCAAGTTCTATAATTGTTTCTGGGTTTGCTGGTGCATTTACTGGTGCTGGTTGAAATACTTGTAGTCCATTTAAATTGTATACTTGGTCACTGATTTTTCTTATCATAGATTCCATAAACTCTTGTTGTTCTACTGCAAAGTCATTCTCTCTCAATGTTTGTTCATAGCAATCACGTACCAAATCGTCTAGTGTTTGTCTTTTGATTATATTTCCATTGTCATCAGTAAAGTCTAAGTATATATCAGTTTCAATCATTGTATCTGGGTCATCGCTTAATTGGTATCTAAGTTCATTTATAAAGTAGTATAACTCTGTACCAACTTCAAGACTTTGTATATCCCAATCATCGCTATCTTTCTCAAATGCAAACCACTCTGATCGTTTAAACAAACTTTTTGGTAGCATTTTGACATTATTTTGATGTAGTACTTTCTCCGGTTGATATAAGTCTGGGAGATCTTCTTGTACATCTTCTGGCGCTATTCCAAGTAGTCTACATATTTCTTCTTCTGCTAGTTGTGCTGAGATGTCTGCATTTGGTTCTATAAGACCTTCTATAGCATTGACTCTTTGTGTAATAATGGAATTATCTCCAATATCAATCCCGTATTGACCTTTAAGTTTCGATAATCGTTGTGTAGCTTTAAATAATTTTCTAGTAACATTTGATATAGGTTTAAATACTAATCTACCAGTGTCGTCTTTGCGATCAAATACATTTCCTGGTTTCTTTGTTAAATATCTCTTGATAAAGTATTTTTCTTTAAAACTAAGGCTATCTAAATTGGAGTATCTGATCTTTCTCTGCTTGTAGTATTTCTTTTGCAAGTCTATCTTTGGTTGTAAGTTAACTACTCTACCAGATCTATCGAATGATCTCACAGCTCTCTTAGGTTTGATTAATGCAGTTTGTCTTGACCTTCCCATCAAACGATTATAATACTAAAGATTAATTCCTGTTTATAAATGATTTAAAAAAATAATTTAATACAAAAATAATAGACATTTGTCTCAGTTATCTATTTCTTAATCAATGATAACATATATTATTACTTCTTAATCATCAACAATACAATTGATTATAATGATTCTATTTTTTAATTAGTGATAGCATATGTTCATTATATTGTTGTTGTTTGTATTCCATTAGTAGATTGTATACTCTTAGTAACTCTTTTACTGAATCTATTTTTTTATTAATACTTTTCTTATCAAATGGATCTGTTAATGTTATCTCGTATAAATGTTCAGTCCCAAAGTATTTGTTTACTTCTGTACAACAATCTTTTAGAAATGTCGCTACTGGATATATTCTATTCAACTTGGATACATTTAAACCTATGATATACATATTTCTTTTTAAGTATAATATATAATCTGCTAGGATTGGATGTTCGACTGTAGTGAATTGACAGAATAAGAGATGAATAGTTCTATACTTTTTCGATGAGTATCTATTGAATTCTACAGTTTTACAATCTAATACTCCTCTATATTTACATTCACATCTCTTTATCGGTTCGTCAAACTCCAATAGTTCATCAATCTTTGTTAATCTTGTAGTTTTAAAAGTATCTACCGCCAATGAGTTTGTAATGTTAATCATCTTTATTAGTTATTACTACTTGTTATCTTTTTATCTATATAAGACCTATTAACACTTGTTTGTATAAATGATTTCAAAAAAATATTTTGACTCTAATATATGACTATCTATTCCATTGGGTTATAATTAGAAACGTCGATGTTGATTGATGGAGTCTTCATCCATAAGAACAATTGACATGAAACAACTGTATTGGAGTTGAAGAAGTCGTTACCTTTAGCATTTGCAATCATAACTTTGCTAGTATCTTTGGCAGTTTCCTTGTTTCCTTTTGGGTAGTAGATTCCATTATAAGTACTAATTCCAACATTCATAGTTCCTCCATTGAGTTTGATTTGGCCGCACACTAAATCTCCTTTATTTCCAAGTTGTTTAAGTTGGTCTAAACTAGTGATGGTTACTGGCATAATTCTCTTTCTTTTGGTTGGATCTTGGGTATCTGCTTCATAGGTTTGTTTGGCTTCAAATCCTTTAACACCATTGATGAAGTTAGCTTTAACAAAGTTTGGTGCAGTCTTCATAAGGTTAATTGCGTATTGTGCAAATGTATTATCTGTTGTTGTCGACATCTTTTATCGATAGTAAGTATTACTACTATTGTTTATTATGAATATCTAAAAAAATAATTTTAACATTAATACTTATTAATACGAACACATTATAACCAGATTTGATGAATAGAACTTGGATATATTTTCAGAACTTGAATATGGGGATTCTACGAATATTATCTATTGGAAATGTCATCCTCAATGGATCTTCTTCTATAAATATGTTAAACTCTTCCATGTTATTCATCTTAGTTATTAGATGGTTGAACTTCAGATAGAATGCTTCTACATTATCTATTTCAGCTTCAGAGATATGTGTTTGCCCAAAGTCATCTATAATAGTTTTTACCTCATATCCGAATTTGAGTGATATAAATTCTCTTAGTTGTTGCCTATATTTAAATAGTTTTCTATAAACTTTAATAAGCTTTAATATAGCATACATTCTTTTAGTTAAATCTGCTATTTTTACAATGTCTACTCTTATTTTTAAATGTTCTATACAATCTTGTTTATCTTGTTTAAGAAGAGCTATCTTCATTAGAAAGTATTTTATGTTGTCTTGTTCTTCAGTATGATCTGGTGTTTGCGATAATATATCTTGTTCTATCTCTGCATTTAGTAGTTCATGTTTATCATTTATAAGTACTATTGAATTTGGATCTACTAGAACTTCTTCTGTTACACACTTGTTGATACATTTGTTATTTGTTAACATTTCTCTATATTTATCGGTATCCATTATAATCTATATGAAAAAATACTTTTATTCAATTCATTTAGATAATGGAAAATCAACTATAAATGGATCTATTTGGATTAATGTATCAAAGTTTTCCATATGCTTAATTGATTCAGATAATGCAGCTATTGATGCTAATGCTTGTTCAATATTTTTAATACTTTCTGGAATATTTAAACCAAATGTTTTATCTTCGAATACACCTAAATTGATTCCATTTTCTCGATCATAATGAAATAGTTCCTGATTAAGAAATAACATTGCCTGATACGATAATACCATTTCATATATATTTTGATATCTATGTTGGAGCCATTTTAAGATGATAACATTTGAAAAAGGTTTGATAGATTTTCTACTTGTTTCAAATATTAACTTAAGTTTATCTATACAAAATGAATAGTACTCTAAATTTTTTGGTTTCATTTTACTAATCTCTCGTAGAAATTTAGACATTTCATCTGTTGATAAGACTTCGGCTAGTTTACTCATTATAATTTATATGAAATATTAATTCAATCAAAAAAATATCTATCCATCTGTTCCATAGATAAATAATTTACAAGATCTTAGCTTGCATAGTGACTGCATACATTTCAGTTGCAGCTTGGGCGATAAGTTGTTTGAGGAAAGCATCGGAAACAGTTCCATCATATCCAAGTGCCATTCTAACTGCGACAATAGTTGCTCCTTGTCCGATAAATTTAGTGACCATTGTTTTGTACTTATCTTCAGCAATAAATCCCATAAAAGGCTTGAGTAATCCATCTAAAATACCTTTGACTACAGATTCATATCCTACAGCGACTATTCCATTCTCAATAAATTTATCTGTTTTAGGCATTCCTTTTGCTTTAACTGCGTCATAAAGACTGAGGGCTACAAAATCTCCAACAATTGGTTGCATCGTTTTTCTTGTTATATTATGTATATTCTTTTATCTAAAGCACAAAATAAATACAAAAAATATTTATTCATTTATCTCAATCCATTCACTATCATTTACTAACATTTGTTATCATTTGTTAACATTGAGTATTAGTAGTACTAGAAGTAACCAATGGATCTTGTATGAACTTACTATTTTGTATACATTCTATGAGTGCTAGAAACATTTGTTTTTTAACTTTAGATATTGTTTGTTCTGGTTTATCTATTTGTACTGGAGTAAAACCTTTGGATGCAAGAATAGTCATTAATTTGTTGTGCAAGTTTATTAGTGGTTGAACTTTTGCAGATGCATTATGGGTTAATCCAAGTGCCAATTCTAATTGATGTTTCTCTACTTCTGCGTCTGACTTATCTTTCTTTGTCCATCTTTCCATTCTTTTATGCATATCATTGAGTTGTTGTGTGTAGTCCATCTCTTAATAATTCTCTATTATAACAAGAAAAAATATTTAGATTGAAAATAATAAATATTAAATACAAAAATATATACACTACCGATACACTAATCATGACTATCGATACATTTTTATTGTTGTATCATACTTTCTTTTATTAAGTTTCATTGGTTCTTTATATTTGTATTTATTCTTAAAGTGTTTGATAATCTTCAGTAGATCGTAATTCTTATTCTCAACAGTTGCAATAATAGATGGACATCCTGACCATGACGCCTTAAAGTAGAAAACATCCCTATTAATTTTTATATTGAAATGAGATAAGAATTGTGTCTCAGCATATATTTCGAGTATTCTATCTGGAATATTAAACTTCATTGTTGATCGTATATTAAGATTCTTAGCTAGATTTACTATATTCAATTGTTTAAATGGGAATATATCAGCCTTTCTTGTGAATGGAATCAAATCTCTTATATATTCATATCTAGATAAGCAGTTTATATTTTCCTCATCATTATTTATATAATATATCGCACAATATTTATGAGTACAAACATTATCGAATCTAGATAATCTATATTTATCTTTGATATACTTTGTGTGAAATCTTTCTATCTGTTCCTTATTATGAACTGGATCAGTAGCATCCACGATTATTTCCTTATTCATCTTATATAATCAAAAATAAATTAATTAAATCAAAAAATAATTATCTAGAAAACATTTAGTTATTAGGGTCTGTCTTAGTATCAATTGTTCCATCATTCTTCAAGTTGTACATGCATTTATAGTATGCAGTAACTCTAACTTTTCCATTATTATTACCGGTAAAGGATGACTCTGAAGTAACTGTCATCTTAATTACTGGTTTGTTATTAATAAGTACTAATCCTTTTGCACCAATATTACCTGTAATAGGGCCGAGATCGATTCTATTTGCGCATGGAATAACGTAGAAACTTCCATCACCAATTCCTTTTCCTGCATTATAAACTACATTCTTACATCCGATCAATCCAGAAGTTTTCAAATTTCCTTCTCTAATATAATCAAATTTAAGTAATTCGCCTGATCCTGATGTAACATTGAGCTTTGTAATTTGACATGTTGAATTATAAACATATAGCGTCCCAAGATCTGCTGTCGAATCTACAAGATCTAATGTAAGAAAATCCAATTCTCCACTATCGATAATAGCATCTGGATTGATTGTATATTCTGTTCCTAATGCTAATGTAGTGATATCTTTTTCATAGTATTGTGGATAAACGCCAACCCATGAGTAGTAGACACTTCCTGAGTCTTTATTGCTGGTAATTGATTTAGTTCCAATATTGATATTGTCCTCAATAGCATATGCATCGAATATCAAAACTGCTGAAGACAACACTGCATCATTATTCTTTGTGATTTTTGATTTATCTCTAAATTGGATTTCAATTGTCATATCAGCATTACACATTCCAATAGGCCATAATGGTTTTCTTTGATCAAATGCATCAACTGTAAAATTACAATTAGATCCTGGAGCATAGATTGGAATAAGAGACTTTGTAGTACCAACTATGATATTCTGACCTTGTGCTAATGCTTCAATTACATCTTTTTTTCCTTTATTAACCATTTGATAAATCTTTGGTAAATCAGTTCCCTGATATTTCATGACTGTTTTAGTTCCCAATTTAACTTCCACAGTTTCAATATAGTTTCCACATCCCCAATAAGTTAATTCGTTTGCATTAACTGTCATTGCTGAAAGTTCGAGATAAAGCATCATATTTCCAACATATCCATAACTTCTTGGAATAGTATATACAGCTTTTGTTCCGAATGATGCTGTCGAATTTGGTGTAAGTTCAACTTTCTTTTTGAATCCTTGTTCTTTGATTTTGATTGATTCTGATAAAGGTTTCTTCAAGTCTTGAAGTTCTTTACAACCGACTTTATCTACGAAAGTCTTATTGTATTTAGAGATTGAAAGAATGTCTGCCATTTGTCTTTTATTATACTTTATAAGATATTTAGACTTTAAGTTACGATTATATAAAAAAATATTTGTTTAAATACTCTTATACTCATCCGCCACATTCATATTACTCTTTCTATTATATATTATATATCCAATACAGCCAACACCACCTATAACACCAGCAGTACAAATGTATTTGGTATAAGTCTTTATTTTTGATATAGTTGTATCTATAGTTGTATCATATTTACCGGTAAAGAATGCATACATTTTCTGTCGTATAGTTTCTGAATGCTTCTTCACTACAATGGTAGACTTTTTAGTTAGACTTTTTTTTCTTGCTTTGAATCGCTAGTATTGCTTGGTTGTTGATACTTTGCAATTACTCTATCTAGACCTGGGATCTTTCCACCATTGTCTAAATATGTTCCCATACTTGTACTTGCTGTTATTAATCCTAACTTTGCCCAAGGACCTATTAAGTTAGCAACACCAAATCCTTTCATACCTTCTTCTATAAGTATTTCTCTGAAACATTCTGCTATTTCTCCGCGTAACTTTTCTAGCTTACTTGAATTACCTTTCATGTTTGGAAATTGGTCTATAATCTTTGTCATATTAATATAAGTATCAGCTAGTACGAATGCAAAGTTCTTATATTTATTTGCAGCCATCTCCATTACTGAAGCTCTCTCTATCAGGAATTGTGTATCAGTTAAACCTTTGTATGGAACTGTTATTCGTTTACCTACATTGTTTGCTAAGTTTTGTATTCTATCTCTTTCTTCTAATGAGTCTGGTGCTAATCTTCTAGCATTAAGTTCTTGTGTAGCTTTATCTTCTTTTAACATCTTTATCTTGGTTTTAAGTTCTTTAGCTGTTTCTTTGTTATCTGTAGTTTTCTTACTCAACAAATTGTATTCCATTTCTAGTTGTCTTACTTCATCTTTTAATTGTAATGGATCTGCATTCTCTACTACAGGAATTTCTTTGGTTTCTTTGAGATCTTTAGTCTTTACTATTTCTTCAAAGTTTGTAGTGAGCGCAAGTGAATTATCATCATACATAGGCTTATCAACTACCACGGATTTAACTTGTTCTTGTTTGATATCAACAGTTTTAGCTTGTTCTTGTTTAGTATCTTTTGTATTAGGTACTTCCTTGATTACTATTTCTTCCTCTTTCTTATTCTCTTTTATTTCTTCCTCAATCTCTTCTACAGTTAAGTATTTTTCGGTTATTTGTTCCATCGATGACATTATGTTCTATAAATTCTATGCTTGTTTATATTGTTTTGCTAAAATAAATTCAATAAAAATAATAATAAAAATACTAATAATATTAGCTGTATTTGGGTGACTTATTATAACAAAACAACTAATGGAAAAAATTGATACTATTGTAATTGATGGAAAAGAAAGAAACAGTGGAAGTGGAGGTAATTTTAAGATTTCAGTACCTGGATCAAGTGGTAGAAGTAGTAAAGCTGTTATTAGATCTATATCTATTCCAATGGTTATGAATAACATTAATACTGGATATGCATCATTCAAAATTGCTGGAGTTACTTACACTCTTCCTGCAGGTAGATACTCATTGTCTACATTTATTACAGCTGCAAATGCTCTTATTGCTGGAGCTGGTTTTGTCTTTAGTTTACTAGATAATAATAGACTTAAAATTTCAAATACTGTAGCTGTTAACTTTGCTTTTGATCCATTACTCTTATATGGAACTATGGGCTTTGCTGATGCTATCTTAGGCGGAGCAACTTCATATACTGCACCATATTCACCTGACTTTACTGTTGGAAAGTACTTTACTTTGAGTAGTAGTTTCCTTTCACAGAGACTTAAAACACCTATAAACATGACAAGTCTTAGATCAAACATAGTTGCGTATATTCCCATTGCAAATATCAGTCTTGGAGAGATATTCAAGTATGAACCTACAACTCCTTTATCTATTGAAGTAAATCTTAGCTCAACTTCTGACATTGACTTTGCTCTTAAGGACGAATGGGGAATTGACATCGATATGGGAGTGGAAGACCTAGTTATAGAAATTGAGAGATATGTGTAATACAACTACCATTTTGTCTTATAGGAATTACTTAGTTTCTATACACAATTATCTGGATTTACTGGACTTACTTAGTTCTTATATTTTTTCATTTTTTTATTTTTTGTATTATTTCTATAAAAACAACTTTATTATAAAAGTAGAGACTTGATACTTTATCTCGTTTCTATAGATCTATCTACACTTACTCGGAATTACTACATTTACCTTTATACTTTCATTCTTAGTCACGTCACAGTCTGTCACACTACTTTACACTACATAAACCATATAGATCTTACTTCAGTACGAACAGTTGATAACACAAAAAAAGCACTTTCACTTCCTTTACCTTGTTGAGATACATGAGGTACAGGAGGTGACATTGTGTGTTATCCGCTGATCGCTTCTATGAGA
>Ga0209593_10000438_pt1 | contig 20120 bp, 9 predicted proteins | sample PPLLaktember2015_3_FD_187260 | JGI IMG/M metagenome (GOLD analysis project Ga0209593, IMG submission 187260) | Freshwater sediment microbial communities from Prairie Pothole Lake near Jamestown, North Dakota, USA - PPLs Lake P7 Core (6) Depth... | ecosystem: Environmental > Aquatic > Freshwater...
CGAGGAAGGAGCACCACGTCTCGCCCAACGAATTGCATCAGTACAGGGGACAGGACTCCTTGACTGGGTTTCAGGACCGCCGAATCGACCTGAACCAGCGAACCTTGCCCTTGTTTCATTAGCGACTCCGCCCTGCCGGGGAGGAAAAGGACAAAACAAACAACTGAAAAAAGGAAGGCTCGAGATAGCCAATTACCTGCCCTATCTGGATTTATGGTGTCGATCATAAGTTGCCGCCGTCTGCTCCGGCAGTGTGCACCCGACTGGTCAGTTCCGGCTGTGTGCGGGATCACTTCGGAGCCTCTGCCTGGCCGGTCTTGGTTGAAGTCACCACCCGGATACCATCGGCCCACATCGCGCCTGGGTGCCACAGCCGGATCATGGGCCTAAGGTGCAACGGCGAGATGCCGGGATTACGGAGGACACTTCGGTGATGGCGCCACTCTCCATGGGTCGCGGGCAACCGCAACTCGTGCGGGAAGCTTGCTGACGATACCTCGTCGGTCAACCAGACACCGACACCACCGTCCGGCAGTCCGGCAGTCCGGTACCACAGTTCGATGACTACTGATTCAGCGTGCGGGACGACAATTCCGTCGCCATTCGCTTTAGAAGTACCGTACCAGACGCCGTATCGACCGGGTTCCTTCTCGGTTTTGTCCTCGAGCCAAAAGCCCATGATCCTAAGGCATCTCCTGCCCTCCGAGCAATTGATGTCATCAGGACCGATGAAGAACAGACCTCGATTCCATATTCCCCCAGTCGCCATGTCGGCGATGCACCAGCCTTCCGGCACACCGCGTGTCCACTGCTCGAAGCTTCCGTGTCGTATGAAATCACCTTCCGGATTCGAACGACGTAGCCCGCCAAGGTTGGAAGAAGAGTGATCGGGTACCGTCGCGCGAACCTCGGCCGACCGCCTTCGAATGCCGACCTCAGTCAGTACAGAACGGAACTGGGGATCATCCGGGTAGCGCTTCACCAGTTCTTGGACGAGGTCACGGACCTCGGCAGAATCAGAATGATGCCAGACCAGAAACTCCGCCACCCGAAGCACGCACTCCCTATCCCAGACCCCTTGTTCAACGAGTGCACGTACAGCTGGCGCGAACCACTTGAACAGCCGGGGATCGGCGGGATTGATGGAGGAGATCGAGAACCTTGTCAGCCTTCGCAGGTAAGTATCGGCACCGGCGGTGTCCCCGAGCCGCACCGAACGTTTCCACAACTCGTAGTTCAGGTAGAGATCGTCCGGCCGCAGGTCTAACGCAGCGGTCAGCGCATCCTCGTTCCCAAGAGACAGACAGGCCACGGAAACCGCGTCTCGAGCGGCAGGCAGGTAGAGCGGAAGACCAGGCTTGGATCGCCAGGCCTCGAGAGCTTCCGCGAAAGCGTTTGCCCGGCTCAGCGCCACCAATCGATCGTGATGAGCAAGGACATTGAGCCTGCCAAGTCTCGGGCTTCGACGAAAGGAGGTGGCGGCTTTCGGGTAATCCCCCAAGGCAAGGGCTGTTCCAGCTTCCAGCCAACTGGCTTGAGGATGGTCCCGGCACCGAAGCAGGGCCAGTTCTGCGAATCTGTGGATCTCAGCGAGACGGGCCGGTTGAGGCGTCGGGATCCGGAAACACACAGAAGGCAGGGATTGTGGCTCCGAGACCACATCCTCTGCCAGGATCAGAGCCGAGAGATTGACGTAAAGACTGCCGAGGAGCGACGGGAAGCGTCCGGCCGAAACAAAAAGAAGCCCAATTACGACTATCTTGAGTGAGTTTCTTCGAATGGCTTCGCTCTTCATCAATCCCTACCGCAATTCCTACCGCGGGAAACGCGATTCTATAGGGATAGAGCACGTGGCGGAAGCCAAATCGAACGCTTCCCAGCCGTCAATCAATTCAAATCAATATTCTGTCCTCTGGGCCCTGTTCAGCTGCTGAACCTCTCTGCGCAGCGACTCGATTTCCGCCTGCTGCTTCTGAAGCAAGGTGTTCAGTTGCTCGATGTAAATGTGCGCTTCTAGAACCCAACGGGCTTGCTGAGAAGCACGGCCATGGCGGTAGGACACTGAGCGGGTTCGTTTTACGAACCGCGGCGCCTAAAATTTGCTGGACAAGTTCGCTGTCTTTCGTCTAAATCAGTCGGGACTGGTTCAGATCGCCAAGGGGGAGGTTAGATGCGAAGGTCAAGCGGATTACTTCTGTTCGCCTGCAGTCTGTTTATAGTGGCTACACCAGCCGGCGCCCAGAGCTCCGGGCCAGCCAGCCTTGTCAAGGACATCAACCCAGGGCCGTTGTCCGATTATCAGCCGGAAATCGGAGGGGAGACCGATTCCGGGCGGATGGCCGAGTATAACGGCATCCTTTACTTCTCGATGATTGATGAGATCCACGGAACGGAACTGTGGCGAAGCGATGGAACGCTTTCCGGGACTTACATTCTCAAGGACATATCGCCCGGAAGTGCTTCGTCGGACCCACACTCGTTTCAAAAAGTAAACACCCGGCTCCTTTTTGTTGCTGACGATGGGGAGCACGGCCTGGAACTGTGGCGAACGGACGGAACACAGACAGGCACCTGCCTGGTCAAAGACATCGATCCCGGGCCCTCGAATGCATTCTCTCTGCATGAGAGCCGGATACTAACGGTTTTCAGGAATGAAGCCTATTTCTTTGTCCAGTATGGACTAGACGACTTTGGCCTGTGGAAGAGTGACGGAACCGATGCGGGAACTCAGCTGGTGTGGCAGAGCAGAAACGTCTCGGAATTGACGGTGGTCTCAGGCGATGCTCTCTTCTTTGTCGACTACGAGGCTATCTCCGGATCCGAGCTATGGAAAACGGACGGCACGGCCCCGGGAACCAGGCTGGTCAAGGATATCGACATCGGGCCGGGCAGTTCCGGTCCTCGCCAACTGACTGACGTGAACGGACAATTGTTCTTCGTTGCCAATGCTCCAAGCACGGGTTCGGAGCTTTACGTAAGCGACGGCACCGAAGCGGGGACGCGCCTGGTCAAAGACCTGCAGCCCGGGACTTCGGGAAGTTCGATCAGCGAACTGACGGCTTTCAACGGTTCCCTGGTTTTTTACTGCTACGACGCGAGCGGAGATCAGTTGTACAGGAGCGACGGAACGGAAAGCGGAACGGTCGCTTTCGTGACACTCGCAGCCAGGGAAATCCTGGCCATGAGTAGCACGCTGTTCGTCGCCACATACAATCAGGGGCTGTGGCGATCAGACGGAACGGGGCCGGGAACACTACTCCTGCGTACGGTTGCTTCTCCCACGCAGTTGACGAATGTCAACGGAACGCTTTTCTTCGCGGCGCAGGAAGCGGGCGCCGGGTCCGAACTGTGGAAGAGCGATGGCACCGGGGCTGGAACTATCCAGGTGTGCGACATTCAACCCGGGTCCGGTTCCTCGTTGGGTAATCGGGCACGGATGACGAACGTTAACGGAACTCTCTTTTTCATCGCCAATGACGGCGTTTCCGGGAGGGAAGTGTGGAAAAGTGACGGCAGCGAGGCCGGAACGGTCCGCGTTACCGACAATATTTCCTACTCCTCGGTCTCTTTTGAAAAGGCGGAACGCGAACGCAGCTGGTTCGATGCTTTCTCGCTTGACAGGGTCAAAAATGTCCAACTCATAGGCGCCACTCTCTACTTCCCCGCTAACGACGGGACCCACGGCACCGAATTATGGAAAAGCGACGGCACTGCGTCCGGCACTCTACTTGTCAACGACATTTGCCCGGGTGCCTGCTCGTCAAACCCCTCCCACTTTGCCGAGAAAGATGGAATCCTCCTTTTCGCCGCAGACGACGGAACCTATGGACGAGAGCTTTGGAGGAGCGACGGCACGGCCGCTGGGACCACGATGGTTCTGGATATTCGCGGACCGGGTTCCTTGGGCGGTGGTTCCAACCCGTTCAACCTCGCCAATGTCGGAGGCATCGTTTTCTTCGCCGCTTATCATCCTACCAGCTGGCAGGAAGTCCTGTGGAAGACCGACGGTACGACAGCAGGCACGGTGAAAGTCAAAGACGTATGGATCCCTAGCGGCTGCTCGCTTTTTACGGAAGTCGCCGGCACCTTGTTTTTCAATGCTTCAGACTCCAACACTAATGAGGGTTTGGAAATCTGGAAATCCGATGGTTCTGAGGCCGGAACGGTCAGAGTGACGCCGGACATGTTCCCCGACCCTGGAGTGTGGAACTGGGCTGTGCAGTTGACCAGCTGGAACGGGCTCCTCTATTTCTCTACTTCGCCCGGAGACTCGGGCTTTGAACTTTGGCGGACCGACGGCACCGAGGCCGGAACATTCATGATCAAAGATCTGCTGCCGGGACCATACGCAGGAGGCACTCCGGTCTTCCTGTCGCCGCTAAACGATGCGCTCTACTTCGTCGGCCACACTTTCGAGAACGGAGGTGAGCTGTGGAAGACGGACGGAACAGAGGCCGGAACTGTCCTGGTTGCCGACCTTTATCCGGGAGGGCGGACCTCGGAAATCGTCCACCTCGGCAACTACGGCGGCCGCCTGTACTTTTCGGCCTTTGTTGAAACTCACGGGCGCGAGATCTGGACCAGTGACGGCACTTCCGCAGGCACTTACCTGGTAAGTGATATATTGCCTGGGACTTCCTCGTCTCGTCCCTTCGGCTTGTTCAACATCGGAACCCAGGTGTTTTTCTGCGCCTACGACCCGGCCCACGGAACCGAGTTGTGGCGGACCGGGGGGAATGCGGCCACGACCACACTCGTACAGGACATCAACCCCGGCTCCGAGTCGTCTTCAGTCCATAGCCCCATGATCGTCGGTGACCGGTTAGTCTTCTTCGCGAACGACGGCGTTCACGGATTGGAACCGTGGTCGGCACCGCTCGCCACTCTTCTACCGCCGGTCGACCTCCGGATAAGCAAGAGACACGACGGCTTTTTCACGGCCGGCTCCGAGGCTGGTTACGTTCTTACGGTCGCTAACCAGGGGACCGCGCCCGCGACCCAGACAGTCACCGTGACCGACCAATTGCCTGTCGGGATGACGTTCGCAAGCGCGAGGGGGGAAGGCTGGGACTGTTCGGCCTCAGGTCAGACGGTGACCTGCACCAGGGCAACTCCGCTGCCTGCCGGCCAGGTCAGTTCGATCGGCCTGACGGCAACCGTGTCCTCGACGGCCACCGGAACACTGACCAACACGGTCTCGGTTGCCAGTCAGGATGATGGATGGGCAGGCAACAACAGTACCGCGGATCCAGCCACCGTGTACCCAGCCACGGTAAACGGCGGTTCGGCCAGCCGCACCCTGCCCGGTTGCTACGTGGAGGGGGCTTTCGTCGATGTTTCGGTGGCCACTACGCCGGGAGCCGGGACCCTGGTCTACGCTGTTGAAGAAGTGCCGCCCGCCGGCTGGAGCGCGAGCCAGATCAGCGACGGCGGCATCTGGGATGCGACCACCCATAAAGTGAAATGGGGACCTTTCTTCGACAACACCGCGCGGGTATTGACGTACCGGGCGACCGCTCCGGCGGAGGAGGATTCCATTCGCGGGTTCGCAGGCCTGATCAGTTTCGACGGGGTGAGCGTTGGAATCGGCGGACAGACGCTCTTCGAAGTCTGCTCGGGTCATCCGGCCGACTCGAACCAGGACTTCCAGATGGTTATCAACGAAATCACCGCGTATGGGTCGGCCTGGAAAAGCGGTGCAGATTGGTCAATTCCGCCCAATCCCATCCCGATCGGATACGTAACCCGGGCGGGCTACCTCTGGCGAACGGGAGAGGTTTACCACGAGGATCCGGCGCAGACGCCACCCTTGTCCTGGTTGCCGGGCACCGCCCTTGCCGCAGGTAAGCTCTGGACTCTTAAGGGACAGGATTCTCAGGTAGTAGGGGAGGCTTCGCCGGCAACGGCCGGGACAGGGGTGACGGTGACTCTAACCATTTCTCCCACTGGGAGCACCCAAGCGTGGGCAGTAGAGGAGAGCCCGCCGCCCGGCTGGGCAGCATTTGGCATCAACGAAGGCGGCCAATGGGACGCCCGCACCGGCAAGGTGAAATGGGGACCGTTCTTCGACGCCGAAACCCGAGTGCTGAAGTACGAGGTCATTCCCGCTCAAGTCACACGCCGCACTCCGACATTCCGAGGATTCGCGAGTTTCGACGGAGTTTCCGTCAGGATAGGGAAGGAGCGCCAGCTGGAGGAGTTCGGGAAACGGCCGCCAAAGCCGAGAGGCGACGAGGGCCGGTGAGCTCGACCTCGTCCGCAGATTACAATTCAACCATCCTCAGTGACATAGGATCAGCATGCCGCTCTCCATACACCGTGAGATCGCTTCAGCGAGGACGAGAAGTCATGATCCGCACAGTGCCTTGCTTGGGTTTGGTGACTCTGATTGTTTTGCTTTCACTTCCATCGTCCTTCGGCCAAACAGCTTGGGAAGGACAGAATCCCTTGCCGACCGGCGAGCTGTTGCGCAGCGTGTGGGGGAGCTCTCCCACTAGCGTATTCGCAGTGGGGACAGTGGGACCATTCTCCGCCGGGCTGAGAGGTCCTGGAGCCAGATGGCGAGCGGGACCTCCGAATCACTTTGTGGCGTGTGGGGTAGCTCAGGGAGCGACGTCTTCGCGGTCGGTGCCTACGGAACAATTCTCCATTGGAACGGAACAACCTGGAGCACGATGCCGAGCGGCACGACGGTCTGGCTCGACGGCGTATGGGGGAGCTCATCCAATGATGTATTGGCCGTCGGTGATGAGGGAACGATCCTCCACTGGGACGGGACAGCGTGGGGCACGATGGCGAGCGGCACCAATGCCAATCTTTACGGCGTGTGGGGAAGCTCGGCTACCAACGTCTTCGCCGTGGGTGACTCAGGGACGTACATGGCGGGGACGATCCGTCACTGGAACGGCACCAACTGGGATGGGATAGGGAGCGGAACGTTCTACGGAATAGGCACGCTCTATGGGGTGTGGGGGAATTCGGCAAACGACGTGTTTGCAATCGGTGACTCGGGGACAATTCTTCATTGGAACGGGTCTACGTGGAGCAGTCTGTCGGTCGGCGTGCCCGATGTGCGGCTCGAGGGTGCGTGGGGGAGCGCGGGTAACGATGTTTTCGTCGTAGGTGTCAGCGGAACCATTCTTCACTGGAACGGAACCTCCTGGTCAACCGTTTCGAGCGGGACGTCACAATCACTCTCCGCCGCATGGGGAACTTCATCCAAAGACGTTTTCGCAGTGGGTGACGGTGGAACGATCCTTCACTGGAACGGAACCGCCTGGACAGGCGTGTCGGGCGGGAGCAGTCGGAGCCTTTGCGGTGCGTGGGGGAGCGCGGACGAAGACGTGTTTGCCGTCGGCGACGGCGGGACAGGCTTTCACTGGGACGGGTCCTCCTGGAGCGGGATGGACAGTGGCACTCTTAATCCGCTGTTCGGAGTCTGGGGGAGCTCCACCAACAATGTTTTCGCTGTAGGGGGCTCAGGAACGATTCGGCACTGGAACGGAACCTCCTGGAGCTGGATGTCGAGTGGGACGATTAGTACTCTTCACGGGGTGTGGGGAAGCTCCGCGAACGACGTCTTCGCGGTGGGTTATTCCGGCACAATTCGGCATTGGAATGGAACCAGCTGGAGCGGGATGTCGAGCGGAACGAGCGAAAACCTTTCCGGGGTGTGGGGCACCTCGTCCACGGAGGTTTTCGCCGTCGGCGCCTATGGATGCATCCGGTACTGGAACGGGACTGGCTGGATCGGCATGACAAGTGGGACCACCAGCAGGCTATCCTCGGTCTGGGGCAACACCGGTAACGACGTCTTTGCCGTTGGTTCCGGGGGGAGGATAATTCACTGGGACGGTGTCTCCTGGACGCAGATGGACAGCGGAACGACCGAATGGCTGCACAGCGTGTGGGGCAACTCAAGCAACGATGTCTTCGCAGCCGGGGAATACGGGACCATTCTCCATTGGAACGGGATTTCGTGGAGCTCTGTATGGAGCGGCACGACTCAAGACCTTTTCAGCGGGTGTAGGATCTCACCAGACGAATTCCTGGTGGTGGGTAAGGGTGGCGTGATACTGCGCTCTATCAGCCCGGCATGCGAGGCGGAACTTCAGCCCTATGCAGTTGTTTTCAGCGGCTTGGGCGGGGCGTCGAATTTGGCGGTATCCGCGGCTCCCGGGTGCCTCTGGGAAGCGGCGAGCGAGGCGAGCTGGATCACGGTGACGTCTGGGGCTACCGGAAGCGGAGATGGATCGGTCGGCTACAAGGTCAGCATGAACCTGGATCCGGAGAGAACGGGGAGTATCCGGGTCGCCGGCCGGCGGTTTTGGATCGGGCAGAAGACGGCCACCCAAACGTTTAACGATGTGGCGTCAGGACATATTTTCTTTCCATTCATCGAGGCGATTTTTGCGGCAGGGATCACAGCCGGCTGCGGAGACGACAACTATTGCCCGGAGGGGCCGGTGACGAGGGCACAGATGGCCGTCTTCCTTCTCAAGGCCAAGCACGGTCCAAGCTATGTTCCACCGGAACCGACCGGCGCTTTCACTGACGTTCCCACCAGCCACTGGGCCGCGCGCTGGATCGAACAACTGGCCGCTGAATCAATCACGGCTGGGTGCGGGTTAGCCCAGTTCTGTCCGGATAACCCGGTTACCCGCGCCCAAATGGCGGTGTTCCTGCTAAAGGCGAAGTACTCCTCAGGCTATGCGCCCCCAGCAGAGGCCGGCGTCTTCGCAGATGTTCCGATCGGTCACTGGGCCGGACCTTGGATCGAGAGGCTGGCGGCGGAGGGAATCACAGCCGGCTGCGGGACAGGGACGTACTGCCCCGACAACCCGGTTACCCGCGGGCAGATGGCGGTCTTCCTGAGTAAGACGTTCGGCTTCTGACGCGCGGAATTTTGGTGAGTCGTCATCGCGAAGTTCGGCGAGTCGGCAGTAACCGAGCGCGCCGAACATGGAGCAATGGTGTTGAAAAGGGGTCGCCGCTCTCGTCCAGACCACAGAGCCTCGCCCCGCGACTGTCAGCGCTTTAGTGCCTGAACCTCGCGGCGCAGCAGTTCGATCTCCGCCTGCTGCTTCTGAAGCAAGGTGTTCAGTTGCTCGATGTAAATGTGCGCTTTCTCCAGCTCCTCGAGCAGGACCCGGCTTTGCTGACCGATCTCGATCACTTCCCGGCCCTGCTCATCTCGGACGGTGCCTGGGACGGCTGGCAGGTGCCGCTCGGCCCACATCCGGCGGGCATGCTCCTCGATAGTCTCTAGGGCGTATCCGGGCTCGAACACGTAATCCGCGGAGAGAACTATTCCTCTTTGATAAATCGATCCATTCACGTCGAGCGTGCCCTGGGGAGTCGAGGTTCCGATCCCAACGCTCCCACTAAAGCCTTGGAGAATCGTGTTGCCGCTGTTGGAGTGCAGCCAAAGGTTGGCATTCTCGGCGTTCACGTCGACCGCCGACCCGTCCGTTCGGAGAGTAATCGCTTTCGCCCCCGGGTCGGTCGAATCACGCAGGCGGATCTCGGAGCCAACAACATCGAGCGGATAATCCGGATCATTGAGACCGATTCCAACGCCGCCGGACGCCCGGATCAGGAACTGATCAACACCAGTGGAATTGAAGGCGCCCGATGTGGAATCTGACCAGACGAAAGTTCCCTGGTGACTGGCGTGCGCATTCTGACCGGCCGCGAAAGAGTATTGGCCTTCGGCTATGTTGTTCACTCCCCCAGGTACGGTCGCGAACTCCCCGGTGGCGTAGTTACTCTCCCCGCCCCCGACCGTGGCACTCCGCGCATTGATCCGGTTGTACCGACCCCCGGCGATTGTGCCGTAGTATCCGTTCGCATAAATAGTATTGCCACCACCCCCGCTGATGGTCCCCATATGTTCCTCAATCGTGTTGGCGTAGGCAAATCCACCGCTGCTGTCCCCTCCACCGCCAATCGTGGCGCCAGCCTTTCCTGCGGTGACAGTGTTACCCCAGTCCCCCGCGATTATGCTGATGGGAAGCTCGCCCGTGGGACCGGGCAGACCGGTGGGTTGAGACCAACGTGGTGGGACGATGAGGAACGGGCCCGCCACATTGCCGACTGTCTGGAGTTTCCAGAGCTTGACCATGAACACCGCCATCTGGGCCCTGGTTGTAGGAGTGTCCGGGCAGAAAAGCGCAGGAGTTGCGCTGCAGCCGGCGGTAATCCCGAGTACGGCGAAATTTATTATGGAGTCGTGGAAGATGCTGGAGGTAGGCACATCATCGAACGCGGGGAGTATGAGTGGGCCGGTGGGCAGTTCAATGCGCTTCAGTCTGTAGGTGGCCGGATCCGACAGCGATCCTTGCCCCCAAAGCGGGACTGAGATTCCGACTAAAAGTAACACGGTGAGCAGACTCGTGCTGAGACAGGTAATCGCTCTTCGGATGGATGTTTGGGTATTGTCCATGATTGGACCTCCTCGAAGACCGGTTCAACGCTTCGCCCCGGAAGGCAGGGGTGATGTGAGTCGAGTGCGAACGGAATTATTAACTAGATTGACCGGAGTGTAAATAGACCGCTCGTCAGGAATACAGGGATAGGCCACGAGCGTCAAAGAAGTGGATGAGCCCGGTGATGACAGTAGCGAGCGAGGCGTCCCTTACGGGTAGCCTCGCTCGCAGGAACGCCTACAACCCGAAGGTCTTGCTCAAGAAAACGGCCATCTGCCCGCGCGTCACGGGGGCGTCTGGGCAGTACGTCGTCGCTCCGCAGCCCGCGGTGATCCCTTCCGCCGCCAGTCGCTCGATCCAGCGACCGGCCCAGTGACCTACGGGCACGTCCTGAAAAACGCCGGTCGGCTCCGGCGGAACGTAACTGGACCCGTACTTGGCCTTGAGGAGGAAGATCGCCATCTGCGCCCGCGTAACCGGGCCGTCCGGGCAGTAAGTACTCGGCCCGCAGCCTGCGGTGATCCCCTCCGCGGCAAACCGCTCGATCCAGGCTCCCGCCCAGTGACCTAGCGGAACGTCGCCAAACAAGCCGGTTTGGGCCGGAGGTACATAGCTGGAACCGTGCTTACCCTTGAGCAGAAAGACAGCCATCTGAGCGCGGGTCACGGGTGCATCCACGCAGTAAGTCCCCGGCCCGCATCCCGCAGTAATCCCCGCCGCGACGATCTTCTCGACGTAGCGGTAAAAGATGTGGGAGGGCGAGACGTCACCGAAGGTGTGAGGAAGGACGGTGACGACGACCGAATCGCTCGCCTGGCTCCACCCGTCGTCGACGGTCAGCTGGAAAGTGAGCTGCAGGCTCCCGGCGCCTCCCAGAAGCGGTGCCACAAAAGTCGGACTTTCGGCATTCGGGTTTGATATGGTGACAGCGGTGCCGGCCGTTTGGACCCAGGAGTACGTGAGGTGGAGCTCATCATAGGATTCATCGTCAGAGCTCGCCGAGCCATCCAACGACACAACGGTATGTTCTCGAGCAGAGTGATCGAAACCAGCATTCGCGTGTGGCGAATGATTGGCCGCTCGGGAATCATCCGCGTGGTTGTTCGACTCATCGGCGTCGCCAGTGCAGCTCACTTGCGCCGTATTCCGGACGATGGGAGGGACCGGCCCCATCCTTTGGGTATTGATAGTTACAAGAGTATGGCCGCCTGGTCCCATCGGATCGCCACTTGTGCACGTTACAAGTTGACCGGCCGCACTACAGGGCCACCCGGAAGCCGAAACGAAGGCGAGCTGCGCGGGAAGCTGATCTGTAAGAGTGAGAGTCCCTGAGGTGGCCGCCGCGCCGACATTGTCTACTCTAATCGTGTACTGAAGCTGGGAGCCGTCGTGCCCGGAGTGATACTTCCCGAGAGTCAAGTCTGGAGCGGGCAGTCCCACCTGACCCAACATGAAGTGGCGTCCCGCGACCGTGATGTAGCCCAGACGGGGGGTTACGCCACTGTTGGCGTCCACTGTGAACGTGACATTAGCATCCCCGGAACCGCTAGCCGCCGAGGTGAGGTGGATCCATCCCGCACTCGTTTCAACCGTCCATAGGCAGCCGGACGTCGCTGTCAAATGGAACTGACCGGCACCGCCCGCCGGTTGAAAAACGGATGCATCCGGGTTAATTGAGGCTGAACAGTCTGGCAAAACAAGGTGTAAGATTCTTCCGCCCCGGCCCACAGCAAAAGCGGCACCCCCTTCGTCGGCCCAAATCCCCGACAAAGAATTCCGAGTCGGGACTGGCATCGAACACCAGGCGGTTCCATCGAAGCGAGCGATCTCACCCATAAATCCGCTGACAGCGAATACATTCGACGACCCGGTTCCCCAAACAGCCTGGTACCATTCGCTCGCCACTCGCGTCCACTGCGTACCGTCGTGGTGGAGGATAACCCCGTCGCCGACCACAAATACATCAGTGGGCGACGTGCCCCAGATTCCCCCTAAATGACAGATGGTCCCGCTGGTCATTGAGCTCCAGGTGCTTCCGTCGTAGTGCAGGATTATTCCTTCACGGCCCACCGCAAATGCATTGTTTGACGAACTGGTCCAGACGCCGTTCAGATCTCGATAGGTGCCGCTTTCCATCGGCAACCAACTTGTTCCGTCATAATGAATGATCGTTCCGCCAACCCCGACTGCGAACACGTTATCGGACGAACTACCGCTGACGTCGTTGAGAGCCGTGTGGATGCCACTTGCCATGGCGGTCCACGCGGTCCCGTCCCATCGTATGACTATCCCGTGCCCGCCGACTGCAAAGACATTGTCAAAAGAGCTTCCCCACACTCCGGAAAGTTCTTCCTGGGTGTCACTTGGAACCGGGTTCCAGGTCGAGCCGTCACCGCGGAGCACGCGTCCTTCGCTTCCCACGGCGAAAACATCGGTCGCCGAGCTTCCCCAGACATCATTAAGATCATTCCTGGCTCCGCAGGTCATCGACTGGAAAGCGGCTCCGTCGTACAGCCATATCCTGCTGTCAGCGTCAACACCGAACACGTGGGTGGCGGAAGTCCCCCAAATACTCGTCAACTCGGGAACCTCCTCCGCGACCTCTGTCCAGGTCAGCCCGTCATAATGAAAAAGGTGGTCGTAGCCCGAGGCAAATACGTCTGAAGGTGAGCTACCCCAGACCGCCGACAGGGACTCCCATTCGGCAGTGGTGAGGGAGACGGCCCACGAGGATCCATCGTAGTGAAGAATCACGTTCGGCGACGCTCCCGCAGCAAACACGTTACTGGCCGAAGTTCCCCATACGGCCCGCAACCCTCCTGTTGTTCCGCTGGCCATTGAAGTCCATGACGTCCCGTCGTAGTGGAGTATCGTTCCGGATTCGCCAACCGCAAAAACATTATTCGCGGAACTGCCCCAGACTGCCGCTAGATCCTCGGCCGTTCCGCTTGGCATCGATTGCCATGTCGCGCCGTTGTAGTGAACAATCTGGCCGTTCCAGCCCACAGCAAACACGTTGCTGGAAGAACTTCCCCACGCGCCCTCCAGCCAATCATCCGTTCCGCTGTTCATCGATGTCCACGCGGCACCGTCGTAATGCAGGATGGTTCCCCCCTGACCGACAGCAAAAACGTCCGTTGGTGAACTTCCCCAGATCCCGTCGAGATCGTCATCCGTTCCGCTCGCCATAGGGGTCCAGGACACGCCGTTGTACTGGAGAATTGTGCCGTCGTAGCCGACCGCCAAAACGTTGGAATTGGAACTTCCCCAGATTTCGTTCAAGGTACCGTGTTCTGGAAGCGGGTTATGGACTTCCCAAGTGAAGGGGGTCTGGCTGACCGAAAACTGCCGACCGCCGATCAAGATCGTGCCGATGCGCGGCGAGTCACTTGGCTCTACAGTGTAATGGACAGTTCCAAGTCCGCTGCCGGACGCGCCTGCCGTCACCGATATCCAGGGGACCGAGCTTTGTGCGGTCCAAGCACACCCGGTGCCCGATGTGACTGTGATGTCGCCCTGACCTCCGGACGAACGAAACAGGGCACCTTGAGGTGACAACTCATAGGTACATGAGAATGCCTGGCTAATATAGAAGGGCCGGCCGTTAATCTCGATTCTGCCGCTCCGAGGCCTTCCGCTGTAGTTATAGCTTACCGTGTAAGAAACGATACCCGGCCCGGTGCCCCACGATCCGGAGACGATGTCCAGCCATTCCCAAGAATCAGAATCTTGTGAAGCCGTCCATGAGCAGAGAGTCGTAACCTCGATAGTGCCGGTGCCGCCGGTGGTATCGAACGTCGAACTGGTCGGATTGAAAACGTAAGTGCAGCCGGACAACTGCCTCACATAGAAACGCCGTCCAGCGACCGCAATGTACGCCAGCCGTTCTTCCCACTGGTTTGCCGCAACCGCAAAATTGACGTTTCCGCTGCCGCTGCCTGACGAGCCGGAGGTGACGCTCAACCAGTCGGCACTGCTCTCTGCTGTCCACTCGCAGCCGGATTGCGCACTGACATGGATGGTCCCAACTGCTGTGCCCGGCTCGAACACTGCTCCGGCTGGCTGGATCTCGGCACTACAAAGAGGGAAAACCAGATGCAGGATAGTCTGCTTCCCGACCACGAAGATATCGCTCGCCGAACTGCCCCAGATCCCTGAGAGACCGTCATAGGCACCGTTTTCTACGGAGCTCCAGCTGGTCCCGTCGTAGTGCAGGATAGTTCCACCCCAACCGGATGCAAGCACATTCGTTCCGGAAGTCCCCCACACGGCTAAAAAATCCTCGAATGTCCCGGCGTCCATGCCTGACCAGGACGTCCCGTCATAATGCAGGATCAAGCCATAGTCTCCGACCGCGAACACGTCGGTGCTTGAGCTTCCCCATACTCCCTGAAACGAGAAGCCGGGAGCAGCAAGCATGGAGTTCCATCCAGAGCCGTCATAGTGCAAGATTGTGCCGTTATCACCGGCCGCGAAAACGTCCGTGGAGGAACTGCCCCACACAGCGAAAATGTGCTCAGAGCATCCAGAACTCATCGGCGTCCACGTGGACCCGTTGTACCGAAGGATTGTTCCTGATTCCCCTACTGCAAACACGTCCGTCGCGGAACTTCCCCAGACATCGTAGAGATCGTGACTTGTCGGATATTCCGCAGAAGACCAATAGTCACCGTTAAAGCGGCTGACCTTGCCTGCTCCGCCTACAGCGAACACATTTGTCGAAGAACTGCCCCAGACTCCGCGGAACGAGCCGGAATCCATCTGGATCCAGACCGATCCAGTATAGTAATAGATGCCCCGCGTACCGACGGCGAAGACGTCATTTCCCGAAGTCCCCCATACGTCCTCCAGCCCGCCCGGTTCTGCGTCATCCACGCGATTCCAAAATGTTCCGTCGTAGTGAGCGATAACTCCTCTCTCACCGACCGCGAATACGTCACTTGCTGACGTGCCCCAGATACCCATCAGCAACAAGTCGATATAGGCAATCGATTCCCATACAGTTCCGTTATAGTGAAAGATGTCGCCGCTATCACCTGCGAGGAAGATGCTGTCTGCCGAGCTGCCCCAAATGGAAACAGGGTAGGGCGTGGGACACTCTACGTCGGCCCAGACAGTACCGTTGTAGTGCCGAAACGAAGAAGTGCCCAGCGCGTAGACGTCGTTCGGCGAGCTACCCCATAGGTAGAAGAGCAGCTCGCTGGTACCGCTTGCCATTGCGCTCCAGCCGGTGCCGTTGTAATGCAGGATTGTTCCTCCGTTTCCCGCCGCGAATACGTCGTTTGGCGACGTTCCCCAGATTGCCCACAGATCGCTGGTGGTACCGGTACTCATCGCGGTCCACATGGTTCCGTTGAAGTGAAGAACAGTCCCGGCGGCCCCCGCTATGAAAACGTCACTCGCGGAAGTGCCCCAAATGCTGAAGAGGGTCTGGGAGGTCCCCACGCTGACCGGCGTCCACTGGCTGCCGTCGAATCGGAGAACCGTCCCCCCAGTCCCGACCGCCAGCACGTTGGTGGATGATGTCCCCCAGACCCCGTTAAACCCGGTGCCCGTGTGGGGATCCATGTCAGTCCAACTCGATCCGTCGTAGTGAAGGATTGTTCCCTTAGCGCCGACTGCGAAGACGTCGTCGGGTGCGCTGCCCCACACGCCGAAGAGCGAAACCCGGGGCAGGGGACTCTGCCATTCCCAGACACCCTGCGAGAAGGCAGGAGAAGCGGCGCCGAGAAGCAGAATGACGACAAGAAGTGCAAGGAAGTGAACCACCAGGCGGAAACGCGTTGTAAACATTGAACCCCCCAAAGAATCGGACCAGCCGTGTTGGCGCAGCCGGAACTGACCAGGGAGTGTAAGGCGAAAGCGACTCACCCATCCGGACGACAAAAAGCCGCCATGAGAACGTATACGACACCACCCGTCAATCGGGTGAGAAAAAGCAGAAGCGGATAGACGACCCGGCCCGCTGCACGATTTCCGCGGGTCTCAAGAAGAACCGGATCGACGTCAGATGATAATCCAGGTTTTCGCGGGTGTAAATGACCCTGGCGGGAGTTCCCGGGAGAGGCTTCAGCCTCCCGCCGAAGCCGCCCGGCTCTCGTATGCCCGATCGCACACGCCCGGCCATCGTCACTCCGGCCCGGTCGGGGCGGCATCGCCCGAAAAACCAGCTCGGCCGTTGCTAGAACCCCAGGGTCTTACTAAGAAACACGGACATCTGTCCTCGGGTGACCGGTTGGTCAGGACAGAATGTCCCCGATCCACAACCAGCCGTGATTCCTTCCCTCGCCAATTGCTCAATCCAAGCCTGAGCCCAATAGCCGTCCCGAGCATCCGAAAAAGTGCCGGTCGGATCCGGCGGGACATAGCTGTTCCCATACTTCATCTTGAGCAGAAAGACCGCCATCTGCGCCCGGGTTACCGGGGCCTCCGGGCAGTACATCCCGGACCCGCAGCCAGCCGTGATTCCCTCGACAGCCAGTCGCTCGATCCAGGCCCTGGCCCAATACCCTTCCGGGACATCGGTAAACATGCCGGTTGCTGCAGGGGGAGCATAAGTTGCACCGTACTTGGCTTTGAGCAGGAAGACGGACATTTGGGCCCGAGTCACGGGAGAGTCAGGGCAGTAAGCGGTCGACTCGCAACCGGCCGTGATCGCACGCGCCGCGATCTTCTCGACATTCATGTAGAAGAGGTGAGAGCGCGGAACATCGGTAAAGGTTTGCGGGACGAGGCTGTAGACGCCTTGCTGAGTACCGAGGTAGACCATCCTGGGAATAGAGTTACTGATGGACAGAGGGCGATAGCCGGATGTATTGTCCGGGGGGGCGGGCGAAAAGCTTTGCCAATCGGTCGCTTCGTTAAACGAGACCAGGAGCTCTCCCCGGTCAGTTCCCGCGTAAATGGCAGAAGGTTGCCCTGGATCTACCGTGAGAGTCAGAATATCGTCCCCAGGCGCCAGGTTAGGGGAACACCTCGTCCAACTCAGCCCTCGATCCGTACTTCTGTAGACCCCACCCGGTCCCCAAGCCAACGGGTATGTCGTATCTTTGATCCGAAGCGCGCTTGCGTAGACTGTTGACGGAACCGCAGGATTTATCACAATCTGATTGAAATTGATGCTCGTCAGCCCGGCGTTTGCATCGTTCCAGGTGGTTCCTCCGTCGGTCGTTCTATATATCCCTCGGAGCTCGAGTGACACATACAGGACATCAGGCTGCTCGGGATCAATAGCCAGCGCCTTGCCGAAGCGGGACTCGGGCAGACCCGTATTGCGGTACTGCCAGGTCTGCCCTTGATCAGTTGACTTTGCTACTCCCAGGCCTCCGTGCAGAACATAGAGGACCGAAGGGTCAGTCGGGTGCAACGCTAAAGTCTGGATACCAAAATTGGTAGAAAGTCCGGTGCTTGTTAGCCTGCTCCAGCTCTCACCCGAATCTTCGCTCACAGCCAGGGAGTGATCGTTGAGGATGCCATAAATCACTCGAGGGTTCCAGGGCGCACGGGCAATCCTCCCTATGGAGAAGCCTTCCGGGGCCGTGACAGTCCTCCAACTCGCGCCGGCGTCATTGGTCTTGTAAAAGAAAGAGCCATAACCGACGAGCAATCGATTGGGAGCCTGGGGGTCCACATCAATCTTATAGATTTCGCCGGACTCGACGAGCGCCGAATTTAAGGTCGACCACGTCGTCCCGCGGTCTTCGCTTCTATAAATGCCATCTTCTGTTCCCAGCACAACCGCGTCAGGGCTTCCGATCCCGAGCAGAACGCTCTGAACTGAGCCATACGTGCAGCCATTTCTGACAACGGTCCAGCTTTGGCCATTGTCCTCACTCATGTAAAGGTCGCCGTACGTAAAAACGTCTTTCCTTGTGCCGGCATACAGCAGTCGGGGAGCAGTTGTCCTGAGAGCAATTGCCCGGACCTTCTTCCCGCTCAGGCCAAGAGGCTCCCAGTTCAACCCGGCATCCACCGTTCTGTAGATCCCGCCCTCATAGGAGTCTGATCCGGCATAGACGGTGTCAGGGGCCAGCGGGTCGACCTCCAGGGTCATCACGTTACGGCAGACCGAGGTGACCAGGCTCCAGTTCAGCCCGCCGTTAACGCTCTTGAGGATTCCCTCGTTCGTACCTGCGTAAAGAATCTGGGGGTTCTGGGGGGCAAAAACCAGCGAGAGGATGTCATAGAGATTACCCCAGGAATCCATAGTCAGGCCGTTGTTCAGGGTAGACCACGAGGCGCCAAAATCGGGAGTCACATAAACTCCTTGACTGGTACCGAGATACAACTTCTCAGGTTCAACGGGATCCAGCTTCATGCAGTAGATCGAAATCGGAGGGTTGCCGGGGAGCGAAGGGCGGCGCTCCCATACTCCAGCCGGCGCCGCTACGTACAGTTCCGAAAAGCTGGTTATGCAGGTCTTTCCCGTTCTGGTGATGGCGACCGAATTTACGCTTGCAGGCAAAATGGATGACACAGCCCAAGTAACGCCTGCGTCGGTGCTCCTATAAAGGAATTCCCTACGGGAGAGCGCGAGAACGACCGAAGGGTCACGAGGATCGACTGCTAACTGAAGAATGCGAACTCCTGCGGGCCCGGATGTCGTCCACTGTGCGAGTGCCGAGAGCGAGAGCGCAGTCGAGAGTGCCACAGAGAGGACAGCCCAATGAAGGTAACGGCAGACGTTCGCACGGTAACTGTTCATAACCTCCCCACGCGCCCCCTCCTGGAAGGCAAGGACACCGAGACGGGGCCACTGACAGTTGTCTGCGGAGACTATAACGCCAACACGCTGGTTTCGCAAAACGGAGGCTACCAACTGCCCTCTTGTTACCGGCGCATCCGGACAGAAACTGGAGGGCGCACAGCCGATCGTGATCCAAGGCCGTCAGCCGTGAAGACCGAGAACCTATGCCTCTGAGAACCTATGCCTCTTGACGCCCAGTAGGGCCAAGCTTATCCTTGGTCTCCGACCAGACGGAAATCGGTCAGTTTCAGCTGTCTGTCGGCTGTCCTGACGTCTTCGAATCGTGCTTTGCGCTTGAAAAGAGTGCCCGCGCCGCAGCCGGTCAATCCGGCCGACGTCGCACCTGGGGCTTTTCGGTCCGCGCCAACGGGCGCTTGACGGTGCCTGATCGAGTTATCCCAGACCAATAGTCTGACCGTGAGGTGAATAGTCCTATGACTTAGATGGGACGGAATCAAGAGGTGTGATCTCGATCCAGGGGGAGAAGAAAAGATGAACGAGCGGACAGCGTCTCTTCGGTTGGCCTTACTTGCTTTTCTGGTGCTATTAGCGGTTTCCGGATGCGCTTTGTATACGGTTGTAGGAACCATAAAGCCGGGCGCACCTGCACAACCCTTCAAATCAATCGCCGGATCAGCGACTGGATTGTTTGATGGCGGAACGGCTGGGAGATCCAACTCCGCATCGGTCGTCCTACCGCAGGGAGCTTCATCCGACTGGTGGACTGGGGTTCAGAAGTCGATTCGAGAAGCCGAGTACCGCATCTCGTGGCAGGAGAAGACCTCTCTCGCCGACGCCCCAAGAGCGTGGCAAGCGGCCAACCGGGCGCACAACTTCAGGACTTACTTCACGCCCGAGGGGCCCCGGACCGTCTCCCGAACTGCAAGCAGCCCGGATTGGAAGTGGGGAATGACGCTACGGGCCTGGGGGCCGGAAGGAAGCGCGAA
>Ga0209593_10000439_pt1 | contig 20092 bp, 5 predicted proteins | sample PPLLaktember2015_3_FD_187260 | JGI IMG/M metagenome (GOLD analysis project Ga0209593, IMG submission 187260) | Freshwater sediment microbial communities from Prairie Pothole Lake near Jamestown, North Dakota, USA - PPLs Lake P7 Core (6) Depth... | ecosystem: Environmental > Aquatic > Freshwater...
AGCGTGGCAAGCGGCCAACCGGGCGCACAACTTCAGGACTTACTTCACGCCCGAGGGGCCCCGGACCGTCTCCCGAACTGCAAGCAGCCCGGATTGGAAGTGGGGAATGACGCTACGGGCCTGGGGTCCGGAAGGGAGCGTGAAACCCGCCTCGCCAGCGGTCCTTTCCACCTCCGCCAATCGAGTGGAGTACACGAGGGACGGATTGACGGAATGGTACGTCAACGATCACAAGGGACTCGAACAGGGGTTTACCCTGAATGCTCCTCCTGCACGGTCCAAGCCTCAGCGCACGTCCTGGATCGAGCTCGACCTCGAGTTGAGCGGCAACCTGAAAGCCGGCCTCAACTCATCCGGCGGCACGATCGAGATGACAACACCGGGCGGTGTGGGTGTCGTCCACTACGGCAAGCTGGAGGCGTTTGACGCCTCGGGGCGTAAGCTTGCAACGAAGATGGAGTTGGACGGTTCCCAGATCGCGCTTCTGGTCGACACGCAGGACGCGCTTTACCCGGTGCTCGTTGATCCTCTCGCCACTTCTGCCGCTTGGACGGCGGAAAGCGATCAGGGGGGAGCCGCATTCGGCTACTCCGTTGCCGGGGCGGGTGATGTCAATGGCGACGGTTATTCTGACGTGATAGTGGGAGCGCGTCGATTCGACGCCGGGGTAACTGACGGAGGGCGCGCCTTTCTGTACCTCGGTTCAGCGGCCGGGCTGAGTTCATCACCAGCCTGGACAGCGGCGGAATCCGATCTGGTCGACAGTGGGTTCGGTGTTTCAGTGTCGACGGCTGGAGACGTCAATGGAGACGGGTACTCCGACGCCATAGTGGGTGCGTTCGGTTACGGCGGGGGGGGAAGTGCCTTCCTTTACCACGGCTCGGCGACAGGCCTGAGCGCGTCTCCTGACTGGACCGCCGAAGGCGGTCAGAACCTGGCCGACTTCGGGCAGTTCGTTTCAACTGCCGGCGACGTGAATGGCGACGGTTTCTCGGACGTGGCTGTCTCTGCGCCCAGATACGATAATGACCAATTCAACGAGGGACGCGTCTTCCTCTACCTTGGCTCAAGTTCCGGCCTTAGTACATCGCCTGCGTGGACGGCGGAAAGTGATCAGATTGGCGCCCTGTTCGGGTCGGCGCACACGGCTGGAGATGTGAACGGGGACGGCTACTCCGATCTTATTGTCTCCTCGCCCTACTATGACCATGACCAAACCGATGAAGGGAGGATTTTCCTGTACCTCGGCTCGACGGCTGGGCTTGGATCAACTCCAGATTGGACAGCGGAAAGCGATCAGGCGGACGCGCAATTTGCCAGCTCCGTATCTACGGCCGGCGACGTCAACGGAGATGGGTACTCGGATGTAGTCGCAGGTGCCCCATTGTACTTTAACGGAGAGTACCGCGAGGGCCGCGTGTTTGTTTACTTCGGTTCAGCGACCGGATTGGGCTCGTCTGCCGGCTGGACGGCAGAGAGCGATCAGACCGAGGCAATGTTCGGCATGGAGGTCTCAACGGCCGGCGATGTGAATGGTGATGGTTACGCTGACGTGCTGATAGGCGCTTCCGGATACGAAAACGGAGAATCAGAAGAGGGCCGCGCCTTCCTTTATCTCGGCTCGGCTGCAGGTCTTGGCTCGTCGCCCGCCTGGACCGCCGAGAGCGACCAGGCCGACGCCTCCTTTGGAACCTCTGTTTCAACCGCCGGCGACATCAACGGCGACGGCTACTCGGACGTGATCGTAGGCGCTCCTCAATACGACAACACGGAAGCGGACGAAGGCCGCGCATTCGTGTACGTTGGCTCGGCATCCGGACTCGCTCAGCTCCCGGAATGGATCTTCGAAGCCGATCAGGCTAGGGCGGGATTAGGCTCGCAGGCATGCACTGCCGGGGATGTGAATGGCGACGGATACGCTGACGTCATTGTGAGCGCCACCTCTTACGATTCCGGCCAAGCGGGTGTCGGGCGTATTTTCTTGTTCCTGGGCTCCGCGCAGGGGCTGAGCTCATCTCCCGCATCGACCATCGACGGCGATCAGAGCGGCGCCAGCTTTGGCGAGTCGATAGCGAGCGCCGGAGATGTCAACGGGGATGGTTACTCGGATGTCGTCGTAGGCGCTTACCTGTACGACCACCCTGACAACATGGAGGGACGCGCCTTCCTCTATCTTGGTTCGGCGACGGGACTGAACTCGACTCCGGCATGGACGGCCGAAGGCAACCAGGATAGCGCCTGGTTCGCCGGGTCGGTCTCCTCCGCCGGGGACGTCAACGGCGATGGTTATTCGGATGTGATCGTGGGCGCCGAATGGTACGACAACGGCCAGACGAACGAGGGGCGAGTGTTTCTGTACCTCGGTTCGCCTGATGGGCTTAGCCCGTTCGCAGCCTGGACTGCCGAGGGGAATGATTACGGAAGTCTCGGGAGATCCGTGTCTACGGCCGGTGACGTGAACGGAGACGGTTACTCGGACGTGATTGTGGGCGGTGACGGGTACACCAACGGTCAACAATGGGAGGGCCGCGCCAGGGTCTACCTCGGCTCCGCTGCCGGCCTCAGTACGACTCCTGCCTGGACGGTCGAAAGCAACCTGTTCCAAGCGCAATTTGGCCAAAGCGTATCGACGGCCGGCGACGTAAACGGCGACGGTTACTCGGATGTGATCGTGGGCGCGTGGAACTACTCCGGCCCCGAAACCCAAGAAGGCGCGGCATTCGTGTACCTGGGGTCGGCCGCCGGGCTCAGCTCTTCTCCTGCCTGGACGGCGGAAGGCAATAGGGCCAACGGCAATTTCGGCATCCGCGTCGCGACAGCGGGCGACGTGAACGGCGACGGGTACTCGGACGTGATCGTCGGCGCGTCCTATTACGACAACCCTGATAATAATGAGGGCGCCGCTTTCCTTTACCTTGGATCACCGACAGGTCTGAGCTCATCACCGGAATGGACGGCCGAAAGCAATCAGGCGGACGCCGGGTTCGGCAATGTTGGACCAGCGGGCGATGTGAATGGCGACGGTTACTCGGATGTGGTCGTAGGGGGGCCGGGGTTCGACGATGGGGCAACCGATGAAGGAATTGTCGTCCTTTACTACGGGAATTTAAGTGCCGGATTGAGTCTGAATCCCAGGCAGCGCCGTTTCGACGATACCGCGGCTACACAGCATCTCTCGCTTTCAGAAAACTCGAATGGCGTTCGATTGGCAAGCTTCGGACGCAGTCCATACGGACGAGGCAAGGTGAAGATGCAATGGGAGGTCAAGCCCCTGGGCACGCCCTTTAACGGGGCGGACACGGGGCAGAGCGCTTCCTGGGTCGACACGGGGACGGCCGGCGCCAGTCTAAATGAACAGATCGGCTCACTCACTGCAGATACCCGTTACCACTGGCGGATGCGGCTCCTCTACAACCCGGCGACGACCCCCTTCCAGCCTTACAGCCGGTGGATTTCTCCTTTCGGTAACGGCTGGCAGGAAGCGGATTTCCATACCGACGGGGTCGTACCGACTGCCGAGGCCGGAGCAGATCAGACAGTCAAGGAAAACACCCTGGTGACCTTGGACGGATCGCACAGCCGCGATCCGAACGAACAGACCCTGACGTATGCCTGGACGCAGCTATCGGGAACTGCTGTCGTCCTGTCAGACGCGAGCTCTGCGACCCCGACTTTCACGGCGCCCATCCTCCCGTCGAGCTCAAATCTGATCCTGACCTTTCAGCTGACGGTGAACGACGGCGAGCACCCGGCGACCGATCAGGTCGTTATCACCGTGACGCAAAACACCTTCACGGATGTGCCCGAGACCCACATTTTCTACCCCTACGTAGAAAAGATCGTGGCCCGGTCGATTACGGCCGGTTGCGGATATTCCACGTACTGCGTGGACAACCCGGTCACCAGGGCTCAGATGGCGGTATTTCTGCTCAAGGCGAAATACACTTCCACCTACACACCGCCGGCGGCGACCGGCTTGTTCACCGACGTTCCAGCCGGATACTGGGCCCGAACGTGGGTCGAGCAGTTCGCGCATGAAGGCATCACCGCCGGCTGCGGCGCCGGAATCTTTTGCCCCGATACGACAGTGACCCGGGCGCAAATGGCGGTCTTTTTGCTCAAAGCCAAGCACGGAACGAGTTATGTTCCGCCGGACGCGACCGGGATGTTCACCGACGTGCCGGAAGGACACTGGGCGCGGGTCTGGATCGAGCAACTGGCGCGAGAGGGTATCACGGCCGGCTGCAGCGCCACGACCTACTGTCCGGATAACCCGGTCACGCGCGGTCAAATGGCCGTGTTCCTGTCAAGGACGTTCGGCTTCTGACAGCCCGGGCGTTGCGGACGTCTTAACGGGCGTTGCCGCTGCAGTCGCGCTACAGACCCGCGCACGCTGGAGTCGCTTTACAGAGCCGCGCACGGAGCAGAGGGGCTCGCTTTGTGAGGCCCGGAGCGGAGTGAGCGGGACCACCCAGCGAACTTCCGGAGCAGGGTGGTTGCGGCCAGTCAAGATTCACGACTCTCGCAACTACCTTTGCTCCGGAAGTTCGCTGGGTGGTCCCGCTTACTCCGCTCCGGGCCTCACAAAGCGAGCCCCTCTGCTCCGTGCGCGGCTCTGTAAAGCGACTCCAGTTCTGTAACGCGACTCCAGCACCAAACTGAACCACGACTGGCCTGCTGCAGAGTTAGGGCCTCCGGCGAGAAGTGTGATTTAATACGCACTCGAGATTTCCGTTTCGGGGGGAGGACCAGATGAGAGCTCTGGGAAGGTCTTTGCGCTTAGTTTCTGTCGTTTTTCTTTTGCTCTGTTCGGCGTCAGGGTTATTTTTGTACGTCCTTGACGGTACTGCGGCCGAAGATGTGCTCGCTCCAGCCGTGGTTCCTCAAGCGGGATCGGGAGGCCTACGCCCCTCACCTGTCCTGCTGCCAGACGGAGCCTCATCCGATTGGTGGACTCGAATCCAGAAATCCATTCGGGAGACGGAGTACACGGTCTCCTGGCAGAAGACTCGCCTTACTGACGTTCCGAGCGCGTGGCAAGCGGCCAACCGGGCGCACAATTTCAGGACCTACTTCACAGCCGTGGGCCCTCGGACATCGCCTCGAACTGCAACCACGCATGACTGGACGTGGGGAATGACGCTGCGTTCATGGGGACCGCGGGGAAGTACTCGACCCGTGTCTCAGGCCTCTCTTTCCACCTTGGGCAATCGCGTCGAGTACCGGCGCGACGGTTTGACCGAGTGGTACGTGAATGACCCGAAGGGGCTCGAGCAGGGATTCATTCTGAATGCTCCTCCTAAGGCCCACCAGCGCGGGCTAAGTTCCTGGGTCGAGCTGGACCTGGAGCTGAGCGGGAACCTCAAAGCCGCTCTCAATCGGTCGGGCGAGGCCATCGAGATGAGGACGCCCGGCGGAGTCGGCGTCGTGCATTACGGTAATCTAACTGCTTTTGATGCCTCCGGACGCGAGCTTCCCACCAGGATGGAGTTGGAAGGCTCGCAGATCGCGCTTCTCGTTGACACGCGCGAGGCACTCTACCCGATTGTCGTTGATCCGCTCGCGACTTCCCCCGCCTGGACGGCGGACGGCGAGCGAGGCTCGGTTTACCTGGGCAACTCGGTCGCGACCGCCGGCGACGTCAACGGCGACGGTTACTCGGACGTCATCGTCGGCGCAAGCTCCTACGACTATGGCCAACCTGAGGAAGGCCACGTCTTCCTGTTCCTCGGCTCGGCCTCAGGTCTCAGTACGTCTGCCGACTGGACAGCGGAAGGCAATCAGGACCACGCCTACTTTGGCGTCTCTGTGTCCACGGCGGGCGATGTCAACGGCGACGGCTTTTCGGACGTGATCGTCGGAGCCGACCACTACGACAGCGGGCAGACAGATGAGGGCCGAGCGTATGTTTACTACGGCTCCGACCAGGGTCTGGGCACGTCACCCGACTGGACGGCGGAAGGCGGTCAGGACAACGTGCTTTTCGGTACCTCCGTTTCGACGGCCGGGGATGTCAACGGCGATGGTTACTCGGACGTGGTGGTCTCGGCCCCGCAATACGACCACGGGAGCTTCGACGAGGGGAGCGTCTTCCTGTATCTCGGCTCGGAATATGGTCTCAGCATGTATCCCGACTGGACGGCCGAAAGCGATCAGGCTTCATCGGGTTTCGGCATTTCCGTATCGACTGCGGGCGACGTGAACGGCGACGGCTTCTCGGACGTGATCGTCGGAGCGCATCTGTTCAGTGGCGACGAAGTTGACGCCGGCGCGGTCTTTCTCTACCTCGGCTCGGCGGACGGGCTAAACACCTCTAGTTCCTGGACGGGACAGGGCGATCAGGTAGATGCCTGGTTTGGCCGTTCCGTCGCGACAGCCGGGGATATCAACGGCGATGGCTACTCGGACGTAGTTGTCGGGGCCTGCCTGAACGGCAATGGCCAGTACCAGGAGGGGGCCGCCTTCTGCTTTTTCGGCTCTGCCTCGGGACCTGGATCGGCCCCCAACTGGTCGGCCGAAATCAACCATGAGTCGGCCCTCTTTGGCACTTCCGTCGCAACGGCCGGGGACGTAAACGGGGATGGTTTCGCCGACGTTATTGTCGGCGCCCCAGGCTACAGCAACAGCGAGATCTCCGAAGGGGCCGCTTTCCTCTACTTTGGATCAAGCAGCGGGCTCGGCGCTTCTCCGGTCTGGACGGCTGAAAGCCAACAGTGGGGAGCCGAATTTGGCGCCTCAGTATCGACGGCAGGCGATGTCAATGGCGACGGGTTCTCCGATGTCCTTGTGGGTGCTCCACGCCACGACAATTTCACCTCGGACGAGGGCCGGGCCTTCCTTTACCTTGGTTCACCAGCCGCGCTTAGCCAATCGCCCGGCTGGTCGGCCGACAGCAATAAGGCCGCATCCGAATTTGGCTGGTCAGTCGCGTCTGCCGGCGATGTGAACGCCGATGGTTACTCGGACGTGATTGTCAGCGCGTGGCTGTTCGACAATGGCGAGACCAACGAAGGACGCGCCTATGTCTACCTGGGATCGGAGAACGGCCTGGGCTTATCTCCCGCCTGGACAGCCGAAGGCAACCAGGCCGACGCCCGCTTTGGCAGCTCGGTAGCGAGCGCAGGAGATATCAACGGGGATGGATACTCGGACGTGATCGTGGGCGAGGAAGCTTTTTCTGATGAGGATACCCAGGAGGGGCGTGCCCTCGTCTACTTCGGCTCCGCCGCCGGCCTGAGCTCGTCTGCAGCGTGGACGGCCGAAGGCGATCAGTACATGGCCTACTTCGGCCGGTCGGTAGCAACCGCGGGCGACGTAAACGGTGACGGCTACTCCGACGTCATTGTGGGCGCGTACGGGTACGACCACGGCCAGAGCGACGAGGGTCGTGCTTTCCTGTACCTCGGGTCACCGGCAGGCCTGAGCCTCTCTGCAGCCTGGACAGCCGAGGGCGACTGCGACTCCGCATTCTTCGCCACCAGCGTAGCGACGGCCGGCGATGTCAACCGCGACGGCTACTCGGACGTCATCGTGGGCGCCGCCCGGTATACAAACGGACAACCCGCCGAGGGCCGGGCCCTCCTCTACCTCGGGTCGGCCACCGGCCTGGGCTCGACTCATGCCTGGGCGATGGAAGGCAACCAGGGAATGGCGTGGCTCGGGATCTCTGTCGGGACCGCCGGCGACGTCAACGGGGACGGCTACTCGGACGTGATCGTTGGTGCTTCCCTTTACAACGGTGGCCAATCGGGCGAAGGCAGGGCGTTCGTGTACCTCGGCTCGCCCGGTGGCCTCGGCCTGACTCCCGCCTGGACGGCGGACGGGGATCAGGTGGACGCCCAACTCGGGGGCAGCGTGGCGACAGCGGGGGACGTCAACGGAGATGGTTATTCCGACGTGATCGTCGGCGCCGAATATTACGATGCCGGCCAAACCAATGAGGGCCGCGCTTTTCTTTATCTCGGCTCCAGCACGGGGCTGAATTTAACGCCGGCCTGGACGGCCGAAAGCGATCAGACGTGGGCCCTTTTCGGAAGCCGGGTTGCGACGGCGGGCGATGTCAACGGCGACGGCTATTCGGACGTCATCGTCGGCGCTCGAATCTTCGATAACCCGGAGGACATGGAGGGCCGCGTTTTCCTCTATTACGGAAACGGCGGGGCCGGATTGAGACTGAATCCCATACAACGGCGCTTCAACCACATCGCGGCAACCGATCACCTGGGACTCTCCGGGAGCACGACCAGCTTCGGCCTGACCGGCCGCGGGCGCACACCTTTCGGGACGGGTTGGATCAAGATGCAGTGGGAGGTCAAGCCTTTGGGAACGCCGTTTGACGGGACGGTGACAGGCGAGAGCGATTGGCTCGAAGGCGGGCCGACCGGCGTCAGCTTCACTGACCAGGTCGAGTCGCTCGCTCCCGGTACCGTTTACCACTGGCGAGCGAGGTTTCTGTATCACCCCGCCACTACTCCCTTCCAGCCTTTCAGCCGCTGGGTCTCTCCCTTTGCAAATGGCTGGCAAGAGGGCGATTTCCGCACTGTCGCGGTGGCTCCGATCGCTAACGCCGGTCCTGATCAGACAGTCAAGGAAATGCTGGGGGTGGCCTTGATCGGGTTCGGGAGCAGTGACCCTAACGGCGACACCCTGACCTATCACTGGATTCAGCTCTCGGGGACCCCGGTCATTCTGGCCGGCTCAGAAGCTCCGATAGCCGCCTTCACGGCGCCCTGGCTCCCTTCAAGGGCCAGCCAGATCCTCACTTTTCAACTGACGGTAAGCGACGGCGTTCATTTTGCCAGCGACCAGGTCGCCGTGACCGTCACCCCGCATACCTTCCTCGATGTGACGCCAAACCACATCTTCTACCCTTACGTCGAGCAGATTGTCGCCCGCTCGATCACGGCGGGTTGCGGAACCGAGCTGTACTGTGTCGACAACCCTGTCACACGCGCCCAGATGGCAGTGTTCCTGCTGAAGGCCAAGTACGGGGCGAGCTATACCCCGCCGGCAGCGACGGGAACGTTCACGGACGTCCCGGCCGGCTATTGGGCCCGGACCTGGGTCGAGCAATTCGCGCGGGAAGGGATCACGGCCGGCTGCGGGCCCACGACCTTCTGCCCCGACAGCGTGGTGACTCGGGCGCAGATGGCGATCTTCCTGCTCAAGGCCAAGCACGGAACGAGCTATGTCCCGCCTGCGGCGACCGGCCTGTTCACAGACGTGCCGGCCGGCCACTGGGCGCGAACGTGGATCGAGCAACTGGCCCGAGAAAGCATTACCGCCGGCTGCAGCGCCACGACCTACTGCCCCGATAATCCGGTCACGCGTGGACAAATGGCGGTATTTCTGTCGAGGACGTTCGGGTTCTAGCCACCCGTCGTAGCCTACGAGACCTCGGCTAGCGGCGAGGCTGCGGCTTTCGCCTCTGAGACGGGTGCAGCTCGCTCGCCGTGGTGCGCGCTCCGGCGATCAAGCTCGCTCGTCCATCGAAACTCACCGACCCGACAAAGCTCTTCGCGCCGACGCTCGCCCGGGCGGCGTAACCGTGTACGAGAAGTTCCGCGGCTCGGCGTCAAAGAACGGGCCCCACTTAAGCTTCTTACAGGCAAGTTAGCGCTTATGTGGCCTTGACACCGCTTTTACTCGCCGGCCATGCCGGCGGCCTTTTCACTTTCGATGTTGGTGGGCCGCCGGTATGCGAGGGTGTTGAATAAGGTCGTTCGGCTCCGTTAGGAGCCGGATGTCCAGGGGCGTGATGTTCTGAACAGTCAAGAAGATCGCGCTCCTACAGGGGCACATGACTCATGACGCTGGCCACCTCAGAAGCCAAACGTCTTGCTCAGGAAGACCGCCATTTGCGCTCGGGTGACAGCCATATCCGGGCAGTAGTTGTTGGGGCTGCAACCGGCGGTGATGCCCTCTCTTGCCAACTGCTCGATCCATCGCGCGGCCCAGTGGTTCGTCGGTACATCGACGAAGTTTCCGACCGGGTCGGGCGGGGCATAAGCCGCACCGTACTTGGTCTTCAGGAGGAAGATCGCCATCTGGGCGCGGGTGACGGAAGTTTCCGGGCAGAAGATGTTGATACCGCATCCAGCCGTTATCCCGTCGCTGAATAGTTGCTCGATCCAAGCCGCGGCGTAGTGGGTCGTTCCGACATCGGTAAAAGTCCCCTCGGCCGCCGGCGGCGCAAAAGAAATGCCGCGCTTGGATCTTTCCAGGAAGACCGCCATTTGCCCGCGGCTGACCGCCATATCCGGGCAATACGAACCAGGCGCGCATCCCGCAGTTACGCCACGGGCGAATATCCTTTCGATCCAGGGATAGTAGATGCTGGTAGTGGGCACGTCCGCGAAGCTGCGCGGTGTCACTGTAATGACAACGCGATCCGGCGAACCCTGGCTCTGGCCATCGCTCACGACAAGCTCGAATTCCAGCGCGGCCTGTCCGGCCTGGTAAAGCGGGGCCGTGAACGTCGGGGTGACGGAGGCCGGATTGGCCAAGACAACCGCCGGACCCGCAACCTGGGTCCACGCAAACGTCAGGTTGTCACCATCCGGATCGGAGCTCGCCGTTCCGTCAAGCAGGACCGGCACGGCTTCCTTGACCGTCTTGTCGGGCCCGGCGTTCGACAGTGGGGCGCTGTTACTTCCGGGCTTGACCGCAAACACGCTGCCGTAAGTACCGGCGTAGAGGATGCGGGAATCGTTGTTGAAAGCCAGCGTCAGGACATTCAGACAATTAAGGCCGCTGTTGTACGCTGCCCAGTTCTGCCCGCCATCTGTGCTCCGATAGACACCGTTGCCAACGCCGTAGCCGTAGAGGCCGGCGTAGACATGCGCGGAGTTGGCAGGATCCACGACCAAGGCGCGGACCCTAGTTCCCGGCAGCCCGGCGCTTAGAGATGTCCAGATCCCACCTCCGTTCGTGCTCTTATAGATGCTGCCATCGGCAGTGCCGGCGTAGATGACATCCTGAGCGGATGGATCAGTCGCCAGCGAGTAAATCGACTGATCGGTCAGGGACGAGGAGGTCCAGGTCAGGCCGCCATCCGTGCTCTTGAATACCCCGCTCGTGCTGCCGACAAAAACTCTGCTATCGTTGAAGGGGTCGGGTTCGATGCAGTTGATGTACAGGTTCTGAGCGGTCGCCACCTGGTTCCACGTGTCGCCGTAGTCATTACTGAAGAAAAGGGACGACCCCTGCGTGCCGACATAAAGCCTGCGCCCACCTAGTCGGTGAGTAGCGACAGCCGTCTCGTAGGAACCTCCTGTTGAGTCAGTCAATACGTCCCATGTTGACCCCGAGTCCAGGCTCCTGACCGTCCCTTCGTAGCCGGCTGCGGCGTACAGGCGGCTCGGGTTGTCGGGGGCGTGAGCGACCGCGGTGGTGTTACCCGGCCTCGCCATTTTCCAGGTGGCCCCCGCGTCATCTGTAATGTAGATCCCGACCGAACCTGCAGTCGCGAGCGTGCCGGGGTTGTGCCGGTGGGACGACAACGAGGCGGCCGGCACCGCGACCAGGCCCGAATCGCTGGGCACCCAGTTCTCTCCTCCATCCGTACTGACCGAAAGACCAAGGCCCGTCAGCGCGAATAGTTTCCCGTTACTTAGAGCATGAAACTTGGGGTAATAGGTATGAGTCACGGGAACCGGCGACCAGTTGTTCCCGCCATCGGTAGTTCTCACCACGGATTCGAACATCCCTACATAGATTGTAGAAGGTCGGGTCGGGTCCGGAGCAACACTGTAGACAAACCCGCTCGGAAGCGTGCCGGGCATTCCTGCCCACGTGGCTCCCCCGTCTGTCGATTTGTAGATTTTTGCGTACGACCCGGCATACATGATGGAAGGTTGTACCGGATCGAACGCGATTGACTTGACAGTATTGGCCAGGCCGTCCGAGGACATGCTCCAGGTTGTTCCTCCGTCCGTACTTCTCCAGAGACCGCCAGAGAAACCGGCGTACAGTGTCGTGGGTGTCTGGGGATTTATCGCGATTACGCTCGCATCTGACCAGAGCCCGCTATCCGCCGCAAAGCAGCTGGATCCGCCGTTAGTACTTTTGAGAATGCCGCTGCTCGTCCGCAGGTAGAGTACCTGCGCGTCCGATGGATCGACCAACACCTGGTCGATGCCGGTCCCGCACCCGCAGCTTACCCAGGTGTGGCCTCCATCCCCGCTCCGATACAAGCTACCGTTACTCGCGTAGACGACAAGTGGATCGGTGGGAGCTACCGCGATTGCTGTTATTCCCCACCACAAACCAGGATCGAATCTGTATTCCCAGTTCGACCCTCCATCGGTGGAGCGGAAAACACCATTTCCACTGGTGGCGGCATACATGATCGACTCGTCAGCCGGATATACGGCTAACGCTGTGATATTCCCCCCATCCGGCCCCACGCTCCGCCATACTTCCGGCGTCCAGTTGACCGTCACGTGCACTGTCCTGGTGTTTGCTGCGGCACAGGCATTTGTGGCACGTGCCCAGAACAACCCGTCCTGCACCAGCGGCGGGGTGATAAGGCTGCCCGATGTTGCGCCGGCAATCGGTTTCGACGTATCCCCGCTCTCACCTCGGTACCATTGCCAGGTAACGGGGGTCAGGTTCGCGGCCGCCGTCAGGGTGGCCCGCTCGCCGCTCGTGATGGACACGTCGTCCGGTTCGTCAACAATCACAGGCGCTGAACAACTCGTGCCAGTCATGAATGTCTGATCCGCGCCCGTTGAAAGCTGGCCGCCGCTGTCCGCCAGCAGTCGAAAATGGTAAGTCGTTAACGGGAGCAGACCAGAAACAACAAAGGACACATCGAACGTGCCAGGCTTGGAGCCAAGGTCCAGCAGGGGCGAAACTGAGCCGTAGCTCGTACTCAGTCCCCACTCAAAATGCGCCCGGGTGTTGCAGCTCGTTATTTCTACAGCTCCGGTCAATCGCGCGGAATTTGAAAGGACATCAGCAGCCGGACCGGTCGTTGGATGGGGTGCCGGACAACCCACTGTCACCGCTGCGGCCTCGCTGTCGATGCTGTCACAACGGTTCACGATTCTGACCCAGAAATCTGCCACTCCGTAGAGCGCAGGGGTGTTCAGTTCCGCCGAACGGCCGCCTGGAACAGGGTTTCGGACGTCGCCTGGAACTCCGCGATACCAGGTGTAGAAAGCTGGCGAACCAGCGTCTGCTGTAACGCTGAGCTGGGCGCTCTCGCCCCACGCAACGGTTGTTGAAGCCGGCTGTTGACTGATGCCGGGCGGGGAGCAAGCGCGAGACACCGTCACGAACGCGGTATCGCTGTCTGTCCCCCCGCACCCATTGGTCACCCTGACCCAGAAAGAAGTCGTTTCAGAGAGGGCGGGTGTCGTGAAGTCTGCTGCCTGGGCCCCTTCGACTGGGTGGGCGGTGTCCCCGCTGGTCCCTTCGTACCACTGGTATTGTGAGTCGGCCCCCGACGCTACAACCTGCAACGTTGCGGTTCCGCCTGAAGCTATCATCGCGCTGTCCGGCTGGTCACTGACAAAAGGCCCACAGGAGAGGTCGAGGACGTAGAGGCCGCCGCCCGTGCCTGCATATAGACGCGACGCTTGCACAGGGTCAAAAGACAGCGAAAGGGCCTCGAGATTGTAAAGCCCTGTGTTAAAGCAGTACCAGGAAGTACCGTCGTCGTCGCTGAAAATCACGCCGATCTCGTCTGTTGCAGCCCACAGCATCCCGTCTGACGCGACCATGACATCGTTGATCTGAAGTCCGATCAGGTCAGCGCCCGCCCTCGTCCAATTGCTTCCCTGGTTTGTGCTTCGAAATACGCCGTCGTCCGTTGCCGCGACCAGGATGTCAGCGTTGTTCGGATCGATGGCCACGCGGTTGACGTCAACATCCGGGAGCCCCGTGTTTGATAAGGCCCAGGTCAAGCCGGCGTCGGTTGATCGTTTGATCAGGTTACGGGCTCCGGAGCAGTTATTGAAGACCACCGCGTAGAGGCGAAGGCCGCCAGGCGCCATTTTCAGGTCGACGACCTGGTTGGATGAGCAGTTCGTTCCAGAATAGGTGTTCCAGGTAGATCCCCCATTCGTGCTTTTCGCAACATGGCCGTAATATGCCTCCCCTGCATAAACCGTCAGGGGAGCCGCAGGATCCACGAGCACGCACGTGGCGCCGTAGGTGCTAAAGCCCACTCGTGTCCAATGCGCCCCGCTGTCCGTGCTTTTGTGAAGTCCGGCAGAGGTGGCGGCGTAGAGGACAGTTGGATCGCCTGGAGTTGCAGCGACGCGGTAAACCACGATGCCTGAGGCGCCGGCATTCACGCTGTTCTCGAGCCCTGTGTTCCGGGCTTGCCAGGTGCCGCCGCTGTCCGAGCTTGAGAAAATGCCTCCCTGCGATGTAGTTGCCCAAAGGGAGGTCGTCGAGAAAGAAATGTCCCCCGTCCGAAAGGAACTGATCCCCGAGTTGGCCGCCTGCCACGTGTTCCCCCCGTTCGTGCTTTTCCAGATGCCGGCCATCGTGATCTGGCCTGCAGTATTCGCGGTGACCGCCTTGGCGATGTCCGCGACATACAGAGTATCGGGATCTGTTGGACTCAAGGCAATCGCGGAAATGTTCGGTGTCACTGAAGTCTGGGGGAAGTTGGAGCAGACCGCCCAGGTATCTCCCCCGTCGGTCGACTTGTAAAGCCCCTGCCGGGTCCCGACGTAAACGATATTGGTGGCCGTCGAGTGGACAGCTAGAACAGGAGCACTGGCGTCGACTGAAAGAGTCGACCAGGTCTGGCCGGCGTCAGTTGAGCGGTCGACACCGCCCCAAGTCCCTTCGCCTCCTGAGAAGACGACCTGGGAATCGAGCGGGTCGACTGTCATAAAATAGCGGGGCAACCCGCTGTAGCTGTAGATTGTTGTAGAGCCCGAGCCTCTGATGGTTCGCCAGTTGCCTCCTCCGTTCGTGCTCTTGAAAACGCCCCACTTGAGGCCAATTCCGCCGGTAGGAGTGGTGGCGACCGTAGCTGTTGCCTGACAATAGAGTATTTGCGGGTCGCCTCGATCGATCGCCAACGCCCCAACGTTGAGTGAGGAGTACGACGAGATGCTGAGGCCGCTGGATCTCGGCGTCCAGGTCGCCCCACCGTCCGTGCTGCGGTAAACGCCGCTGGTCGTCCCCGCATAAATGAAATGGCTTTGAGAGTCCAGGGCTAGCGAGCGCAGGCTGGCTGGGAGAGCAGCGCAGGCTGCCCAAGTGGCTCCGCCATTCGTGCTGCGGTAAAGGCCTTGGTTCCCGGCATAGAGACTATCAGGATCCAGCTGGTCAATGACGATCAAGGTTACGTTATTGATTCCCAAGCCGGCGTTAATCGGGAACCACGACTCTCCCCCGTTGGTCGTCTTGAAGACCCCGTTTCCTGCAGGCGCCGCGTAAAGCGTGTCTGGGTCGGTCGGGTGTTGAACCAGCGCATTGACTGGCCCGCCTCCCGGTCCCAACGCAGTCCATCGATTGGAGCCGCCAAGAGCAGGCGAAAAACAGCAACTGAACAGCAGAACGAGCGTGAACACCAGACACATTGAGCGAGACATTGGACGAATGCATTGCAACATGATCCCCCCAAATCAGGTTACCTCTGCGAACACATCCCGGAGACTGCCTGGGAAACAGAGCGCCGGCGCAGGACATTGCCGGCCACGATATGCTAACACTGTCTTTCGCGTGCTCAAAAGCGGGACTCAGTCCAGCGTCCATGGGTGGTGTCCAACCACCTCAACCGGGGCGCCGACTTGGGACCTAGTACAACTGAGCTGGAGCCGCATTCCATCTCTGTAGTCTGAGGAGCAGCCACCGACTTTTTTCAGAGGGTGCCTCGTCGTGCCATTCGCGCACGTAACGAAGATGTTACTCGCCGAGGTTCCCCCGATGCCGAGCAGCATGCTCGTCGTACCGCTAGTCATGCTGCTCCAGCGCGGCAGAATGGCGCCGACTGGGGATGAGCCGTCCCACGTTATGTCGTCATGACGCTCCCTGCGCTTCCGTCGTAATGCAGGAACAAATCGAGCAGGGCACCGCTTCGCCACCGAAACCGCAACCTGCCGCCGGATAAGCGATTTTTCAACTCTGGCCCTGCCCCTCTCCCGTTTTATTGTCTGGGCAGCGCTTACTACTGCCCCGACACGCCGGTCACGCGCGGCCAGATGGCGGTGTTCCTGGTGAAGACGTTCGTGTACTTCCTATAGCCGGGCCTGATTCAATACCCGAACGTCTTACTTAAGAACGCCGCCATCTGTCCGCGAGTTACGGGGGAGTCCGGGCAGTAGTCGCCGCCGCCGCAACCGGCCGTAATATCCTCGGCGGCCAGTTGCTCGATCCATGAGGCAGCCCAGTGGTTCGGGGGTACGTCCGCGAACAGACCGCTTGCGCCGGGCGGGCTGTAGGCGCTGCCGTGCTTGGACTTAAGCAGAAAGACCGCCATCTGCGCGCGAGTCACCGGAGAGTCGGGGCAGTACGTGTTGCTTCCACAACCCGCGGTAATACCATCGGCGTACAGTTGTTCTATCCAGGCGGCCGCCCAGTGACTCGCCGCAACGTCGGCGAACAAACCTACAGCCGGGTGTGGAGAGAAAGCGGCATTCCGCATACCTTTCTCGAGGAATACGGCCATCTGGGCACGGGTGACCGGCAGGTCGGGGCAGTAATGGGTAGCATCGCAGCCGGCGGTGATTCCGCGGCCATGGATAAGTTCGACCGAGCTGAAGAACATGTTGTCGAAGGGCACGTCGACGAAAGTGGGAGCAGGGCTAAAGAGCGTGACCTGGTAGTTGAAGTTCACCACGGCGCTGCCGATACGGACGTTGTTGACAGCCACATCATACGTCGTACCTTGCGTCGGCGGGGCGCCCAACGCTCCGCCACCGGGGGTCCAGACGAGCGTCGCTTCCCCATAGCCATAAACCGGGACCTCGAGCACAACGGGAACGGGGAATCCCGCCTTGCTCATTGTCACGGTGGCCGAACTGAAATCGGCGTTCGGATAGGAGAAGGACCAGAGGGAGAAAGCCACGTTATAGGGCACGTAACCGGGAGGCGGCCAGGCGACGTAGGGCTCCCGTGTTGGCGGCCGAGCGCCCCAGAGTTGACCAAATACCCAGAGGACATTGGTCGCCACGCCGGACGGCTGATCACCCGTCCCCATCGTCTGGGTCTGCGGGTAGAGGAGCCAGCGCCGGTGTCCCACGGATGAGAGCCCGGGATCGTCCATATAGAGGCTAATGGCGTCCCACCCCATTGCGCCGTAAGCCAGATTCGAAGACTGGGCCGCCTGCGCCCCACCGACGGAATAACAGAGCCAGTCTGAGGGGGGGAAATGATTCAACTGGTGGTTGACGCTCATCATGAGCGCTGCGGCCTGGGCCGGCGCCGAGTACGTCGGGTCGAAGGTGACTTCCGGGACGCCGGCCATCCCTCGGAAATAGTTGATTCGTTGAAGGACCTTGTCACGGAAGTCAGCGGCCGTCGTTCCCGGGTCACAGGTCGCCCGGTTTCCTGTCCAGGCGATATCGGGAGGGGAGAGGATCAGGTAGTAGTCACGGTAAAAAGCCAGCGAAGCCGCGCGGCTGGAGGGCGCCACCGTAAGTGCCAGGGCGACGGCCTCATCTTCTGACCTGGAAGCGAGGGCGTCCACTGGGGGCGGCCCATTCTGAACCGTCGGTGGAGGCGCCAAAACGGGGGACCTGTCGGTGTTCCGGCCGAAAGGGCCGGGAGATCCGGAAGTGGCCGCGATCAGCGCAGCGGCCAAAAGGAGGAGGGCGTGCAATTTCAAACTTCTCATCGGTCAGTCCTCAGAATCTTCTGTCAAATACCTAAATAACGCGCGCATGATTGTACCTCACTCAAATGCAGGCGCCAGATGGAAGGATCACAAGGTTTCAGACGAGCGCTAAAACCCGAACGTCTTGCTGAGGAACACCGCCATCTGTGCCCGTGCGGAGACCGGTCGCGACTCGTACTGATGAACCCAAACGTCTTGGTCAGGAACACCGCATCTGGCCGCGCGTGACGGGATTGTCGGGACAGGTGCCAGTGCCGCAGCCGCCAGTGATGCCTTCCACCACCAGCCGTTCGATACAGGGCCCCGCCCCCTCTCCTCCACGACAAGAAAGTGTCCCCGACTGGGAGCGCAGGCATCCGGAGGGCGTCAAAAAAGTGGTGATCGTGCGCCGTAGTGGCTTTGAGGGTGTTGAAAGTTGCGAGTTGCGGGTTGCAGGTTGCGGGTTGCAGGTTGCAGGTTCCAGAGCGTTCGGGGCTTCCAGTAGGGGGATTCCGATGGAAACGACGCATGCAGTGATTCGCTCCGGGGCAAGGGCTTGCGCGATCCGACGTTCGCCGATATCGGCGATGCACGGTTCGCGCCTACCCCCTCCGGCACCGACCGGTCGTTTGACCGATGTGCCGAGCAGCCCTGGACAGTCGGTCACCTGCGCCCTGTTGGCGGGTGGGAAATGTCCCCGACTGACGTGGGTCACCGTCACGCCGCAAAGCTGCATGTACACGATCGGCCCTACCAGTGCCGCTTACAGCGCCGCCGGGAACTGTTGCCGGCTAGGTTAGCAAGCCGGTTGCCCCAGCTCGTAGCGCCTGCTAACATCCGCGAGACGAACAGGCGGGGAGGGCGCCGATGGTGGAAGAGACCGCGACGAGCAAGACACAGTTTCAGGAAACGATCGAGTCGCCGCGAAAGCGTAGATGGTTGACTGTTCTCCGGTCGCTCGCCGAGCCTGAGCGTCTAACCATCATCCTACTGCTGTCCGCCGTTTCCTTTATCTGTTTTTACGTCAATTGGGGACTCTACCGATCTTTCTCTCTCCGGTTCACAGAGGACCATTCGATATTCAACCAGGTTTTCTTCAACCTTGTGACCCGCGCCAATTTCGCTATGACCGTCATAGAAGCGGACACATTTTTGGCGATTCATTTCACACCTATATTAGTACTGCTTGCTCCTTTGTATGCGCCTTTCCAAACGCCGGTGTTCCTGTTGTTTGTTGCTGCCTGCGCGATGGGCGCCACAGGCTTTCTGATTTGTCTGATAGCGAGGGAGGTGACAGGCAGTCGAGGGGCGGGCATCGTCGCCTGTCTTTTGTTCCTGTGTCACGCATCCACGACCCAAATCTACTTCACTGGTTTTCGTGACACACTTGTTGGACTCCCGTTGATCAGTCTGGCCCTTCTCTTTTACGTCCGGGGGAGTTTCTGTCCTTTCGCCGTTTCTCTGGTGCTTACGTGTCTCTGCAAGGAGGACATGGCTCTCAGCGTTCTGGGTTTCGCGTTTGTGGCGATCGTACAACGTCGCGGGTGGAATTGGGCCGTGTTTCCCCTGGTGTTCAGCGTGTCTTACTTTTTCGCGGTAGCCGGCTGGCTGATGCCCGCGCTTCGCGACGATCATTCGGCCGTGCGTTTTGCGGGCGCCAGGTTTGGCGAATTCGCTCACCTGGGAGCGACTCCCGGCGAGATCGTGAAGACCTTGTTCTTACAGCCGTTGAACACCTGGAAAATGTTCACCGGCACGGAAGAGCTGGGCTTCTACCGGGATATTCTGGAGCCGCTGGCGTACCTGCCGGCGCTGGCGCCGGAGGTCCTCCTGGTCCCGCTCGGCGCCTGGCTGCTTTGCGTCCTGCCCGAACCAACGTACTTCTCGAATATCGGCTGGTATTACCACGCGCCGATCCTCACCTTCGCGATGACGGCGGTTTTCGTGGCGCTCAAACGAATCGAGCGGCTTGAAGTAGCGGCACGCTTGAGATGGTGGACGAAACGACCGGGGCGGCGTTATTACTCCATTCCTGTCGGGCTTTGTGTTTTGGCTGTGATTTCCTTATCGCGATCGGATAACGTCGTCCGAGCCATCGGTCGGCGCATGTCAAGCATCGGCGCGGTCGAAAGTCCGTTTCACCAGGCTCTGCTTCAGATCCCGAAGCATGCGAGCGTTTCTGCTCAGTGGGCGTTTCTCGCCTATCTGTCCTCCAGAGAAAAGATCTTTCAGTTCGACCGGGTCAACAGCGCCGACTGGGTGGTGCTCAATCCCGAGAAGGATTACTATCCGGTCTCTGCTGGCGTCTAT
>Ga0209593_10000446_pt1 | contig 19750 bp, 17 predicted proteins | sample PPLLaktember2015_3_FD_187260 | JGI IMG/M metagenome (GOLD analysis project Ga0209593, IMG submission 187260) | Freshwater sediment microbial communities from Prairie Pothole Lake near Jamestown, North Dakota, USA - PPLs Lake P7 Core (6) Depth... | ecosystem: Environmental > Aquatic > Freshwater...
CCGCCCGGGTCCGAGCAGATTGGCCAACCCGTCTCGATCAATCAGCCGATATCGGCTGCGCTCTCCAACCAATTCGTCATGCCCGCACCAGCGCCATTCGGACGGGTGCCTGACCACCCCTGCCCGAACCATGTTCAGGTGAATGTAAACCGTGCAATTCAGGAAGTAGCTTCCTTCGCCAATCATGGTTGTATGGAATCGATCCTCCCAGAAGGCGCCGCGCCGCGCACGCTTCCCGTTGTAATACTGGGCAAATTCCCCTTCCAGCTTCTGCATCATACGGCTGATGTCGTTCTTCACCCGGCAGGCCAGCAACAGATGGGTATGGTTCGAAGTGATGCAATAGGAGAAGAGCGAAATCCGGTATTCCTGTAGGGCCAGCCGCAAGCGCTCCCGATACTCGGTCCGATCGACTCCGAACTTCAGGAGAAAGCGGCGATCATGGCAGCGGTGGGTCACGTGATAGATGTAGCCGGGCAGGATGTAGCGATTGGATCGGGGCATATGGCCAACCTCCCGCGTCCGAGTCTGCTTCTGCTTAGAACGCAAAATCAAGCCCGATTCTCAGTTCTAAGGGCCATGTTTCGAGGTCTGAAGAGCGCAACTATATGCAGCTACGGTAGATCCTCAGGTCCGACCCGCTATCCTCACCATAAGAGCGAAATCCGGTATTCCTGTAGGGCCAGCCGCAAGCGCTCCCGATACTCGGTCCGATCGACTGATCGACTCCGAACTTCAGGAGAAAGCGGCGATCATGGCAGCGGTGGGTCACGTGATAGATGTAGCCGGGCAGGATGTAGCGATTGGATCGGGGCATATGGCCAACTTCCCGCGTCCGAGTCTGCTTCTGCTTAGAACGCAAAATCAAGCCCGATTCTGAGTTCTAGGGGACTTTTTCAAGGTCTGAAGAGCGCAACTATATGCAGCTACGGTAGATCCTCAGGTCCGACCCTCGGTACCCGCGCGGTACCCGCGCACTTTTTGACCCTCCGATTTGACTTAACTTATTGCCTTCACAACAATAATCTCGGTCCGACCCAGTTATTCCCCAATTGACCCAGTTATTCCCCAATTATTACTCTTTCCTATTTCACGCTTGCGCTTTAATTTCTCGAATTACTGCCCGGCGTAGGTCATCCATCCATACAATAATTGGCTCAGTTTCTTCGGATTTCGGAGGACCGGAATATGACGCGAAGAGATGGCTCGACTTTGTGTCGAGCCATAGCGAGTACTTGGTCCCATCGAGCACGACGGCGGGGGATAGCCGTGTCCCAATGCAGATGGAGTCAATTCCCTTAAGCAATCGCTCGATTTCTTCGTTCGGACGGATGGCGGCTTCCCGCACGCTCAACTGCGCGGCTACTTCGGTTGCGCTGAGAGTTTTGTCGTTCTTGAGGATCCTGGCAATCTGAGATTGAAGGCTCCGCTCGTCGTCGGCAAGCAAGTATGCGGTAACCTCCACCTTGTCCCAGAACCTCTCAATCGAGACTTGTATTGGGGCGGCGAAGCTTGGATCAATTCGCAAGGTAATAGTGGAGTCCTTTTCAAGAACCTGAAACGACGTACGTCTGCGGAAAATCTTCTCCATCACCTGATTGTAGAAGTCAAGAGAAACGTCCCCTTCTTCCGATGTGACGCCATAAACGGGACACAATTCAACCAGAAGAACCACAAGACAAGTTCTTAAGCTTAGTCTTACTATTTTTTGCCACATGGCTTACTCCACGGTATATAAGCAGTTTCATTCTCACCGCCACGTACGTAGCCATCGTGATCGTTGGCGGGGTTGTAGACGGTTAGTGCTGTTTTTGATATCACATAGACCCGAACTCCCAGCTGCTCTGCTGCCTGCTTGTCTCCCTCGCTTGGACTCTGGCTCATTCCGTTCGGGTGGGTATGATAAAGCGCCAACAGCTGATCTCCCGGCCTAAGATAATCTTTGAGGTCTATCGACATCTTGCCGTATTCGTTTGTGTTGCCTAGATTCACGGTATCAACCACTCCGCCTCGATTGACCAACAAAAACCCCGCTTCCGTGTTCGCTATCCCGTTCTTGGCCCTCATCCAAGCTTTGGTCATAGCCGAAATGATTTTGGGCGAACAAGGAGATGTGGACAATGAATCATCAGGCGGATCGCCAGACGGATTCATTTTTTGGTTTTCCTCGTAGTAACTCCAATCTATCAGGTTAGAGTCTCTGCAGCCTTCTGCGTCGCAGTAAACAATGACTATCCACGGGCTGATAAGCGCAGGACGGAATGGGTCAAACGGATCTCCGTCATAAGTCGTCTGCTGTCTGAATGAACCATATGTCGTCGGTTGCCTCCCGTCTTCATCGGTGTAATTCACCGGGTCATTAAGCGAATAGGAGTAAAGGTTCAATCGTTGAGGGTTCCGTTGATTCCCTGCCACCGGGTCCACGCTCAACCACCTGGCGCTCCCCGCAGAGTAGTACCTGGCCCCGAAGTAGTCATTGGCGGATTCGGGGTCGCGTTCCTTGCCGGTGTAGTGGTGCTGGTTGCCGACACCGCCGGTTGTGGCCCACTGCTCGCCGAAGGGGTAGGCGTCCCAGGTCTCGACGACCGCGCCGGCGAGGTTGGTCTGGACGCGGGGGGTGCCCAGGTGGTCCGAGTGGAAGAAGTAGGTCGTTCCGTTGGAGTACTCGACGAGCTTCTGGCCGTTAAGTGACACGTAGAGCTTTTCCCACACGCCTCCCGAGTATTCTCCCGTGCCGAAGACGTAATATGTCGTCTTGGTGGGAGTTATCTTCATGACGCGGTTGCCCTGCGCGTCGTACCTGTACTGCGCGGCCGTCCCGTCCATGGTCGTCTGCTGGTTGAGCGCGTTCCAGGTGTAGATGTGCCGGCCGTCATTGAGCGTGTTGCCGGCATTGTCGTACGTCCAGCCGTTCACGCGGTTGTTGGCGGCATTGTACGTGAGACTGCTCGTCGGCGCGGTTCCTTTCGTGATGGATTGGGTGAGCCGGTTTCCGTAGCGGTCACACGTCCAGGAGAGGCCCCAATGTGAGCCTGCTGTCTGGGCGGTCGCCAGACGATAGAGCCGGTCGTAGGTGAAGCTTAGATCCTTTGTCCGGTCGTTGTAATTGGTGATACCCATGATCCGGCCGTTATTCGCCACCGTCTCCTGGTAATTGTACTCGAAGTCGAGGAGCGAGTCCGGGCTGCCGATCGTCCCGTGCTGCAGGGTCTTCAACTGCAAGCCCGAGTTGAAGGTGCGCGTCATGCGGGTCCCGTTTCCGAAATCCACCTGCGCGACCGCCTGCGCGGCATTGTAGACGAAGCCTGAAGCGAGCGTTGCCGGATGGTTCCCGTCGACCCAGTCGGAAGTCAGTGACGCGAGCCGCCCTACGATATCGTTGTTGTTGGTGAGGATCGTGCCGTTAGGCAACCGCGCTGTCGTCACCTGGCCCGCCAGGTTGTAGCCGTAGGTCGTGTAGAAGGCCACACCATTTATCGTCTTGTCTTCCCGGGTCACCTGCCCCATGTTGTTGTACGTGTACGTGCTCGTCGCCACTCCGTTGGTCAGTGAGTAAAGCCGCCCGATCCCGTAAGCGCCTTGGTCGTACGTGTAGGTAATGCCCGGGGTCCCGTCGCTGAACGTGACGCTGGTCGGCCGGTTGATCTCGTCATAGTAAGTCGTGGTCACAATGCCCCGGCTGTCGGTCTTCGTGACCACGCGGCCGGCATCATCGTAGGTAAAGGTCGTGAGGCCGCTTTCCGCCTGCTGGTCGCTCGTCACCCGCCCCAGGCTGTCGATCTGCTGCCAGCGGGTCTGCGCCCCTTGGATAATCGTGGGGAGGCTGTAGCGGACGTAGTGGGCCACTCCATTGTAGAAGGTGTTCGAGTCGACTCGTGGCCGGTACTCCGTTATATAAGACGAGGAGAAATCGGCGGCGGCGTCTTCCCGGACCTCGACGAGCTGTCCTTCAAGGTCGTAGCTCTGAACCCGTCCCACGCCTTTGGCATCGAAGACGCCGACCATCTGACGCGTCTGGGGGCCCAGCGACATGTAAGGGCCGCCGTCGTAGAGTGGGACATAGGCCCGCAGAACCCTGTAGCGGTACTCGGTGTAATTGGAGGTCGGCGAGCCGTCCGGCGGGATCACCTTGCGGATGCGACCGAGACCGTCGTACTGCGTCTGGGTCCAGTAGACTGGGTTCCCCGCCCGGTACGGCATGGAAACCCGGGAGGTCTTCCCGGAACAACTGCACGCTGCATACTCCCGGTCAACGGTATCGTATTGCCCGGGCGAGCCGAGCGTCTGTGTCTTCAGAACACGGCCCAGTCCGTCATAGAAGTTCCACTCCTCGCTCGAGGTTCCTGCAGAAACGCTCTTGCGAGTTACCGTATAGGTCCGGTACGGACCGCTGAAGTAGTTGTCTACGTAGGACCGGGTCTCCCACCCGCCGTCCGGGCGGTCCACACGAGAAAGCCGATTGTAGGCGTCGTACTGGAAACTCGTCGTCTGGTTGTTGGCGTCGGTGACCGTCGCCGGCAGACTCGTGTAAAAGTTGTAGGAAGTCTGGACGGTATATCCCCGGGCATTGGTCACCGCCGTGGGATAGGCATAGTGGGAGGCTAACGTATAGGCCGTGCTCGTGCTGTGGTTCAAGGGATCGGTGACCTGCACGACGTTGCCTACCGTGTCATACTGCGACGTCGTGTCGATCGAGCGGTCTTCCGAGACCAGGTAACGGCGCACCCTCGTCACATTTCCGCGGGCCGTGTAGCCCGGTCCGTAACCGGGTGCCTGCTGGGTAACCGTGCCACGATCCGTCAAAGGGAATTCGTCGTAGAAGTAACTGGTCGAACTCGTTACACTCTCCATCAAACTGGAGGATCTGGAGAATGACCTCCATGTCTCTTCTTTGACGAGCTTCACAAGGTAAGGCGAACTGCTGAACTGGAACTGCCTGGTCGTTCTGGTTCGGGGCCAGCCGAAATAATCCGCGTAGAAGCGGGTTTCCGTCGGGTTCCCCCAGGAATCGTAAGATTGTTCCGTGCGCGAAGTGGATACCTCCGTCCCGTTGTCGTAGTAGCCCGTCACGGTAAATCCCACGTATTTTCCCGAAGTCGTCGGTGTCCAGCCGGTCGCGACTCTTTGCATCAGGGTCACACCGTCGGTATCTGCTATATATTCGGTATTCCGGAGGAACGGGTCGGCTGATCCCGCCGTGTTCCACACGACGCCACGCTTGCTTCCATCCGGGCGAGTCTCGGTCGTGGTGGTAACGTTATACAAGCTGTCGTAGGTATAGGTGTAAGTTGTCGTGAGCGGCTGTCCCGCACCCGGGTCTACCGTGACTGCCCCGACCATATGCGCCAGGCGCAGGTCGTAGACTCTCGATGACAGAAAGTCACAGCCCCCAGGGACGGGCGCATAGGCTACGGAAACTGAAGCTCCGGTCGGCAAAGCCATCGACGTCAACTGTAGGGTTGATAAAGTGACGGCGGGGTATCCCGGGCAGGTGCTGATGACGTCATCGTTATAGGTGAAATGGTAACTGGTTCCGTTGGGCAAGGTCAGATTGGAAAGTACCGGTACTGACTGGCCAATTCCGAACCAGGTGGTTACCCCGTAGTGCCGATAATGCCAGTGGCGATGCTCGTAGTCGTAGAACGAGGTGGGAGAGCCGCAACTACCAATCACAGCAAGGAATTGGTGCACGAATTTCGCTTCGTAGTCGAACTGGTAGACAAGGTCGTCTTCGATAAAGGTCGGATCGTTCTGGACCACGATTTGACCCACCTGGACTCCTGAAAGGTAGATCAGGACGTGGCGGCCCAGCGTGTCGGTGATCGTCCGGGGATTCCCGGACTGGTAGGTGATCCGGTTGCCGTTGCGGTCGACGTGATGAACCAGCCCGGCCGTGGAGAAATCGAAGTAGCTCCCATCCAGGCTCTCCATCCGTTGAAGGCCGGTGTTGTAGCGCAGCCCGGAACCGTCACTCGCGTAAATATAGGGGCCCTCGAAGCGGTCAAGATCGTGAACCGCCCCGTCCGGGGTGGTGAAGTAGCAGTAGTACCCGGCGTAGTACTCAAGCGTCGGCCAGGAGTTGATCAGCCAGCGGCCGCTGGTCGGACCCTCCTGAAAAAAGCGGCCATCCCAGTAAGACACGCCGTACTGGGAGTATTCTTCGCGGGTCAGCTGCTTACTGTTATAGCTCATCGTGAGGTGCAGATCATGTCCGGCGCGGCCGGGCAGAGTGAGAAGCGGGATCGCGACGATCAGGTTCCCGTTATAGAGGTTCACGTTGTACTCGGAGTTCCCCGTGTACGTCCCGGCGCCGTAAAACCCGTTCTTGAGCATCTCGTCGTTGACCGGGTCGGATTGAGCCCAAACGGTCGGGGTCAAAGTCGTGAGCAGGATGACGGTGAGCAGTGTGGTTTTTCTCATGGCAGGCTCCTCGTCAGCGGGTGATCTTGAAGGTGTCCGACGAGAAAACAGGATTGAAATCAAGCGAGTGGATCTCCATGGTGACCAGCAGCCGGTCTCCGGCCTGCCGCTTTACCTTGGAGGGAAACCAGAGCTGCCCGTGTTTCTTGTATTCCTCGAAGCGGAGCGTCAGGCGCTCGGAGGAGCGTTCCTGCGTGTAGAAGGAGACCGCCGCCAGGAGGTGCGTCTCTGAGTCAAACTCGAGGTCAGTCACCGGTGTATCCGGTTCATAATTCACAAACCGCTTGTACTGAGGTTTGCGGCTAAAGCGGTCGGCCTTGTCCCTGCCTTTGAGCTCGTACTTGTCGAGCCGGGCCGCCACGTAAAACGGCGAGAGGTAGATCTCCTGGGCGCCGTGCATCGAGTAGCGGGGCTTGGAGCGACGGATCGCGCCGCCTTTTTTCCACCACTGCTGGACGTCGCCGTTGTAAATCGACACGCCTTCGTTCGTCTCAAATCGCGAGCTCTCGCCCTGGACCATCAGCGAGAAGGAGAGCGACGTGCCGTCCGGGCGCTGGAGTGTGCCGGAGAGAGCGTAGCCGGTCAGGTTGTTGAGGAACCCGGCGCCGCCGTGGGCGTCTTCAATCTGCTTTTTGGGCGACTGGCCGGAAACGAAAGCTGTGAGGACGGGAACTACGAGAAAGAAGGCGAGCTTGAGACGCATGAGGCCTCCCGAGAGAAAGCGGAATGAAAAGCCTCCTAGCCGAACCCACGGCCGGAAGGCGCCGTTGCCGGAGTACTGAAAAAGCGTTCCCCAGAGCGGTTAATGAGCGGTCTGACGAAGCCGAATGACGGATGTCCAGGAAATTTGGAAATACCAAGATGCATGGTTTTGGGGAAAGAAAAAAGATGCGGCGCTGTCGAGGAAGTGGCCCCGAAATGGTCCGCACTGGACGATTGCAGAGAGGTCAAGGAATGCAGGAACTAACGTGCTAGTCAGCGGGTCGACCCCTGAACAGATTTCGGGGGCCATTTCGATCGCAGCATCTTGCCTGCTCGGTCGATGGCACAATGCATTATGCCAGCGGCACAAGCAGGCAGGATGCCTGCCGTCCAGGGGCTCCGGCGCGATCAGGCAGTCGCCCGGTTTACGGACTTCAGCAGCAGGTTACCGATGATGATGCCGGCGACAATTCCGATCAGGGCGCCGACGGCCATGGATTCGAGCATGACCTCCCCGGACCAGCGCAGAATAATGCCCAGTGCCCATCCGGCGAAAGACCCGAGAATCAGGCCGACAAAGCCGAATCCCAGGAATGAACCGAACGAATAAGGCTTCGGTCGAGCCAGGTCCTCCGCGTCGACCGGCTTAAGTTTCGGCGCCAGCAGATGCATCACGAGCAGGGCCAGGAGGTACAACGGACCGACCGCGAAGAAGATCGACATGTAGTCGCCTTGGGGGTGAATCGGCGAGCGTGTACTCTGCAGTATGTAGCCGGTGATTGCCGCCATCGTAACGCCTCCGAAGGCACCCGCCATGCCGCCGACCCCGACCACCGAGCCGACCGCACCGCGCGGGAACATGTCGCTGGTCAGCGTGAAGATGTTCGCCGAAAAGCCCTGGTGGGAGGCCGCCGCGATCGAGAACAGCATGACGGCGACCCACAAAGAGCCGGCATAGGGCATCAGCATGATTGGCAAAACGGTCAGCGCGCAGGTCAGCAGGCCGATCTTGCGGGCGGCGTTGACCGTCCAGCCGTGCTTGATAAGGGCGGAGGAGAGCCACCCTCCACCGATACTGCCGACATCAGCCACGACATAGATGACGATCAGCGGCAACCCGACGCTTGAAAGGTCCACGCCGTGATTCTCACGCAGGAAAGTCGGGGCCCAATAAAGGTAGAACCACCAGACCGGGTCCGTCATGTACTTGCCGATCGCAAAAGCGGACGTTTGCTTGTGCGGGAGCAGCTGAATCCAGCGCCATTTTTGCGGTGGGTCCGGGGGGTCGGATTGGATGTAAGCCAGTTCCGCCTTGGAAACTTTCCGGTGCTCTTCGGGCTTCCCGTACATGGGAAGCCAGAAAACCAGCCACAGAAGGCCCAGCGCGCCGGTCAGGATAAAGGCCCATTGCCATCCCCAGTTCATCGCGATCCAGGGGACGGTGAGCGGAGCGACGACAGCGCCCACGTTGGTTCCGGCATTGTAGATCCCCTGGGCGAGCGCCCGTTCTTTCTTGGGAAACCATTCGGCTACGCTTTTCACCGCCGCCGGGAAATTGGCGGACTCGCCAAATCCAAGAGCCGCCCGAGCGATCCCGAAACCGAACGGTGTTCGGGCCAGCGCATGCGCCATGCCCGCCAGACTCCAGATGGTAAGCGCAATAGCGTAGCCCATCTTCGTTCCGAAGCGGTCGATGAGACGACCGGAAATGAGCAGCCCGAGGGCATAGGCCGCGTTAAACGCCGCCACGATATTCGCGTAGTCGATCGGCGACCAGCCGATGATTTCCTGCAGGTCCTTCTGCAGGATGCCGATCACCTGCCGGTCGACGTAGTTTACGGTTGTCGCAAAGAACAACAGCCCGCAGATCACCCACCGGTAATGCCCGATGCGAGCCATGGCTTGTTCCCCAACCGAGGTAAGGGTTGAATTTGCGGATTCTACTGAAGTCCGGTCGCGGTTCTCGTCCATAGACCGTAAAGGATATGTCAAGCCGGACAGCGCGTCGAGTTGAAAAAAGGAGCAACCAAGTGCTGGTATTATATCTATCTTATAAGAGGATCTGCGTTGAAAAAGAAGACCAGTTTCGATGAGAAGCTCTATCCGCCTGTTCTGGACCTGGCCGAGGACGTGGACGATGAAGAAGTATTCCGACAAGCCATGTCGGGCGTGAGGCCACTGCCGGAGGGGGCGACCAAAATCCGAGTCAGAAGAACGACCGAGCTTCCGACCGGCCGTACGGGCGGGGAGCCCCCCCCGGAAGAGGAGGAGGAAGACCCGGAACGGGTTTTCCTTCGGGCCGTCGAGGAAGCGAACGACCTCGAGATTTTCCAGACGAACGAATACGTCGAAGGCGGTACCCAGGCTTGGGACCCGCGCCTGTTGAAAAAGTTGCGGGAAGGCGGCTTCGCCGTTCAGGCCGAACTGGACCTCCACGGCTTCAGTCAAAAGGAGGCGGTCGAGCGACTCGAAGAGTTTGTGCAGGATTGCTGCCGGCGGGGTTTGACCTGTGTGCGGATTATTCATGGCCGGGGCAAGAACTCGCCGAGCCCGGTCCCGGTCTTGAAGAACGGCGTGGAACGCTGGCTCTCGCGCCGCCGCTCCTCCCGCTTCGTGGCGGCCTACACCTCAGCCCGATTGGTCGACGGGGGAGGCGGGGCCATGTATGTTCTGCTGAAGTGCGCCTGAGAAGGCAGGGGTGAAGGGACGAAGGGGTGAAGGGGCGAAGGGGCGAAGGGAACTGCCGGTGATTAGCTCCGTTTCCCTTCGCCCCTTCGTCCCTTCACCCCTGCGCCCCTGCTTTTCTTACTTGCCTGGCTGAGGGGGCTTGCGGACCTCTTCTTTCAGGAATCCTTTGAGCCGGTTCTCCAATTCAAGCGGGATTTGGACCCGTTGATCGCGGAGCTGTCCAGACAATTCCGAGCATTTCCGGTACGACTTCAGAAAATGAATGCAGGGAGGACAGGACTGAAGGTGCTCGTCCAGGCGGTCGTACGTCCGCGCGTCGAGAGAACGCTCGATGTAGTCCATGAGCAGATCAACACAGTCCTTGCAGGTTATATCGCCTTTCATATGGCGTCCTCGAAGTAATGAGCGAGCTTTTCCCGGACAAAAAGGCGGGCTCTGTGAATTCGGGTCTTGGTCGTTGGTTCCTTCAGCCCCAGAAGAGACGAGATCTGCTTAATTGAATAGCCTTCGATGTCTCGCAAGACCAGGGGGACACGGTACTCGAACGGCAGTGCCTGAATTGCATCGTAAAGCTCGCCGCCAAGTTCCCGGTTGAGCATCACTTCTTCGGGATCGACGCTCCAGCCGAACGGTGGATTGATGTACTGACCATCGGTCGTGAACTGAGGCAGCGAGTCATCCAGCTGAATCTCCCGTTCGCGCGCGGCGCGATACTTCCGGAGCCACATGATCGAATTATTCACCGCGATGCGCTTGATCCATGGCCAGATATCGCTTTCTTCGCGGAACGTCTCAATCTTTCTTATTATTTTTAGCAGTGTATCCTGGAGGATTTCCTCGGCGTCCGAAGGGTTCTTGGTGTAATTGAGGATGACGCCAAATAAAGGTCGGGAAAACTGATGCACAAATTCATCGATGGTATCCGCATTCTGGCTCTTGAGGCCTTCGATGATCTGGTGCTGATCTATTTCTCTAATGCTCATCTTCCTTATATGCCTCGCTTAATACGATACATCAAAAGCCTCGGTCGACGAAACCAAGCCAGAACCGTCCCTTCCTGAGTATTCGGGCTCTTATGGCAGAAAGCACTCGAAGTGCCGAATGTCGATTTCACCGCGAAGTGTGCCCTCGTTGAGCACCACCCCGGGTCAGTCACTCCTTGGCCCATCGTTTTGACGCCGTGACCGGTCTATCGTGATTTCAGGCGACACAAGCGTTCTGATGCGCTCACCCGGCTGTTGATGGAAATTTAAAAGGCGGTAAAATCGTTAACAACCTCTGCAAGCGCGATTTTGATCTGAAAACAGTGCACAGATGGAGGTCAGAAACGTGCATTTCCTTGGCTGGGTGGTATTGGTTCTGGCGCTGATCGAGGGCGGCTGGTTGGCCTTCGACGGGGGCCGGGCGCTGGTCGTGGGTGACTACGTCACTGCCAGGTCGGGCGAGTATGCCGGGAGACTGGGGCCGTGGGCGAAGGTCGTGTCCGCCGTCGGAATCGAGCCGCGCTCGACCTTGATGAAATCGATCCACCTGGTCCTCGGTCTCACGTGGCTCGCCACCGCGATCTGCTTTGCCTTGCGGCTGTCCTGGGCTTGGTCCGGCATGGTTGTCTGCGCCGTTCTCGGACTGTGGTACTTGCCCTTCGGAACCCTTCTCAGCCTGGTTCAGATAATCCTGCTCCTCTTGCCCGCCGTGCGCGCTGCGAGGCTCTGAACCTCGATTCATAGCAACTCGTCCGTGAGAGCCAGGAGGCAACAATGAGCACTGAGGCCAAACCGCAGGTCGATTGCGAACGATACCATACGACTTTGTAGGTTAGCGACGTTAACGCTGCCGTCGATTTCTACACCAACAAACTGGGCTTTCGCCTCGGCTTCACGTGGGGGGATCCGCCTGGAATGGCGGGCGTGAATCTCGGAGAAGTGCAGATCTTCCTGCAGGAAGGCACGCCCATTCCGGAAGGCTGCACTCTGAATTTTCTCGTGGGCGATGCCGACCAACTCTGCGAGTTCCATCGCGCTGGCGGGGTAGAAGTGGTAACTCCGCCAGGCGACAGGCCTTACGGAGTGCGAGACTACGCCGTCAAAGACTTGTACGGTCACATTCTCGGATTTGGACACTATATCTACAAGCACGGTATCGATTACGACTGTCACGCCAGCTACCGCTTCGTCGAGCGGAAGTGAGCGACAGCAAGCAATGTCACACATCAGACTCGGACGCGGCTGGACGCTCGTTGTCATGTCGAAAGGACTGCCGCTGGGAGATTTTTCGAATGTGGCACACAAACAGCGGAGTAAGCGGGACCACCCAACGTGCCGTAACGGTTCGCCGGGTGGTCCCGCTTACTTCGCTCCGGGACTCGCTCCGCACAAAGCGCTTCGCGGCCCCTCCGCTGCGTGCGCGGCTCGGTAACTGCCGTTTGGTGGCAAGATAGGTATAAAGTGCAGCCTCTGCCCTGCACTCCAAATTCGTCCGGCGCTTCATCAAGAGGCGCCGTCTGGGGTATAACGGAACCCGGATCAGGGCGCACCGCCCTCCTCTTGTTCATTGCCCGTCAACCGAATATATTAGAACGCGTTCAATCTGAAGCGAATTACTTAAAGGAGGTACTATGGCGAAAGACAAGAAAGCCGGGTCCTCGGGATTCTCGCGCCGGGATTTTATCCGAGGAAGTGCGGCTGGCGCCTTGTCCACGGGTCTGATTTCCTCCACTGTCGCCGAAGGAGCTCAGGGCGGGGCAGCCGTGCAGGTCCTCGGACCGGGACCGGTGCCTGTGACCTTGCTGGTCAACGGGAAGAGCCACCGGCTGCAACTTGAGCCCCGAGTGACACTGCTCGATGCACTTCGCAATCAACTTGACCTGACCGGCTCCAAAAAGGTGTGTGATCGAGGAACCTGTGGGGCATGCACGGTTTTGATGGACGGGAAACCGGTTTACGCCTGCGCTGTGCTCGCGATCGAGGCACAAGGGAAGAAAATCGAAACGATCGAATCGCTGGGCACTCCCGAAAAGCTGCATCCGATTCAAACCGCCTTTATCGAGCACGACGCCACGCAGTGCGGTTTCTGTACCCCCGGCTTCGTCGTCGCCTCCAAGGCGTTCCTCGACCGGAATCCAAATCCGACGCGAGCTCAGATCGAGAAAGGGCTGGGCGGCAATCTGTGCCGCTGCGGTACCTACGCCGGCATTCGTGCGGCGCTCCTTGCAGTCAACGCGCGGAAAGGAGGGACCAATGCCTGAGTACAAGTGGCCTGAAGCAAACGACCGGGATCTGATCGGCAAGAGAATCTCCCGGCTGGACGGGCCCGCGAAAGTCACGGGCACTGCCAAGTACGCGTACGACATCAACCGTCCAGGCATGCTCTTCACGCGAACTCTTTACTGCCCGCACGCGCATGCCCGAATCACCAAGCTTGACACCAGCGAAGCGGCCAAAATGCCGGGTGTGAAAGCGCTTCGCATCATCCAGAACGTCGGGACTGAGATCCAATGGGCTCTCGATGAAATCGTGGCGATCGCGGCCACGAGCGAAGAAGCGGCTGAAGACGCGGTACGAGCGATCAAGGTCGAATACGAAGTCCTGCCCCACGTGGTGAACGGAGAATTGGGCGAGAAAGCCCCGAACGCCAAACCTGCCCAGGAGCAGACGACCGGCGATGTCAACGCCGGGAAAGCGGCAGCCACCGTGACCAGCAAGGGTTATTACGGCATCCCCACGATTTCCCACTGCTGCATGGAGGCTCACGGACACGTTTGCGAGTGGACCGATGATCAACATATGACGGCTTGGAGCAGCACTCAGGCTGTCTCGAGCATGCCGGCTCAGTTTGCAGAAGGTGCCGGCGTTCCAGCCGCCAATGTCCGGGCGATCACCCAGTACATGGGTGGAGGATTCGGCAGCAAGTTCAACGTTGACCGGTGGGGCATCGAGTGCGCCAAGCTCGCGAAAGACGGCAAGGCGCCCGTGAAGTGGATGCTCGAACGTGAGCCCGAGCTCACTATCGCCGGCGACCGGCCGAGCTCCTACGCCGAAATCGAGGTCGGAGCGGCCGCCGACGGGACGCTCACCTACTGGTCCTCCAAATCCTGGGGATCGGGCGGACCGAGCGGTACGGGAACTCCGCCGCTTCCTTACGTGATTCAGCCTCCAAATCGGCGCCATCAGCACATTTCCGTGCCAACTCACATGGCCAGCTCGCGGGCCTGGCGCGCACCCAATCATCCGCAGGCTTGCTTTCTCACCATGAGCGCCCTGGACGATCTGGCAGCCGCGCTGAAGATGGACCCGCTTGATTTCTTCACGAAGAACGCGGCGTTGACGCAGAGACCGGCCGTCTACCAGCAAGAGCTCCAGAAGGCCGCGGAGCTGATCGAGTGGAAGAAGAAATGGCACCCGCGCGGTCAGAACCAGGGACGCATACGTCACGGCTTGGGTCTGGCGATGCACACGTGGGGTGGACTCGGCCACCAGAGCAACTGCGAAGTCTCCATTTTCCCCGACGGCTCAGTCGAGGCAAAACTCGGCAGCCAGGACCTTGGGACCGGCACCAGGACCGTGATCGGCATCGTTCTGGCCGAAACACTGGGGCTTCCTTTGGAAGCCGTTAAGGTTTCCATCGGAGACACCACCTTCCCGGCGTCAGGGGGCTCCGGCGGCAGCACAACCGTCGGCGGAGTCAGTGCTTCGACGCGGCGGGCGGCCCAAAATGCGCTCGAGCAGTTATTCGCGAAGGTGGCGCCGGACCTTGGCGTTCCTCCAGACCAACTGGAAGCGGAGCAGGGGACCATTCGAGTTAAAGGCAACCCTGGCAAAAGCATGCCCTGGAAACAGGCAGCCGCCCGGGTTGGGATGTCTCCATTGACCGTCCGAGGCGCGAACCCTGGCCCCGGCAAATTGATCGACCAGGGTGTCGGCGGTGTCCAGATGGCGGAAGTGGCCGTGGACATGGATACGGGCGTCGTCAAGATGGTGAAAATGGTCGCAGTTCAAGACTGCGGCTTAATCATTAATCTGAAAACGGCCGAGAGCCAGTGTTACGGCGCCATGATCATGGGCATCACTTATGCCTTGACCGAGGAGAAGATTATCGATCCGGTCACGGGGCGAATGCTCAATGCCAATATGGATTTCTACAAACTGGCGGGAATCGGTGACATTGGCGAGTTGGTGGTCCACATGGTCACGGGACCGGAACATGACAAGCGCGGTGTCATTGGCCTGGGCGAACCCCCGGTTATCTCGCCGGGAGCCGCAATCTCCAATGCGGTCGCAAACGCGATCGGGGTTCGGGTCTCTCACCTCCCGCTAACCCCTGACCGGGTTCTGGCGGCTCTCGAGAAAGGAGGGTTGTCCTGATGCAAGCCTTTGAATATGTGAATCCGACGACCGTGAATGATGCGGTCAAGGCGCTTGCTGTGGAAGGAGGTTCTGCCGCCGCCCTGGCAGGTGGAACCGACCTCGTCGGCCTGATGAAGGACTTGGTGGAGACGCCGAAACGGGTTGTCAATCTCAAGTCCATCAAAGAGCTGCAGGGGATCACCTACGATGGCAAGAAAGGGCTCCGTATCGGTGCCATGGCGACCCTCGACGAGCTCCTGCAGAACGCCAAGGTCAAGCAGGAATATCCCTCGCTCGTCCAGGCAGCCGACGGCGTCAGGAGCCCGCAGATTCATAGCGTGGGCACCGTGGGCGGCGACCTGTGCCAGCGTCCGCGCTGCTGGTACTACCGCAGCGGCTACGGGCTGCTGGCCATGCAGAACGGCAAGTCCATGGTCACTGAAGGCGACAACCGCTATCACGCGATCTTCGGCAACGCCGGTCCGGCTTACTTCGTCAATCCGTCGAGCTTTGCTCCCGCGCTCATCGCACTCGGAGCCAAGGTACGGATTGTCGGCCCGCAGGGCAGTCGGGAGATCCCGCTCGCGGAGTTCTTTCGGACTCCTGCCGCCGCGGGCGAAAAGGAGAATGCTCTTGCGCCGAACGAGATCCTCGCGGAAATCCTCGTTCCGCCCGCCGCCCGCGTGCGCAATGCGACTTACGAAGTTCGGCAGAAGGAAGCGCTTGACTGGCCTCTCAGTGCTGCAGCAGTCGCGCTCGAGATGGATGGGAAGACAGTCAAAAGTGCCCGCGTCGTATTGGGACATGTTGCTCCCGTGCCGTGGGCTGCCAAAGACGCAGAAGCTCTGCTGGCAGGAAAAACCGTCACCGAAGCTCTGGCCGACCAGGTCGGGGAAGCGGCCGTCAAAGGAGCTAAACCACTGAGCCGGAACGGCTATAAAGTCCGCCTGGCGCGAGTTGCGGTCAAGAGAGCCATCTTGCGGGCCGCCGGAATGGAGGTTTGATTATGTCGACAACGACTGAATCAAGAACAGAGGTCTGCCGACGGCTGCGTTGGAAGGGCATGTTCGTAGAGGCCGTGGCGCCTCACGATCCGACCGTACCGAGTGGTAATGACATTTACTGCTGGTGCAACCACACCATGACGTGCCTCGGTCCGGACGGCAAAGTCGCCGACCGTGACAACTGCCGCCCCGGCCGCAGTTGTCACGAGACGTTCTGAGAAAAGCAGGGGCGTAGGGGCGAAGGGAAGAAGGGGCAAAGGGGCAAAGGGAAGAACTTATTATGTGTACTTGCCCTCGGTTTTCTCTGTGCTTCTAATTTCCGCGCGACCCTACGCTCCTTCGTCTCTTCGCCCCGGTGATTCTTCCGGTTTTTCCCTTTGCCCCTCTGCCCCTTTGCCCCTCTGCCCCTTGGCTTTCCTCCCTTCGCCCCTCCTGTGTGTGCTAAGATAGTCAATATTCGAAACTATATTGACCAAGAGAGAAACTCCGGGAGGTTGAGAACCGATGTTCAGAACTCTGAGCACGTTGACGATACTATTGCTTGTTGCCGTTCCCGCCTGGGCGGCCGGCTACTCGGTCCGAGGCGACTATGTAGAGGCGCGTACCGCGGACGTTTACACGGGAGCATGCGTCGCGAACGGTGAGGTGAATCTGACCGGCAAGGAAGCGATCATGGCCTGGCGGGTCGCGGAAGGGGAGTGGAACGGTGTTCCGCTCGACGGCTTGAGTGTTGTGGCAGTCGTGAAGGCCGACTCGACGCTCGGCGATGTGACGGCCGATTCGCTTTCCGCGCAGTCTGTGATTGTCGTCGACCAGAAGGCGAACCCCGCGCAGAGGCAGGCCCTGATCAGCCTCGCTAAAACGCTGGGTGGTGATTTGTTGCGGGATGTCCTGTGGGTTCAGCAACGCTCGATCGAGTTCGAGACCGGCGGCCACGGAGAGGCGTCGGTTCAGGCAGGTGAGCTTGCGAGCCTCGAGACTCGTTGCATGAGCAGTACGGACCACCTGTGCGGCAATGAGGACGTTTACTACCCACCGCTGACCCAGGTGGCCAAGCCGGTTCCGGCCTTCACGCTCGTCAATGCCTTCCAGGGCAAGGGGCTGAACACGACTTGGAGCAACGGTTACAAGCGCAGTGCGTTTGTCGCCACGTTTGCCCGATAAGGAGTCAAGAGTGGAAGCGGCTCTGTTACTGCGCTTAAGGCATCTGATAAAATTGCGGTCATGTTCGTTCGTTTCACTCATTTAATCGTACTGTCGCTTATCACAGTCTGTTCAACGGGTGTCTGGGCGGCGGATCCTCAGCTGGAGACAAGCGGAGCCCCGCCTGATTCCATTCCCGCCCCGCTAAAAGATCAGCTTCAGCCGACGGGTCTCAAGATCATGGTGGACGGCAAAGTACTCGGCGAGTTCTGGATGCGCAAGGAGCTCCCGACGACAGAAGGTTCGAACTCCGGACTCGGAATCCACTTCACGGCTGTCCCGGACGGGACCTTTGCAGGCGTGGTGCAGTTCCCGGAAAGCTGGAAGGATTACAAGGGGCAGGCGATCCCTGCGGGCGTTTACAGCCTTCGTTACGGGATAGTACCGGCGGACGGAAACCACATGGGCGTTTCCACCTATCGGGACTTTCTCCTGTTGCTCCCCGTCGGGGAGGATAAGGACCCGGCAGCCAGGTTCAAGACTCTGGATCTCGTGCCGCTCAGTGCCAAAGCAGCAGGCACGAACCATCCGGCCGTCCTCGCACTTTTCCCGGTTTGGGATGAAGTGACCGAACCCAAGCTCTACAAGAACGACTCCGATCAGTGGACTCTGGCCGTTCCGTTCGGCGCCACCCGTTTGGGAGTCGTCCTGATCGGGCATGGGGAAGGCGTCTAGCACTAGGGGATTCAAGACACAGAAAAGGACAATGAAGTCCGCTTATGTCGCTGGTGTCCCTTGTGTCCCTTTTCTGGTTACCACCCGCGATACTGCCCAGCCGACGACTACGGTGACGCTCGTCCCGATGAGCGTGTACCACGTCAAGGCAAACCGTCCGCTGAAGTGCACAAACAGCATGGCGGCCAGCGCCGCAATCATTCCCGCCAGTGCCGACGCCTGATTTGCCCGCCTGCTGCCCAGTCCGAGCAGGAATATCCCCAGAACCGCCCCCATCGTCATGCTCTGTATGGTGAGGCCAGCCAGAAGCACTGATCCCCAGTTCCTGGCGAGCATCGAGACGGCTACGAGAACCGCTCCCCAGGCCAGGGTGAAGAACCGCGATACCCGCAGGTAATGGCTATCGCTGGCCGTCGGGACAAAATAGACCCGATAGAAGTCGTTGGTGGTGGAGGAAGACAGGGAGTTCAGACAACTGCTGAGGGTCGACATCGCCGCCGCAAAGACGGCAGCCACCACCAGGCCGGAAAGACCGGCCGGCATGTGATTGACAATAAACAGGGGAAACACCTGATCCACTTCCTTGATCGCCTGCGCGGGCGGGAAGTGACGGTAGAAGGCAAAAAGCATCACGCCGATGACGAGAAACAGGACGAATTGGAAGAAGACTATGACGCCGCTCAGAATCAACGCCACTTGGCTGTCGCGTTTGCTTCCACAGGCCAGGTAGCGTTGTACCATCATCTGGTCGCTGCCGTGAGTGGCAAAAGTTAGAAAAGCGCCTCCGATAAGCCCTGACCAGAACGTGAAGGTACGGGTTATGTCAAACGTGAAGTCAAGGAACTGGAACTTGTTTAGCGGATCGGCTGCGGCCACGATTTCGGTCCATCCGCCCGGGATTCTATCAAGGAGGAGGACCACCGCGACGATTGCTCCGCCGATATAGATGAAAAGTTGAACTACATCGGTCCAGATGACAGCCTTCATACCGCCGAAATAGGTGTAAACGACTGTGATGGCGCCGATAACGACCATGGTGGTGAGATCCGTCATGTCGGTAATCGCGGCCAGCACGAGCCCAGTGGCAAACAGTCGAACACCGTCACTCAGACCCCGGGTCACAACGAAAAGAAGCGAGGACAGAGTCCGGACAGCCTGTCCGAAGCGGGCCTGAAGGAGCTGGTAGGCCGTCTGGATCTCACCTTTGAAATAGGCCGGGATGAGAAACACGCTGACCAGCACTTTGCCAATGATGTAGCCAAAGGCCAGCTGCAGGAAGGTCAGGTTCCCAGTGTAGGCGATCGCCGGCGCACCGATGAACGTGAGCGTGCTCGTCTCGGTCGCGACGATTGACAGCGAGATCGCCCACATCGGTATTCGCTTCCCGGCCAGGAAATAGTCATTGATAGTTTTCTGGCCGCGGCCGAGCCAGGTGCCGAGTAAGACATTCCCGGTGAGGAAGACGGCGAGAACGAGATAGTCCAATCCGGTGAAACCCATCCCGTTATGGTCGATATTCAGAGGTTTACAGTCAATGGTAAACTTGCGTGGGGCTGAACCATGTACATTCTGGGCATCGACGGCGGTGGCACGAAAACGATCTGCGTGGCAGCGCGCGCGGACGGGGAGATCCTGGGACGAGGGATGGCCGGGCCGGCGAACTACCTGAAAGAAGGCCTGTACACCGCCAGGATGTCCCTCACCGAAGCCGTCCAA